>SKEG01000362.1_pt1 | contig 50239 bp, 53 predicted proteins | sample 4826631 | NCBI WGS metagenome assembly SKEG01 (sample SAMN11008815, study PRJNA524170) | human gut metagenome | biome: Human fecal sample; material: Feces; isolation source: fecal sample from pouch patient p26, p34, p50 | host: Homo sapiens | place: Israel: Tel-Aviv | collected 2016-11-02
ACGCTCTGCACAGGGAATCAAAAGGTACTGGCTGCTTATGTCACTGGCACATTTCATGTGTGCAGTGGGTACTGGTAGGTTCTGCTCGTTTGAAACTGGATATCACGAAATCTGTGATACCATTCAGTTGGAAAAGTATCGTTATCTTTTTCAATGCGCAAAGGAAAGTAATGATTTTGATTCATTTATGAAATTCGCAGTGTAGTTTTGTGCAATTTTTCAAATTTGCTCATTTATAGATTATTATATATTTTGGTCTCTTCAATAAAAAAAAGAGCTGATGTATACTTTCCACTTCTACATCAACTCTTTTTTACTTCATTAATAATAGGATTATTTAATCCTCATTCGCCGGATCTTCCTTATCGGCTGATTTTAATTCCTCCCATCTTTCATTCGCTCTTTTCTCTACAACCAGGCAGCTATATAAAACTACTGTACACATTAACATCAAACATACTCCAATTGCAATTACTTTACCAATCATTTCATTCTCCTTTTCTTCCAACCAAGAATACTAATAGTAATTCCTGTTGCCACTCCAAGAACTGTCACATACCTCCAAAGCTCTTGTGAATCTCCAGTTTTTACGGTTTCGATAGTTGGTGTTTCATTTTCCTTTGGAAATGGCGTATGCTTTGGATATACTTTAACATCATAAAGCATTGTTCCTTCTTGCTCTCCCCATGTAGGAACTGCAATCAGAACTGGTGTGATTTCTTCGTAATTCTTCTGATCTGATACATAAAGCAGATAAACTCCTGTTTTCAGATTCTTAATCTGCGCGACTCCACTTTCATTAGTCTTACAGCTTCCATCAGATACTTTGTAATAACTCAGCTTTTCGGCAGCCTCATCAAGTTCCTCTGCATATTCGATTGCATTTAGATCAATTCCACTTCCTTTGTACGAATCGATCAGCTCATACTGCCCATCTACAATCTCTGCCACTTTGGAATAGTGAAAAATAACTCCCTCCTTTGATGTCCCCTCTTCCCCATCTGTAAGTTCAATCTCAATACTTCCCGTTTTCTGTGTATTCACCTCTGAAACCTTCTCTGGAAGAGATATATTTTGACTTGCAAATACAGGCAATGACAGATTCAAGATCAGTGTAAGAAGCAATGGAAAAAATAGTCTAACTGATTTCATGCTTTTTCTTATACTTTTGATATCTTCGGTAGCGTTTCCGTCTCTTTTTCTTTTCATTTCTCTGATTCCTCCTTCCTGTTCTGACTAAATTAATAACTGCATAGAGGATAAACAATAGTGGCATTACGGCAAATAAGAGTTCTCTTGGTGACATCATCTGGCCTTTAATCTGGTTTTCTGCCCCCTCCTGATATTCAATCCGCTCACCGGTTACAACTAACCGGTGTGTATTGATTCCATACGGTGTGCATGTTACAAGTGATACAAGATCTTTCCCTGCCTGTATTCCAAGACTGTCCGCTTCTTCTGGTTTGATTACCTGAATCTCATTTACCCTATAGGCTAGTTTCTCTCCACAAACATCAAGAAAAAACAGATCTCCTTCCTCTAATTCATCCAGTCTTGTAAAGAGCTTGGAATTTGGAAGACCGCGGTGTCCGGTCAGTACACTTCTCGTATTTTCTCCACCAATCGGAAGACTGCTTCCCTGCAGATGACCGACTCCATTTTCCAAGACCTCATCACTTGTCCCATGATAGATTGGAAGACTCACACTGATCTTTGGAATCCGTAAGGTTCCCATGATCCCTTTTTCGTCATTTCTCAGATTCAACATCTTCTGATACATTTCATCACTAAGTACAGTTTCACTGTAATCCCCAACGATTGCACCATTTGACTGCCAAAGTAATTCATTGTATCGCTTCGCATTCTTTAATGCCTGTTCCACCTTTTCTGTATCCTCCGTTTCCACCGTTTTTTCATAGGTGGCGACAGCACTTTGCTGGTGCTGCCGCTCTAAAATACTGCTGATTAGTGGATAACCGCAAAGGAATAATCCAAGCAGAAATGGAATTACCGTCAGTAATCGCCTTTTCATCCTTATTCACCCTGTTTCTTTTCCTCATCCTTCTTGTCTTTTCTGTACTTTGCAACAGAGAATCCAGCAAGTGCTGTTCCTGCAGCAAGCATAATGACCATAACAGATGATCCTGTTACCGGAAGCTTCTTACCAACGGTATTGATAACAGTCAGATTGGCTGATCCTGCATCCACATCTGTAGTAAGGTCGGTGTCTGCTTCTTTGTAAGAACCATTCAGGAATTCTTTCACATGCGCTGATACGTCCAGTTTCTTTAATGTCTTATCGGTTGCTCCGCCACCTTTCACATAATTATTGCGGTCATCTGTAAAGGTCGGTTTCACATTAAGCACGATCGGATCTAAGAGCTTACGATATCCTGTCGGGGCTTCTGTCTCTTTCAGGTAGTAGGTTCCACCGTCCAGACCGTAAATGACAAAGTTTCCATTTGCATCAGAAACCATCTCAACTGCATTGGACGGCGCTGTACCACCTGTATGATCTGTTCCACCGAGACTGTCACGATTGATTACGTTATAACCATTGGATGCTTTCTTGACATAAACTTCATTCTGGCATTCTGCATCAGAATACAGGCGGAATTTTGCTCCTTCCAGCTTCAGATCATGGTTATTTGTCTTTAATACATCCAGTTTATAAGTGAAACATACAACTGTATCCCAAGGAGTAAAGCCAGTACTTCCATCATGATCGTGGTCGGCATCATTGCTGAATTCCAAACGGACATCATTTTCAAATCCCGGACGACCTGTATCAGCCGCTGCATTATCATTGAGCGTAGCGTTGTATGTCAATACAATCTTCTGACCATACGTATTTTCTTTCAGAGCATCGACATTATCAAACTCCCGATCAATGATCTTCTTGATGTCATTAACAGCAACTGTGAATGTCTCTCCATTTCCCGGATTTGTATTTACCACAAACTCATTTGCTTTCAATGTATAACTCTTTGAGCTCTCACTGGAATCCGCATAGATCTTAATAGCTACGGAATCCTTACTGAATGTCAGCGCAGAGTCCATCTTGTCATGCCATGCATAGTAGTATGTATCATACCCATTTGCATTTGGCATATTGGACTCATACTTATATGGAATGGTCTGGCCGATCTCATAGTCTGCGACATCATTCCATCCGCTGTTTCCGACTTTATTCTTATTGTCGTCTTCCTGAATCTTCTTGATCACACTTGGATAGTCCGATTTGATGTTTACACCTGCTTCCGGGTTTGCCGTATTGACAATACACATAGATGCTGCTGAATGCGTTCCCTCTACCTCTGATACCTCATCTACTACGTAATAACCATACGCAAGTCCACCGATCACGCAGGAATTGTCTGCTGTTGTCGCAGATACTTTTACCATATCGGCAGCCACTTTACTCTTCACCAGTTCATTTCTTAAATCTTCTACAAAGTAACGGTAAGCACTATAAGAACCTTCCAGCTTCTGATTTGCCTGTGCTCCTTCTACCTGATTCTTATTGAGTGACTGGATATAATCGATCACCTCATACTCTGTTACGCTTGCTCCTGCTTTATTTAACTTCTTGCCAACTACTGTTTTCACTGCGTCTGCATATGCACTATTTAATGTATAATTGATGGATTCCCCACCTTTTGAATTTTCTGCATCAAAAATCTTATACACATTGAACTTCTTTCCTACAAGGGACTGTCCTTCATTTCCATGGATGGTAATGGATGCATTTCCTTTCCCAAGATTTGCTGTTCCTTTTGGTGTCGGATACACCGTATCTGTCTGCGCTTGAGTCTCTGCTGCAAATGCAGTTACGGTTCCCACTGTTCCTGAAAATGTTGATGTTGCGATTGTTGCTGCCATTGCCATAGCGTATAAAAATCTCATGTTTCTGTTCTTCATATTCTTAATTCCTCCAATTTATCTTCTTTTTGTCATCAGAACGACTGCTCCTGCAGCAAAAGCTGCCACAAGCAGAATTAACATCTGATTTGATCCTGTGTTAGGTAATTTCTTTCCTGTTGTGTTAATGATTGTCATATTAGCAATTCGATCCGCTTTCGTTCCTGTTACAGTAAACATTCCATCAGAATCACTGTTATAGTCTTTTCCATTGACATGAAATGTAAACTGATCCTTCACCGGTGTACTTGTTACTGACACTTCGTAAACAATCGTCTCTCCCTTACTGGAAACCGGAATCCGGTAGCCTTGCGGAGCTTTTGTCTCTACGAGATAGTACTTCTTTCCTATGGTCAGATTCTCAAATGACAGGATTCCTTTTGCATTTGTTGTTGCTTTATGAACTACTTGCTTGCATTCTGGATCCTCATAAAGTGTAAACTCTGCCCCTTCCAAAACGGTTCCTTTCTCGTTTTCTTTTTTCAGCTGCAGCTTAAATGGTGCAAGTTGATCCTCTACTGTCATAGAAACATTTCCATCCTCCCCTACAGTAAACGTAATCTTTCCGACACTATCATTCGCTTTTGAAGTTAATGTAATCCGATTGTCTGTTCCAACTTTAAACTCGACAAGATTGTTATTAACTACATATCCATCCATTACGGATACTTCCTGAAGCTTATGCACTCCATGTGTCAAGCCTTTGATTGTCAGTGCTCCATTCTGATCTGTTGTCAGCCTCTCTTTGCGTCCATCAGGCTTTATGTGTTCAAAAACCGCTCCTGGAATCTTAATGTCTGTTCCTTCCTGTACTTTCACCAGTTCCAACTTTAAGATGTTTTCTGGCACGATTGGCTGACTATAAGTTTTTACTGTTTCCGCTGTACCAGATGCAGTGATCTGTTTTACATACACCTTGGAATTAAGCAGATAACCTTCTGGTGCTTTCGTCTCCTGAATCGTGACGGTTCCAAGCGGAAGTGCAGAAATTCCTTTTGCTGTGATATACAATGCATCTCCGGATACTTTGTACTTCACATCGTATTTACAGTAACCATTCTGATCGGTTTCAAACACCCAGCTCTTCAATGCTTTCTTTCCGGATGCTGCCGGATCTGCCGTGTAATGTCCATCGTAAAATTTTACTGTAAACTGTGCTCCTTTTAAGCTTCCTTCACCCTGCGGCTTATTTTTTGATGTCTCCGCATCAACCTTCGTTAATAAAAGGTCTGGTTGTGCCATCTGTGGCTGATCAGAAAATGAGACTGTAGCTGTATTTCCTGATGTCACGGTAACTGATTTTGCAGTTGAATCTAAGGCATATCCTTTTGGTGCCTTTGTTTCTTTCACATAATAAGTTCCCGCATTAAGTTTTAATGTATTGGATTCTCCGTTTGCACCAGTTTTCAGTGTTCCCACTCTTGAGGTACATGCTGAATCACTGTACACACTATATTCAGCCCCTTCCAAAGAATAACTGCTGTTCGATCCTGTAACATTTGTGTTACTGCTCGTCTTCTTCACTTTTGCATAACCAGATGGATTATAGGTTCCCCACCATTTACTAAGTGGCTGACCATTTCCTTGGTAGATAATACCTTTCGCATCTGTAAAATACTGGTAGTTTGACCATACCCACTGAAATCCCTGGTCATAGTAGTTACTCATATGAGTAGATAACCAAGTACCACAAGCGCATTTTATTCCGTTCCCAGTTTCAATACGAACACCAGACTTGAACCAGCCATTCACTTCATTTAAAACCCACCAGACTGCACACTGTTTCATCAAATACTCATAATCACTATTGATGGATTTACACATGTAATGATCGTAATAATACTGCATCGCAACTACTGTCTGAATGGTCTTCTGGTTGTAAATGGTAGATGCATCCACACCTGTTTTTGTTCCTGCCTTAAATGTAATCATTGGATTCGTGCAAAAGAGCATTTCCTGTGTTCCGGTATTTCCAAGCTTTCCTTCTTTCCAGGTCATCAACTGTGGCCAAGAAGGATCATTGTAATCAATTACATCAATTCGGCCGATGTTCTTTTTTATTGCCCCAGTTGAAATTGTCTCACCGGATGCTCTGGCTGCTCTTGCCATTCTCGGAGCATTCTGTGTGGCTGGCTCATCATCAGATACCGAATCTGATTCACTGTCCGACTCCGCAAATCCTACTCCGATATCTTTCAAGATCTGTTTCATCTGCTGTTCAAGCCTTGCATCTCTCTCCAAGTCTTTCGCTGGTTCCTTGTCATCATCCAAAATGTCTTCCGCTTCATCCACAACTTCTTCTCCGTCTTCCTTTGATTCACTTACAAGTTCCTGATCCTGAGAAGCTTCCTCATCTTCTGCATAGACCATTGAAACAGACGTGAAAAGCGTCAGAATAATCAGTAGCACTGAAATCAAACAATTCATCATCCTTCCTTTCTTCATAGACTCCTTCCTTTCTCTTAAATTTCAACAAGTTACTCTTTCATCTCCTTTCTGCCTTTGTTGTTTCCTTTCACAAATTACTTGGAACCTCTGGATGCTGATTGCAAAAAGTGCAAAAAAATTCCTTCAGAAATTTTCATTTCTGAAGGATACTTGGAAAACATATTAATCCTGGATTATTCACGGCGTAGCCGTGAAAGTGGCTGAAAGCCACATAGTTACTGTATTTTAATTGAATATTGCTTTTCACTTATCAAGTGAATAAAAAAAGAGCATCCGTTTGTGGTAAAATTAAGGTGTTCAAAGCCATTAATAATACAAACAAAGGAGCCCTTCATGAGTATTGTAAACACCTTATCACTAGAAAGCAATAGACAGATTAAAATAAATTTTGATGGAGGAGATTTATCCTCCGATGCAGGCCTGCTTCTTATCAAAGAATTCGTAAGTAAACTTGACATTGATAAACTTTTCAGTCGCTCATTTAAGACTAATGATTCTGCATCATTTAGATATCACACTGACAAGGAGAATCTCCTTCAGATAATCTATATGATTATTGCAGGTTATTTTGAAGATGATGCTTCAGATGAACTTACAAATGACCCAGTATTTAAAGCAGTACTAAATAAAGATGCTTTAGCATCACAACCTACGGTATCAAGATTCTTTAACCGTATGGATGAAGATACTTTAAACCAATTCCTTACGATTGGCAGAATACTTCGAAAAAGAGTTTACAGTATTCAGATGCCACAGGCTGTTATTCTGGATCTGGATTCCACTCTTCTTGATGCATACGGTAAACAGGAAGGCAGAGCCTTTAACTTTCATTATCGGAGCAATGGATACCATCCACTTGTCTGTTATGATGGAATGACTGGGGATCTGATAAAAATCCAACTTCGTGATGGAACACAGTATTCCTGCACTGGAGTGGTTGACTTCCTGCAACTGATACTTGATGAATATCTGAATGATTATCCAACAATCCAAATTCTGCTTCGGGGTGACAGCGGTTTTGCTACGCCTGACCTTTACAAGCAGTGCGAGGAAAATGGCACAAGCTATGTCATCCGGCTGAAGGAGAATGGTATTCTCCGTGAAAAAGCATCCCATCTTGTGGATGAGCTTGATGAAATCACCAGGAATAACAAAGTTGATTATGCGGTAGTTTATGGTGAATTCATGTACAAAGCAGGTCCATGGCCTTATGAAAGGCGTGTGGTTTGCAAGGTTGAAAAGACGGAAAACCAGATGGTTTACATGTACACATTTGTTGTCACAAACATGGATTCCTCACCAGAGTATCTCATAAAATTTTACTGCAAAAGAGGACGGATGGAAAACTTCATCAAAGAAAGCAAATCTGGTTTTGATTTCGCTTCTGTAAGTAGCCATGCTAGAATCGTAAATGCCAACCGACTTCAGGTACACGCTCTTGCGTATAACATATTTAATTGGTTTAGACGATTGGCGTTATCAGCAAACATGCGAAAACAACGCATAGATACCGTCCGTTTAAAACTGCTGAAGATTGCTGCAAAAATAATTCGTTCAGCAAGATATATCACATTCAAGCTGTGCAGTAGCTGCCCTTATAAGAATGAATTCTATGAGACACTTTCAAATATCGGTAAGCTGAATGTACAGCTGGAATAGCAACTATTAACGAACCTTGATAGCTTAACAATTGCACTCTGAACTCTGCCACAGGGATTTTATACCCTTTTGACGGGTTAATTGAGTGATGTTATGGCTGCATGGATCAATTTTTAGATTCATGGCACAGTTATCGCTTCAGATACTGTTCCGTGAATAATTTAGGTTAATTTAATATCTTTATATGAATTTTATTAATCACACTATTATTTCTTAAAAGTGTATTGTAAAGTTAGCGTTCGAAAAATTTAAAAACCTGTTTACTAAATTCAAATCCATTTTCACAATATTTCTGATTTCCTATATCACTTTAAATCTGATACTTTTTCTCTTTGTACTCCTTATTTGTATGTGCTCCGATCAATGCTTGTATGGAACCAACTCAATAGACTGTACTGACTTATAAGCTTCTTTGTTGTCTTGTTCCCTGCAAAATCCATTACAATAATTTCATAATAGCTTGATTTATTCTCTGTTCTTGGGATTTCATAATACATATCAAAGAAACTATGTGTATCTGGTTCTTCAAACATCTTTTGTGTCTGATCGGAATAAATCACTTTTCGATTATGTCCTGTAACCTGATACAAAATCACAGATTTTATACCTGAACTTTGATTTGCTCCATTTTCACTTCTGCTGCTTTCATCGTCTATATGCTGATTGATAATATTATCCTTACAATATCCGGAATGCATTACTCCATTTACAACCTCTGTCACCTCTGTTCCATCAATTCCTGGTTTTGTGATATCATACTTTGTTGTCACAGAATCTGTGCTTGTATGCCCTACTGCATCTGTTGCTTCAATATACCATGTATGAACTCCTTCATAGTTCGGCTGCATGGTATAGGAAACAGTTGATGCTCCACTTGCTACTGTATCTCCTGCATCATCCTTAATCACAACCGATACGACACCGGAACCATTGCAGGTTGTTCCCAACAAATAATCACTTGTTGAGATATGAATAGTCGGTGCAACATTTGTCCAATCTGTATTTACCTGATCTAATCCTGAAATCACTGGATCACTATGATCCAAGTAAATCACTTTGGAGGATGCGCTCATACTATTTCCAGCCTTATCGTTAATCACTACTTTATAGGAAAACATACCTTCATTAGTTTCTATATATGTTTTCGTTATTCTTTCATTTGTTCCATTTAAGTCCCATGTCTGCACTTCTTCCCATGTTGCTGTCACATACGAATACCTCTGTAATATCATTGTATCAAGTCCGGATTCCAAATCCTGTGCCGTGATCGTAACTGTACCATCCTGAGCACCCCATTCATTTGGAACTGCAACAATTGTTCCTATTGGGCTAGTTTCATCTAGCCAGATTGCGGTCATTGTAACTGTTCCGCCGTCCTGATCATGCGTATACTCGCCTCCTGGATAATAAGTTCCGCCAATACTTGCTGTCCAGCCTTTAAATGTGTACCCCGTTCTAGTTGGTTTTCCATAACGAAGCGTCAATGTTACTCCTTCTGTTTTAACCTGACTGGAAGGAGCATCATTTCCTCCGCTTGCATTATAAGATATGGTATGTGTTTTCTTATAAATTCTTCTAGCTGAAATGTGCGTTAAATATCCTCCACTATATTTCCAGATTCCATTTCCCTTATCATAATATCCAAGTTCTTCCAGTTCATTTTTCACTCCTGAAACCGTCAGCTGATAGCCACCAATTTGAATCATATCATTGATTGCATCTTCTAAGGATCTTCCAAGTCTCGGGTTATTGGTATCAAGCGGAATTTGATCGGAAGGATTGGAATATGTATGACTGGTTGTATTCCCAAAATTTATAACTGGTTTCTCTGTATTTACAGTAAGCTCAATCGCATCATGTTCAGGACTATACTGGTAATAAAATGTATAAACATTACTTCCTCCAAAGCCACCTTGCCCTGTACTACCTGTTCCTCCAATTTCATCTGCAAATACGCTCAAACCTGCTGATAGCACAAAAGCTATGCTAAACAGCATAGCAACAAGGTACTTAAATGATCTATTCTTTGGCATAAAATTCCTCCGTTTCTTCTAAATCGTTAATAGAAACCTGTAAAAACATCGTTTTTGTATATCTCTCTTCTCCCATTCGATACTGAATCGTTGCCATCAGACAATCTGGGATCACGATTTCATCTTCTGTTTGAATCGTTCGCAAAGAAACTTTTTCATCTAAAACTTCTTCATAGGACACATTTTCTAACATTCTTTTAGTAACACTACAATTATCCTTTAACCAAAACAGATGCTGTTTTGTAAGTTGATAAGTTTCCTCATCATAATTTGTCTTATAAAGATTTCCATCAAATCCATTCCGTTCCAGTAATTTCTTCCAGATTTCATATCCATTTCGTTTCTTAAAAGAAAAACCAAAGCTATCTTCAAAGCTTACCTTTCTAACAAAGGAATCATCCATTTCCTTTGATGCTAAAGCAAGCATATAGTCTTCTGTTTTTTCCTTCTGTTCCTTTAAATTCAGATCAGATACAATATACGTCTGATAGGTTGTTGTTGAATTCCCATCGGTATCTTCTACTGTTGTTCTTTCAGCCTTTTCTACAGAAATAAAATCCGCATCTTCAAATACTTCCTGATAATTCTTTGTTAAAGCAAACTCCTTTGCATTTTGCTCCTTCCGATACAAAAGATCAGAGACATTTGCATCTGTTTGTTTCTTTGATTCCTTCTTTTCTTTCACCCCAACACCAACTGCCATAACGATTCCAGTAAGTGCGATCACAATAATCACTAACATCTTCTTACTTCCTTTCATTTTTCCTGCTCCTTTTTCTCCTGATAAAATAAATCCTGTCCATCACTTCTGATACCAAGGCGTTTTAAATAACCGCCTTTCCTCTCAAAATCAAACAACGCCTGTTCTATATTTTCATCTGAATATACAGCTTCATCCACAATTTCCTGTTTTTGGTTTAAGATCTGAATGATAATCTGTTTATCTTTCTGATTCTGGTTCGTTTTTGAACCTACCATAACAGGACAAATCTGCGATTCCAAATAGCTTTCCTGCACCGGAAGTTTTCTTTCTTCATAACTCTTATCTTCCGCTTTATAAAAATCTCTTATTACATCCATCAGCTCTTCCAAATCTTGTTTTGCTTCTTTATCTACCACATGGTTAGAAATAATGTCATTCAGATTTTTTATGTACGTTTCTCCCTGTTGTTGTAGAATATTTAAGATAATGGTTTCCACTTTTTCTTCACTTGACACATCATAGCTTTCCAAATAAGTTATATAACGATCTGCAAGAGCTAGAGCTTTGTAATAATTCTCTTTTTCTTTCTGCTCAAGCTCAAACATCTTAAGTACCAGTCTGTTATAGTACTTCTTGAAATCAAGATACTCCTGTACCATAAGCGTTACTCCGATCTGCTTCTTAAAACACTCTGACAGAAAATTAAAATACGTTATCAGGCCATCTTTTTCCTTTTTTGTAAATGCAGATAGTTCATACTCCCCTGACAGTAAGTCTTCCTTCATAAACTGCAGAAATTCTTCTGAAGCTTCTGTAAGTTCAATCAATGACTGATCTCTATTGTCATAACTGGACTTTTTAACATTCTTTGACATCCCAAAATAAATATTATGTTTTCGTTTCATAAGACTATATGCCGGAATATCCTTACAGGGAAATACTTCTGTAAAAGTGAGACTACTCGCATAATATGGAATCTCCCTGCATCTTGTTTCGGAAGAAGTTTTCTCCACTTCCTTTAATTTTTCTTCCATCCGTTTTTTCTCTTTTAGATTCAGAAATAAGCTATGTATCTTTTCCAATGCAGATCTTTTTTGTGGTTGCTTCGTTTTCGCTTCCTGCGTTATACTATTTTGTTCTTCTTGAAGTGGATCACTTTCCTTCTTATTTATCGGCTGCCTTTCATTTCTTTCTTCAAGTGCTGCGATTTCAATGTCAAAAGCTTCCAAAAAGGCTTTATTTTTTTTCATCGCAAGTTCAATCGTTTCCTTCTGATATGCATCTGCTGTTATCGCATTTACTTTGGATAAATGAAGAAGATTCGTTATCTTTGTTCTTTGTGCATCATATTCTTTTAATAGTTCTCGCTCTAATCTAGGGGTGAATTTCTCCTGCTTCGCTTCAACTAATAACTTGATCTTAAAATAAGCAAGCACTGCTGTACAAAGTTTCGAAATCGTACAGGCATCTTTTAATGCAAACATTTCATTAAAGGTAACAAGTTCTTCTTTTAACTGACATTCCTCCATACGTCGCTGCAAAATAAGTAACGTATCTTCCTCTTGCATTCGAAACCCTTCTCCCGGGACCGCATTCATAATTTCTGCCATCGCAGGAAGAAGTTTTTCTAATACCGCATATTCAATCATTTCATCACCTCCAAGAATCCCTGCAAAATTAAAATTGTTCCTGCTACTGCCATTCCAGGTGCTACTGCAATCTCATACGTTACTTTCAGTTTCTTCTTTTTCCAGTTTGCTTCTATGACTCCAATTCCAATTGCAGCTAAAAGTCCCAACATCAGAAAAAAACATTCCCTAAACACTAAAACGCCTGTACTTACTGCTTTACTTGCTACCAGACACAGGTTTCCCATTAATAAAAAAAGATCGCTATCTCCATCCCCCCACACACCGAAATCATTCAGCACAACATAAATAATCAAATGTACAAGCCAAAACGAACACAAAAAGGAATTCTCCCAATCCGTCATAACAACCAAGTAAATACTCCACAAGATATGAAGGAAAAGAATTGGTGCTGTATATAGCATCCGCTCCTTTAAATCCTGCCAAGATGCAAGAGCAAAATAACAAAGTGTCATGATAGATAGCACTATAAATATCATTTTCTATTCCACCTCCTTTTCATAAACTTGAGAAAACAACAGCCTCTTATTTACAGCATCCCATCCATCAATCTCCACAATTTCATCAATGGAAAAACGGCTCATATGAATGAGAACAAAAGGCATGCAGGTCAACATTTCTTCCAGTGTTTCCATTGGATAGTCCGATACATACCTTGCGCACTGTGCCAATCTTGTCACCGAACTTCTTGCATCATTAGAATGTATGGTTCCAAAAAATCTTGCTCCTGTACTCATTGCTGTTGTAAATACATGTAATGCTTCTCCTCCTTTGATCTCACCAATAATGAAATTATCAATATCTTGGAGAAGCCCCAGTCGAAGCTCATCTTCCAAAGTAAATTCTTTTAACACTTCCTTTTTTCTAACGGTCATCGTATGCTCAAACTGAATCTGTGGATGGACATTACTGTACAATTCATCAGATTCCTGAGAGACTAAGATGGATTGATCGAATGGAATCCAATCAAGCATGTTATTTAGTAGCGTTGATTTTCCGGATCCGCCTCTTCCTGAAATCAAAAATCCATATCCTGCCAAAATTCGATCAGCCAGGTATTCCATCATCTCATCTGTAAGCATTCCATTTTCTTTTAAATACTCCCAGGTAAGCTTTTCCTTTGGCATCTTTCGAATATGAATATTGTTTTTCTCTGTAGATGTAATGCATGCATGCTGCACATCAATACGCAGATAAAAGGTGTCCACACCTTTTCTGTCCGTACTATGTCCTAATGCAAATTCTTCTGTTCTTCCAAGCTTTTGAATCCTGTGGATACGTTCGTACCAGCTCTTATAATCCTCTTCACTAGAAAAACGAATGTCCGTCACATAACGTTCTCCATTTGCTTTCACTACAATGTGATCAAAATCTAATACCTTAATATCGGACACATCCTTAGCTACAATCAGCGGAGTAAGTACATAATAGCCAAAGACACATTCCCGAAACATCTCTAACAGAATTTTTTTTCTTCTAAGCCGTTTTTTGGAAACATACTCTCGATAAAATCTTTCGCCCGATTCATAAGCAAAATAAAATCCTGCTCAGTTCCGGTAATACATTTCGTAACTAAAGCAGGATTTAAATCACACACATTTGCTTTCAATCGAAGAAACATATCCATTAATTCTGAATCCTTATAAAAAGACTTCACATTATAGTACTTTGATTTTTGAATCAACTGACCATCTGATTTTGTCTTATAATTTAATTTCGACATCTCTTTTCTACCTCCTACTATTTACTTGGAGCCTGAAAAAGCTGATTGCGAAAATTTCTAAAGGTTTCTTCGAAGATTCTTTTTCTGTGTTTTACATTCCTTTAATTTATATTCTTCTGCTATTTCAAAAATTGCTTTATTGAATGCTTTTGCATCTAAGTCTTTTGAACAGATTTCTTCTAGAACTTTATTGTTCTTATCTAATACTGTTACTGTCGTTGTAATCGTTGTCTTCCCATTTACAAGATCTGGGGTTGTCAACACACGAACTACGATTCCATCCACATTTTTTGCTGTTATATATTTCACATTACTAGCAAAAATCCCATACTCTCTTGCATTTCTGCTTGCTTCCCCATGTCCCACTGCCTGATAAAAGGAAAGTACATCCTCATTAACTTTAAAACTTCCCTTCTCCATATAGTTTCTAATAAGCGCATATTGCTTCTTTAATTCCTGGTCCTGTGCTTTTGCATAAAGAAGCTGATTCCTCTGATCTGTAACAAATGCTTCTACTTCTTCTACAGATTTTCCATAGATAGTTTCAAGTCTTTCTGAAAGTTCCTTATATTTCTTAAAATCTTCCATGTACTCCGTTCTTCCAAATGCATCATACAAATACGCTTTTTGCATATACTTTTGAAGCTCCTCATAAATGGATACGATTGATCGGTTTTGCTTTAGGTTTGCCTGTACTTCCTTTTTTTCTTCTGACAAGGCTGCTCTTCTTTTTCCAATCTCATCTAATGCAGATTGTACGGAATCTGTCTCTTTAGAATAGTAATGAACCAATTCATATACAAATCCAACTTCGTTAAGTTGTTTACTCATTCTTTGAAGTCGCCAATTCCGTTCTCTTACTTCTTCCCACGGATTTCTCTTTAATCGTAGTAGTCGGATTGCATTTGATTTTTGTTCTGGCGTCATATCCTTATACCGTTTCATCTTATCCGGAGTAAATAGGAGCATTTCCTTTTCAGAAATATAATGCGAATGCTCTTTGATTCCTTTCCAAACAAGAGGAGCTTTCTTCGCAGCTAACCTTCTGCAGATCCCGTCAATTGTATAATCCTCCCCAAGTCTTCCGGAACGCATAGGAGAAGCCATCTCTTCTAATTGCAGAGATAAATGCTTCCCTACATTTACCTGCATTCCATCCTTTCTTAGATACGCAACAAAGCTAGCAAAATCATCCGTCTCTTCTATTGCATGATCAATTAGTTTACATAAAAGCATCTTTCTTTGTGGAAGTGGAATAACTTCTTTTTTGTGTTGCTTACTCCATTTTTTGTTCGGTGTAAAACCATACTTTATCGCTTTCTCATTCACAATTGGCTGCAATACTTTTTTCATAAAATCGCAATCCATGTGAATCTTTTTACCATCAACACCCACTGTATTTACAATAAAATGAAGATGCATGTTTTCTGTATTGGTATGAACCGCATAAACAACCTGATTCATTGGAAATACCTGTTCCAGCACTTCCTCCAGCAACAACATTAGCTTTCCAGCACTTTTGGGGATTGATTCTTCTTGATCTAATGAAATCAATCCATGCAGAGCGATTCTACCATCTAATTTTCCAAAAAACTTTTTCACCTGCATCATTTCATTCGTTGCATTCGAAAAATCTGATATTCGCCGTCCACCTACAAGAAGACCATTCCTTGTTTTAAGTTCGTTTTTTACATACTCTAATTCATTATGAATCTGCGAAAAATTAATATCTTCCATCTTCATTGCAACCTTTTCTGGATTTTCGATATATTGAATTGAGCTTGCCAACTGAGAAGCGCCGGATCGTTCTCCCTTATTTACCGTCACATTCCAGATCTTTACAACAATTCCTTCTGCCATAACTTCTTTCTTATCAATTTACTGATTACATTCCCCAATCCTGTCTGACACCTGAATTTCCAGAAAGACCGTTCCCAAAAGCGGTTGTCTTTCCATTTGCTGCTTCAACATATTTAAGTCCTCTGTCTGCTGCAACTCCACACCAGCGCATCTTTCCCTCATGAAGTACAATCAGATCATCCATGTCATAATCCTCTTTTGGATTGTCTTTCACATACTTTTTTGCATTACCCTTGGTGGAATACCCACACTTGTATGCGATATCTATGAACTTATCCGCATCCAATTCTTTTAATCCTCCAGTACTTTCTTCCTCAGCACTATCAAAAGCTTACTTCCTATAGCTTTTCATACTCGCCAATAACTCTTACTGAAATATCTTCTCGAAGTGACCGAGCCATTGGGAAACAAATGTCTTTATATTCTCCCTTATTATTTTGTTTTGAGGGATAACCTACGAATAGGTTCCCCTCTTTTGTTTTTAAGACTCGAATCCCACACACGACAAAATCACCATCAAAAGTGATACTTCCATAGGCTAAACAACTGTCGGAATCCTGTGCCTTTGTAAGTCTAACTTCTGTTACCTGCACGATATGCCCTCCTTATCTGCCTTTTCCTCGTTTCGGAGCAGCTGCTTTTTCTTCCACTAACGGAGTTTCCTCCTTTGATTCCTCCTGCTTCTGCTCCTGTTTCTGTTCCTGCTTTTCCACCTGCTGTTTATACTCCTCAAGAACAGCTCCTGTAATTGTCGCATAAAGTTCCTTACTTAATGGAAAAGCAATGTCCTCGTAGCTACCATCCTGTTTTTCCCTGGATGGAAAAGCCACAAAATTGTGTCCATGCTTATCCTCCATTACTCGAACTCCTCGAACTGCAAAGGAATCATCAAGAGCAAAACTTCCAATTGCCTTTACCGCTGTATTTGAATTCAATAAATTGAGTCTTGCTTCTGAAACCTGCATATTTCCAATCTCCTTTCCTAACGATGTCTGTGTGGCCTTACATTTTCATTCAGACTATGCGTTACTTCGTAATCAGCTTCTTTCTCACCGACTTTTATTTCCAAACTTTCTACTGTTGTATCAGCAAGAGACAATTTTCTTTCTTTTGCATCAAAACGGTAGACATGATCTGAAAGCTGCTCATCTGCCGGAACCTGTGTTCCATTTACTTCCTGTACCATATGTACAAGTAAATCCGGTGTCGACATCTTTTCACTTATTGCAATGCACTCATGAACAGATGATGGAAGAATATACAGATCTGTTCCAAGCTTCTCTGCAAGCTTCGCTAACTCATCTTCATAAAAAATAGATGCTGCACCATTCACTTTTGGTTTATTTGAAATCACATACATCTGCTGATCTGCTGGCATTGCTGTAAACATTGCTTCCGCCATTTCCTTTGGTATTCCATCTCTTGCAAAAAGTTCTCTCATAACTTCATCCATCGACTGAATGGTAACTGGAAGAAGCTCTCTTGTATTCTTCATAGCAAGCGCATGAATTTCTTCTTTAGTAGCTCCCCATGTCTTCAATAAATCGTTATGAATTGTAACTGTTGCCATTTCCTCATTGTTCGTTTTCAACTTCACCTTATAGATAAGTGCCAGATCCTCTTTCAGCTGATACGGTACATCTGCAAGTAACTCTTTATTTTTTTCTGCATTAACTGCTACCATGATGATCTTATCTTTTGCATAATCAAAGTCCATCAAATCTTGTCCTACTGTTGTAAGCTCATATGGAATCACCAGACTCTCTGCAACTGATCGATAAATCTGTTTTACAAGATAATCTAAATCCTCACCTTCTACATATCTTTCAAAACTGTCATCCAGATAGATGTTTGCTGCAATATTAGAACCTTCAGGTCTAATAGTAAGTGCATGAAGTTCTGTTCCATTATTCTTTGTCACCGAATTTAATGACAGCTCTATATTAATTTTCTCCTTTTCAAAAACTTCCGAAAAATTCATTCTTATATACTCCTGAAATTCACTAAAATTAAGCATGTTTTTCTTTCCCCTTCCCTGATTTCTTTTTGTTATTTCTCATTGCTGTTAAAAGCATGTCATATGCAAGCAAAACGGATGCATGATCTGCCCCTTTTTCTCTTGCAATTGTTCCATTTTTGTTCGATACATAATCCATCATTTTCTTTTCTCTCCTTTCGTTTTTTCTGTTGGATTGTTGTTCTTACATGTAATACTTGAAGCCTAGAAAAGCTGTTTGCAAAAATAGAATCAAATTATCTGGACTTTTTTCGAATGTTCCGCTCTTCATCTTCCTTTTCTTCTGAATAATCTTTTGTTTTCACTTTTGATAAAACTGTCTCAAGTTTTCTTGAAATACGATCTGCCGTCTCTTTAATAAGATCTAAGTTTTCTTTTAATTCAGGCACTGTTTTATCCTTGCTCCACCCTGAAATATATCCAAAAGAATATTCGGAAGTATCAAGTCCATTTCCAATCATTTCCGCCACCCAAAAAGCTACTGACTCTGCCTGTATCTCTTTGGTATTACGATCAAATTTATCTTCTTCACTTCCATGCTTTAACTCTACATGGCCAATTTCATGAATAAGTGTTTTGATTGTTTGAAGTTGTGGCATTCCTTCTCTTACTACAATTTTTTCTTCTGCCGGACTATAATAACCATTTGCCGATCCTTCTATTGATTCAAAAGAAACCTGAACTGGACTGATCAATATAAGTGCTTCCTTTAATTGTTCATATCCCTCAACACTTTCTTCTAGCATCGTCGCAAGTGTTGGAAGTGGCTCTCCACTGGTCTGCTGAACATCAAATACATACGCTGGCCGGAATGATTGAAATTCACGATTTACAATTTTTTTCTTTTGTTTCCCCATTTCATCTAAAACAGGTTTCGAATTTTCATCATACACAAGCTCTTCCACATCTGCTTTATATTTCACTGGTGCAATGATCATAATCCCATGTTCATTCTTATTCACTGTGCGATGGAACTCGCTCTGCCATTTCTTATAGCCACAAACCAAAGTCGCCGTCGGACATTGCGATGCAATTAAAATACAGTTATTGATACTGTATTCCGGAAATTTTGCCATTGTTGAAATATAAGTCTTATACTTTTCTGTGGTAAATATTTCTTTTGTTCCTGCTTCAAGTTTCTCCTGTATCACATTCATTTTTTCTTCTCTCGCAAGAGTTGATTTCTTCAAACATATCGTCTCCTTCCTTTGTGATTTATCATTTTCCACACCATTTACTTGAGACCTTAAAATTCTGATTACAAAAACACCCAGGGATTTCTCCCTGGGCTATTTTATCTGCTTCGCCTTCTCCTTGGCGTTACCACATGATCTATTTCATTTTCTGCAACTGCAAATCTTTCTGCATCAAGCTTTCTATAATCTGTTTCAAAACTATTATGTTCAAACTCCAAAATACCTTTCTCTTTAAAACTGAAATATTCTTTATTCTCTCCACCGACAATAATATGATCTACAACTGGAATGCCTATCAGTTCTCCAAGCTTTAGCATTCGATCTGTCAGCATCGTATCCCATTTACTCGGTTCAAGGTTTCCTGACGGATGGTTATGAATCAAAATCATACTTGTTGCATTCGATAAAATACTGCTTTTAAAGATTTCTCTTGGATGCGCAATACTTTGATCTACTACCCCAACACTGACAAAATTACAATTCAACGGGATACCATCTGTTCGAAGATTCACAATACATATGACTTCTCGATCTAATTCACACAGTTCTTTGCCAAGTAGCCTAACTGCATCCATCGGAGAATGTATCGGTCTATTCGACATAATCGGTGCATCTTTTTTCAATCTGATTGTTACAACTTCCAGCTGCTCCTGCATTAATTTCATCCCCCTCTTCCTTAGAATCTAATAGTACTCGTACAAAGAATTCTCCTTCTTGCTCCTTTATAAAACGTATCAACTCTTCCATACTAACTTCTTTCAATTTCATCTTTGCCTCCTTCGAGCAACTTTTGGTCAACTTGACCAAAAGTTGTCTTTCCTTGATATAACAGTCCTTTTATTTCTTTTATACTACTTTCAATAAAAAGCATATCTTCACTACTTACTTCTTCTTTCAATGCAATCACCCGCAATGATAGATCAATTTGAGAAACGTGTTTTACAAACTCCCGATATTTCATTGACGGAGTTATGAGCTTTGAACACCCTGATAACAGATATCTGACATATTGTGACCGATTCATCCCAAGTTCTGCACTTAACTTATCTAATTTACTCCTATCCTCCTCCGATACAGAAAGGACCAAACGTACATTATTTGTCATCTTCCTAATCCATCTCCTTGAAATCATCTATTATGTCTTCATTCATCCCTGCGTCTTGGCTCATCCCACTTGGCAATTCATATTGATGTAGCCTATTCAATGCTTCTTTATAATACGTTGCATCAATCGGTTGGATTCCTTCATCTGCTGCCACAATCTCTTTTTCGGGATCGTTTTCTTTAAAAGCTGCCTTCCGATAAACACCAAGTATTTTATCGGTCTGAGCTAAGACCTTTGCAGGAACATGCTCAACTAAAGCAGTTCGTAATTCCAATATTTCATCTACAGGAACCATCTGAAATTTACATGGTTTCCCATTATACATCGCCATCACATACCACTCACCGGCAATCAATTCCATTGCTGCAGCACGTTTCATTTTTGCTTCACTTGCTTTACATGCCTGTCGTAGAAACCCTCGCACATTTTCATAATTGTTGTATTCCCCAGGTCTTTCTAACAGTTGAATTACGTATTTAGCCTCCAGTCCGTGATCGCCAGCAAAATTCAATAAATCCTCCATCTCCGTCCCATGATACTCATGCATTCCCGCATATAATGCAAGTTTCGCTTGATTACTGATCTGAGCATCTAAAAGTTCCTTTATTGATTTTTCTCTATTTTCTTTAATCTCTGCTTCTGTAATCTGTGTTCGATTCTTTAATTTTTTTGTGATGCATTTTTCATCAGCTGCTTTTTCATCCTCATACCGCAATTTGAAAAAATCTGATTTCACCAATTTTTCAACTATACATTTCCATAACTTCTTTACAGCATATTCTTCCTTTTCATTTTCTTCATAACACGATGCTGCTTCTCCACCAGTAAGAATAACTGACTCTTCTTTTCCTAATATCTGCTTCGATGGATGAAAAAACAAATCCTCCTCAAATGTATCTCCAATCCCTACAACTGTAGCTGGGATAAATAATTTTCTATCCATCGATCCTAAAAAGCTGTCACAGATTTTATCCACATCTTTTACCTTTTCTTCTTCCAACTGCTTGATCCTTGCATTTAATTTTGATCGTTCCTCTTTTAACTTCTTTATTTGTGGTGTTTCCTTTACAATTTCAATCTTTCCATACTCTGGCTCTGCACCCCTACGCCCCTTTGCTGCTGGAACCGGATCAGCAAATAAAACATATGCATCCGTTCCTAAAAACTCACACAGTTCTTCTACAAAAGAACGGAGTTCTCCATAATCAATCTTATATTGCCCTCCGATCTCAACAAGCATTTCTGCTACGCCCGCTTCAACTTCTTTTATACGACTATGCGATGTACTTTTCGTCATTGTCTTCTTATGCCGTTCCTGTAAATCTTTTTTTGATATCGTGTCCGCACCAATGCATTGATACACTTCAATAAAATGTAATAGGTTTTCTATTCTCTTTTTTACGTTCATCTGCTTTCTTTCCTCCTTCTGTCGTTGCTCTCTAAGAAATACTTGGAGCCATAAAAAGCTAATTGCAAAAAGCTGAATAAAAATTCCCGACTACTATCAATATAATTCATAATTGTCAACGACAAAAATCATTACACTACATATACACATGACAGTTGAACGTCCATGTAGAACTTAGTATAATGAAATGGATGAAATACTATATTTGATCTTCCAGTTTCAGGAATGAAAAAAATATGTATTCACTACTATCTTGGGAGAATGATAATGCTAATTGAAAAGATGTTTTATGATATTACGAAGCAACAATGGCAAGATATGGTAAAAGATTGTGATGCTGAAAAAGAAATACTTTCAAAAAAAGATACATATAAATCGGAACTATCTGATTTCATCACAAAAGGTAAATCTCTGCAGTCTCAAAAAACTGTAAACGCTCAAAAGCGGGAATTTTTTGCATTAATGCAAACTGCTTCCCTCGAAATTGCTAAAACAGCAGCCATGAATATTAAAACTGAGCTTTCAGATGATGAAACTTTTGGCTATATAGAATTTTCATTTGGAGAACTATGGATTGTAGAGGAAACTCCGCAAGAATGTAGAAGAATAATGTCACTCTTATACGAACATGCAACAGAAATTTGTACATCTATAGAAAGCAATCTAGTCATACAACGCTTTATCTTTATGCTAACTGAATAGAAGAGAAGTAAAAATCAAAATCCCCCTTGCAGTATGTGCATGGCTATAAAACTACAAGGGTGGTCAGATGGCGTAACCGACAACCATGCGTGGGCGATTGTAAAGCGGGGATCATTCCCCGCCGCCATATTAAAAAGAGGGTGTCGCAAAATCATCAGATTAGATGATAGAGTGATGCCCTCGCTCTATCATATGTAAAAAAATCGGAAAGAATCTTTTGAACTGTTGATTCTTTCCAATTTTTTGCGTACTTTAATAAAGCTACCAGTTTTTCGCCTTTTTATGCGATTTCTTTTACTGGAAATAGGTGGCTTCCTGTTCGCTCATTCTGTATTTTTGCATGCAACTTATTCAAATTATATCCCATACACAATAAAAGAATCTCCAGTTTCACTTTGGTTTTCCCACGAAGCAGAAATCTTTGGAATTCATAGTCATTTTTTAGAACTCCGAATGCTCCCTCCACTTGTATCGAGCGATTCATCCGGTATAAGATTCCCTTTTCGCTTAAAATATTTTCATATGATTCCTGACGCTTCTCTAAGAAACTTTTGGAGATGTATAGACGTTTGTTCCCTTTAGCTCGGGTACATCTTTCTTTGTGCGGACAGCCTGTACAGTCTTCGCATTCATAAACTGTCACTTCTGATTCATAGCCACTCTTACTTTTCTGTTTTTTTATGAAAAGAGGTTTTAGTTCCTTTCCAGCATGGCATATATATGTGTCTGTTATCTCATCATATCCCATATTTTCCCGTTTGCTGATATCCTGTTTGAAACTGCGCTTTTTCCATTTTTCATAGGTCTGCGGTTTGATGTACGGTTTCTGTTTCTGCTCCCGCAGATATGTGTAAGCTTCTTCGCTCTCATATCCCGAATCCGCAGTCACACTTGGGTAACGGAATCCCACTTTTTTCTCTATTGTCTCCAGAAAAGGGATCAGTGATTTAGAAATCGTGCGATAGCCCCAACTTTGTCTACAGTCTGAGAGGCATTTACATGCCTCTAGCGTTTCTCTATCAATAAGTTTTCATAATCTTCAATCTGTCCCCCTAATAATCGCTTTCCTAAGATTATCCATGTATCTCGATTATATTGGTCAAGATTTCTATACAATTCCATAATTTCAAACCTTATATCACTTTTCTGATGCTCTTCTCGATCATCCTCACTTAAAATATGTTCTATTGTAACCTTAAAAAGTTTTCCCATTTTTGAAAGCATATCTCCTGGAACATTTATGTCGGCACTTTCATATTTACTGATTGTCTGTTGGCTTACACCTAATGCATCACCTAAATCATTTTGTGTCATGCCTGCTTTTTTCCTCAACTCAGCTATTCGGTTCATTTACACACCTCCATAAATAGTATTTTACATACAAATACGCATTGTATTCACTATTAAATGTTGTATATCCACAACTATTAATAGTATTTCAGGCGTGTACTATATATTTACCTAAACAGCAATCTATTCAATATTATGGTCAATCCAGGCAAAAATTCTACTAAATATGTGTTATTTCTTTATACTTATGTTGGAGGTGTATTAGTATGAAACGGATATTAATCATAGAAGATGATATTACTTTGAATAAGACATTATCACTAAACTTGCAAAAAAATTATCTCTTAGAATCTGCGTATGATATAAAATCGGCATTTCTTAAAATAAACCGGTCAAATTTTGACCTCCTAATTTTAGATGTTGGATTGCCTGATGGTGATGGATTCTCATTCTGTCGTTCCCTAAAACAAAGATGTAATTCTAATGCAGCTATTATTTTCTTAACAGCAAATGATGTAGAGATGGATATTATAAACGCATATAATTTGGGGGCAGATGATTATATAACAAAACCGTTCTCTTTTGCAATTTTAGAGAAGAAAATTAATGCAATTATAAATCGTACCGAAAAGCTGATACAAGAGAGAAAATATTTTGATTCTCATCTACAGTTAAACTTTGACTCCTTAATCGCCTACGTAGAAAATAAGCGTGTTGATTTCACACCACTAGAGTTTAAACTATTGGAGTTACTAACTAATAATGCCGGACACATTGTCGTCAGACAACGTATTCTTGATATACTATGGGACAAAAGAGGGAACTATGTTGATGAATCATCCTTAAATAGTATAATTTGCCGGATTCGAAATAAGATAGACTCCAAAGATCATCATTACATCAAGACTATATATGGTACTGGCTATATGTGGATAATAGGTGAATAAAATGAAAAAAAGTGAAAAAAATTTATTACTGCTTGTATTAGGGGGCGTCATATTTATAAATGTATTTTGTGATGTATTATATCTCTTTAATTATAAAACTGGGATTATATTTCTTCTTTGTTCACAATTTAGCTTTTTGACGCTCCTAACTGTTTGTTATTATAAAGTTCGTAAAAAATTACGATGTTTTTTTCAATCTCTGTTACTAAAAATGGATCAAATGATAAATCGGGAGCTTATCGATACACAAGAGATTACAAATGATACTTACATCTCTCAGGTTTATCACAGCCTAAACAAATTATATGATCTACTCTTAACAGAGCAGGCTACTGCAAAATCCGAAAAGAACAAACTGCAAGCATTTATCTCAGATATATCTCATCAAATAAAAGCTCCGGTTACTAACTTGAAACTTATTCAAGACACCCTTTATCAATCTGAGGACTTGGAAAATAACATTAAAGATAATATTCTTTTGCAGAAAAGGCAAATCGAAAAACTTGAATTTTTAATACAGGCCTTAATCAAAACTTCGCAACTTGAGAATGGTATTATACAATTACATCCTGAAATTTCTTCTATTAATGAATCTATCATATCAGCACTGGAAAACGTTCTCATTATGGCAGATAGAAAACAAATAGATATTCATTTTGATAATTTGATTGAGTATAAATTTATTTTTGATAGGAAATGGACAGGCGAGGCTATTTTTAATATATTGGATAATGCCGTCAAATATACTCCACAAGGGGGCCACATTACAATATCCCTCTTGAAAACAAATAATTATATAAAAATTGGAATTCAAGATACCGGTATTGGAATCTCAAGAAATGACTTAGATAATATCTTCAGAAGATTTTGGCGTGGTAACACAAATGTAGCGGAGGGAAATGGTATTGGACTATATCTTTGTAAGAAGATCGTAACATTACAGGATGGATATATTCTAGTTAATTCCGTTCTTCAGAAGGGGACACAATTCGAATTATTCCTTCCCAATAAATAATAAATGGCTTCCATACTATTCAGCCAAAAACTACTAATGATTAAAAACTACGCTATAGCTCAAAGTGAGTGAGGTAGAATCATAAATAAAATGACTCTGCCTCACTTTTTTATGAAAAAAAACTTTTATTATATTAATCAACGATTTTTATTCTTTCCACAAGAGGTTTTTGGGTACAATAGCGTAGGGCGATAGGAAGATAGATTCCCACGACTATTAATAATAATGCAAAGTAAATACCAGTTGCTGCAGTCGGAAATTTATAAGTCATCTTTCCAAACACTCCTACCTGGTTTAAGATACGACATAAGGCATAGCCTGTGACTGTCCCCAGGGATATCGTGATTGCCATTGTAGAAAAAATATAGTAAAGGCATTCCCACCAAAGCATTTTTAATAATTGCTTCTTTGATAACCCAATTGAACACAACATACCGAGTTCCCGTTGCCTTGCAATCAAGTTTGTAGAAAGGCTATTAACTAGATTTATAAGTCCAAATACACCAATAAAAATGACCAATCCATAAATTGGAAATGCAAAACTTTTCAACTCCTCTTTAACAAACAATTGAGTTTCCGAAAGGCTTTTTATATTTATATTCTGATTGTTACCCAATTTATCATAAATGATATTCTCTACTTTGGCGAGATCCTCCATATTAGTTCGGACTAATAACTCACTATTAAAGTTAGTCACATCCGTTCTAATATTGCTAAGAAGTTCCTGTGGTATTATAAAATTAAAAGCAGCATAATCTGTATTTTCCATATTAACGATTCCCATTACCGTAAATTTAATTAGGCTCCCGGTGTTTGTTCCTATTTGTATTACATCACCTATTTTCACGTTATAATTAGCAAACTTTGATAATATTTTTGCTGTATCATCAACTAATATCCCTCTATTGCTCACCATTTCACTATATTTCATCGTTCCCTTAATTAAATGGTTCTGATAAGTGTCAAAATCTTTTTCATGCAGCCCCGCTACATCTGCGTCTGGTATATTTTTCACATTTACGTTATTTGGCAAAAAAATCTTGGGATGACAGCTTTCAACAGTCCTAATGTTCTTAATTTCATTTTTTTTATTTAGCTCATCCATCAATTCTTTATTGAAGGGATTATTCTTTTGAGCATTCGCAAATACCTCCACTGGATCTTCATCCGGATTACCTGTTAGATTTGGAGAAAGAGTTAGCTTCATCTCTTGGTTTCCAAATACCTGTCTTGCCATACTATCTGGATCAATAGAATTTAAATAGCTTGCAGCTCCTGAAAGTAATATACCGGTAAGGCCTAATGATATTAAGGTTATTACATTTTTTTTTCTATTTCTAACAAAATATGCTTTTGATAATCCCGCTGGAGACATTTTGTATTCTATATGGCTTTTATTTTTTGATGTTTCCGTGGTAGAAGACATGCGAATTGCCTCTATTGGAGATATCTTCACTGCAATATTCATGGGTTTTCTAATGGAAAGAGAAACAACAATTTTAGTTAAAATTGCAATTGTAATAACACTCATAATTGTGTTAATCCAATTCCAACCTTTGGGTACTATAATATATCCTAACAAGCAACCAAAACAGCAACCTAATAAAATTGAAATTCTTTCTATTTTGTTCCGTTCCTGCTTAATCATTGCTTTTAGTTGCTTCTTAGTCATACCGATCACTCTAAAACGGCCATATTCATTTATTTTCCCCACGACTCCAATATAAAACATACTATAAATTACCATAGCACAAGCCAAAATAATTAGAAGGCAGATTCCCGCTATCGCATATATATCTCGTGCCATATTATCAACACTACTAAAGTATGAAGAGCTAAATGCAATTTCTTCTTCTTCAACATTATACTGTTGTAAACATGATGTAATCATTGTTTTTAGCTCATCCGGCTTAATATCTTTGCTATCCCCATATCTTACAAGTACTTTATATGGTATTGTACTGGTATAATAAGTTTGTAAATATGATTCTGATACAATAACTTCATATGCATTTCTATTTTCCTTATCATCTATAATACCAGTTATTGTAAAATTCTTTTCTGTAGTTTCATCTAATGATAATTTTACTTGCCGTCCTATTTCAGGATTTATTCCTATTTTCTCTAAATATGTCCGAGAAATAAGTATTTCATTTTCTTTTTTAGGTAATTGCCCTTGTATACTAATACTTCTTAAATTTACATCATTTTTATCTCTGTAATTAACGTTTAATGTGAATTTATCAATGTGCAATATATTTATGCCTACCTCAACACCTACTTTAGCCAGGGATTTATCGTTCATTGCTTTTGTTATTTCTTCTTTGCTCATGCCAATAACAACCGCTTGATAGCGCCCCTGTAATTGTTTTTTTAATTCATGGGAGCTACCTAAAAAAAACAACGCCAGCGTAACCATAAGACATACAGCAAAAGCTATTGTAGATATAATAAAAATATTGCGTCGTTTGTCGGCTCTCAAATCTTTTGCCGCTAATTGTTTTACAAGCTTACCCGTATTATTTTCAAAGAGATTTTTCACTAATTTCCACCTCCTATTCTATAATTTTCCCATCTTCAATTCGTACAATCCTATCTGCAAGTGACGCAAGCTCATTGTTATGAGTAATCATAACAACCGTTTGATTATATTCTTTACTGCTTCGCTGTATTAGACCCAATACATCATTACTTGTATGACTATCTAAATTCCCAGTCGGTTCATCTGCAAGTATTATTGCTGGTTTCATAATAAGTGCACGAGCAATAGCAACCCTTTGCTGTTGCCCACCCGAAAGATTATTAGGCATCTCTTTTAATTTGTCTTCTATCCCAAGTAAAGTAACAATACTTTCCATGAAATCCTGATCAGGCTGTTTTCCATCTAACTGTATCGGTAGAAGAATATTTTCCTGCACAGTTAAAATAGGAACCAAATTATAGTTTTGAAAAATGAACCCTATATTACGTCTGCGAAAAATGGTCAATTCCTCCTCACTCATTTCTGACAAATTCATATTTCTAACACTAACGTTCCCTTCTGTTGGGGTATCTAGACCGCCTATCATATGCAGTAACGTTGATTTTCCTGATCCACTACTTCCCACCACTGCTACAAACTCTCCTTGATTAACCCAAAAATCAACGTTGTCTAATGCTCGTACCAAATTTTCATCTTTTCCATAATATTTCTTGAGTGCAAATGTTTTTAAAATGTTCATAGTTTGTTCCTCCTTCTATTTTATTCATTATAATGTGAGAATTATTGCAGAATAATAATCAAGTATATTTATTTTGCTATTAAACATGATTTATTTACGCAATCTTACCCTCAAGCATAGCCTGGTGTGATATATGTACATCAAACCAGTATTTGACGATTGGTTAGTTTGTTCTCCATATCCTGCTTCTTTCAGGTTCCACCTAACGATGCCTCTTGCCTCTAACTATATCCTTTCCACTACTGCCAATCAGATCCGGACTTGCATCGGTTAAAAACGTGCACTGCCAAGCACACAAATTAAATAAGAGACTGACAATCAGTCCCTTATTTTCTTAAGTATGCAGTTTGTCGATTAATTGTCACAAGAAATAAAGCAATCATTTGACCAAAAACAATCTGTCAAGCAATGAACGCGTGTAACAGTAGCACACATTTCGTCACCGTACAAATTCACTTCTTCCTTCTGTAATTCTTCCTGTGCCATTTCAATTGAATTCAATTTTTCCATAGCATTTTCCTCCTGATTAATTAGATGTTGTGAGTAGTGGAGTTTTATCAATACAGTCAACGTAACAACCCAATCTTGGGATGTAGCAGTTGTAATAAACATTGACCTCTTCAGCCTCTAACTCTTGATTTACCTTTTTAGTTGTAGATTCATTTTCTCTCATTTTTCTCACCTCCTAAATATATGATAAAAGCTTCACAGTCATTTAACCATACTTCTTGCCTAAAACGACTTAATTCGTTTCTCTTTGGGTTTCAAAATATCGGTTTACTACTTATTTACTATATTTTCTACTCAAAATTATTTTTTAGGTGTCTCAAAAAATCAATATACTCTTCTAACGCCTCCCGTTTTGAGATATTTGCTTTGGAAAACAGACGATAGTCAATCTTCTTCTTAATATAATAGCAATCATAGTCTTCTTGATTAGCTGATATTGGGCATTTTCCTGTACACAAATATCTATAATCGCACTCATTACAAATATCTTTACTCTCAACATGAAAAGTCGCTTTTATTTCATTATCTAAAAGCATTTTCTCTAAATTAATTTGTATATCTTCTGCTGTATTTGTCAAAATATTACCCATACAGTACTTAGGCTCTTCCAGGCATTGACACATGTATATGTTGCCTTCAGGAAATATTGCCATAACCCGTCCATATGCTCCACATGATTTTTCAACTTGAATTACGCCACCCAATATATTTGCCAGAATTTTTGTCTCATATTTCTGTTTATAAATATATTCTGCAATGTCCAAATCCATTTCAATTTTTTCATTATCAGTTAGAATGTAAGACCCCTCTTTGGCCATACCAACAGGTGCAACAACATTTATTTGAAGCATTGTGTCGTATTGTGCAGCAATGTCAATTACTTTATATAGATCATCTTTATTCTCTCTTTCGTAAACAAAGGTCAAGAGAACATCTATGCCTGCCTTCTTACAAATTTCAATATTATATTTTAGCATGTCTTCTTTGTTTCTATTTTCAAACATATGCTTTGTGCTAAAATCAATTTGCCTAATTTCCCCAGATAACCCTTTAACAATTTCGCTATTTATTTTTAAGCCATTACTCTGTAGCACTATCGGACAGCTCAGTTCCTTATGCAGTGCACTTGCTATTTCAATGATTCTGTCTTTTATTAAAGGTTCCCCACCGGTAAGAATGAGTTTATGTGGTGTACATTTTTTCAAGAAAGGAATCACCTTATCCTGAATATCTATAAGCGTAAATTCTCTTTGTAGATCCATTTTCTTATTTGCACTTATTGCGCAAAAGTCACAATTCATATTACATTGTCTCGTCACCATTAAGTAGGCTGTATTGATTTTTTCATGTTCTTGGGTAACCTTTTGACGTATCTGTGCTTGCTGCTGCCAAATAGGATACAATTTTTCTTGGACTTCGACCTGATTTATATTTTCTGCTATATATCTACTTACCCCTAAGCAAACCTTTCCTTCTGGATCAATAAGTGCAGCTTTATCTTCATGCCATATAATGATAAAATTAGGTAATTTATTTTTTTCCATGATTTCTCCTCCGCATAATTTCTTCTCTTATTTTATTTAGTTGTTCACTCGATATATTTTTCTCTATTAAGTCAAATGCTGTTTTTGTTATAATACAGTTTTCTTTTACTGGCTGATAAATGTCTTGGTGTACTTCATAATTTGATGCCTGACATCCTCTTGATTTACAATTTTTTATATATGAACATTCTTCGCACATATCATTCACTTTATTTTCTACATATGCTATTTCACGAATTCTAGGAACATCTAGTCCGGTTTCAACAGAACCGATTTTAAACGACTCCAATTCAATACAAGTATAAATCTTCCCATCTGTTGCAACATATACACTATTTAAACCTGCCTTACACGCATAGAAATTACATGGCAAGAGAAAAGATTCTAACTGCTGATCAAATAAATTCCAAAAAATTGTTTTCTTTTCTTTCTGAATATATTCTTTGTATATATAGAAAGCTTCTGTAAACCGTTCTTGCAAATGGCCTAATTCCTCATCACTCCACTCGCAATAATGATCGACTCCTGATTCAATTTTTTCACAGCCTAATTCCAAAAGAAATTTAATGCTTTGGCCCCATTTCATATAATTGTTTTTTGTTATGACTTGAGCATAAGATACTTTTTTTTGAGTATACTTCTCATAACGTTTCAAGTAAACCAGGTTCTCGATGATTTTTTTGAAACTTCCCTTTTCCGCATAATCCTTTCGATTAAGATCATGAACACTTTCTGGACCATCTAAACTCAGCTTTAAATCAAATTTATGTTTAATGAAAAAATCTGTAATCTCATCGGTTAACAATGTGCCATTTATTGTTGTGCTAAACATGCTTTTTAATTCTGTTTCTTTACATCTTTTATTGACATAATCCGTTATATCCTTCATTAAACTAAAAGCCATCAATGGCTCTCCACCAATGAAGTATATGAGTAATGTCTTGTCATACTGCTTTAAAGCCTCATGTAACGCTATTTCTACAGATTTTTTTGCAACATCAATACTCATATATGTATTTTTCTTCTCACCTAAGTAACAATATTTGCAATTCAAGTTACATTTGTTAATAATTTCTAACGATAAAGTATACATTGCTCCTCCTTCTAAATAAAAAATTGATAAATTATTATTTTATTTTTTTTATATAGGTTGATACGTTCATTAATATTATATAGGGGGAAACGAAGCACAAACTGCTTGTTTCTCTCTGATATAGCAAGCCGTTTTATAATCGTTTTATACGGAAGGATTTCTAGATAATTGCTGTGATCTATATATAAGATATCCCACCTATTTGGTGTTACATCTTTAAATCTTATAATGTTTAAAAAATCAACACACTCAACTGTATTCGTAACTTCTTTTATAAAGCGTTGTTCCAATAAATCATTCTTACGGTTTGTAAAAAAAAGACACCGTTTCTGCTTTAGAGTAGGGTAGTGATAATAACAGTTAAAAATCGTATCACTAAATTGCTTTAGGAAAGAACGGTATGTATTTTTGTGATGACTTAAAAGTCCAGTTATCCGGGCACACGCAAAACTATTTCCAGGCAATAATTTGGGTATACCTAAATGATAAATAGAAAAATAGCTTGACGAAAAGATAATTTCATTTTTTTCAACTTCGTAGTTTAAAATTTTTGTTGAGTCCTCTTCATCGGTACAACTTACACCCAGTACGAAAGGAAATTGTGCCGGATAGGTCGCATCGACTTCTCTATTGGAGTGTGCTGCAACAATAAGTATCCCTTTATTATAGGCCTTTTGACATATCTCTTCTAATTCTTTATGATTTTTATACTCATCACCAATGCTCAGGTTTATCATGTCCACGGAGTAATTAATGAGTAGCTCAAGGCCATCTATTAAATCTTGAACAGAGCATTTCATACGACTATTGATTATTGGAATAAGAATAATTTCTGCAGTCGGATTTTCTTTTAAAATATGTGAACACACATATTCTCCATGAGTAAATTCCATATCATTTAGTTCATTTGTATTCCACTTTTCATCGCGAACTATTTTCAGCTTTTTACCAGTAAAAAATTCATTGTCAAATTTTCCATCTGTGTCTAATACACCAATTTTCACGGGAATCTCACCTCCATCCCTTTTATATCTGTTCTAAATTTATTACCACATCTGCCTCTTTAAGTTCATCTTTATTATGAGTTGAGTAAATGATTATCTTATCTTTTGCTAACTGATGTAATAATTTATAGAATTTTTCTCTACGGCACTCGTCAATATTGGCAGTTGCTTCATCAAAAAATAAGATTTCCGGTTCTTTCATTATATTACGAAGAATATCCATTCGACGCATTTGACCCTCAGAGAAATTGTATGGATCAATTTTAATTTCTGTTTCCCATTCATCTGATAAACTGTGTATTTCTTCGTATAAATCAAGCTCTTCTGCAATTTTATTCAGTTTATTTTGTGGGACATCATTCTTGAAATTTATATTTTTTAAAATTGAGTCCTTAAAAAACTGAGAACGTTGCATTACAAATCCAATATGCTGCCAGTATTCGTTGAGGCTATATTCCCATAATGGAATGTTTCCCACCAAAATATGTCCACTTGTAGGTTGATATATACCTGCCAGTAGTTTAAATAAGGTGCTCTTTCCTTGCCCGCTTTTTCCATTCACTGCATATAAGTTTCCCTTTTTAAAACAAATATTAATTTTTTTTAATATCATTTTATCTGATCCCGGATAATGAAAACATAGGTCTTTTACTATGAGATTTGGGATTTTTAAAATATTTGTTTTCCCTTCATCACTTTCATCCGGGTATTTTGTCAATGTATTAATATCCTTGAGGGAGACTAACGCTGTGTGGTATTCATTTGCAAAATCCGCAATTCCGATAATGGGATTCATGATTATCGTTTGATAATTCATTAAGGCCATAATTGTACCTATGGTCATATTTCCTTTGAAAATTTCCTTTGTACCAACTACCCAAATGACCACCATTCCAATAAACTGTATAATTAAAATTGTCATTGTATTTAGTATATACAGTAGATTTTGCACGTTGATGTCGTGCTTATATTTTTGATTTTCCTTTTTATACCGATCGTGGATATACTGATAACAGTTGAAAATTCTAACGGTAAACCAATTATTATAACTATTGGTCAGCACGCTAGTTGCACTATTGTATCCGTATAAAACTTTTTCGCTAGTTCGTTGAATAAGTGTTCCTAATATTTTTGTAATAAAAGGTACACAAATTAAGAGTATTATATTAACTACCGCAATCTCTTTATTTATAGAAAACATATACGGGGGTACTACAATCAAAATGGTAATATTGGATATCAATGTAAGAATGCTTGTAATTCCACACTGCTTAATTGCCGCAACATCCTTATCAACTTTAAGCAATATGTCACTGATTTCTATTTTTTCAAAAAAATTAACTTTTACCGTTGCCAATTTATCGTGAATTCTTTGTCTGACATCTGCAGCTATTTCTTCTGATATTACTGCTACTAAATATCTTTGAGAGTATACCAGAATATAGTTGATAATCATCAGGCTCAGGAAAATAATTAGCATAGACATGAATCCTGACTGCTCTACAGTCCTGGGATTACTTAAATCATCTATTATATTCCCCTGAAGCTTTGGTCTTACTAGGGATATTCCTGCATTTAAGACTATAATTGCAACGATAATTCCATAAAGGATAAATAATCTCTTTTTACACCCATATATTCGTAAAAAATCAAAATATAGTTTTTTCTTCTTATTTTTCATTAACTAACCTATCATATACTTTCATACCGTAATCACTTAACTTAAGATTTGATGCTTCAATATAATCCATCATTTCTCCAAACGTTTGCCTTATAATAGGTACTGGCTGCAACAAAAGATAATTGAAAATCTTTATTATTGCGTCATAAAAAACATGTTCACATAAACACTCGGCGTCCGAAGGTCTATTTATTTTTTTTGTACGAATAAAATTCATATATCCACATTTCATTCCATGGCAAAAATCACGGATATTACATCCTAAACATTTAGTGTCATTTTTATCAAATTTTGACATTGCCATGTGTTTTGCAAGATTAATATCAACGCCTTTATGTATATCTCCAATTTTGTATTGCTTATCACTTGTTAAAAAGCCACACGGGTATATGCTACCGTCCGGCATAATCTTAAAATTTCCTACTCCTGCGTTGCACATTGCAAACTTATTTCCAAAATCACATAAAATGTTAAAGAACTTCCCGTCAAACTGATCCAAAGCAAACTTTGCATTATTATTAAATTCATTAAGATAATATTCCGTAATCATTGAAATCTGCGTTTTAAATACTTCTAGAAGACTTTCGGATAACTCTAAGTTTACATCCATTATCATGCAGATACTATTAAGCCCTTGTTCGTGGAGAAAACATATGTTTTCATACATAAATGGAATTGTATTTTCAGTAATGGTCATTCGCACGGAATATCGTAGACCGCTGTTCTTTACTTTGTAAATATTATCTACGATACTCTCATAGCAAGAGATACCATCTTTAGCAATACGATTAAGATCATGTGTTTGTTTATTACCGTCAAAACTTAAACGAACTGTAAACGCATTCTCTTTCATAAATGAAATAAATTCATCATCCATAAGAGAACAGTTTGTAGTAATATAATATTTTACTATTCGGTCTGGATATTCTTGTTTTACATAGCTCACGGCCTGCTTAATTAAATCTTTTTTTAATAAAGGCTCTCCTCCCAGAAAATCTAAAAGAATTTTTCCCTTATCACCATAATTCATAATAAATTCTAATGTTTGTACTAAACTCTCTTCATTCAAATGATTCTGCTCTTTGTAATCCTCATAGCAATACTTGCATTCAAAGTTACAGGCAGTTGTCATATACAACGTAAAATTATACATATCGACCTCTTTTCCAGCACCATGCAGCACTATATATTTTTTTAATTTTATCTTAGCAACTTACAATTTCCTACATTTTTTGCTTAACTTGACCATTTCATTGAATGGATAGATTATTCTTACCAAATAACGCCAAAAGCTATTGGTATCAATAATTTAATACCAATAGCTTTTTCCAAGTTTTTTAATAAATTCCTACCTCATTTCCAAATTTATAAATATATTGTGTAACAGATTGAATGGCGTGCTGTACAGACTTATCCGCCGTACTTAAATATGTGGTTTTGTTTTGTGCCTCTTCAGATAATGCTTTTGCATACTTAGCCGCAGAATATGATAAGTCATCTATTTCACTTTTGGCTGCAGTATCGTATAGTTGACTGCTTAATGTATTACCTTTTATTTTATATGAAGTACGTGTTTCATCTACAAATTTTTCAAACTCTGTATGATTACTATTAATTGCTGTTAAATTAGAAGCTTGATGAGGCTCATTCATGTCTGAAACATAATGTGTCCCTTTTCCTAAAAAATCCATGGCAGCACTCACATCGCCTAATTTATATAAAGTGACAGCATTTTGATAATAGGATTCTGCCCTAGTTTATGCCATTGGTGAAGATTGGCCGAGCCAATTTTTCCCTGTATCCGGATCATAAAAAGTGACCTGAAAAGGTTCCATAATCTGTTTCATTTCCTAGCTTATCCGGCCAATCTGTCGCTTCCATAAGAATGCCGGCATTTAACTCATCATTGAAAATACTATTTCCCTTATCATTATTTAATATGGAGAGAACATTTGCTACAATATACTGATGGGTGTGATCAATGCCTCCCGACTGAAATCTTGCATCTGGATTATTACTATGTTCAAGTGGTGCTCCCGAACCATAGATACTATCTGAGCCGTTTGCAATTTCATTTACTTTAATTGGTGTTCCCTGTTCTGCTCTGGCATTTAATACCGGCGTAGCCATTATTAAAATAGCCAGACATAAAACATACGTACATAATTTAGTTTGTTTTTTCATAATACACTCCATTCCTTGTGCTTTTAGGTATAGCACATATATTTATTAATGAGTAGGGGAGGGAGAGTGTAAGGCAATCAATGAAAGATGATATCTTCCAGACTTAATTCACTATGTAGTTCATGTTTTGAGCTCAGTTGGATATTCCGGTGCAATAGTGCATGCACTATTGAACTGGTATATTCACTCAATTAACATTTTTCATCCATCCTTTTTTTATTCTAAACTTTGCCCTATTGTAACTATTCAGAACCCCTGATAGAGTCCATGTGATTTTTTGTGAAAAACAGAGAAAATAAAAAATCTGTTTTCACTTCATTTGCTTCCTGTCGGTGGATAACTAACCGATGGTGAAGCAGCTATTTCCATCTTTGTGGATTACTGATTTTAATTCATCATTTTTGTATTTCAAAATCCGATTTTTATCGAATTTTGAATAGATTTAGCAACACCTGCACCTTGAAATTACAGCTTTATCCACAGTCATTTTAACCGATAGTTCAATCCGAGCAATTCGCTTTTTTACTGACTTTGCGCTAAAATAGTGTTATCAGATTTTAGAGAAAGAAGGTGGTCTGTTTGACAAAGGACGAAATGATTAAACAACTGCTTATGCAGGTCAATTCCTTGACAATGGCTTTAAATTCTCTGCAGCAATCATTTGATGCACAGACAGCTCTCATTGCCCAACTTAATCAGACCATCCAGGAACTGAAAGAACGACTCAATAAAAACTCCAAAAACAGTTCCAAACCACCATCAAGTGACGGGTTCAAAAAGCCTGCGCCAAAAAGTTTACGCAAATCTTCCGGAAAGAAGGTTGGCGGGCAGGACGGACATCAAGGAACACATCTGGCTGTCATTTCTGATCCGGATGAGATTGTGAAACACATGCCATCTGCCTGTGAAGGCTGCCCTCATTACAAAATGTGCACGGGAACTGCTTGTATTGCAGAAAAACGTCATGTCATTGATGCTGTTGTTACTGTGAATGTAACCGAACATCAGCTGCTTGAAATTCCAATCTGTATGCTTCACGGAGATACTAGAAAAGGGGCATTTCCTACGAATGTGAAGGTAACTGTGCAGTATGGCGAAAATCTGCAGGCATTATCTGTGGCTTTAAATACAGTCGGAGCAGTCAGCGTAAAAAGAACCCATGAGATTCTCTCTGGTGTGTTCAATATCCCGATCGCTACCGGCACCATAAGCAACATGGTAAAACGCTGCGCAGATGCTGTATCAGAAACGGAAACCAGAATAAAGCAAAAGATTACCGAATCGGGTCTTGGACATTTCGATGAAACAGGAACCCGTGTGGATAAGAAACTCTGGTGGGTTCATGATGCATCAAATAGTGAATTCACCTATCTTGATATCAGCCCTAAAAGAGGGCATCTTGGCATGGAGCAGTGTGGTGTTCTGCCATCCTTTCACGGGATTTCCATGCATGACTGCTGGACATCCTATTGGAATTACAAGGATTGCCGGCATGCTGTTTGTTGCGCTCATTTGTTACGGGAATTGACAGGGCTTACAGAGAACTATCCCGAACAGAAATGGGCAGCTGCATTTATAGACCTTCTGTTAGCGATGAAGAAGGTCAAAGATAAAGCGGTTGAGGCAGGAAAAGAGTCTCTCAGCTATTATCACCATCATAAGTTTGATAAGCAATACGATAAACTTATCAAACAAGCCAGGGAAAAGAATCCTCTTCCGGTTGCCACGGAGAAAAAACGTGGCCGGAAGAAAAAAGGAAAGATTCTTGCCTTGGTAGAACGCCTTGAAAAATACAAGACACCAGTCTGCCTTTTTATCCATAACTTCAAGGTTCCGTTCAATAACAATCAGGCAGAACGTGATATCAGGATGATAAAGGTCAAAACGAAGGTATCCGGCTGCTTCAGAAGTGAAGACGGAGCCAGAGATTATCTAAAAATCATGTCTTATGTCGGTACTGCCCATAAGCAGGGGCATAACGCATATGACGCAATAAGAAAAACTTTTTCAGGATGCCCTGAATTTATCTTTGCATAGGGGGCTCAGTTACGCCCTATTTTTATAAATAGAATGTGTGTAATTTGCCTTTTTTTATTTCTGAATAGAAAAAGAGAAAAGACCCAAACGCCTTTTCTCCCTTTTATACCGGTATGATTACTGATAAGCAAAACATTCCATCTCTAACATTGAAAATTAGCTCACCGCCATATTTTTGTACTACACTTTCAATATTCTTTAATCCATATCCGTGATTTTTGTTATCTTTCTTCGTTGTTTCTAACTCACCATTCTCCAGCATTTGAACATTTGCAATCTGACTGTTCCGAATACTGTTTTCACATACAATGGAAAGAAAACCTCTAAACTGACCCGCTTTAAGCCGAATGATACTTTCCGTCTCTATTTCTTCTTGATTCTTGAGTCTACACTCTCTTAAAGCATTATCAATTGCATTAAAAATTATAATACACAAATCCTTATTTTTAACATTTATAAATGGTTTCATATCTGCTAAAACTATAAATTCCGTATTTTGTTCTATTGCGTCAAGTTTCTTTCTATGTAAAATATTATCAACAAACGTATTCCCCGTGTGATAATAACTTTCATACTGATCCAATGCTTTTTCGATGCTCTCGGCATAATCCACTTTGGAATTACTTGCATTTTCCGCTTTCAGAATTTCAAGATGATTTCTAAAATCATGAGAAAGCCTACGTAACCCTTCCATATCTTTTTCTAACTTTTTATAATAATCATATTGCAGACTCATCTCACTTATCTGCAATTTCTTTTCATTTTCAATTAGCTTTACATTAAGATAATATTCTAAAACTGCAATATTGCATATGCTTCCAGCCATTAATACAAATCCAGCCATTAACACCGTTAATACAGCTTCAATATTAATAAACATATAAGTATTTGCATATATCTTATCACCTAATAGTATCATCATCAACATATTAATAATATTCGGAATAATTATTGTTATAAAATTTAATCCTGAAATTTTCAATGGTATTTTATTGATAAGTTTGATACATGCAAGCATAGCAACAACAACCAGAAACTCTGAAAAAAGCAACCTTAAAACTTGATACTTCTCAGGCAGTAAATATAATTCTGATCTATGTTGAATATATAGTAATGTGTTAGCAAACACTAAGGATAAGGCCTTAAAAGACAGGAAGACACATCCCATAATAAAACTATATTTTAATGAGTATTTCCAAATAGATTTTCCTAAAAACATTATCATTAACAAAATGGAAATATTCACATATACGATATGTAAATTAATAGATATTTCCATTACCCTTATTAATGCACAACCTACCACATACAATAGTGATATACTTTGTTTCCACCACTTTTTGGTACCTTCATCTCGGCTCCCCATTACATATACAATCAAAATAATGTCCAAAAAGGCACATAGATAGTTAATAAAAAGAAGTGTACTTATACTAAACATTCCCAACACGATCCGCCATCTTTCTAATTACATCTCTCTTTCTAGATTTCGATAGATATAATTTTTCTCCTGTTATGAGCATTATTGTCAGCTCTCTAACGCTCTGTATATAATCTACATTGACAATTGTACTGTTATGGCTCCGAACAAATGAATATTCATTTAAGCGTTCTTCTAAATCCTGCATTTTAAAATGTCCAATTTCCTGTTGGTTATTTACGCAATGAAACAATACATTTCTATTATAAGTCTCAATATACATTATCTCCGACAGAAATAGCTTTAAATGACCTCTCTCATTTTTGACCGACAAATATGGCAGTTCACCTAAATTGATTTTTCTAATTATCCGGTTCATCTCAAAATCAACTTGAGCCTGAGAGATGGGTTTTAATATGTAATTTGATACATCGTATTTAAAACAATCATATACATATTTTCTATAAGAAGTGACAAATATTATAGATGATTTCTTATCATTCTTACGAATAATATTTGCCAATTCAAACCCGTCCATATTAGGCATCTGCATGTCCAGGAAAAAAACTTGAAAATCTTCTTTTAGAGAATCCATCAACTGTAGTGGTTTTGTGTATCTTTTAATCATAAAACATTGATTTTCTCTCTTTTCGTAGACTCGAAGCATTTCCTCTATTCTATCTAAAAATGTGCACTCATCATCACAAATCGCAATTTTTATAACCATATTTCACCTGCTACTACCATTTTCTTCTTGGGTTTCACACAAACGCCTTACTATCACAAATAAGGTTTCTTTGTTTATTCCATCAAGTTGACTATATATTTTCCATAATTCATCCTGTTGGTTTTCATAAAATCAAGTGACATTTTCTCCAATTATTTTTCCTATGGAAACTTTAAATATCTCAGCTATCTTGATTAAAAAGCTCACCGGTATTTTTTCGGGAACTGCTTTTTCTATTCTGCTGATAGTTTGTTGGCTAGTTCCCAAAAGGGAAGCTAATTGTATTTGCGATATACCATTTTCTTTCCTCATTTGACATATATTGTTCATATATTAGTCCTTCAAGATATTATAACATACTGTCAAAATCTTTTTTACTCATTTATATTGTATTCTTTTTTATATTACCCGTTTCTTACTCATAATACAAGTATTTCCATCCTTCTATCGGTACTTTTTATTATTACATGTACTTCTCAAATAATTCTTGCTTAATCTTTTCTATATAGCACATTGTTGGATTCGGAATTCCAGGCTCACCACTAAAACTAATTTGATTAGAAATGCAAGCTTTAGTTTGACACCTTCTTACTAAATTGCAGCTCATACATACTTCACTTGGCGCACATCTCTTATATGGCTTAATCCGTTCTAAGATAAATCCGTTCTTAACGTTCCCTATATAACCGGAGTGTGACAAATTTGCAGCACATCCGTATATTGAGCCATCTACCTTAACATATATACGAGTAAGCCCTACTCCACAGGTAACGCATGAACCACGATTTTCTTTATATTGTTGTAAATCATATTCAATTCCCCACATAAAAGGTATTCCTTCATCACGACGTTGCATACAGTATCCTAATACTTTTTTCCACTCAGATCCAATGTAATCCAATTGTTTACGTTTCCACTTAAAGCACATATCTATTGATGAGTCAATGATTTTCATTTGTAATTTATCTGCCAAGTGCTGCACCGACGAAAGTATGTTTTTATAATTATTATGTGTAATAACATGTGCTGCTTGTATTAATAATCCCGTTTGGCGTTCATATTCTTTAAAATAAGGCAAATTAAAAATTATCTTTTCATAGCTGCCTTTGCCATCTATATATATTCTGTTTTTATCGTGTACCGCCTGTTCTCCGTCAATGCTCAGCTTAATCCGAATTTTATTTTTTACTAACCATTTTAATATTTCTGCATCCATAATACTTCCATTTGTAGTAATTGAATAAATGACAATAATTTTATTTTCCAATGCTTTTTTGTGCGTCCACTCTTGTATTCTTTTTACAAGCTCAAGATTGAGTAGTGCCTCTCCTCCCACGAAGTCAACCCATATCTTTGCATCCTGATGCTTTTTTACATTAATAAAGGCTATATCTATAGCCTCTATTGCAGTCTCATATTCCATAACAGTTCCGTTTTTCTGTCCCAAATAACAGTAGTTACATTTTAAATTGCATACTTGATTAACTTCTAACGTAATAGTATACATAGTTCACCTCATTCAAACATATACTTCACACAATCATTAGGCTCCAATTTATATGTTTTGGCAACGCCAACATACTGCAGTAGCCTTGGACAGTGAGCCTTATATAATTCTGATAATACAAATAAATTATGCTTGTAAAGAATCTTTTCTAATTTACAGGTAGTATCCTTGGGGGCGTTCAATGTACCTGTAGTTTTATAATTAAGAAAGCCGCATCTCGTTGCCAAACAAGAAAATTTCATTTCACATTTTTGACACTCTTGAATTTTATTAACATGTTTCCTGACATTTCTTTTAAATATACCTTCTTTTATTCCAGTCCAAACATCACCGATTTTCCACTCCTCTGCATTCGCAACATAACTGCATGGGTAGATCTCGCCACATGTATTAACAATATAATGACCTATAGTCCCGGCCGAGCAAAACACTGCTGGCCTTTTTGATAGAAAAGTAGTGTATTTAAAATCATATAAATTAAGTATTCTATTTTCTGTATATGCAAATTCATCTATGTAAAGCCGATCTAGTAAAGACATCTGAACTTCTAGTTCTGCCAAACAGTCTTCTGTCCAGTTCGCAAAATAATCATATGAAATATATACCCGATTCACCCCCAGATTCAAAAAGTAACATACGTTATTATACATATCAAAAACATTATTGCTTGAAACCGTCATTCGTACATTGAAAGGAATCTTATCTTTCACCATCGTTTTAATCCAGTTAACAATCAATTCATAGTAGTCTTCACCTCCCTTTGATTTACGATTTAAATCGTGTGTTCTTTTGGTCCCATCTATACTAAGTGATAAATTGATTTGTTCTTTTCTAACTATTTCAATAATCTTATCATCTAAAAATACTCCATTAGTCGTCATCTCAAAAACAAACTGCTTTCGTTTCTTCCTATAATCGGTATTTATTTTTTCTATAGCATACAAGAAAACCTTTTTATTAAGCAACGGTTCTCCGCCCAGAAACACAATATGCATCTTTTCATCTTCCTCACTATTTTCTACCATGAACTTCAATACTTGCTGCATAGTATCTGAATTCATCACTCCTGATGCCTTATTATGTCCTTCATAGCAGTATGTGCATTTAAAATTACATCCTTCTGCTAAAAATATCATGCATTCCATTTTTTCACTCCTCATAAGTTTTATAAAAAAAGCTACATAGACTAATATAATCTATGTAGCTTTTGTCGCTTTCTTTTCAATCAATCTACGCCTGAAATATAAGCACCTGAAAACGGCCATGGACAATCTGTCAAACACATTTGAGTTCTATTGTTACAAGAACCATATCCCTCAATTTCTTCTTTTGACAAATCAATTTCTTTTGAAACTGATTCCTCTATAAGTTCTCTTTCCTTTTCCATACTGCGCCCTCCTGTCACTATGTTTTCTAAGACAATATAATATTTTACTTTTTTCATCAATGAAATATGTTTATATCGTATTTTTTTTCGCTTAAATTAACTACTATACATACTTACATAATTAGCCAACATTTTTAATAATTGTTCTTTTTTGTACTTACTTACAGGAATAAGTACTTCCTTTTTATCACGCATCACCACAAAATCATTATGTAACCCCTCAACATAATCAAGATTAATTAGGAAACTATTATGACACCTGCAAAATAGCTTCTCACCTAGCTTTTCCTCGAATTTATATAGTTTTTGATAGCTTACGAAATTACACTGAGTTGTATGAATCACAACTGCTTTATTCTGGGTCTGTAAATATATAATATCAGATATTTGTATAGCTCTTACTTCATTCTGATTTTTCAAAATAAGTTTTTCTTCTGCATTTATTAACTTTTGGTTATAAACCTGGTTTAATAATGCTTCCACTTTTTTATATACTATAGGTTTCTTCAGGAAATCCTTTGCTCCAATTTGTATACTTCTTTGAATGTTGGTAAACTCATAATAAGACGTACAAAATACAATCGGCACCGACAAATCAATCTTTCTTATCCTACTGGCAGTCTCCAGTCCATCAAGACCTGGCATAGAAATATCCAGAAAAATTAAATCAAACTTTTTTTCACCAAAATATAACATTAATTGCGATCCACTAGTGAATACTTCTGTTTTTACTTCTACCAGGTTTGCTGCACCAAACCGGGTAACAAACGTTTCTATTTTTTCGCTATACATTGAACTATCATCGCAAATTGCTACCTTCAACATCCCTATTTCTCCTTCCGAATTTCATGTAGCCACAATCTTTCGATTAATATATCTATTGTTATTTTATTTTCATCGGATAGTTCTTTGTATAATTTCAAAATCTTTTTTTCCCTTTCTTCACACACAGCATCAAGGAATTCTGTTTGAATATTATTTTTATCTTCGCTCACATGATCACCCTTCCACATTAATTGAGATATATTATATCTCCTGGTATTGATTAGCCACCATACTTTTGTCCTCAATTGCACTTTTTATTGCCTAAATAACTCCGTTTAAAGATAGCATTTAGCCTTTTTCTCATGGGCATTTATAAACAACACAGTGATTTTGGCAATTGGAAGTTCTTATAATTCATCATACCAATCCACGAGAGCATATCAGATATGTCAAAGAATACTTATCATTAAGTTCAAGGAATTGAAAAGAGGGGCATATCACTTTAACGACAGCCCCTTATTCCTCTTTATAATAATGACAATGACTTGATCCGCTGCACCGCATCATAACGTGTGACAGTGTACCTAATGATTGTGATAATTTTATATTAGTCATATCATTAACGACATATGGATCTTTTGAAAATCTGTAATCATCCGGATTATTATTATATTCCTTCTATCGAAAGTTTCCATAGATATTTTAAAAGGAAACGATGAACTTCCGCATCTGTAGCAATCCAAGATTTGTCATCTTGATTTTCATTTGTAGTATTTCTCAACATATCACGAATAACTAACTTTCCGTTAGATATTTTGTATTCTCTTATGTGAGAGCCACCACGTTTTAAATTGTAAAAAGATTCTGCTGTAAAACCGTCATTTATGTCTAGAATCTTCTGACGATTATCTTTGGTTAATCTGATTATGGCTAATCCATCTATACTTTCCATATGTCCTTTTCTAAAAATCATATTTTTGAGGATCAAGACCTGCTGCTTTCAACGCTGCTTTACGTTCCTTAATATCCATAAATTCAAGTTCCTCTGGATTGAGACCAGACAATTCAAGTTCTGTTTTTTCATTATTTTGATTTTTCATATTTAACCTCTCATCTAACAAAAATATGCATTCATATTATAATTTGCATTAGTTATTGGTTTAATTTTCTGAACTGCTTGTTTGATGCTTGGAATTAAACCTATAAAATAATTATATTGATTTTTTCGGTTGTTCAACTCTTTGACCCCTTCCAAACCCTTGATTTTCCTTGCTTTCCAGAAGTTAGGAAAAAATCCAACCTTCTGAACAATGATGACTAACAATTAATAACAGGATACGCATAAAGTGACATGACTTTATGCAAGAAAAGCACATTCCTATGTCATGTGCGATAGGGATTTTCCCTAAGACCCAAACCTCCGATTAAGCACTACACAACTTTTGGTCAACTTGACCAAAAGTTATACTGACTTCTAAACTAATCACTGCTCGTGTCTCCGCTAAGTATATCCCCCAATCTTTTAAGCTGCAACATATATTCTCTAATACATAGCTCTAAACATTTCTCCCTCTATATCACTTATCTGTTCAATTGGGATAACTGTCTTATCTTCCATAACAACTGTATGTTCATATTCATCAATCTTTTTTACACAACCGGAGTAGGAAATATATGCTCCCCCAGCTTTTTTATTGTCAGGTACAAAATACGTGATTCTAACCAATTGTTGTGTACCAATGGTTTCTGCAATCAGATTTAGCTTTTCATTTAATTCTGCTATGACTTCATCACTCAACATCAGTTTTTCATCTGTCTGTCTTGCTGTTTCCTTAATAGCTGCTTCGTGTCCAGTAAGTGCAGCAAAAGGCGAAAACTGTGCTGCCCTGTCATAAAGGGACATCCGAGGGTGTTTCTTTGAAGTCGGATTCGGCAGATTGATAATATCATCATATCTGTGATTGTCTTGATTCTCCATAATCTTCCCCCTTACAGTGGCATAGGTGTCTGTGCGAGCATAAAAATGCAAATGGCAGATAGAATAACTGCTACGATTGCAACGCATATTGCTGCTTTCACTCCGTAATGCTTCTTCATTCCTTTGTAAATCAAAGCTGCACACCACTCACATATGGCAACAATAAGAAGAAATATCCCTATTGACTTCCATAGCCACGAAAGTTCAAATATCCATCTCATATCCTGTTTCCTTAATTATATACTTTATTTTTCTACGCCTTGTGTCCACCTATCTGTTCATTACGGTCTTTGGCTGTCGCTCCCTCCTGAAGATTCATTCCTTTCAAGATGGCATTCTTCCCAAACTTCTTTTTTATCGTAAGCATTGTTTGTTGCATACGTCTTTCACGTTCTAAAACTGCTTCTTCTACAGCTCGCTCCTGCTCTTTTGCCTTATAATCTGTAAAAAGGTCAAGCTGCTCATACTTTTCTTCTTTCTTTGCTACACCCTCGTCCACTAGCCTATTCGCTGTGATATTAATTCTTCTGATGAGTAGATTTTTATCTACAATTCTGTCATACAGCTCCATCACAGCATCAGTTATCAGCATTGTTGACGATGTCTGTCTTTTCAGGTTCGTTGTTCCGTGAGCATGTTTCGGAACTTTTCTTCCATATCTATCAATCTTGACATCACCATTATATTTCCCACTTCTATTTGGATCTGTCAGATTTTCTATATCATACCCTATAGTCAATACAATCTGATCCGTAACCAGTCTCTTATCGACTAGATCCAGCACCATAAGGTCGGTCATTTCTTTTACAACCAGCTTTGCCTTATCAAAATCATACGGACAATGAAGTACCTGCCCAGAGCTTACACTGTTAGTTTCTGGCTTGTAGGCTTTAATCTGCTCCATAGTACATGGCTCATATCCCCAGGCATGATCTATCAATAATTCTGCATTGATTCCAAACAGCTTATAAAGAAGTTCTTCGTTATGCAGTTCATTTGATTTTCCAATAGAACACCTTGCAATATCTCCCATCGTAAAAAGTCCGTGTTCTTCCAACTTCCTTGCATATCCCTTGCCTACTCTCCAAAAGTCTGTAAGCGGTCTGTGACTCCATAACTGTCTGCGATATGACATTTCATCCAGTTCGGCAATCCTCACACCATTCTCATCCGGCTCAATATGCTTTGCCACGATATCCATCGCAATCTTACACAAATACATATTTGTGCCGATTCCGGCTGTTGCTGTAATTCCTGTTGTTTTCAAAACATCCTGTATCATCGTCATGGCTAGTTCCCTTGCAGACATCTGATAAGTGTTCAGATAATCTGTTGCATCTATGAATACTTCATCAATCGAGTATGAGAAAATATCTTCCGGAGCAATATATTTCAGATATACACTATAAATTTTTGTACTATACTCCAGGTAATATGCCATACGAGGTGGTGCAACGATATAATCAATCTCTAATGCTGGATTCGTATTTAATTCCGTACTGTCATCGGATGAACCCATAAATATTCGATTCGGTGCTTTCCACCTGCGGCTGTTATTAACTTCTTTTACCTTTTGCACGACTTCAAACAAACGCGGTCTGCCAGGTATCCCATAACTTTTTAATGACGGAGATACCGCAAGACATATCGTTTTCTCCGTTCTGCTTTTATCAGCCACCACAAGATTTGTCGTTAAAGGATCACGATTTCGCTCTTTACACTCCACAGAAGCATAGAATGATTTTAGGTCAATTGCGATATAAGTCTTTTGCTTTTCCATCATTCCATACTCCTTTCAAATACAAGTAAATCTATTATACTTTTATTGCAATTAGTCACTAATATTATATGTTTAATTTTCAGACATTTCAAGATTTCGGGCAGAAATGCCCCCTTCCAGACATAAAGGTGATTTTCTAATCCTCGATACAAACATGCACTAGTGAACAGCTCCAAAATAATATCCTCATATGTTGACTGCATGAACCTGTGCCTGTGCTGCGAAGGCAAAAAAAGGCTTCAACCTCTTAACAATTAATCTGAGAAATTAAAGCCTTCCGCAAAAGAAGTAGCTTAGCACAGCCACTCCTACAGTAAACATATTCAATTTATGACATGTCACCTTATTATCCACTCCAAAAAAAGAGCTGAATAAACTGATCTGCTTATCCAACTCTCTTTACATTAATATCATTATTTTTCTATTCTAATTCTCGGCTTATTATCTTCTTTTCCTTCTAGCCAAGGAACAGTTGCATTTGCAAAAATTGCCAGCTCCACCAATCCGCATACAACTAAGATCAACACTTTTACAATTATTCTTGCAACATCATTTCCGATATAATCTGCTGGAACCCAAAATAGTCCAGTTAGTATAATTCCTCCTGCAATAGCAGGGATCGCAGCTATTACAGGGATATAGCTAAGGATTATATAAAATAAAATAAATAACACACACAAACCTACTGTAACCCATCCATTTGTATTTGGAAACAGCTTCTGATGTAGTGGAACACTCCACACAATTCCAGAGAGTATATTGATCATTGGCATCTGATAATTCTTTTCGTATTTTGAATTCTTCTTTTCTTCTACAATATATTTTGCCATACTTTAGCCCTTCCTTCTTCAAATGGAATCTCTAATAAATCTTTCTATGCAATATTATAACTTATACCGGATCAATTTAACATAATAGTCTTTTCTGTGTTCACTTATATCAACTATCAACTTTTGGCCAAGTTGACCAAAAGTTCCCCTTAGCCAATACCATACATATCATGATTAACTTCGGCTGAATAAAAGTGAGCAATTGTATTTGGAGCATTATATAATGCCGTGATCAGATATGCTTTAATATTCGCAATCTTAGTTGTGTTTCTTTCCATACAGCTTATCACATATTCCAAATGCGATTTATTCAACTTCAAAAATTTGCTCTTCACTAAACTATACGGATAATCTTCTCCCTCGATACGAATTACTTGTCTAGGAACACAGACTACATCACAGATAATCTGATATAGTTCTTCATACATGTCACGATATCTCCACTTATGATCCTGCATCATAATATCATAATCAATATTGTCTCTGATCAAAGCCATATATGCTTCTACTTCATCCATCCTATCATTCCCATCAAACCGCTGATAAGATTGACTGATAGGATTAGTATTATTCATTTTATTATCTATTTCTATATTACTCGGGTGTAATTTTTCCACTGGTACCGGTGTAGTTTTTACCCTAGTTCCGGTATCAAAATTACACTGGTGTAGATTTTCCACTGGTTCAAAAGCTCTACTAGTCCCGTTTTTACACTGGTTTCTCTTTTCTACTGGTGCAATATTTACACTAGTGTACTGTATTGTTGACATTTAACTAAATATTTATAGCTATTATAGCCGCTTCATGTTAAAATAAAAGAAAACGGCGGTGATTTATATGGCAAGACCAAGAAAATATGTCATTAAACTTACAGATGATGAATTGAAGACATTAA
>SKEG01000366.1_pt1 | contig 49935 bp, 39 predicted proteins | sample 4826631 | NCBI WGS metagenome assembly SKEG01 (sample SAMN11008815, study PRJNA524170) | human gut metagenome | biome: Human fecal sample; material: Feces; isolation source: fecal sample from pouch patient p26, p34, p50 | host: Homo sapiens | place: Israel: Tel-Aviv | collected 2016-11-02
TCATGTTTGTTCTCCTTTTTGGTTAATTTCTTCCGCCCGGTTCTTTTTCCTGGGGACCCAGCCTCACACCGCAGGGCACCATCCGCGGGAATCTCCGAACGTGTATATTTTTGCATACGCAATAAACGCATATGACTCGCAACTTCTGTAGTATAGCATACAAAAACCCTCCATGTAAAGAGGGTTTTTTGCAAATTTTTTATTATTTTTACAGTTTTTTCCAGATTCTGATTTTCTTCTGATCAGCTCAGTTTTCCGCATTTTTCACCGTATGTCATAATATTCCTTCTATCAGCAGACAATTAAGAATGTATTCTTACTACTCCACCTGTTTTTTGACAATACTGTCTTTCAGTCTCTTTTCTTCCCCGGCAGTCAGCGGACGGCATTCTCCTTTTTCCAGATCATCCGGCAGAGTCAGTATCCCCATGGAAATTCGCTTCAGATAGACAACTTTCTTTCCTGCTGCTTCTGTCATTCGCTTGACCTGATGAAATTTGCCCTCTTTGATCGTAAGCTGAATTTCCGAACACCAGCCGGACGGATACTGCCCCAGCTCCACTTCTTCAACCTTTCTGGTACTGAGAATTTCAAGCTTTGCAGGCATGGTTGGATTCTTTTCTCCGATATCCAGCCCTTCTGCAAACCGCTTTACATCTTCTTCTGTCATACGTCCATCTGTAACTGCATAGTAGGTCTTGTCTACATGCTTTTTCGGGGAAAGCAGTTCATGTGCCAGTGCCCCGTCATCTGTAATCAGAAGCAGACCTTCCGTATCTTTATCCAGTCTTCCCACCGGAAACAACCCTTTTCTGTCTGACGGCACCAGTTCCATCACTGTTTTGTCACGTTTATCTTCTGTGGCACTGACATAACCGGCAGGTTTGTGCAGAAGATAATAGACAAATTCCGGTGCCTGGGAAATTCTGTTTCCGTCCAGAACTACTTCATCCTCTTCACTTACCTTGATCTCCGGTTTCTTTGCAGGCACACCGTTGACCTGAACCTTTCCTTTCTGAATATATTTCTTTACCTCACTTCTGGTCCCCGCTCCTGCATCTGCCAGGAACTTATCCAGCCGAACTGTTTTCTTCATTCTTCTTCCTCACCAGTTTCTGCTATTTTCTTTGTAAATTCCGGTTCTTTCGCTTTCAGTACAGAAAACTCCACTCCGTTCAGCGATTCTCCTGTGCTCTCTGCATCGTTTGGAACAACTTTTACGCTTACACCTGCCTCTGTTTCCAGCCATGCCGGACACTCCCATGTACAGATCAGGCTCTGCGCCAGTTCTTCTTTCTGCTCAGGATCTGTGATTTCTGTTTCCTGTGCGTTATATGTAACCGAGTAACTATACTGTTTCTGATTTTCTTTTTCCGCAGCAAAAGCATAACCTTTTTCTTTCAGAAACGCAAGTGTACGCTTAAAAGCCGGGAAAATATATCTGCTTCCGTTTATATAAGCGTCCGATGTAAAATTATCATCCGGTCCTGTATATGAAGTATAAAAATCCAGTTGTCCACACGGGATTCCCACCAGGTCCTGTGGGGCTGCATCCGCCACATCCTGTTTCAACAGATCCAGAAGCTGCTGGCTGTCAGTTCTTTCCAGCGTTACAGAATACCGGTCATCCAGTTCATTCAGAGGGTCTGCTGTTATAAAAGAAATATTCTGGCTGCATTCTTCCAGAAGTGCATATTTATTCTCCTTTAATGTTCCCTGTTCATAACATGCTTCCAGAAGTCTGCAAAGTTCTTCCGCTGATACCACATATCGTCTGTTGATGCAGAAACCACTCTTCTTTCTGAACTGAACTCCGATTTCATTTCCCATGCGTTCGGCACTGTTTTGATGAGATACAATCTCTTTTAACACTCCATAAATTTCATCTGACATCCCTGCATCCGTCCACAGGTCAAAATTTCTGGCTGCAAAATTAAAAATCCTTTCCATTTTATATGACTTAAAATTTATGTCATACTGTGATGATTCACTCACACTCTCTGTCCCTATTGTTTCCAGATTCAGACTGATTCCTTCTGTTTCTGCCATTGCCGGAATTCTTGTATCATATCCGATTGCATCTGTATGCAGCACCCATGCGCCAACAGCTACACATACCCCCAGGAACAGAAGTCGTAGTTTGTGTGCTGCCACACTGCGAAAATCCATGGCAAAAATAACCTGCAAAATCCCATAAAATACAACGGTTCCCAATACCAGACCGAATATCTCCCATTCTGTTCTGCTCTCTTCCGGTCCGATCAGTCCAAACATCGTTCCAACTGCCAGAGCTGCCGGGATTACGGTCAGAAACAAAAGAATTGGTTCCAGAAATCCATAAACAAAGGATTTCCCCGTTCTTTCAGCAGGACGTTTTCTATACGCCAGATATGCGCATACCGCCAGAACAATCAAAAGTATAAGACCACCTGCTGCAATAATCCAGAAATTCTTTTGCCCTGAATGTGTCCGCATAGCCACTGAAACAGATACCGGTGAAAAGAAAACAGATATCTTCTCTGCCAAACCATCATTAAAACCTGCATTGGTTCTGAAAAACAGCATTTCCAGTACCCACAAAAGAATTCCAAGTACAGGTCCGTAAAAATAAACAAAACATAAGGACAGAATACCTGCCAGAATATTCCCCGCAACTGCCAGTGCCAGCACTGCCCCGAAATAAAGCAGCAGATACATAAAGAGATGTTCCAGAAACATTTTCCCCGCTGCCGGGATCACATGACTGCCATATCCCTTGCTGACCGCAATCGCCATTGTAACCAGTTCCATTACCACATACGGGATCAGATACAGCAACAGACCTCTGAGTGCCTTTTCCCTGAAAAATCTGCTTCTCGTTACCGGAAGACTGTGATAAAAATCAACCTTATCCCTGGAAAAAAGATACCAGAATTCATTCAAAGCATTTACTACTGCCGCAAGCATTGTAATCAGAAATCCCGAAACTGTCAGATAAGAACAGATCATGGCAAACGTCATCCGGGAACTTTCGATATCCCGGTTTCCGATCAGCATCAGTTCTGCTACCGGAAATGCAACCATAAAGCCCAGAAACAGCAGAACCAAAATCCATGTGCTGCCCTTTAAACGGTTTCTTAAACTGCCTGTTAATGAGTTTCCTGATAATCTACCAGAAAATATTTTTGACTTCATAGCCTGCCACCTCCGTTTCGCTGATAAATATCTCCTCCAGTGTCAATGGAATCACTTCGCAGAAAATCGGATTCTGTCTCTGCACTTTCTGAAGTATTTCCTCTCTTGTTCCCCTCGCCGTAAGTATCAGAAGCGAACCTTGATGCTCTTTCTTCAGAATATCCAGTTCTTTCAAAAGCGCCTCCTCCTTTGTCTGATCCGGCAGGACACATTGAATCTTATGAATATGATATTTCATATCTTCCAGCTCTCTGGATAAAAGAATCCCGCCTTTATGTAAAAGTCCTACATGATCACACACATCCTCCAGTTCTCTCATATTGTGGGAGGCAATCACCGGAGTAAAATCACGATTCAGAATCTCAGATACAAACAGACTCTTCACTGCCTGACGCATGACCGGATCCAGTCCGTCGAATGTCTCATCACACAGCAGATATTTTGTTCCTGCACTAATTCCCATAATGACCAGAAGCTGTTTTTTCATTCCCTTACTGTAGGCACTGATCCTGCGTTTTTCATCCAGATGAAACTGCTCCATCAGTTTCCTGTAACGGTCTGTCAGAAACCCCGGATAATATTCTCTGTAGAAATCTTTCAGATCCGCTGCCGTATAACCCTGTGGAAAATACCCTCCATCTGAAATGTAAAATATCTGCTGTTTTATCGTTTCATTCTCATAGACCGGCTCCTGATCCACCAGAATTTCTCCCTCATCCGGCTTTATCACTCCGGCAGCCATTCGAAGCAGGGTGCTCTTCCCTGCCCCATTGGTCCCTATCAAACCAAAAATCTGCCGTTCACCGATTTCCATTGACACATGATCAATCGCGTGGATCTCCCCAAAAGTCTTGCTGCAGTTTTTAATTTCAATCATGACTCATCCTCCTTTTCAAAGATCTCCGCCATCATTTTCTCCAGTTCCTCTCTGCTGAAGCCTGTGTTTCTGCCTTTCTGTATCAGTGCTGCAAACTCTTTCTGATAACTCTCTCTGTTTATCTTCTGAACCTGAGAACTGTCTGCTACGAAATTCCCTCTCCCCTTTACAGGATAGATCAGACCCAGCTTTTCCAACTCCATATATGCCCTCTGAATTGTGTTAGGATTGACAGACAGCTCTGTAGCAAGCTGCCTTACCGATGGCATCTGCGACCCCGGCGGCAGAATACCGTTCAGGATCAGAATCTGGAATTTATCTGTGACCTGCTCATAGATCGGGCGTCTGTCCTGATAATCCAAAACAATCACCAATGATTCCTCCTTTCTGCTACACGTTTTACGCCAGATTGCTTTACATATCCCCTTGTTGTCTTTTGTGTATCTAGTGTATTAATTGTATCGATACACTTATCATACAGAATACGGCCCAATCTGTCAAGTACCAGATTTCCCAAAACTCAAATCAGATCCCCCCTACCCATTGCTTATCGCATAAATTCGCACGATATGTCTCAGTTTTTTCTGTTACCATGCATCCATAAGAAACAGCCAGAGACAGGTTCTACTGGTAATCTTTACTCACCCCAAAGCATTTCACGGAATACTATCAATAAACAATAAAAAAACATCTGCAAGTGTACTGTTGTTATTCCACACTTGCAGATGTCCCTGTCTTATCTGTTTTATCTTTCTTCTATTTTTATATTACTCTCTTCTTTTTTCTGATACTGCACATTTTTTCAAAATGAGTAAAACAAAATACCACACTGATCAGCAGAATCAGATAGATCAGGATCAGAATCTGTATCCCATATTTCATGGAAAACAAATCCAGTGCATATTCGGAAATAAGCAATGACCAGATATTTGCTCCCATGTGGAGCAGCATACTGCTGTAAATATTTCCACTCATCTCCAGTATGCATGCAAATACAGTTCCCAAAATGCTCGCATAAATCCCCTGCACAACATTTCCATGATAAATTCCAAAGATCAGCCCTGAAATCACTGCTGCCACAGGCATCTTCATCCAATCCCTCAGCCGCAGATAGATCAGCCATCGGAAGATCATTTCCTCTGCTGCCGGTGCTACAATACCCATCCAGAAAATCATCATGAACAGTGATTTTCCCTCCGTAATCCTGCTCATACTGTCCTGATAGGCACTGCTGCTGATCACTGACTGCAGCATTACCATCAGGAAATTTCCATATTGTGCCAGTCCGGCTCCTGCCAGAAGCAAAAGAAGTATTTCCGGTAAGGAAAGCGGTAATTTTTTCTGTGCCGGGATCAGACCGCCGACACTTCTTCTGACCTTATCCCTCCGGTAAAAATACAACGCCGGGATCATGGCCAGAATACCAGTTAAGCCTGTCAGAAAAATCGTATAGTTATAGTACGTCCCTGCTGAATCTGCTGTAGTTCTTGCAAATACTGCCAGTGCAGTCCCTGCAACAATCTGTGAAATCACAAAATGGATTCCTACCGGATATCCTGCCCTCCAGATTTTAGAAACAATACTTTGTTTTTGCAGAGGGCTCAGGCGAAAAAATTTACAATTTCTTCCGCAGAATCCACAATCTTTAACGGATCCGCCTGCTTCAATTCCTCTTCCGTTCCATAGCCAAAGGAAACCGCAATACACTCCAGCCCTGCTTTACGCGCTCCGTATACATCATGCTCCTTATCACCAACCATGATCACCTGATCTCTGTGATCCTCAATATGCAGACGATGAAGAACATCTTCAATCACCTCTGTTTTATTCGTCTTCCTTCCATCCATTTCACTTCCACCAATTTCTGTGAAATACGGAGTAAGCCCAAAATAATCCAGAATCTGTCTTACATATACTTCCGGTTTGGAAGATGCCACTGCCAGAACATATCCTTTCTTCTTCAACTGCGCCAGCATATCCTCAATTCCCGGATATACAGCATTCTCAAAGATTCCCGTTACAGAATAACGCTCTCTGTAAATTTCCACTGCCCGCTTCGCAGTTTCTTCATCAATCTGCGCATATTTCATAAACATTTCCATAAGCGGCGGTCCCACAAAAACTTTCAGCTTCTCAAGATCCGGTTCCGGCTTACCGATTCTCTCCAGAGCATACTGAACAGACTTTGTAATCCCTTCTCCGGATTCTGTTAATGTTCCATCTAAATCAAACAAAATTACTTTGTACATAAATTCCTCCTGTTTCAGAAAATAATGTGACATCAGAGACAAAAATATTTGTCCTCAGTACGATAGATTATAACATTATTTCCGTAAAGCGTCTATGAGGAAAAAATCCAGGGCTCCATCTTTATCAGCTTCCCACCCTGAGAGACAACCAGCAGCTCTACTTTATTTGCATCACCATCCACTGCTGCATCAGACACAATCCAATCCTTTTCCCAATGCCAGGGACTCTCTGTTCCATTCATCCGAAAAGAAAGAACCTGAACAGAACCTTTGGATATTATCTGAATCTGCGGAATATGGGAATTGCCCGGATTCTGCGTACATTGAAATTCCACAGTTTCATCTTTTGCATGCATATATTTAACAGTATCCCCTTGATCATCCCCATTTTTCAAGTCCTTAGAATTATCTGTATTTTTATTTTCTTTCCCTGTCTCATTTCTTCCATTTTGTTTCTTCTTATTTTTCTTTTTCGTTGCTTCAGGTGTTGGAGTTTGGGTTGGTTTTGGTGTTTCGGTTGCCTTTGGTATTTCAGTTACCCTCGGTGTTTCAGTTACCCTCGATGTTTGCCCAGATCCGGTGGAAGGTGTCATTGTTGATGTTGGCATCGGGCTTAATGTCGGTACAATTTCTCCTGATATTTCAGATACATCTTCATTCCCTGTCTGCGATACAGTTTGCCCATCGTTGTCATCCACCTGATATTGATCATCCCACGAAGAATTATTGTTAATCCGGACATTATTGCTGCTTTGGGAATTATTATCCTGAACACTCTGGGCATCCTGGATATTATTCCGGGTATCATAGTTACTCTGGGCATTATTATCGGGAACATTATTATTCCACTGAGAGTTGTCAGCCCATTGGCTGCTGTTATTCCCGTCAGCATAGTTCTGCTGCATATTACTACCATCCCACCATTGTGTATTATCCTGTGCTCCATTTCCTGTATCAGTATTATATTGATATTCGCTGTCCTGTCCCTGATCACCCTGTGCCGGAATTTCTGTCGTATCCTCACCATTCTGCCAGGTATTCTCCCAGTTGCTGTTACTTTCCCAATTACTCTCCCAACTATTCTCCAAATTACTCTGATTCCACTGCTGTTGCTGTTCTTCCTGCCATTGCCAGTTACTACTTTCTCCATTCCCCACATCAATATCAAATCCCCCCATCTGCATGGCAGAAATAGTTGAAGCCAGATACAGGCATAGACACAGACTCACTGATATAATAACGAAACGTCTGTTATGATTTTTCCTCAATCTTCCCCATCTCCTTTTCCCACAATTCCAGATTTCTGCTGACTGTATCATCTAACACAGATTCTTTCAACTTATACTCTCTCCATAACGTTCGGCTGGCTTCCTGCTCCCCAACACGAATCAGAAACATTCCGTATTCCCCATATCCTGCTCTGTAAGTTTCCTCATAAAGAAGCATCTGTTCATAATAAAATCCAGCATTTTCATAATTCTCCTGATATTCACTGTTTACCGCCAGAAGCTGCAAAATTTTTCGTCTTTCTTCCTTTTTCCCACACCCCTTCTGTAATTCCCGCAGGCGGATATCTGCCTGTTCACAAATTTTTCCCTGATCCGTTTCACTGCCATTTTGAAATTCTTCCTGATAATAAAGATCTGTAACAGCAGTCAATTCTTCCTGAAAATTAAACGTTTTGAAACCGGATACCAGAGAACTAAACAGGAGAAAAATAGCTATTGCCGAAAAAACAATACTGCTTCCTGACAAAACCAGCATATTCTTAATCTTACTCTGCCCCTGTCTCTTCTGTATTCTGCATAACTTCTTCTGTACAATCTGCATATTCTGATAACGCATTTCCGGTTTCTTCATACAACACCTGAAAACAAGCCAGAACAATGACACATTCCGTATAAATAACGGAAAATCTGCTTTTTTACACAAAACGGCTAATGTTTTTCCAAACGTATAAATATCCGTCGCTGCATTTATCTTACCTTCATACTGTTCCGGTGCAGCAAAACCGGCTGTGCCCATGCACATCCTCTGCTCATATCTATATCCATTCACTGCACCACCCAGATCAATCAGATATAATCTGCCGTTTTCACCCAGCATCAAATTATCAGGTTTCAGATCCCCATAATAAACCGGCGGTCTGTGGCCATGCAAATATACAAACACCTCCGCAATTTCCATTCCAAACCTGATTATTTCATTTACAGAAAAGCACTTTCCCTCTCTTAGATACTCCCCCAAAGATTTACCCCTGATATATTCCATAACAAGATAACAACTCCTGCCATTTTCTATATAATCTACCATCTTTGGAACAGATGGATGCGAAAGTTTCAGAAGCATCTGCGCTTCACTTTTTCCGGAAAATGACACTTCTTTCACTGCCCACAGAACCCCCAGTTCCAGATCCCTTGCAAGGTAGACTTTTCCTCCACCGCCTTTTCCCACAGGCTCCAGAATACAGTAACGCCCTTTTAATACAGTTCCAGATAAATTCACCGGCGCACCTCCTATTCAATTTTTAATTTATAAATGGAAAATATGATGAAGAATTTCATCACTCATAGATTAGACAATTACAGAATAGCACATTTCGTTCTTTTTGAAAAGCCCCATTTACAAATATATGCAAACGGGGCTTACTTGATTTGGTTAATTCATCATTCTTACATTCTATCCGGTGCAGAGAATCCAAGAAGATCGATGCATGTCTCCAGAACTTTCTTTGTAAGTTTCAGTAACTGAATGAAGGAAGCCTTCTGTGCTTCATTCTCTTCGCTCAGAATCTTAGTCTCATGATAGAAACTGTTAAATGCATTGGACACTTCATAAATATATGCACAGATCTTATGAGGTGCTTTTTCCTCAAACGCATTCTCAACAGTTGCACCAAATCCGGTAAGCTGAAGCATCAGATTCTTCTGGCTGTCATTTACAGGATCAAGGATTGCACCTGCCTCTAAATCTCCGCCCTCTTCTGCAAAACGATTCAGGATAGATTTAATACGAACGATTGTATAAAGGATATACGGACCTGTATTTCCCTCAAAAGAAGTAAATCTGTCAATATCAAAAATATAATCCTTCGTAGCCTGATTGGAAAGGTCACCATATTTAATTGCAGAAAGTCCGACAATCTCAGCAGTCTCCTGTGCATCTTTATCTCTCACACTGCGGTTCTCAACAATCTTTGTAAACATTTCCTCGTTGATATCCTTGATCAGAGTTTCCAGACGCATAACGCCGCCCTCTCTTGTCTTGAACGGTTTACCGTCCTTTCCGTTCATAGTTCCGAATCCAAGGAAAGAAAGCCTGGTATCATCTTTTACAAGGCCAGCCTTTCTTGCACAGCGGAATACCTGAATAAAATGAAGCTCCTGACGCTTGTCAACAACGTACAGAATCTCATCCGGGTTAAATAATTTCATACGTTCCACAATGGTAGCAAGGTCCGTTGTTGTATAAAGAGAAGCACCGTCAGATTTCAGAAGCATACAAGGAGGAATTTCCTTTGTATCACTCTCTTCCTTTACATCCACAACCAGCGCACCCTGATCCACATAAGCCAGACCTTTTTCCTTCATATCCTCTACCATATCCGGGATATAAGGCTGCGCATCAGACTCTTTCTTCCACAGATCAAAAGAAACATTCAGTTTGTCATAATTACGCTTCAGGTCTGTTACAGACACATTCATAATATGATTCCAGAGAGCCATATATCCCGGCTTGCCCTGCTGCAGAAGATGAGTCGCCTCCAGAGCCTCATTTCTGTATTCCTCATCCACTTTAGACTTACCACTTGCACAAGGATAAATCTCCTCAAGCTCACTGATCGTAAACGGTGCTTCCTCCGGATACTCTCCTGTATAAGAATCATCAAAATAAACCAGCTCCGGTTTTCTGTGTTTGAGTTCTGTGATGATCAGCCCCATCTGCAGACCCCAGTCTCCAAGATGCACATCACCAATCACCTTATGACCTACAAAACGGCCAATTCTCTTAATACTCTCTCCAATGATCGCAGAACGAAGATGTCCTACATGAAGCGGTTTCGCAACATTCGGTCCGCCGTAATCAATGATAATTGTCTTCGGTTCTTTTGCAGCAGATACGGAAAGCTTCTCATCCTCTGCCATCTCCTTCAGATAACCGGCCAGAAATTCACCGTTCACCTTCAGATTGATAAAACCAGGCTTTACAACCTCAGCCATGGAAAATACCTTACTGTCCTTTAAGTAAGCTACTACATCATCTGCGATCATAAACGGTGCTTTCTTATACGCCTTCGCCCCTGCCATAGCTCCATTACACTGGAACTCACAAAGATCCGGTCTGTTGGATACTGTCACCTTTCCATAAGAAGGATCATATCCCGCTTTTTCAAATGCTGCGGAAAGCTCTTCCGCCATCTGTTCCATCAATTTCTTCATTCTTTCCTAACTCCTCAAATTGCTCGTTATAGTCAGACGGATAAATCCCGCCCTGTTACCTTATCTGTTCAGCTCAGTCCACTACCACTTTTCTTGAACATGCAACTGCAATCGCACCATGTCCGATATGGCATGCAACACTTAATGATAACGGATTCTGTACAATCTCAATTCCAGGGAATGCCTCCGCAATCTCCTTCTTAAATTCCAGAGCTTCCTCCTCATTTCCTGTATATGCAGACTGCAGACACATCTCACCACGTTTCACATATTCTGCAAAACGGTTCTCCCAGTCATTCTGCATCGCTTTCAACATAACACGCTTTGCCTGCTTCTTACCTCTTGTCTTGGAATATGCATCCAGCTTCTCACCCTGAATCTGAAGAACAGGTTTCAGGTTCAGAACTGTTCCGATTGCCGCAGCCGCAGGAGTAATTCTGCCCCCCTTCTTAAGATACTTCAGTGTCTCCAGAGTAATATAAATACTGGAATCCCTCTTCTGTTCTTCCAGCACCTGCTTAATCTGTTCTGCACTTCTTCCTGCATCTCTCAGTGTCAGCGCATCCAGCACAGACTGCCTCTGTGTAACAGAAATTCTCTGATTATCCACTACATGCACTCTGCCATCATATTCCTGAGCCAGACCCATCGCTGTATCACAGGATGCACTCAGTCCGCTTGACATCGGAATGTGTACCACCTCATCATACTCCTCCAGAAGTGTATTCCAGAGTCCGCATACATCTGCCGGTCCCGGCTGGGAAGTAGAAATTGTCTCATCATTTTTAAGTCTCTCATAAAACTCTTCCTGTGAAAGAGTAATTCCCTCAAGATAAAGCTTCTCATTAATATAAAAAGGCATTGGAATCACGCTGACTCCAAGATCTCTTGCCAGGTCCTGTGTTATGCCGCTGTTACTGTCTGTCACAATGGCAATTTTTCCCATATTCATTTCTCCTTTTCCTGTGGTTTCCTGATAACTTCCATCCTGAAAAACATAAATATTTTCAAGATAGCACTAAGCATTACTCACACATCCATTTATTTTTATGTATCACAAAATACTTTGTAGATTTTTTCTTACACAAAAATACATGCTTTATTTAGTGTAGCATATTTTTTCTTCTATCTCAATCCAGAATCTAAATTTTTCCGTTCTTTTTCTACTCATTAACCACTATTTTCTATTCACGCATCCAAGATTGCCTGCAGCAATCTGATCGGAATCATCCGTTTCCTCCACTGTCAGCTCAGAAAAAATATTTTATTTTCTGAGCGTCCCTACTGAACTTTCTCCACTACATTTCTCTGCCATAAACCCCCCTTCTTCACAGTCACCACAAAAACCTGAAATGACACCGAATCACAATCATACACAAACGGCTCCTCCCTGTAAACCACCGAATACTCCCCCCGCCTTTCAACACCTTCCCTCTCCCGCCTCACATCCTCAGCCTTCTCCATCAATCCCTGCAGAAACCGATTCTTCTCCTCCCCAAAATCTCTCTCCGGATACACCCCCGCCGCCTTCCTCACTCTCTCCGCAAGAACCCGCGCAATCCCCACATGCCTGCTCATCCGCAGCATCCTCGCAATTCTCTTCGCCATCCTCACACTTCGGCTCTGTCCATACTCTTCAACTGCCTTCAAAAAAACCTCATCCCCAGTTTCCTCAACAATCTCCTTGATTACTTCCAGCGCCTCCTCCGACACCTCCCACGGATTATCCACCGGAACAATATACTTCTCCGGCACCGACGCATAAAACAGATAATTCAACGGCGGAAAATCCCGCAGTGCAGCCAGCTTCCTCTCCTCCTGATTGCAAAACTCCTCCCCAAGATAATCATACTTATCCCGCAAAATCGCAATCTGATACTCCAGCACCCTCAGATTCTCATGCCCCTTCACCCAGAAATGCCCGACACTCCCATAATCATAAAGCTGACACTCAAACAAAACATCCTCAAAAAACACCGTAAACAACGACTCCCCCTGATGCACCACCAGAACATAATCCTTCCCCTGCCGTTCCAGAGATGCCTCCAGTTCACCCTCATATCCCTTCCTGTAATTTCCGGTCATTCTCGCATTTTTCAACACCAGAAAACTCTCCACACAGTCATTCATCAGATAGATCAGCCGCAGACACCCATCTGCCGTACTCCCTGTAAAACCATCCTCGATCCCCACAAATTCACACTGCTCCTGCTCCAGAAGCTGATTCAGCTTTTCCAAATTCTTCATTTATGACGCCCCTTCACTTACATCCTCACTTCTATCATTTCATTCACATCTCTTTTATTCTTTTATATTTATAGCATCCTCAATCCAGCCCTCCCCAAAAAACACAATCCCGCAATTTCCGCCAACATAAAGATACTCCCTGCCAGACCACTGATTTTCACCAGTCTCCGACAGAGAGCACCTGCTTACTGCTTTATCATCTTTACTTCACTTTCTTTATGATCTTCGCCTGATCATTCCCATGCCATTTACTTCCATGCCTGTCATATCCACACTTGTCACTTCCATCCCAGTTCGGACACTATTCAAACACTGACCACACACAAATCACATCAGAAAAAAATTACTCCATCTCTCTAACAATCTTACGAACCGGCAGCACAAATGTCGGAGACACAGATAACTCATCAATGCCCATCTGCACAAAACGCTCTGTCATCGTAGTATCCGCACCAAGCTCACCACAGATACCAGCCCAGATACCCTCTTTATGCGCATTATCAATAACCATCTGGATCATACGAATCACTGCCTCATGATGAGAATCATAAATATTGTCAAGTTTAGCATTCTGACGGTCGATCGCCAGTGTATACTGTGTCAGGTCATTCGTACCGATACTGAAGAAATCAACCTCTTTCGCAAGAAGATCACTGATCATAACAGCAGCCGGAGTCTCGATCATAACACCCTGCTCCACATCATCCTTAAACGGAATTCCCTGCTCTGTCAGCTCCTTCTTCACCTCTGCAACGATCGCCTTGATCTGCTTCACCTCTGTCACAGAAATGATCATCGGATACATAATGGAAATATTTCCAAACATACTTGCTCTGAACAGCGCACGAAGCTGAGTCTTAAACACCTCCGGTCTGTCCAGACAGATACGGATCGCACGATAACCCATAGCCGGGTTCTCCTCATGTGCCATATCAAAATAATCAATCTGCTTGTCAGCACCGATATCCAGTGTACGGATGATCACCTTCTTACCAGCCATATTCTGTGCTACTGCCTTATAAATCTGGAACTGCTCTTCCTCTGTCGGATAATTATCCTTCTCCAGATAAATAAACTCACTTCTGAAAAGACCGATACCCTCTGCATCATTTGCCAGAACACTCGCCACATCACCTGTACTTCCGATATTTGCATACAGATGAATCTTATGACCGCTCTTTGTCTCAGTTGTCTTACCCTTTAATTCCTTAAGCATTGCTCTCTGGCGTAATTCCTCATCCTTCTGATCCTGATATTTCTTTAAAGTTTCTGCATCCGGATCAACGATAAGAGAACCATTCTTACCATCTACGACAGCCATCTTTCCATTCATGCTGTCATCATATTCAATGTTGATCAGCGCCGGAATATTCATAGTTCTTGCCAGAATTGCTGTATGGGAGTTAGAAGAACCCTTTCTTGTAACAAAAGCAAGAACTTTATTCTTATCCATCTGTACGGTCTCACTCGGAGCCAGATCCTCTGCCACAACGATAGAAGGTTCTGCTGCATCCATCTCTCCCTCATCATGTCCGGATAACACACGAACCAGACGGTCAGAAATATCCTTCACGTCTGCTGCTCTTGCTTTCATGTAATCATCGTCCATCTGTGCAAACATGTCTGCAAAATTATCACCTGTAGTAGCTACTGCATACTCTGCATTAACACTCTCTGTACGGATGATATTATCTACAGAATCCAGATAGTCTTCATCATCCAGCATCATCTGATGTACTTCAAAAATAGCAGCTCCGGATTCTCCAACCTCCTGAAGTGCCTTATCATACAGTTTCTGAAGCTGTGCAACTGCTTTCTCTTTTGCTTCCTGCACACGTGCGATCTCAGCCTCCGGGTCTGCCACCTTTGTACGCTTTACACTTGTGTCTGCTTTCTGCAGAATAGAAATCTTACCAATTGCGATTCCGGAAAATACGGACTTTCCTTCTAATACTCTCATTACTCTGACTCTCCTTAATTAAAGATTATGGTAACTGTTCGGTATCCTCACAGTTACAGGTTCTGTTTAAAAAAGTTTTTCATCACTTCGGCATCTGCGGTTTCATTCTCGCCTTCCACCTGCACAGTGATCTTGTCATTCTTCTTAACAGCAAGATTCATGACACTGAAGATCCTCTTCGCATCCCCACTCTTTGCTCCCTTGATAATGGTGATGTTACTTGTCAGTCTACCGGCTTCCTGCACAAGAAGTCCCCCTGGCCTCGCATGTATTCCAAGTTCATCTCTGATAACATAAGTAAATGATACCATACACAAACCTCCTTCTGTATACATACTTCTCTTTGAGATAACCTATTATAGCACAACCTGCTTCCAGACTTCCATCCTTTTTTTACTTTTTAGACAAAATTTAAGTTCTTTTTTTGACATTTTCACGGATTTAATTCTGCTCCACTGGAAAATTCTGCCACAGCCTGATCCGGCTGTCGCTGCTGATCTCTCTGTCACTCATAACACAGTAATTTTCTGTAACATAAAAACCGGAACGAACATACGGCTTCTCCCACATATTCGTTCCGGTTTTCTAATATTCATTCCTCTGATGGATAGTTCGTTTTACTGAGCTTTATCCCTTTTATTATTCTTTACTCACTTCTCAGCGCATCAATCGGATTCAGATTGGCTGCTTTTACAGAAGGAAGCAGTCCGAATACCACACCGATGATCGTGGAAAACAGTACCGCGATCACAATTGACGGTACGCTGATCGCAGTCGGTGAGCCAGTGACTTTTCCCACCACTTTCGACAGACCAATTCCCGTGATTACTCCGATAATACCTCCGATGCTGGTAAGTACGGACGCTTCTGTAAGGAACTGTCCCAGGATTGTTTTCTTACGCGCTCCGATCGCCTTTTTCAGGCCAATCTCCTTGGTACGTTCTGTGACAGAAACCAACATGATGTTCATAACACCGATGCCGCCTACCAGAAGAGAAATGCTGGCGATCCAGATCAACTGGTTGTTCGTGCTTTCACTGAGCTTCTGCATATTTCTGACCTGTTCCATAACATCCTCTGCCTTATACTTCATGGTAGAGGAAGAACCGCTGCTGCTCATACTGCTGATGGAAGCATTCAGGGTATCTGCCGCTGAGCTTCCCACTGTACTCATGGTATCTGTGCTGTCTGCTTTTACAATAACATTCTGAGGCACATCAAAACGGAAGGAAATCGGCCAGCAGGTATCCGGGATCATGACGCTTCCCACAATTGCCTGATAATAATTATAATATTCATCAATGCTGTTAATGGTCGGCTGATAATTCTCATCCTGGCGTACCACCCCTACGATGGTATACGGTTCCTGGTTGATCTCCACTGTTTTTCCCACGGGATTCTCTGACGGAAACAGATTCTCCGCAGCATTGTCATCGATCAGCGCTACTTTGTTATATTTCTTATAATCATCATTTACAAATCCTCTTCCGGACTGAATCACATATCCACAGGTGTTGAGATAATTGACATCAATTCCGTAGACGCTTCCGCCCTGAAGGCTGTTATTATTATTGTAAATAGTTGCACTGGTGCTGTTATAGTAAAAAGTTGCATTCTCCACATGATCCAGATCCATAATTTCTTCTTTCACATCATCCGTCAGGACAGGTGCTTTGGAAGAATTTCCGTATTCTGCATCATACCGGTTATCTCCGTCATAGAGATATACATTTACGGTATTGGAACCTGCTCCGATCAGGTCCTCCTTAATCTGTTCACTGGTTCCCTTGATAGTGGAAACAATGGCGATAATGGAGGCGATACCGATGATAATACCAAGCATGGTCAGGAAAGATCTCATCATATGTGACCATATTCCCTGAAATGCCAGACGTATATTTTCAATCATAAACTGTCTGCTTCCTCTCCTTTCTCAGCAGGATCTTACTGATATGGCCTGTTGGCACACCAGTTAATATCCATACATATCATTCAGGCTGACTTCTTTTGTCTTCGCGCCTTCTTTTACATCTTTTCCATATGGGAAAGCGATCAGATCATCCGAAGTAATGCCTCCCTTGACAATGACACTGTATCCGTTATCCACAGTCGATCCTACGGTAAGTTCCTGTTTCTTCAGAACACCGTTCTCGTCTTTGTAAACATAGCTCTTACCGTTCTCGCTTCTGACAAATGCTTTCTGGATGACCATGCTTCCTTCCGAAGAAGAGGTTTCGTAAGTGATCGTTACGTAGTCCTGATCCTCTAACTGAAGGCTCTTGTCTGTCACCACAGCAGTAAATGCATAATAGGATACATTCGGATTGCTGTCTCCGTAATAGCTGTTGGAAGTTACCGGATATTCAGATACATCCATCACTTCAGCTTCAAATGATCCGCTGGTATAACTGGTACAGTTAAGCACTGTTCCCTCTGTGATCTCATCCAGCATCAGCTCACTTATGGAACCAATGACATAAAATCCGTCACTGCTCTTAACTTTGATCAGTGCATTTCCATCTGTGGTTTCTCCACTTGTATCCCCTACATAGGTAACAGTTCCGTCCAGCTTACTGCTGATCAGTTTTTTATTTGCTTTCTTCTCAAGCTGTGAAATCTTGATATCACTTTCCTGGATATCCAGTTTCAGGCTGGCAATTTTGCTTCTCTGATACTTGATGGCATCTGCTCTGGAAATCGGAGTGCCTGTAGGTTCTGCCGGATCATATCCACCGGGATTGTCATCATCCGGAATTTCATCATCGTCATATTTTGAAGCATCTGCCAGAGTAAATTCCACTTCTGCAAATTCATACACCGGCTGCTCCAGAAGACTTCCGTTGATCAGATAATATCCTGTACAGGATTCTTTTCTGTTTTCATAATCTGCAATCGTATCATTCTGGTGAAATTCAAGCTGATACCAGCAGCCACCCTGATGTACGATTTTCGTTCCATCTGAACTGTAGCCTGCCAGTCTGTTAAAGAAGGAACCCATAACCGTGACTTTCTCTTTTGCACTGCTGCACAGGAAAACATACGGGTCTTCTTCGGTACCGCTTCCGGTAAACGGAATGGATTCGCCGTCCAGTTTCTGGTAAAAAGGTTCATTTCCATCTGTAATGTTCGGATCACCTTTTATGTAATATGGATCAAAATAATTCGTATGATCATCCAAAACAGGAGTCGGTGTCGGTGAAGGCACAGGAGAATCATTCGTTCCTGAATTGAATGAATTTTTGTTACTGCCATCTTCGAAATCACTTGCAGATGGATCTGTATAGGAAGGAATATCGTTGGAAGCATCTGCCGGTCCTGTGATAGTTTCTGCGGAGGATGCATCTGCCGTATCTGTATCAGTTCCGGTGGAAGCTGCATCCGCAGTTGTGTCTGTTGTTCCGCCATCCGTAAACGCAGCCACCAGAAGCGGGTGGATCGCAGCGGCCAGATAAGTTCCGGACATGTCTGCCGCTGAAGACATTGTATTATCCTGCGCCAGATCATCCGCACTGTCAGAATCTGTTCCATGAGTTCCAAGATTATCTGCATCTGTGGAACCATCTGTTTCCTCGACCGGACCTCCGTTTAACAGACTGTTCAGTCTGTTTACTGCTTTATTTAAATCCTGTTCCTGTTTCTGTTTCTTCAGTTTCGCAATATTTAATTCCATTTCCACCAGAGTGGTGTCAAAGGAAATCAGCGGATCATCTTTTTTGACCGCATCCCCTTTCGCCACATAAACCTGGTCAATGATCAGGTCTTTATCCCCGGTCACTGTCTGAGTGGCGCTGGAAGACACCGTTCCGTCAATAGTGGTATTGGGCGTATAGTAATCCTGAAGCAGGCCGCTGACAGAAGTGACACTGACCGTTTTCTGGCTGTTCTTTTTTAACTGCATCAGTCCTGCCGTGATTCCGGTTCCTGCCACAGCCACCACCAGCACACCTGCAATGATTTTCTTTACCTTACCCATGGGATCACCTCTTTTCCTGAAGGATACCGTCTTTTATGGTAACCACTCTCTTGGCATGTGCTGCGATCTCCGCATCATGGGTGATCATCAGAACCGAAACCCCCTCATCATTGAGCCTCTGAAAAAGCTCCATGACCTGTGCTCCTGATTTACTGTCCAGCGCACCGGTAGGTTCATCTGCAAGTAAAAGTTTCGGATTATTTACAATAGCTCTGGCAATGGCAACCCTCTGCATCTGACCACCGGATAACTGGTTTGGTTTAAAGTCAACACGGTCTGCCAGACCCACTCTGTCAAGTGCCTTCAAAGCCCGCTCTCTTCTTTCTTTCTTTGGCACACGGGCATAATTTAACGGCATCTCCACATTCGCAAGGGCACTCTGCTTCGGAAGCAGATGAAAGCTCTGAAATACAAAGCCGATTTTATTCAGCCGGATATCCGACATGGCATTCTCTGAACACGCCTTGATATCCTGTCCATCCAGAAAGAAGGTTCCTTCTGTCTGTTTGTCCAGACATCCGATAATATTCATCAATGTGGTTTTTCCGGAACCGGAAGGTCCCATGATTGCCACATATTCTCCCTCTTCCATTGAAAAATTTACATCTTTTAATACCGGAACTTTCATTTTCCCCTGCTGGTACTCTTTATAAATTCCCTTTAATTCCAGTATCATTCTATTCCCTCCGTATCTTCATCCGCAGTCATTCCCGGTGCCTCGTCCATTGGGACCAGGTCTTCATTCGGGTCAAGGACATCTTCGGAATCATCACTGAAAGAATCTTCCATATCTGCCTCTGAAGAATCGCTTTCATAAGTATCTGTGTAAGGTTCCAGATCTGCGGAAGCACCGTCATAAGACTCCATATCTACACTGTCATCCATATTCATGGACTCATCATCATACTGGTAGTCCGCATCCATATCAGAAAGTCCCTCCATACCGCTGTTGAGAGTCTGGGCAAGATCACCCACCTCTGTTTTCGTGCCTTCTTCCAGCACATCTGTCGGGAATGCAATGCTGTCCTTCTTTGTCAGACCATCTACGATCTCATACTCGCCAAGATCCTCGTCGTGTTTTCCGAGAGTCACATAACGTTTCTCCAGTTTCTTCTTATCATTGGCAGCCCATACATAAGGTTCATTGGTATCTGCATCCACAATATAATAATCACTGAGCCACAGACCATCTTTCTGCTCATCCTGTCCGATGTCTCTCTCTATGTAAACATGCTGTCCGAGCATCAGACCATCTGAAGAATCCAGTTCCACATAAAACGGATAGGAAGTAGAGGAAGTCTGATCATCGCTGGTACTGCTCATTCCCCAGTAATTGTTGCTGTCATCCTCTGTACTTCCATTATTCACATCAATAGAGCCCATCGTTCCCTTCCATGTCTTGGTACTGTCTACTCTGGAACGGATGATCACGGCCTCCCCCGGAATAATAGAATCCCGGTTCAGTTCATTTACTTTACCTTTTACCCGGTAAGCACCGGTGCTCAGGATCGTAATAAATGCTGAACTGTCAGAACTGCTGTCATTGGACATACTGTCCATCGCACTGCTGTCATCTACAGAATCTCCGTCATCCGTGCTCATCTTGGAGGTATCAATCTTCTGGATCACACCGTCGATCTCACTTCGTACTTCTGTGTTGGTGGTCGCACTCTGCAGTTTCTCAATCTCCGCAGTTTTGCTCTTCTGGCTGTATTCATTTTTCTTGAGATTCATCTTATTTGTCTCAATCTCAATGGTATAGGAAAGCTGATCCTCTGCTTTTGCCTTTTTCTTCTCCGCTTCCAGGGTGGCAATCTGCTCATTCAGACTGATGGCTTCATTTTTCAGTCTGTCCAGGTCAAGCTGTGACTGCTTCAGATCATCCTCAATACTGCTGAGATCATATTCAAAAAGAAGCTGTCCGGCTTTTACCTCATCTCCGGTCTTTACCTGGACTTCTTTTACCTTACGGCCGCTCTCTATTTTTACATTTACCGTTTCCTGCGGTTCCACAACACCCGCGAAACGATTGGTAGCTGCTGATTCCGTTCCTGTGATCACACTGACACTGGATACATACACCACACTGTCACTGGAACTGCCGGCATCTTTTCCATAGAAATAATACCATGCACCTGTACCAATCCCTCCTGCGAGGATCAGAATCCCCAGGACGATAAGGATACGTTTCTTCATTGCTGCCTCCTTATAGTTTATTTCTCTGATATTCTGTTATTATACACTATCTCTTTTTCATATCTGATTTTTTCACTTTCCTATCATAGCAGATTCTTCTCCAAAATAAAAGTATCTGTGGAAAATGGTGCACTTTTCACAAAAATTTCATTCTTTTTTCAGCAGAATCGTTCACTATTTTCGTCTTTTTGACAGACAATAAAAAATCTGATAGAATAACCTTACTGTTCGTAAAAAAGTAACGGTTACTGTTCCCTGATGGTTCGCAGCGGTTACAGGCAATCGTCAACACTGTTATCAGAAAGGAAAAACACATATGAAGATATACAGGCATCTGATTCCTGTGCTTTCTCTTCTTCTGCTCCTTCTTGTCATCCCTGTGATCAGCGGATGTTCCCACAAAGACCGGTCGGATGCTAAAGAAGTAGTCAAAAGCGAACTGGATCAGTTAAAAAATCCGGACGCCAAAACCGTCCAAAAATATATCTCCTATAAAGAACTTTTTCCGGACGCTACGGAGAATACCCGGCTTTCAAACGAAATCAAAGAAGTATTTTCCCTCTTTTTCCAGAAATTTGATTACAAAATTCTGGATATCAGCGTCGACAACGAGAAAAAAACTGCCCAGGCATCCCTGCGGCTTACTACGATTGATGCCCAGGCTCTTGCTACGGATTTTGCCACTGCCCTGTTACAGACAGAAATTATTGAGGCTGCTCAGGTACAGTCAGGAAATACCAAAAATTCTCCCCATTCTCTGGAAAGTCATTACCTGATCTTGAATCAGCTCCTCACTTCCAATGAATATCAGTCCACAGAGACAGACTGCACCGTTCATCTGGTAAACAAAGGCACTGCGCAAAAACAGAAATGGGAAATCAAACGCACCCGTTCCTTTGAGAATGACCTTGTCGGCGGTCTTATAGTCTGTCTGTCTGATTCAGATATTCTTTCACCCCAGGCTACGCTTGCCGTTTATCTTGATACCCTTAAGAAAATGAATCTGGATGAAATGAGTTCTTATCTGGGAGTTCTGAGCATTATGAACACATCCGACACTTCCAGAAATTCTATTGCAGAAGCTCTTGTTTCACAGGTACATCAGAATTTTAATTATGTCATTGTGTCCGAAAGTACCAATGGATATAATGCGACTGTCACCACCAGGATCACCACTTTTGACAGCGATGCGATCCTGTCTGACTATCAGACCAAACTGGACTCATATATCGCTTCTGCGGATGCTGTGATCGACGGTTCCCGGAAACGATATGATACCTCTCTGGATCTTCTTCTGGAAAGTATTCATTCCAATACGTCCACCGTTACCAGCGATGTCGATTTTGTCCTCATCAATGACGGCGTTTCCTGGAAACTTCAGGATGATGGAAACACACTCGGAAATGCAATCTTCGGCCCACTTGCGGACTCCTCCCTCAGTGATTCCATCGACGCCTCCCTGGATCAGACGGAATGATCAGAAAAGATATGAGGATATAAGCATATAAAGTCTAAAAAATATAAACAGAAATCATAACAGAAAAAGCCAGAAAGATGCCGTCTTCCCATCTTTCTGGCTTTTTCTGTATAATCTTTTATCCGTAATTCTTTCTGTTTTATCTGCTCATACAGGAAATCTCCTCTGAATAATTCTCTGTCGGACAGCGATTTCCTTTCTACATACCCGTCACAAGTTTTATAAACAAAAGCACCAGTACCACCAGAATGATCGGTCTTACAATCCTGTTTCCGTTCTTCATCACCATCCCGGAACCCACATAATGTCCTGCAACAGAAAAAACAGAAGCTGTAAGTCCCAGAAGAATGATGATCTTTCCACTGAAAAGAAAGACAAACAATGCCATGATATTAGAAGAAAGATTTGCCAGCTTCATGGTACCTGAAGCCTTTGCCACAGGAAGTTTCGCAACTCCTGTATACAGGATCAGAAGAAAGGTTCCGGTTCCCGGACCATAGAATCCGTCATAGCAGCCTACAACCAGCGAACATACGGCACAGAGCATCCACTGCTTCTTTCTGGATATCTCCCCATCATTGTTGTCATCCAGATTTTTCTTCTTCAAGACATAAAACGCAACAATCGGAAGTACCGGAATCAGCATCCATTTTAAAATTCTGTCACTGGCAAGAAGCGCAATATGTGCGCCGATAAAAGATCCCACAAGTGCCATGGAAACACACGGCAGTGCAAGACCCCAGTCCACAAATTTATTTTTGCACAGACGCGCTGTGGAAATGGCAGTCCCTGTTGCGGAGGAGAGTTTATTGGTCGCAATGGCATTGTGCATGGGAACTCCTGCAAGTAAATACGCAGGCAGGGAGATCAAGCCTCCGCCGCCTGCGATAGAATCTACCAGTCCTGCAAGGAATACCAACGGGCATACAATCAAAAATGTCTGAATTGTAAGCTCCATCTTTATTCAGTTACTTCCTCCGGTCTTACTTCCAGTTCCAGTTCTTTTAACTGCTCCTCACTTACAAGGCTTGGAGACTGAGTCATCAGACAGGAAGCATCTTTTACCTTCGGGAATGCGATCACGTCACGGATACTGTCAACTTTAGCCATCAGCATTACCAGACGGTCAAGTCCGTATGCCAGTCCGGCGTGAGGCGGAACTCCGTATTTGAATGCATCCAGAAGGAATCCGAACTGCTCATGGGCAGCTTCTTTTGTGAATCCAAGTGCCTCGAACATTCTTTCCTGAATGTCATCCTGATGGATTCTGACACTTCCACCACCGATTTCATTACCGTTTAATACGATATCATATGCTTTTGCACGAACTTTTCCAGGATCTGTATCCAGAAGCGGAAGGTCCTCTTCCATAAGCATGGTAAATGGATGATGCATTGCTGTGAAACGATTCTCTTCTTCACTCCACTCAAGAAGCGGGAACTCTGTTACCCATACAAAACGATATTCATTCTTGTCAAGCAGATCCATCTGTTTTGCAAGTTCCAGACGGAGTGCGCCAAGTACATCATAAACCAGTTTCTTCTTATCTGCTGCAAACAGAAGCAGGTCGCCTGCCTTACCATCCATAGCAGCTACCAGAGCATCCATTTCTTCTTCTGTCATGAATTTTGCAAAAGAAGATTTTCTGGTTCCGTCTTCAGCGATCGCAATGTATGCAAGACCTTTTGCACCGTATCCTTTGGCAAACTCAACCAGTTTGTCAATTTTCTTACGAGGCATAGCGCCCTGTCCTTCTGCATTGATACCACGGACACTTCCGCCGTTTTCCAGAGCAGAAGTAAATACACTGAATCCACAGTTCTTCACAACATCGCTTACATCATGCAGTTCCATTCCGAAACGCATATCCGGTTTGTCAGAACCGAATCTGTCCATTGCTTCCTGCCATGTGATACGCTGGATCGGAAGTTTCACATCAATGTCAAGCACTTCTTTGAACAGATATGCAAGGAATCTCTCATTTACATCAATAACATCATCAACGTCTACGAAAGAGAGCTCCATATCGATCTGTGTAAACTCCGGCTGTCTGTCAGCACGAAGGTCCTCATCACGGAAGCATCTTGCGATCTGAATATAACGGTCATAACCGGAGCACATCAGAAGCTGTTTGTAAAGCTGTGGTGACTGCGGCAGGCCATAGAAATGTCCCGGATGAACACGGGATGGCACCAGATAATCTCTTGCACCTTCCGGTGTACTCTTACCGAGCATTGGAGTTTCGATTTCAAGGAATCCTTCTTTTGCGAAGAACTGTCTTGTGAGCATCATAACTTTGCTCTTAAGCATAATATTCTTCTGAAGGTCCGGTCTTCTTAAATCAAGGTAACGATATTTCAGACGGATCTCGTCTTTTGTCTTGCTGTTCTCTTCAATCGGGAAAGGAGGTACTTCTGCCTCAGACAGAACACGGAGAGATTTTACGCGAAGTTCGATCTCACCTGTTGCAAGATTCTTATTGACAGCGCCGCCTCTTGCTTCTACCACACCGGTAACTGCGATTACAAATTCACTTCTGAGCTTGCCGGCTTTTGCAAAACCTTCTTCGTCAATACTGCCATTTTCAAAGATGAGCTGCATGATACCGGAACGGTCTCTTAAATCTACGAAGATGATTCCGCCTTTATCACGGGCTTTCTGAACCCATCCCATAAGAATGACTTCTTTGCCGATCATTTCCTTTGTCACTTCTGCACATCGGCATGTTCTGTGCAGTCCCTGCATACTTTCAGCCATGTTTTTTTCCTCTTTTCATGCTTTTCTATTTATGATGTCAGGGGCAAAAGATATCTGACCCTGACTTGATATCTGCGAATTGCCGTCAGATCATTACATTCTGTCTTTGAAAAATTCTACAAACTCTGTATAACCTTCAGCAGTCATCTGGTCTTTCTGGAATTTCTTGTTCTTCTTCATGATAGAAATATTGATCTGTGTTCCTGCATTACGCTCTTCCTGAGCCTGTTTCAGGATTGTCAGCATCTTGTCAGCCGGCATATTTTTCTCGATGAGATATGCTTTCCTGCCATTCTTTGTCGGAATCTCGTAATTTCTTTCAAGAAGAAGCATTACGATTCTCTCGAATCCGATGGAGAAACCGCATGCGGATGTATTATTTCCGGTAAATTTACCGATCATCTCATCATAACGTCCACCGCCGCCTACGCTGCCGCCGAACTCATCCATGGAAATCTCGAAGATCGGGCCTGTATAATAGGACATTCCACGTACCAGAGTCGGATCAAAGGACATTTTGAAATCTGCGGTTTTAACAGAATCTACAGTAGAGATGATTGTTTCCAGATCATCTGCAACTTTCGGATCAAGAACATCTTTTAATTTTTCCTTGCAGTAACGGACACCTTCGATATCAGAAGTGATCTCTTTAAAGAGTCCAAGATAAGTATCAATGCTCTCTTTTGCAAATCCTTCTTTCTCCAGTTCCTCTGCAACCCCTTCCAGACCAATCTTATCCATCTTGTCCAGAATGATAAATACGGTATCAAAGCTCTCCTGCGGGAATCCGCTGTACTGAGCCATTGCCTTTAAGATCTTTCTGTCATTGATACGGATGGTAAAGTTATGGAAATCCAGCTTGCCAAGTAAGGTAGTGGTAGCCAGAACCAGCTCGATCTCAGCCAGGTAAGTCGGCTCACCAAGGATATCGATATCGCACTGCATAAACTGACGGAAACGTCCTCTCTGCGGTCTGTCTGCTCTCCACACATTTCCCATCTGAAGTGCCTTAAACGGAGCCGGAAGCTCGTTGGCATTATTGGAATAGTATCTGGAAAGCGGTACAGTCAGGTCATAACGAAGTCCGGAATCAACCAGATCACTCTCTGTCTGTGCCTCTGCAAGTTTCAGCTTCTCTCCACGTTTCAGGATCTTAAAGATCAGTTTCTCATTCTCTCCGCCCTGCTTGCTGGAAAGGTTCTCGATGTGCTCTACACATGGAGTCTCAATCGATGAAAAACCAAATGTTCCGTATGTTTCACGGATCATGTTCATCACATAATTACGGATTTCCATCTCTTTTGGTAAAATGTCTTTCATACCGGTTACCGGTTTCTTCTTTAATGCCATGTTGTCCTCCTCTTTTATGGTATGAAACATTACTACAGTCTGTCTATGTCACTCTGTCAGCAGTAATATATCAGCCCTGTTTTATTTTCGGAAACGAATCACTCTGTGGAATCTGAACTTTCCGAAAGCTCTGTTTTGTGAAAATTCAGTCCGTCTCCATTATGAACCACTCTCTGAAATGCAAGAAAAACCTGCATGTCAAAATTCTTCACTTCATCGATCATCAATTCCATGACCGTAGAGATATCAAATCCCTTTCTGTACGGTCTGTCCGTGATCAATGCCGCATACACATCACACACACGCAGGATACGGGCACCTATGGGAATGTCATCCCCTGCTTTATTGGACGGATATCCGCTGCCATCATAGTTCTCATGATGGTACAGGATACTCTCCAATACAAAGTCCGAATATCCCTGTCCTTTCAGTTCCTCATATCCCAGTGTCGAATGCATCCGGACATACTTCAGTTCCTCAATGACCAGAGGGTCCTGTTCCTGCCCGTTAATATAACTTGTCAGCTTCAGCTTTCCTATGTCATGGAGCATTCCTGCGATTGCAAGCTCATAGCACTGTTCATGAGGCAGACCCAGTTCCTCTGCAACCGCATATGCCAGATTGCTTACCAGCATTCCATGATGCAGCTCAGAAGCAAGGTCAAACTCCAGGATCCTCTCCTGCGAGCCCGCTGCTGTCTTTTGTACTGTGTCCAAAATGTTACCTCCACATCCTACAGCCAGGTAGCTATTGCTTTTCGTTTTCTCTCGATCATTTCATCAATGCGGGAAATATAATTGGAAACATCCTTTACATTCTCCACACGTTCGATCCTTTTGCCATGGTCAAAGACCAGCTTGGAAGAACCGCCTGCACCCAGTGCGATGATCGGCTGTTTTTCCTCCATAATCAGTATATTGTAAATTCCGGCTTTGTCAACCTTTGCATAGCCAACATTTTCAAAATTTCCCTTCATATTCTTCTGTCTGTACAGATAGTAAGGGCCCATTCCCATCTCATATGCGGTTTTCATGGTCAGATCCATGATCTCCTGATTGTTCTCAAAGGACATTTCCTGATATTTTTCTTTGAAAATATTCAGACGTGCCGCACGTTTGACAGCCAGGGAATGTACGGTAATGCTGTCCGGAGCCAGTTCGCGGATCTGTGCAAGCGTACGCTCTACCATATGAATATCTTCACCCGGAAGTCCCACGATCAGATCCATATTGATATTGTCAAATCCCAGCTCTCTTGCCAGATGGAATGCTTCTTTTGTCTGGTCTACCGTGTGTTTTCGTCCGATGATCTCCAGAGTTTCCTGATTCATGGTCTGTGGGTTTACAGAAATCCTTGTTACCGGATATTCACGGATTGCCTCCAGCTTCTCGCGTGTGATGCTGTCCGGTCTGCCGGCTTCTACTGTAAATTCTGCCAGTCCCTCAAATCCAAAGGCTTCTCCCACTGTGTCCAGCAGCTTACGGATCTGGTGCGGAAGCAGTGTGGTCGGTGTACCGCCGCCGATATAGATGGTATCCAGCTTTCTGCCCTTCATCATAAGCGCAGTCTCTCTTACTTCTTTGCAGAGAGCTTCTACATACTCATCAGTCCTTTTCTCCCATACTTTCAGCGGATAAGAGCTGAAAGAACAGTACAGGCAGATACTCGGGCAGAAGGGAATTCCGATATAAAGGCTGTATCCGTTCTCATAGTCAATGTCCTTCAGTATTTCTCTTTCTCTGTTTGCGATTGTAATGGCAAGTGCTGTTTTCTGCGGACTCACCAGATATTTCTCCCGCATCTCCTGTGCCACTTCCGTATTCTTCATTCCGGATTCGATCATTCCCATTGCCAGCTTGGCAGGACGGATTCCGGTCAGGTTTCCCCACGGAAGCGTTCTTCCTGTCAGCTTTACCAAAAGCTGATACAGTGCATATTTAATGGAATCTTTGTTCTCTTTTCTCAGAGCATGGGCATCTTTTATTCCGCCTTCTGCGTTCTTATCCATTTTTTCATCTGTGATCACTTCTGCGGAAATCACGCCTTTTTTCTCTGTCACCTGTTCCGGCAGGTTCTCTGCTCTTTCGTATTCTATGATATAATTGTCATTCTCCCGTTCCACACGGAAGCGGAGGTCATACTCTGCTTCATCGTTTTCATAAAGAGTATGGATCTCCGCTTCGGGATAAAACGCTTTGATCAATTCATAAACATCATGTTCAAATTCTCTGTTCTCAAACAGAATGCCTATTTTATACAAATGGATTATACCTCTTTTCGTAACCAATGGTGGTAGATGCATCATGCCCCGGAAATACTTCTGTTTCTTCCGGAAGTGAATCCACCAGTTTATGCAGACTTCTTACGATCTGTGCCGTGCTTCCTCCCGGAAAATCCGTTCTTCCCACGGAGCCGTAGAAAACGGTATCACCGCTGAACAGCACATCCTCGTCTTTCAGATAATAGCAGCAGCTTCCCTTCGTATGACCCGGAGTATGGATCATCTGAATGGAAAATCCGGCTACTTCAAAGACATCCAGATCATCCAGAAATCTGTCCGGGGTGATGGAACAGTCTCTGCCATAATGAGCAGTCATATTGACAGACGGCTCACGCAGCATTTCTTCTTCCTGACGACAGGCATAGATCGGAATGTTGTATTTCTCCTTTACTGCCTGCGCAGCCATAATATGGTCAAAATGTCCATGGGTCAGCAGAACAGCCACCGGTTTCCCGTTCATCTGGGAAACCTTCTGCTCGATTTTCTCAGGGCAGTCTGCCGGGTCAATGATCACCAGCTCATCTGTGGCTTTATTTTTCAGGAAATAACAGTTCGTGTATACCGGTCCCAGGATACATTTCTGTAAATCTAAGTTCTTCATAATTCTTCTTATCGAATTCCTTTCTGTGACATCAGCCTGTGGTTCTCTCCACGTCAAGCACACTCTCTACCTGGCGGATCTTCTCGATCAGAGAACGGAGTTCTTCCTTGCTTCCGATCTCAAAGCTCATGGAAATCGTAGCTTTCTCCTGTTTGTTCGTACGGCTGTTGATGCTTCGCATATCAATCTTACGTTCTGTAAAGATTTTGGAAATATCCACCAGAAGTCCGGTACGGTTATTCGCATAGACCTGAATCTCCGCCATATATTTTTCGGAAACCTTATTATCCGGCTGCTGCCACTCCGCCTCGATCAGACGGGTACGGTCCATCTCCGACATGTTCAGCACATTGACACAGTCCGTACGGTGAATGGTGATTCCACGTCCTCTGGTAACAAATCCCACGATCTCATCTCCAGGGATCGGATTACAGCACTTGGAAAAACGAACTGCAACATCATGGATTCCCTTTACCACGATTCCACTCTTACTCTTGGTAATGTGAAGTTTCTCCTGTGTCTCTGCTGCCGCTTCAAGCACCTGTTCATCGGTAAGCGCTTTCTTGTTTTCCTTGTCATAAGCTTCTACCAGCTTGTTGAAAACCTGGCCTTCTTTCAGACCGCCATGACCGATCGCTGCAAGTACAGAATCCCAGTCGCGGAATCCATATTTGCGCAGAACTGCATCCAGATACTGTGGTTTCGTATAGTTTACAATCTTGAAACCTTTTGTCCGGGCATACTGCGCAAGCATTTCCTTGCCCTTGAGGATATTATCTTCTTTTAATTCTTTCTTGAACCACTGATTGATCTTATTCTTTGCCTGCGTACTCTTGACCAGTTTCAGCCAGTCACGGCTTGGACCCTGAGAGTTCTGGGAGGTAATGATCTCGATACGGTCACCGTTCTTGATCTCATATTCGATTGGAACCAGTTTTCCGTTTACTCTGGCACCTACCATCTTATTACCTACCGCACTGTGGACACTGTAAGCAAAGTCTACAGGAGTAGAACCGCTTGGCAGTGTCTTGACATCACCCTGCGGAGTAAAACAGTAAACACTGTCTGCAAAAAGATCCAGGTCATTCTTCAGAAGACTCATAAACTCTTTGTTATCAGACATATCTCTCTGCCATTCCAGAATCTGACGCAGCCAGTTTAACTTCTCTTCTTCGCTCTTTCCTACCGGAGCTTTTCCATCAGAGGATTCTTTGTATTTCCAGTGAGCTGCAATACCATATTCGGCTGTTTTGTGCATTTCGAAGGTACGGATCTGAATTTCAAAAGGCTGACCGTTCGGTCCGATCAGTGTGGTGTGCAAAGACTGATACATGTTCGGTTTCGGCATTGCAATATAGTCTTTGAATCTTCCGGGAATCGGTTTGTACATCTCATGAATGACACCAAGAGCTGCGTAACAGTCCTTTACGGTATCCACAAGAATACGCACCGCAAAAAGATCATAAATCTGATCAATTGTTTTGTCCTGATTGACCATCTTCTTATAAATACTGAAGAAATGTTTGACACGTCCGTCTACCTGAGCTTTGATGTTGGCATCTTCCATGTGCTTCTTGACTTCTTTGACAATGGCACCGACAAACGCTTCTCGCTCACTCTTACGCAGTGCAACTTTCTCAACCAGATCATAGTATACATCCGGTTTTAAATACTTCAGAGACAGGTCATCCAGCTCTACCTTGATCTTGGAAATACCAAGACGCATAGCGATCGGTGCGTAGATATCCATCGTCTCTCTCGCCTTCTCCTGCTGCTTCTCAGGTCTCATGTACTGAAGGGTACGCATATTATGAAGGCGGTCTGCCAGTTTGATCAGGATGACACGGATGTCCTTCGCCATGGCAAGGAACATTTTTCTCAGATTCTCTGCCTGCACTTCCACTTTATCAGCAGAATAGGAAAGCTGTCCCAGCTTGGTAACGCCGTCCACAAGAAGGGCTACCTCTGAACCAAATTCCTTTTCCACTTCTTCGTAGGTCATCCAGGTATCTTCCACCGCATCATGGAGAAGACCCGCCACGATCGTTTCCTTATCCAGCTCCAGGTCAGCCAGGATAATGGCTACACATAAAGGATGGATAATGTAAGGTTCTCCGGACTTTCTTTTCTGACCTTCGTGGGCTTCGCTTGCAACCTTATATGCTTTCTCGATCATGGAGATATCGGTTGAAGGATGATACTTCAGCACACTGCTGATCAGTTCTTTATAAAGAACTTCCGGGCTTGTAAAGTCATGCATGGATTTCACCGCAGCATCTGCTCTCTTCACAGATTCCAGCTTCTCTTTCTCCACCTGCATGTCATCTTTTGGGGTTTCTGTACTTATCTTTGTATCTGCCATCTGTTCCACCTGCCTGTCCTGCACGATCAGCGTGCTTATTTTCCTTCGTAGCGAATTACGGATGCAACATCGTATCCTTTCAGTCTCTCACGTCCCTTTAATCCTGCCAGTTCCATCAGGAAAACAATTTTCACGACTTCGCCGCCAAGCTGTTCTACCAGTTTCACAGCAGCTTCGATCGTACCGCCGGTTGCGATCAGGTCATCTACGATCACAACTTTCTGTCCCGGTTTAATGGAATCCTTATGCATCTCAATCTCTGCACTGCCATATTCCAGGTCATAGCTTGCAGAAACCGTCTCACATGGAAGTTTTCCTTTCTTACGGATCGGTACAAATGGTTTATGAAGATTGTAGGCGATCGGCACTCCGAAGATAAATCCTCTGGACTCTGTACCTGCCACTACATCTACGTCCACATCTTTCAGACATTCCTGCATGGAGTCGATTGCCAGCTGCAGTCCGTCTGCATCCTGCAGAACGCTTGTGATATCTCTGAAAATAATTCCCGGTTCCGGGAAATCCGGTATACTTCTTACGTATTCTTCAATTTTTTTCATCTTAACTCTCCTCCAATGCTTTCATGATAAAATCAGGAAAAATTTCCTCAAAAGTTTATAAATATTTTATAGTATAGCACCTTTTTATTGCAGAATCAAGTTGCTACTCATCAGCAGTAATTCTGAATAATGATCTGAAGGCTTTCCCTGCCCCTGAATCTGTTGATCTCCGGATAGTAAGTCACTGCGATCGTATCATGTTCTTTCAGAAATCCGGCAAATTCTTCTGCTTCTCCGAAATAAATTCCTTCCATCGGCACTCCCTGCGGGTCCAGAAGCTTCACTTTCACCACATTTTTGTTTTTTCCAAGGATACTGCTGTCCAGAACTCTCAGACCTTTCTGCGCAAAAACCGGCTTTGTATTTCCCTTTCCGAAAGGTTCCAGGAGAGAAATCTGTTCTACCAGTTCTTTTGTGATATAGGAAACCGGCATCGGCACGTCTATCACAATCTTAGGGCGCAGATCTTCTTCTGTCAGTGTACAGTTTTCATTTAACTGTCTGCGGAAAGCTTCTATGTTCTCTTCCTTGATAGAGAGTCCTGCTGCCATAGGATGTCCCCCGAACTGCACCATCAGATCCGCGCACTTCACCAGTTCCTCATACATGGAATAGCTCTCTATGGAGCGACCGCTTCCCTTGGCACTGGTTTCCCCGCGAGTCAGAACAAAGGCAGGTTTATGATATTTTTCACGAAGCCTTCCCGCAATGATCCCCGCAAGGCTCTCATGACAGTCCGGAAGATAGACAACCAGAACTCTGTCATTTTTCAGATCTGTAGTTTCGATCAGACGGATGGCTTCTTCTTTTCCCTTTTCTGTCAGTGCCTTTCTGCTCTGATTCAGGGCAGTCAGGTCACCTGCCAGTTTTGCCGCTTCTTCTATTGTCTGTGCATTCAGAAGCTGCAGAGAACGTGCAGCCGTGTCCAGTCTTCCGCTGGCATTGATACAGGGTCCCAGCACAAATCCGATATGATAGGCGGTAATCTTTGCATCTTCCAGCGCATTCGCACGTATCAGCTCCTGAAGTCCGGGATTTTTTGTTTCTTTCAGGCGTCTCAGCCCCTCTTTTACCAGAATCCGGTTCTCTCCCTGAAGATCCATGACATCGCCTACCGTTGCAATAGCAGCCAGCTCATAATAATCTTCCAGTTCTTTCTCCGGCACACCGAAACGCTCATAAAGGGCTGTGATATATTTGAAAGCAACCACCGCACCGCATAAATTCTTATTCGGATATGGACAGTCGTACTGTTTCGGATTCAGGATCGCATCTGCTGGCGGCAGTATTACCTGACGTTCTCCGTTTTCTTCCCTGTAAGGAATTTCATGATGGTCTGTGACGATCACGGTCATCCCCTTATCTTTTGCCATCTGAATCTCCGCAGCAGCGGCAATTCCATTATCACAGGTCACAATGGTGTCAATTCCGTCTTCCCCGGCTCTGTCTATCAGATGCTCATGAATCCCATAACCATCTGCTACTCTGTCCGGAATATAAATATCCACATTTGCCCCGATCCTTGTCAGGCCCTTCAACAGAATGTATGTAGAGGTCACCCCGTCGATATCATAATCTCCGATAATCCGTATCTTTGCCTGCTGCTGTATTTTTCTCTCCAGAATATCCACTGCTTTTTCCATATCTTTCATCAGCCACGGGGAGGGGATATCCTCTACCGTTCCAAGCAGATACTCCCCTATTTTTTCTTCTCCGACCACATCTCTGTTTCGGATCAGTCTCGCGATCACAGGATCAATATGAAACTGCTGTCCGATCTGGTTAAAGTCTGCTTTCTTTGCAGCCACTACCCATTTCTCCATCTATGTTCTCCTTGTATCATAAACTGTTAAAATTTAACCTGATCCAGAAAATCCTCTGCTTCAAATACAAATATCCGCCGAACTTTCATAACAATAAACACTCACAGGTTATTCCATAATAATACACTTGTTACAAATCACGCAATCATTTTATCCAAAAAATATCCCGGAGTTTTTACACCCCGGGATATACTTATCTGGTCATTTCTCCAGATAATTGTTTCTGTTTTTATTCAGCATCATTGTTCTGCTGATTCTTTGCAGCTTCTTCAGCAGCCAGACGCTCAGCTACTCTCTTTCTGTTTTTCTTCTTCGGCTGAGTCGGGTCTTTCTGTGATACATCACGGGCTTTTTTCGGTTTGGAAGAAGATTTTCCGGATGTGGACGCAGTGGCGATCGCCGGCTGTGCCTTTCCTGCAAATTTTTTCTTCATTACGAACCATAACGCACCTGTAATGCATACAGAAGAATATGCACCAACAAGAACACCAACCATCAGAGGTGCTGCAAACTCACGGATAGAAGAAACACCCATGATATAAAGAACAGCTACCATAACGAAAGTTGTAAAGGAAGTATAAATACTTCTTGTCAGTGTCTGAGTGATACTTGTATTTACGATCTCCTCCAGTTTCTCTCTGGAACCGCTGTGCAGGTTCTCACGGATACGGTCGAAGATGACGATTGTTGCGTTGATAGAATAACCTACGATCGTAAGCATGCAGGCAATAAATGTATTACCTACAGATACTCTGGCGATCGCATAGAATGCAAGTACGACCAGAACGTCATGCAGAAGTGCAAGTACCGCACTGCTTGCAAAACGGATGTCTTTAAATCTGAACCAGATGTAAAGAAGCATGCAGATTGTAGCTACAATAACGGCTACGATCGCATCACGGCGCATTTCACTGCTTACTGTAGAAGAAATACTTTCTGTGGAGATTGTGCTCTCATCTACACCGAATTTCTCAACCAGTGCACTCTGAAGAGCCTCACGTTCGCTCTGATCCAGAGAACGTGTCTTGATCACTACCTGATTGGTTCCGACTACCTTTGTAGGCTGAACGTTCTTGTCACCTGTTACCTCTTCTACAACAGGAGTTACTTCAGAATCAATGGTCTTAATGTCCATATCTTCGTTGAATGTAACAGTTGTAGAGGTACCGCCTGAGAACTCAAGGCTGTAATTTAATGCTTTGTTTCCTGCATGTGAGTTGGCAAACATTGCTACCGGTCCACACAGGATCAGGATAATGGAAATAATGAAGAATATTTTCTTCTTTCCAAGGAAATCAATTGGTTTACGTTCTTTTGCAGATCCGTAGAATTTCGGGTCACGTACACCAACTGCATAAAGTGCATTTACAACAAATCTGGACACAACCAGTGCTGTAAACATGGAAATTACGATACCAAGGGCAAGTGTATAGGCGAATCCCTTAACGGTACCGGAACCCAGCCACATCAGCACGAAGGATGCGATCAGGGTTGTAATATTTCCATCGAAAATCGCGGAGAAAGCCTTGCTGAAACCGGACTTGATGGAATTTCTTACGGATACGCCCGCACAGATTTCCTCACGGATACGTGCATAAATAATAACGTTGGCATCCACCGCCATACCGATGCCAAGAATGATACCTGCGATACCCGGCAGGGTAAGAGTGATATCAAAGGCATTCAGTGTGATCAGCATTAAAGATGTATAAAGGATCAGTGCAATACCTGCAACCACACCAGGTACACGATATACAATGATCATGAAGATAATGACAATGATCAGACCGATCGCACCTGCAAGAACACTAGTGGAGATTGCTTCCTCACCAAGCTGTGCAGCTACCACGCTGGAACGAAGTTCTTCCAGTTCCAGTCCCAGAGAACCGATACGGATATAAGAAGCAAGGTTCTGTGCTTCTTCCAGGTCAGACATACCGCTGATCTGTGCTTTACCACCGGAGATCTCTTCGTTTACGTTCGGTGCACTGATGATCTGGTTATCATATACGATTGCGATCTGCTTTCCTACATTGTTTTTTGTAGCTTCTGCAAATTTCGCTTTACCGCTGTTGTCTCCGTCAGAAGTAAGAGTAAGACTTACCACATATTCTTTCGCACTTGTGCTCTGATTCTGGATGGCACCGCCCTGTGCGTCTGCCACATCAGAACCTTCCAGTACAACACTTCCGGATTCTTTAATCTCATCCATGGTTCTGGAAAGAACATATCCGTTCTGTCCTGTTGTAAAGTTCTGGTTTCCGTCAGCATCTTCTTTTGTGATGAAATACAGAGAACCTGGTTTACCCAGATCATTCAGAATAGTATCTGCATCTGTAACACCAGGGATCTCAACTGTAATACGGTCTGATCCCTCCTGATATACCTGAGCCTCTGTGCTGTACTGCTCTACACGCTTCTGTAGCTTGTATTTCGTATCAGACATCTCTTCGCTTGTCGGATTGCTCTCCTTGGCCTGGTAGGTAATGCTGACACCACCGGCAAGATCAAGACCTGTGTTGATATGTTTTGCTGCACCGGTTCCGGTAGGACCGATACCTACGGCTGCAGTAAAGCAAAAGAACACAGTCAGGATCAGTGTCAGAAGCAGCACTACGATTCCTTTACTTTTTTTCATAGTTCTTTTCCCTTCTTGATTTTTTGTCCGCGGTCATGTTCGGCCGCCTGCCAGCCATTCTCTGTTATGATAACAGCCGACGGCGGTATCAGTCAGACAGATTTCTGTCCACTGGTGTTACGATTAGTCACATGCCAGTGCGGCTTTTATCATGATAGCGCACTCCACACGTTTTCTCTGGAGTTCGCATCCGATTTCATAATTTCCTTTGATATCTCCCTGGAAATGGAAGGCATTTGCAGCACATCCGCCGCTGCAGTAGAAACGTGCAAAACATTCCTTGCAGTCCTTCTTTGTATAAACGTTGCATCCGCCGAATTCTTTCTGGATCTCCGGCTTTGTGATACCTTCATCTACATTTCCCATGAGATACTGTTCTTCACCGACAAACTGGTGACATGGGTAAAAATCACCCCACGGTGTTACAGCCAGGTACTCTGTTCCTGAACCGCAGCCTGACAGTCTCTTATATACACAAGGACCGCCTGTAAGATCGATCATAAAGTGGAAGAAGTTAAATCCTTTTCCCTCTTTTTCTCTCTTGATCATCTCTTTTGCAAGAGCATCATACTCTTCCATGATCTGCGGGATATCCTCCTCACGGATCGCATACTCTTCTGTATCTGCCGCAACTACAGGCTCTACAGAAATCTGTTTAAATCCAAGATCCGCCAGATGAAGCACATCCTTTGAGAAATCAAGATTATGATGGGTAAAAGTACCTCTCACATAATACTTGTCCTGGTTTCTGGATTCTGCAAATTTCTGGAATTTCGGCATGATCAGGTCATAGCTTCCGGCACCTTTTCTGAATGGACGCATATAGTCATGAACTTCCTTACGTCCGTCCACACTCAGTACTACGTTCGCCATCTCTTTATTACAGAATTCCATAACTTCATCATTCAGAAGTACTCCGTTTGTGGTCAGTGTGAAACGGAATTTCTTATTATGAAGCTGTTCCTGCTCTCTGCCGTATTTTACCAGGTCTTTTACAACCTTCCAGTTCATCAGAGGCTCGCCGCCAAAGAAATCCACTTCCAGGTTTCTTCTGGAACCAGAATTGGCGATCAGGAAATCAAGAGCTTTCTTTCCGACTTCATAGGACATCAGGGCTCTTCTGCCATGATATTCTCCCTCTTCGGCAAAACAATAGCGGCAGGCCAGATTGCAGTCATGCGCAATGTGCAGGCACAATGCTTTTACAACGGTCTGCCGGTTGTTTGAAAATTCTTCAATTGCACTCTCATAAACATCTCTGGTGAAAAGCATTCCATCTTCTTTAAGCTTCTCACATTCCTTTACGGATGTCTCAATGTCTTCTTTTTTATACTGGTCTCCCAGTTTCTCTACAATAGCTTCTGTGGAGAGGCCTTCTTCCAGATACGGAAGTACCTCATATGTAACCTCATCTACCAGATGAATACAGCCACTGTTAATATCAAGTACGATATTAAAGCCATTACTTTTGTAACGGTGAATCAGACTCATTTCTTATTAAAATCCTTTCTAAGCGTAAGATAAGCAGCGGAGGTTCCGCTCCGCTGCTTATCTCTTTTCTTCCATAGCTGGTCTTATTTGTGCTCGCAGCTCTGGTTTCCTACTGTACAGGAAGTCTTACATGCGGACTGGCAGGAAGTCTGGCACTCGCCACATCCACCTTTCTTTACTGTGTTCTGTAAATTCTTTGTATTCAGGGTTTTGATATGTTCCATCACTCTATCCTCCTTATGTAATTATATTCTTGGCATAGTATACCATATATTTTTTCATTTTGAAAGTCTTTTTTTACGACAACATTCCTCCAAGTGTGCCACCGCCCAGACACATAAAAAAAGTCGTCACTGCATGGGCCACACTCATGTCCCATTTTCCCTTTGCGGCAAAAGATACTACAAGTAGAAGAAAATAGTACGCAATGCCTGTTGCCACGCCCCACAGATACTTATCTTTGCGTACCATCCTGCCAGCCATAAAGCCGCCCATGAAGCAGGCAAACACATACACCACGATGATTCCCGCATCCACAGCCGTCTCTCCGAGATCAAACGTAAACAGCAGAAACGCCAACAGCAACAGGGACACGCCTGTCAGTGCATAGGAAAACAGCAATGATTTTAAAACTGCTCTTATTTTCATAAATTCCCTCCTGATTAAACTATATGGAAACTGAAGAGGATTTATGTTACGGATGCACCGCCTGCCGTTTTCATCTCTTACTTTTTTAATTTCTTACCTTTTCATCCTTATCTCTTACTTTTTATCTCTTGCTTTTCAACCTGTCAGAATGATTTTTTCTTTCCTTTATTTCTATTTCTTTTTTCTTTTTATGAATACAGCCACTCCTGCGATCACCGCTGCTGCAAGAAACAGGACAACAAACGGGAGAATTGTTGTGGTATCTCCGGTATTTACTGTCTTGCTGTCCTTAGCTGAAGTACTGTCTGTCTGTGTAACAGAAGAACCGCTGCCACTGTTATCCGTCAGGTTTTCATTGTCGGCATCCGTGCTGCTATTGTTATTATTGTTGTTACTGTCTGTATTACTGTTATCGCTGCCAGTATCCGCACTGTTATTATCATTATTGCCATTCATATCTACAGACTGATTTCCCGATGCCGGTGTTGTCTGCGCGGATACTGTAGGTGTCGGTGTTGCAGTTTCCGCTGTATCGGAATCTTCTGTAGTATCTCCGGTGTCAGGACCTACAAGCTGTTTGCTTCCTGCAATTCCAAACGGGCTGAAAGAATGTGTGCTGAACACCATCGTATCTCCGTCCACACTTGGAATGATCGTTTCTGTAGCCCCATTATCCAGAAGATGCTCGATCGTGTAATCATAGCCTGCTTTTACCGGAACTGTCACACTGATATATTCACCACTTGGAATCTCATATTCTGTATTATTCTGAAGATCCCATAATTCAAACTCATAAGACTGGAAAATCATGGCATCTGACTCATTTGCAAACTGATAACTGTCTCCGCTGGATACGCGGAACTGTACATACCATGGAAGATTGATCCCACTCACCGTAATGCCGTTGCAGGTATGATTCAGCTCTGCACGGGCTGCTTTTTCTTCATCAGATAAATCCTCTTCGACATCAGATGGTCTGTCATCTTTTGCATCCGGTTCGATCGGATTGTCAAAAATGTTATTATCATTATCATTTTCTTTATCACTGGTACCGGAGTTATCTTTCTGATTTTCATCATCCTGATCTACTGTATCTGCGTCATCACCGGAAACCATATCCTGATCTTCACCATCTTCAGATTTTTTCTCAGAATCATCTTCAGAATTTCCATCTTCGGAATCCTCAGCCTGAGAATCCTCTTTTTTATCTTCTATTGTGTTTTCTATTGTGTTTTCTGTTGTGGCATCTGCATCGGAAGAATCCTCTCCGTCATCTTTTGCATCCAGAGAACCATCAGCCGGAACAAGAATGTCTGATCCATCTGCATCTGAAGTTCCTGTCACAGACGGAGCCGGAGTTCCCGTAACGCCAAGTGTCGGCAGCTCTGTATTTTCTTCATATTCACCGGAAGGAGTTCCTGTAATTTCTGTTGCAGTATCATCTGCAGAACTATCCGCTTTTTCTGAAAAACTGCTCACGATTACGTTAATATATCCTGTCACAGTTCCTGTAGCTGCATCCCATCCGGATACATTGCTTAAATCTACTCCCTGTGCCGGTGTCAGGACCACGGCGCAGGACTGCACTCTCCTGTCCGGCACATAACTTCCATCAGCCCATTCCAGTGTTCCATAAGCAATTCCCGGAAGCCCGATATCTGCCAGTGCCATTGGCTGATCAATGGTAATATTATCCGGTATCACGGAGCCTGGTGTGTCGTCCTGCGACTCAAGAGCATATACGGGCAGTGTCTCCATCGGAAGCTGTCCTCCAAACAACGCTGCTGACAAAGCGATTGCCGCTAATATACAAGCTTTTCTTTCTGCTGATTTCTTATTTTTTTTCATTGTTTTATTTCTGTTTGACATTTCGCACCTCTACAATCTTTATAAATCTGTAATCTTTATCTTTTTATATTTTTATTTTTCCTATGATGATTTTTATAACTGTTATTACTCTTCTTTAACTGCTGTTTTATGATTCTGTCATTCTTTGGTATACAGATGTACATTTTTTCCATATAATCTGCGCAGCCACTTCTGAAGGAATTTCTCCTTTGATATATGACATGATCATATTGTATGCTTATATATTATCAAGTTTTTACTTATTTGTAAAGATTTTGTAATATATTTTTCTGATTTTTGTCAAATGAATTATAGCACAAATCTAAATTTTTCGACACCCCTATTTTACATTTTTTTCCATCCATATAATAAGGAGAGTTGTCCCGTTTCTTCTGGTCTTCTCCGGAACCTTCCCTTGATTTTTCACAGAAAATCATGTATATTCTCTATTAACTGTTTATGACTGTCTGTTTTTAACCGGATCAGGTAAATTTCCTTCAGGCAGGTTTCCTGCTTTCATTGCGATATCCACCTGACTCCTGACCGTTCATTTAAGATGTCAGCTCATCTGGTTAAAACGCAGTCTAAAATCAATCGTTAAAAGGAGTGAATGTTATTGGACTCAGGTATTATCTTTCAGGCTGTCACCATCGTGATCTTGATTGCTCTTTCTTCCTTTTTTTCCTCGGCAGAAACCGCAATGACAACCGTCAATAAAATAAGAATACAATCTCTTGCAGAACAGGGAGATAAAAGGGCTGCTATTCTCGAAAAAGTCATCTCCAATTCTCCCAAAATGCTCAGTGCCGTCCTGATCGGAAACAACATTGTAAATATGTCTGTTTCTTCTCTCATGACTACCCTTACCATTAAAGTTCTGGGAAATGCTTATGTAGGAGCGGCAACCGGAATCCTCACCCTGCTGATCCTGATTTTCGGAGAGATCACACCTAAAAATATGGCAACCATCCATGCTGAGAAGCTTTCTCTCGCATATGCGCGGATCATATATGGCCTGATGTTTATTCTGACCCCGGTTGTGTTCATTGTCAATAAAATAACTTCCGGTGTCCTCCTTCTCTTTCACATCGACCCTAACGCTCAGACCAACGCAATGACCGAACATGAACTTCGTACCCTTGTAAATGTCGGTGAGAAACAGGGCGTGATCGAAAATGAAGAAAAACAGATGATCTACAATGTATTTGATTTCGGAGATTCCACTGCCAGAGATGTCATGATACCACGAATTGATATGACTTTTGTAAATATTGATTCTACTTATGAAGAACTTATGGCTGTTTTTACGGAAGATATGCATACCCGTTTCCCGGTTTATGAGGACAACACAGATAATGTGATTGGAATCATCAATATGAAAGATCTCCTGATCTACCCGAAGGACAAGCCATTTTCCGTTCGCAGCATTCTCCGTGAACCATATTTTACTTATGAATATAAAGCCACTGCTGACCTGATGATCGAAATGCGTAAAGCATCCGTCAATCTGGCAATCGTACTCGATGAATATGGTGCCACAGCAGGTCTGGTCACACTCGAGGATCTTCTTGAGGAAATCGTAGGCGAGATCCGCGATGAATATGATGAAGATGAGGATGAGGATATTAAAGAAATCCAGCCAGGCAGAGAATATGCAGTCCAGGGTTCTGCCAAACTGGACGATATCAACGAAACCCTTGGTATCCACCTGGAATCCGAAGATTATGACTCCATCGGCGGCTACATCATCGAACAGCTTGACTGCCTTCCGAAAGAAGGTCAGTCCGTTACCCTTGAAAACGGTATTCGCCTTGTCGTAGACCATCTGGACAAAAACAGGATTGAACTTGTCCATATCTGGCTTCCGGAGAAATCAGAAGCTCCAAAAGAAAATAATTAGCCTCTGTCAGACCTGTAGACAAAATATTATCCACAAAGTACAGAACAGATACAAACAAATAAAAAGGCCTGGTATTAATGCTACAGTTTTCAGAAAAAGAACTATCTTTCATGTATTATGTCTGTTATACATAGTATGTAGCGATTCTTTATATCTGAAAATCTGAATCTATAGCAATTCCAGAAAATAATGCAAGCAAGACAGTTCAGCAGAGTGCGAAGGACAAGGAAGGTATCTGCAGGCGTGCTGACGCACGGCAAAGATATCTGACGCAGGACTTCACGCTCTGATGGGCTGGATTGCTTGCATTATTTTCTGGAATTGCTATAATATCAGCGCCTTTTTATTTTTCTTTTTTATTTCTATATTTTCTGTTTCTTTTTTATTCCCGTTTCTTTTTTACTCCTGTTTTTTTAACATCAGTGAAAACTGTTTCACAATCCTGGATACTTCCCCTGTAACCGCGTTGATTCCTTCTTCCCCTTCCAGCCAGTTCTCTCTGGTGATTCCATCTGCGTCCACCGGTACTACAAAGAACTCAGTATCCGGATACAGCAACTGATAATACATCAGGCACCTTCTCGCATGATACGCTTTGCAGCACAAAATCGCCTTTTCTATTTTCAGATTTCTGCTGTCCGTTACCTGTCTGGAATAAATAGCATTTTCATAAGTAAAAGTTGCCTGATCTTCCCTGAGAATGTTTTCCATCGGAACACCGTTTTTCACCAGTACTTCTTTCAGAAATTCCCATTCTGTCTCATAATCCTCATCATAGACATCCTCTTTCGCCAGTACACCCGAAAACTTTCCGGTCACAACACTGTATCTGCCGCTTGGCAGGACAAAGGCAGCCAGTCCCTGTCTGTATAACTGCGCCGCCTTCTCTGCCATCTGCGGATATCCATTACCGGGTACAAAAATAATATCTGCTTTTTCCGGCTTCTTTTCCGCAAAAATAAATTCTTCCATCTGAGCCAGAAACTTTCCATATTCCTCTTTCATTCTCGCTTCTCTCTCCATTCTTTTGTATTTTTATATTTCTCTATTTTTCCATTTTACCAGAAGAACAGCAACTGGTAACAATTATATCATAAATATCCGGATCAAGGTAAGATTCCAGATATCGACACTGCAAATTTATATCAAAACTTGTTACTGTTCACTCCGTTCTCAGTAACACGCTTCGCGATGCAGGAAAGATGAACCTCCTTGTGCAAAGCCCAAGGAGTATCGTTTGCTCCGCAAACTTAATTTATGCTAATCGCATAAATTCGCGCCGTATGTCTCGGGTTTTCTGCTTCTGTTACTTTATTTTGTCACAATGATCGTACTGTATCCGTCATCCCGAAGTCTCTGTTCCATTGCGATCGCATTTCCAATCTGCTGATAGGCTCCTGTCTGCACTTTATACAGATCATTTTCATATAACAGAAACGAAGGATATCCTTTTTCCAGCAGCTGGTACAGCATACGGTCCGCATTTTCACGATTTCGAAAAATACCGGTCTGTACTCTGTAATAGAGAGGTTCGTTTACCGTCTCCTCATCCAGAGTTCCCAGAATCGCGTCCGCAATACTCTGTGCGATTTCCTGAAATTTCTCATCAAACAGTTGATTATCCCCATCAGAATTGATAAATCCGGTTTCTATCAGCAGTGCCGGCATTTTTGTACGTCTCAGCACTACCAGCCCCGGACGTTCTTTTACTCCTATCTCGCGAAATCCCAGTTCACCAAGTGCTCCTACAATATTTTCTGCCATCTGATACTTAATTCCGCTTTTATCATAGACAAGCACTTCGACTCCCTGATACTGATTATCTTTCGGACTGCTGTTTCTGTGAAAAGAGATAAAATAATCAACTCCTGCCTGATTCGCAAGCTGTGCTTTTTCAAAAGGAGTCTGATAAATATCTGTAGTTCTTGTATAAGAAACATCTATGCCGTTTCTCTCCAGAATTTCTCCTACTGCAAGTGCCAGTTTCAGATTATCATCCTTTTCCTGACGGCCTTTATATACAGCTCCCGGATCCTGACCTCCATGTCCGGCATCCAGCATGATCGAATATGCCATAATCTTATACGCCTTTTTTCACTCCTTCTGTATCAATATATGTTTTTTCAGAATTATTGTGAAGGCTTCTTGACTTTTAAGCGCTAAAGCGTTATACTTTAAACCACGAAAGTCAAAAGAATTGACTTCTTTCGTTCAAACATAATTTTTAGGAGGATATATATCATGAAAAGAAAAGCATTAACAATCACTCTTGCGGCAGTTATGGCAATGGGAACCTGCGCAGTGACAGCAAGTGCCGCTGACGGAGATACATATACCATCGGTATCTGCCAGCTTGTACAGCACGAAGCATTAGATGCTGCAACTCAGGGATTCAAAGACGAAATCGTAAAAGAACTTGGTGAAGATGCCGTTACTTTTGACGAACAGAACGCGCAGGGCGATTCCAATACCTGTTCCACCATCATCAACAGTTTCGTTTCCAATAACGTTGACCTGATCCTTGCAAATGCAACTCCTTCGCTTCAGGCAGCAGCAGCCGGAACAAGTGATATTCCGATTCTTGGTACTTCTGTTACAGAATACGGTGTTGCGCTTGGACTTGATGACTTCGATGGAACTGTAGGCGGAAATATTTCCGGAACTGCAGACCTTGCACCACTTGATGAGCAGGCCGCCATGCTTCAGGAACTTTTCCCGGATGCTAAAAATGTAGGACTTCTCTACTGCTCCGCTGAAGCAAACTCCCAGTACCAGGTAGACACTGTAAAAGCAGCTCTTGAAGACCTTGGATATACCTGTGAATATTATGCATTCTCTGATTCCAACGACCTGTCTTCTGTTGTTACAACTGCCGCTGATGCCAGCGATGTAATCTATGTACCAACAGATAATACCGTTGCTTCTAATACAGAAATCATCAACAATATCTGCCTTCCGGCAAAAGTTCCGGTAATCACAGGTGAAGAAGGTATCTGCAGTGGATGTGGTGTTGCAACACTTTCCATCAGCTACTATGATCTCGGTGTTACAACCGGTAAAATGGCAGTCAAAGTCCTCAAAGACGGTGAAGACATCTCCACAATGCCAGTAGAATACGCACCAAACTTCACAAAAGAATATAACAAGGATATCTGCGAAGAACTCGGTGTCACAGTTCCTGATGATTATGTAGCAATCGGAGAGGCTGCTGAAGCTGATACAGAAGAAGCTGACGATGCTGAAGCAACAGATGACACAGCAAACGAAACTGCTGAAGACAGCGAAGCAGACGAAGAAGCTGCTGAATAAAGCTTCGGACAAAATGTAATTGAACATCTGCTTTTCAGTTATTCAATTATGAACAGATAAAACGGATGATGTTATCCGCTTAATATTATATGCGGTCAGCGGGAAAGGTCCAAAAGCCTCTCTCGCTTTTCACGTCTCAACAGGAGGAAAATACAAATGCAAATTATGACATTAATAGCAGCACTGCCAGGTGCCGTTGCGCAGGGTCTGATCTGGGGAATCATGGCAATTGGTGTTTACCTGACCTTCCGTATTCTGGACATCGCAGACCTTACCGTAGATGGTACCATGTGTACCGGTGGTGCTGTATGTATTATGATGATGCTCTCCGGACATAACGTCTGGATTTCCATGCTTGCAGCAACACTTGCCGGAATGCTTGCCGGACTTGTAACCGGAATCTTTCATACCTTTATGGGAATCCCGGCCATCCTCGCCGGAATCCTGACCCAGTTGTCCTTATATTCCGTGAACCTGAAGATCATGGGAAAAGCAAACCAGGCAATCAACGTAGATAAATATAATCTTCTTGTTTCTCTGCGTCATATCAAAAATACATCCCTTTCCAAAAACACCATTTTTATTGTGGTAGTTTTATGTATCATCCTGATTGCTATTCTGTACTGGTTCTTTGGAACAGAACTTGGATGTTCTCTTCGTGCAACCGGATGTAACCCAAATATGTCCCGCGCACAGGGTATCAATACAGATATGAACAAGGTTCTCGGTCTTATGATTTCCAACGGTCTGGTAGGACTTTCCAGTGCCCTTCTTGCACAGTATCAGGGCTTTGCTGATGTCAATATGGGACGTGGTTCCATCGTCATCGGTCTTGCCGCAGTTATCATCGGTGAAGCAATCTTCGGACGTATCTTCCGTAACTTTGCACTTCGCCTGACTGCTGTCATCCTTGGTTCTATTTTATACTATCTGGTACTTCAGGTTGTTATCTGGATGGGTATTGACACAGACCTTCTGAAAATGCTGTCTGCGATCGTAGTTGCCCTCTTCCTCGCTTTCCCGTACTGGAAAGGCAAATATTTCAATAAACCAGCCAAAAGGGGAGGAAAATAAAAATGCTTGAACTGAAAAACGTCTATAAAACCTTTAATCCGGGAACCATCAATGAAAAACGTGCTCTGAACGGTCTGAACCTCAAACTGAACGAAGGTGATTTCGTAACAGTCATCGGTGGAAACGGAGCCGGAAAATCTACCATGTTAAATGCAGTAGCCGGAACCTGGCCGATAGATGAAGGTCAGATTCTCATTGACAACATTGATGTCACGAAACTTTCAGAACATAAACGTGCAACATATCTGGGACGTGTCTTCCAGGACCCTATGAACGGAACTGCCGGTACTATGGGAATCGAAGAAAACCTCGCACTTGCCAAACGCCGCGGTAAAGCCCGTCTTCTTCGTCCGGGTATCACCAAAGCTGAACGGGAAGAATACAGAGAACTCCTCAAAATCCTCGGACTTGGTCTGGAAGACAGACTTACTTCCAAAGTCGGCCTTCTTTCCGGTGGTCAGAGACAGGCTCTTACCCTTCTCATGGCAACCCTCCAGAAGCCGAAACTTCTGCTGCTGGATGAACACACCGCCGCCCTCGACCCGAAGACAGCAGCCAAAGTTCTCGAAATCACAGACATGATCGTCAACCGTGACCATCTCACGACCCTGATGATCACCCATAATATGAAAGATGCCATCGCACACGGCAACCGTCTGATCATGATGATGGAAGGAAAAATCATTCTGGATATTCAGGGTGAAGAAAAGAAAAAACTGACCGTCAAAAATCTTCTGGATCAGTTTGAACGTGCAAGCGGTGAAGAATTCAGTAATGATTCTGCTCTGCTCGGATAATCATTACTTTACCGGAATTATTATTTTTTTCATCTCAGCCAGAGAGAGTATTTCTTTTATGAATGCTCTCTCTGTTTTTATCTGTTTTTATCTGTTTCTATTTGTTTCTATTTATTTTTATCTATTCCTTTTCTCCACTTTATCCACTTTTTTCCGGTTTTATTTCTTATCATTCCTCATCTGGTGGCGTTACACAGATAAATTTATGACTTTCTCTGTTGTACTGATAGATTCTGGAAGTCAGATAATCTTCCTTTGGTGTTGCCTCTTTTATCGTATCTGCCAGCACACACTGCAGATCTGCCGGTTCCACATTCCGGTCATTGTGGATCATTACTTCATGAACACTTGTAAACACCATATAAAAATCTGAATCCAGCAGATACGCAAGTCTCTGGGCCACTCCCGGAAGGAACACTGCAACTGCTCCATTCGTTTTCTTTGTTGTACTCAGACAATTTCCCATCGCCTCTTTTGTCAGTTTGGAATTATCCCCGACATTCATAAAACTTTCCCCCTCATATTCCGGGTTAAAAATCATCTGCTCCCATCTGTAGATTCTTGGCGGACTCATAAAATACGTATTCAAAAGTGCCTCTTTAAACACTTCATCACTGTCTTTTTTCCATTGCTCCAGCATTCCCTGCCTGATTTTCGTACTGGTCACACATCCCTGATATTCTGTAACCTTCATATACAGAACCAGTGCAATATCTCCTAATGTTTTATATACAGCGTCTTTCAGATCCTCCGCATATTTATCCGCATTCAACAGACGAATAAACAGACGCTTCTTTGTTTTTTCATAATCCTTCAGCACTTTTGTTTTCTCATAAATCTTCGCTTTTCTGACTCTTTCAAGATCATCTGTAATCTCTTTCATGATCTCTTCCATAGGACTTCCTTCCTGATAGGCTTTAAAAAGTTCCTGCGTATACAATCCACAGACTTCCCATGCATCTTCATGCTCCGCAAATTTCACCAGAAGTCTGTCACCCACAGGCGCATATTTCCCGCCCTCTTTCTCAAAATGAATATTTTCCCGCGGAATCCCCGTAGCCTCATAAATACCGGCCTCAAGTTTCTCCACGAACACTTCATAATCTTTCTGCATATTTCGTTTCCTTTCCTGGCTTTTTAGTTTTCAGCTTTTTAATTTTCAGCTTCTTTTTTTAAGTTTGAAAAATTTCGGGCAGGACACCCTGATCTGAATATCGAATCCCTGTCGGGAAATAAAAAGAAGGGAGCGAAAAGCCCCCTTAAGAGTCGCTGTAGGCACAGTATAAAACAGCCACAGCCATTTGTAAAGTAAATATCATCGACAAAACTTTTATAGTTTTTTTATATTTTCCATATATTTCAGAAAAGCTTCACAACCTTCCACCACATCTGAATATGTGACATCAAAACCGCCCGTATACCACGGGTCTGCAATATCTCTTGGATTGTCACTGTAATCCAGAAGAAGTTTTACTTTTCCCTCCGGATCATTTTTCAAAATTCTCATCATATTCTTAAGATTCCAGTGATCCATCCCCAGAATATAATCATATTTCTCATAATCTGCTTTTGTTAGCTGCACAGCTCTCTTCCCCTTACAACTGATTCCATGCCGTGCCAGCTCCTCCCTCGCCGGAGGATACACCGGATTCCCGATTCCATTCCAGATTTCCTCTGTGCTTGTTGCCGCAGATGCAATATAAAATCTGTCTGCGAGGTTTCGTCCGGAAACCATGTCTTTAAAAATAAATTCCGCCATTGGGGAACGGCAGATGTTGCCGTGGCAGACAAATAACACACTTATCATTGCTTAAAACTCCTTGAAATGCTGTATTTACGCTGTTTGCAGGCATTTTCCGATAATCTTCAATCCTGTCATTTTCCTGTATATCACAGCATAAATT
>SKEG01000368.1_pt1 | contig 49757 bp, 35 predicted proteins | sample 4826631 | NCBI WGS metagenome assembly SKEG01 (sample SAMN11008815, study PRJNA524170) | human gut metagenome | biome: Human fecal sample; material: Feces; isolation source: fecal sample from pouch patient p26, p34, p50 | host: Homo sapiens | place: Israel: Tel-Aviv | collected 2016-11-02
CAATAAACTTATTAAAGACTATTTTAATAAATTTTCTATAAAAAAAATAAGATAAATAACGTTATATATTATCTACCTTATAGTTATTATTTATATATTTTCCCCAAAACTAATTTAATCCATTTTATATTTAATGATTTCACCATTAGATGCATTTATTTCATACTCATATTCTTTAAAGTTATAATAAAATTCTATTTCATACTTTCCTATTCCATCATCAAATTCATATTTAGCTTTCATAAATGAAACCTGACTTTCATCTAAGTTAGAATGTTTTAATGCTATGCTTTTTGCTTCTTCTATTGTTATTTTATAATTTATTTGTTGAGATGTTAAATGTTTTTCAATATCATAGTCATAGCTTATAATATCTCCTGTTTTTGCATTTATTTCATACTCATATTTATTGTTATTATAATAAAATTCTATTTCATACTTTTCTATACCATTATCAAAATCATATTCGCTCCTTATAAATGAAACCTGACTTTCATCTAAGTTAGAATGTTTTAATGCTATGCTTTTTGCTTCTTCTATTGTTATTTTATTATTGCTATTTACAGTACTATTGCTTGCATTATTAGCTATAATATTATTTTGATTAGCAGCTGTATTATTATTTTGATTAACAGCTGTATTATTATTTTGATTAGCAGCTGTATTATTATTTTGATTAACAGCTGTATTATTATTTTGATTAGCAGCTGTACTATTATTAGGAATTAAAGTACTGCTATTATTATTTGTAACTTTCCCACAAGCCATAAAGCTTGTAGTTGCTACTATGATACTTGATATTATTAATAATTTTTTCATCTTATTATTTTCTCCTTTGTTTGTATATTATATAAAAAATTGGGGTGTCGCATTAAGAATAAATACTGCAATATATTGTGTTGATTTTTATTTTTCAAAACAATATATCATGCATAAAAATTTTAGTGCGACACCCCCATTTATTTTTTAAATAAACGGATTATAAAAACGTCCACCATTACTTATGGTTGCCATAATAGCTATTATTAATATAATACTAACTACTAAAATAGTTATGTAATCTCCTAACTTAAATGGTCTTCCATTATACCATGTACGTTTTTTATTGCTTCCAAATGCTCTTAACTCCATAGCTGAGCTTATAGCTTCTATTCTATCTAAACTAGAAAATATTAATGGCATTAATATTGAAGCTGAATTTTTAATTCTTTTTGTAAGCTTTTCCTTTTTAGACATATCAATTCCTCTAGCTTGTTGTGCAAATGATATATCTTGATAATCTCTTTGTACATCTGGTATATATCTTAATGCTATAGAAACTGAATATGCTATTTTATAACTTACTCCTATTTTATTTAATGATGCTGCAAATTCACTTGGATTAGTTGCAACCATAAATAATAATGCCATTGGTATTATAGAAAAATATTTTAATGTTATATTAAACTGATAAAATAATTGTTGTGCTGTTACTGTATATGGCCCTGCAATCTTAAATAAATCATTTCTACTTCCATATATTTGAACACCTTCATATGGTGAAAATATAAAAATAGCAATATTATTTAATAATAAAAATATTAATATAAAATATAAAACAAATGAAACTTGTTTAAATTTCACCTTTGAAATTTTAAATACAATTATACTTATAACAAACATTCCTAAAAGTACACGAGTATCATATGTAATCATAGAAGCTACTGCCCATATTATTAATGCAATTAACTTCGATGCTCCTGTTAGCTTATGAATCGGTGAATCTATATCTGAATATCCAATCATCGTACTCATATTTCCCTAACCCTCCTATCATAATCAATAAACTTTTTAACAAACATCCTAGGGTTTTCTAAGTTAGCTTTTACAGCTAATTCATATAAAGATGTTTCTTTTAAATTTGCATTAATAATTACTTCTTTATCTGTAAGTACATTAGCTGCTATATCATCAGCTAACTTTAACCCATTAGATAATACAATTGCTCTATTTGTATATTCAAGCATTAAATGCATATCATGAGTTATCATTACAATAGTTACACCTTTTTTATTTAATTCCTTTAAGAATTCCATAATTTCTGTGTAATGTTTAAAATCTTGACCAGCTGTAGGTTCATCTAAAATAATAACTTCCGGATTTAATACTAATATAGATGCAATTGTAACACGTTTCTTTTGTCCAAAACTTAAAGCAGAAATTGGCCAATTACGGAATTCATATAATCCACAAACTTTTAATGTTTCAAATACTCTATTTTTAATTTCCTCTTCTGAAACGCCCCTAACTTTAAGTCCTAAAGCTACTTCATCAAAAATCATTGTTTTTGAAATCATTTGATTTGGATTTTGCATAACAATACCTATCTTTTCTGCACACTCTTTAATAGTATCATTAATTAAATCTCTGCCTTCAAATAATATTTGTCCTTCAGTTGGTTTATAAAAACCACATATAAGCTTAGAAATAGTAGATTTACCAGCACCATTTCTTCCTACAATACTAACCATTTCACCCTTGTTAACTTTAAAAGAAACACCATGTAAAATTTCTTTTCCACTTTCATAAGAAAACTTTACATCTTTCATTTCTAAAATAGTATTTTCAGTTTTAGCAGCATTATCTTCAGGTACACCTTCATACCACTTCTTTAAATTTTCTCTACATTTATCTATATTTAAAGTATCAATATGCTCTGGATGCATATCTGGAGTAATTGTACATCCTGCATATTTTAATGCTGTAATATATAATGGCTCACGTATTCCAGTTTCCACTAATAAGTTAGAACTTAATAATTGTTCTGGTGTTATATCTGCAGCTATTTTTCCTTCATTTACAACTATTATTCTATCAACTGAGCAGTGTAATACATCTTCTAATCTATGCTCTATAATTAAAATAGTTTTCTTTGTCTTCTTTTGAATATCATCAATTAATTCAATTGCACTTTTTCCTGTTGCAGGATCTAAGCTTGCAAGTGGTTCATCAAATAATAAAATATCTACATCACCAACCATTACACCTGCTAATGTAACACGTTGTTTTTGTCCCCCTGATAAACTATATGGTGCAGAATTTAAATGAGTATCTATTCCCACTATTTCTGAAACTATTTTAACTTTTTCTTTCATTTCTTCTTGAGATACACAATCATTTTCTAATTTAAAAGCTATATCTTCTCCAACTGTTAATCCTATAAACTGTCCATCTGGGTCTTGAAGTACAGTACCTACTGAATTTGATAATTCAAATATACTCATTTCTTTAGTTTCTTTTCCTTTAACTTTTAAACTTCCTGAAATTTCTCCTTCATTATAAAAAGGTACTAACCCATTTATACAATTAGAAAGAGTGCTTTTACCTGACCCTGATGGTCCTACTATAAGCACCTTTTCTCCTTCATATATAGTTAAATTTATATTTTTTAATGTTGGCTTTGCTTGAGCTCTGTATTGAAAAGAAAAATCCACGAACTCAATTACAGGTTTTTTCATAGCAAATCTCCTCGTTTTTATGTATAGTGAAATCTATTAATTATTATTTAATTCTATAATATACAACATTTTATAATTTATTTATTAAAATTTCATTCATAACAAAATTAAGTAATAATCTACATTAAAGATAATACTATATTTTTAATCATATGTATATTCTGAAACAACTTTTATTTTAAATACTATTAAAAATACCAGAGACATAAATACTCCGGTATTTTTAATAGATATTATTCTCTATCTAAGCTTCCCTTCTTAACTCTAGTCTTAGAATAAGTATATAATAATATAGTACCTAATACTCCAACTGTAATTGCATTTGAAGTTCCAGCTACAGCACCTTGTAAATAAACCTTTTTTGCTGGTTCTGCATATATAACTATATCTAATGTAGGTGCTATTAAAAGCCATGCTATTGCATTTGCTACAACTTGGTAAATATTAAATATTATCATTTCTTTTTTACCAAAGTTACCTTCATTAACTTTTAATTTCTTCCATGATAAACCTATAATAAGGCCTACAACAGCTGATGCAATAACCCAGCTAAACCATGGTGACCCAAAAAACACTAAGTCTTTTAATAAATGTCCTATAAACCCAATAGCAACACCTGCAATTGGTCCATATAAAACTGCCATCAATGCTAAAAATGCATAACATGTTTCAATATTAGTATTTGGTATTCCTGATGGTATAGATCCAAAACGACCTAATATCATAAATACTGCTGCACCAATACCTATAGCTACAATTGTTTTAATTGATAGCTTATTCCCCATATTGTGTTTCCTCCTCCTAAATATACTGTATGATATTTAAAATTTTATTCATAAACTACTCTTGGAGCTTTTCTTATAGAAATTATCCAATTAGTTCCTGTATGTATATTATATGCTTTTGAGAAAGAGCCTTGATTTATAGCAACTGCTAAATTATCTAATGAATTAACATATACTAAAGTTTCTCCAACATGAACATCTGCAAATGATTTTGCATATATCATTATATTTCTGTATACTTCTCTTGTATCATTTTTTATTGAAACTTCTACTCTATCGCCATAATTTATTCCTAAACTAACAAATAATTCTCTGCCTATATTAGTCCAAAGGCTTCCAAATCTAACATCTAAAACATCAATTGTTCCAGTTACTATATCATTTTCTTTAGTTGATTCAACTACTGGTAATTCAACTATTTCTTCAACTGGAATTTCTGGTCCTACTTGTTCAAAACTAATAACTCCTGAAGCAAGTCTTGCTCCTGTATAAGCATATATATCTCTTCCATGGAATGTATATGATGCACCTGAATTAGGTAATCTATTTATAGTTTCATCTATTTCTCTTGCCTCTACAATTCCACACATACGCTTAATATGAGTTAATGTTCCATTATCCGGTGTTATTATATATTGTCCAGTTGAAGTTTTAACTCCTATACTTTTTCTATGTGAACCAACACCTGGATCTACTACAGAAACAAATACACTTTCTTTTGGCCAATAAACTACTGTTTGTATTAACCTGTATGATGCTTCCCAAATATTATATTGTGGTATTTCATGAGTTAAATCAAATAACTGTAATGTCTTATCTACAGAATATGCAACTCCATACATAGCACTAACTGCCCCATCTGCAATACCAAAATCTGATTGAAATACTAAAGCATTTTTCATAAATATAAGCCTCCAAAAATTTTGTCGAATTTAATTACAACTTTAGTATAAATACGAACTTTATTTAAGTCAACTTTTTTTTCGTTCGTTTTTATACGAATATTATTCTTTTTTATTCTTTCAAGCAATACTTATTAATTATACTTTTTTATTAATTTATAGTCAATATTTTTATCTCTTATCTAGTTAACTCTTCTTCGGAAAATATTTCATGTAAATATTAAAAATTTTCTTATTTTAAAGTTTTATTTAAGTAGTAATACAATTCAAGCTTATAAAATAATTTTATTATTTAATATAAAAACTCAGTAGTTAATAAAATGAACAACTCCATTTCACCTTGACATAGATTGTTCAAAACCACTGAGTTTTTATTTTATATATTTATATTTTATTAATTAATAACATGTGTCCCTTCACCAATATTACTTGTATAAAATGATGGTTTAATTTTTGTAACATCTTCATATGCACATGATACTTTTTCTTTAAATTCATCTATCTTAGAATTATTTACTAAAGCAATTGCACATCCTCCAAAACCAGCACCTGTCATTCTAGCACCTATGCACCCTTCAATTTTTAATGCTTCATGAACTAAAGTATCAAGATGCAGTCCTGTAACTTCATAATCATTTTCAAGAGACATATGTGATGCTGTTAAAAGCTTTCCAAAGCCTAATATATCATTATTCCTAAGCATTTCTATGCTCTTTTTAACTCTTTCATTTTCAGTAATTACATGTTTTGCTCTTTTTTTTATTGTTTCATCAGTAATAAAGTTTTCCACCTCTTCTAAAGTTGCTTGGCATAAGTTTTCTAACTTTTCTTCTTTATTATTATTTATAATTTCAAGTGCTTTTTCACACTCAGCTCTTCTTTCATTGTATTTTGAATCTGCAAGCTCTCTTCTTTTATTTGTGCTCATTATTACTAAACTATATTCTCCTAAATTTAATGGAGCATATTCATAATAAAGTGATGCACAATCTAAAAGTATTGCCTTATCCTTCTTTCCTATTGCAACTGCAAATTGATCCATTATTCCACAATTAACACCAACAAATTCATTTTCTACCCTTTGACAAAGCTTAGCTATTTCAACTCTATCAATTTGTTCTGGATTTTCTAAATACAATATAATATATGCCATTAACACTTCTAATGCTGCTGAAGATGAAAGTCCAGCTCCATCTGGAATATTACTATATAAAACAATATCCATACCTTGTACTTCACAACCTAAATCCTTAAGTGCTTTAATAACTCCTTTAGGATAATTACCCCAATCATCTTCTTTCTTATATTTTAATTCCTCATCTAAATTTATTACAACTTCACCTGCAACATTTTTAGACCTCATTCTTATCTTACTATCATCTCTCAATGCTATTGCAGCAAAAATACCCACAGTAAGTGCACCTGGAAATACAAATCCACCATTATAATCTATATGCTCTCCAATTAAATTAACTCTTCCCGGAGATAAAAAAGTTTTTATTTCTCTATTATCTTCACCATATTCATTTTTAAATAACTTTATCATTTCTTCTCTATTCATATCAATCTACCCCTTTTTTTAGTTTGTAGTTTTGGTTCAAATTCAGCTTAGGCTGAATTTAGCAAGTTTCAAGTGACAAGTTTCAAGTGGCAAGTTATGGTTGAAATTCCGTAGGGAATTTCTTAAAAATATATTCTCAGAAACTCCCTAAGGAGTTTCATCCTTAACTACTAACTACTCACTAGTTTATAGTTTCGGTATAAATTCAGCTTAGGCTGAATTTACAAAAATATATTAACTTGTCACTTATCACTTGCCACTTTCCACTATATTGCTTTATTTAAGAACTTATTAAATCCTTCTTGTCCTTTTTCATTTCTTTTAAATACCCCGGCATCTTCTAATACCCTTGAAAATATAATTCCAACTTCTTTTTTTATTAATTCTTTTGCTTCTAAGTAATTTAATGATAAGTTTTCACTTAACATTTTTTCTATCCATGGAATGTGCTTATTAATTTCTTCATTATTTTGTGCCTTTTCCCTGTTGTATGATATTTCACCACATAAAATATTTGCTATAATATCTAGTTCTTTTTCTAATCTACCTGGTAAAACAGCTAGTCCCATAACTTCAATTAATCCTATATTTTCTTTCTTTATATGATGAAGTTCCTTATGTGGATGGAATATTCCATCTGGATGCTCTTCTGAAGCTCTATTATTTCTTAAAACAATATCTATTTCAAAAGCTTCACCTTTTCTTCTTGCTATTGGTGTAACTGTATTATGAGGAGTATCTCCTGTAAATGCTAATATTTCATTTTCTTCATCTGAATATTTTTTCCATGCTTCAAACATATCCATAGTAGCATTTATAACTTCATTTTTATCCTTTCCCTTTATCCTCACTACTGACATAGGCCATTTAACAATTCCAATTTCAAGATTTTTATACTTACTACTTTCGTAATATTTTTCAACCTTAGCTTTTTCCATTGGAAATTCATGTCTTCCACCCTGATAATGATCATGTGTTAATATAGATCCCCCAACTATTGGTAAATCAGCATTTGAACCTATAAAGTAATGTGGTAAAACTTCTGTAAACTCAACTAATCTTTCAATTGAATTTTTAGTTAATTTCATTGGTTCATGTTCTCCACTAAAAACAATACAATGTTCGTTATAATAAACATATGGAGAATACTGAAGAAACCAGTCCTTGTTTCCTAAAGTCATAGGTATGATTCTATGATTTTGTCTTGCTGGATGATTTATCCTTCCTGCATACCCTACATTTTCTTTACAAAGTAAACATTTTGGATAAGTTAATTGTTTCATTAATTTTGCCTTAGCAATTTCTTTTGGATCTTTTTCAGGTTTAGATAAATTAATTGTTATTTCCAAATCACCATATTCAGTTTGCACTGGCCACCAAAGATTTTTAGCTATTCTTTGTGTCATAATATAATTAGATGATTTGCTTAAATCATAAAACCAACTTGTTGCTTTTTCTTTAGATTCATTTTCATATTTATTGTAAAATTCCTTTACAATTTCACTTTCCCTAGGCATTAATAATCCCATAATTCTTGCATCAAACAAATCCCTATATGTTGTTGTGTTTTCTTCTATCAATCCTACCTCAACTGCATAATCTAAAATATTATTTAATATTTTTACTGGTGTTTCTTCAGATACTTCTTCTACTTCTCCTTCAAATGGTGATTCAAGCTTTAATAAATCAATTAATGCATTTCTAGTTGGAATTACATCCCACTTAGAAATCATATTCTTTTTTAAAGCAAATTTTAAAAGTCTTTCAATTTCATATCCAATATTATTCATAATCTCACCCATTTCTATCTATTTTATTACCATATAATTAATTAATTTTCATACCATTAAATAGCTCTTGTATAACTAATGTTGATGCACCAACTACAGCTGCATCTCTTCCTAGCATACTTTTAATTATTTTTACATTTTCACTTGAAAGTTTCATTCCTCTATTTTTTACAATTTCATTTAATGTTTCAATTGCATAAAATGTATTTTCAAAAATTTCACCAACTACTACTATTGCTGTAGGATTTAATATATTTATTAAATTAGTAATTGCTATTCCTATATATCTTGAACTTTCTTTTATTATTGAAATTGCAAGTTCATCTTCTAGCTTAGCAGCATAACATATATCATCTATAGTTAAATCATTAATATCTTCTTTAATATCCTTTAATATACTATTAGCACCTTGTTTAATAAGTTTTATAGTTTTTTTAGTAATATTGTTATTAGATGATACTGTTTCTAAACATCCATAATTCCCACAATTACACTTTTCTCCATCGCCATCTACAACTATATGTCCTATTTCTCCAGCACTAAAATCAACTCCATAATAAGGCTTGCTATTTATAATGATTCCAGCACCTATACCATTAGATATATTTAATGTTACAAAATTTCCTATATTCTTAGTAATTCCAAACCAGCTTTCACCTAAAGCCATTGCTCTAACATCATTATCAACATAAACATTTAAATTTAATTCATTTTCTAATGCCTTTTTAATATCTTTGTCCTTCCAATCATAATATGGCGAATATATTGATATTCCTGTTTTAGCGTTTACTATTCCATGTAATGCAACCCCTGCACCTAATATTTTTTCTTTATTAATATTACTTTCTTTTATAACTTCATTAATTAAATTAACTAACTTTTTAAAAACAAAATCATAATCATATCTTTCTTCACTTATTTCAATAGATTTTTTTAATATAATGTGAGCTGAAAGATTAGTTATGACTACATCAATTACTCCTACTCCTATGCCTACTCCTATTACATATCTGGCATTAGGATTTAACTCTAATATTATTGGAGGCCTTCCCCCACTTGATTCTCCTATTTTACATTCAACTAAATATCCATCTTCAATTAATATTTTAGTTATATTAGTAACACTTGCTGGAGTTAATCCTGTTATTTTTGCTACATCTGCACGAGATAAACTTCCATTATCCCTAATTATCTTAAGAACTGCTGAAACATTCATTTGCTTCATAAGTTCAAAACTACCTTTTACTACTTTATTCATTGCACCACTTCTTTATTAATTATTTTAATAAAGTCTCCAAAAAAATTTTTTCTTTTATTTAAGACCTATGAAATTGTTTTCTTAATTAAATTTTATCATATATTTCTAATTTGTCAATATAAATATATCTTTTATTTACTTTAGTGTAAAGAAAAGCCTTAGCCTATCCTTACACTAAAATCAACTTTTTCATTTAATATTTAAAAACTGCAAATGATTTTTTATCTAACTTTACTTTATTTATTTTTTCAATTTCACCTGTAATTAAGTTAGTTCCATTACAATTTAAATTTAATTCTATTGCTTCATCTTTATCACTATTATTAAATAAAACTAATATATTTATATCTTTTAATACTCTTTTAAATGCTAACAAATCATCTTTACAATATATTTCTTCAAAATCACCATAAATAAGTTCCTTATTTTCTTTTCTTAATTTAATCATCATTTTATAAAAATTTAATAAATCCTTATTTTGATTTTCTTCATCCCAAATCATACACTTTCTATTATCTGGATCATCTTCTCCATCTAATCCAATCTCATCTCCATAATAAATATATGGAACTCCTATATATAAAAACTGGTATGCAATTGCTAATTTTATTTTATTAATATTTCCTTCACATTCATTATAAATTCTTTTTGTATCATGACTTCCAATTAAGTTCCACATTTGTCTTATAATACTATCCATATATAGAACTCTATTTTCAGCCATTATATCTAAGAATTCTCTTGCATTAATTATATTCTTACCAAAGAAATCTATAATTGCATTTTTAAATGGATAATTCATAATTCCATCTAATTGATCACCTTTTAAAAATGAATTTGCTTCATGCATTATTTCTCCAATTATAATAGTATTTTTATTTGCCTTTTTTATTCTTTTTCTAAATGCTCTCCAAAACTCATGACCAACTTCATCACAAACATCAAGGCGCCATCCATCAATTCCAATTTCTTTAATCCAATATTCTCCAACACTAAGTAAGTACTCTTTAACTTCTTCATTATTAGTATTTAGCTTAGGCATATTCTCACATCCATTTGCAAAAGTATAATACTTATCTTTTGCTTGACTTACAGGCCATGAATCTATAAAGTACCACTCCTTATATTTTGATTGTTGTTGATTTTTAATTAAATCCTTAAAAGCAAAAAAATCTGAACCTGAATGATTAAATACAGCATCAAATATTATTTTAATGCCATTATTATGCGCTTTTTCAACTAATTCTCTTGCTTCATTTATAGTTCCAAATTGAGGATCTATATCAAAATAATCTTTTGTATTATATTTATGATTAGTTGTTGATTTAAAAACTGGAGTAAGATAAATCAAATTCACACCTAACTCTTTTAAATATGATAGTTTTTCTATTACTCCCCTTAAATCTCCTCCATACATACTTTTTGTATTAACTTTTCCTTTTCCCCAGGAAAGTGTTCCTTCTATATTTTTGCTATTGTCTCCATTACAAAATCTATCAGGAAATATTTGATATATAATTGATTCTTGAAGCCATTTTTCTTCTTCGTATAAATCCTCTTCTGCTATATATGGAAATTGAAAGGAATTCATATCATTATATTTAAAGTTCTTATTAACAAAGCCTCTTTCATTATATTCAAAGCTTTCATCATTATTATCAATAAACTCAAAATAATACCTATATCTATTTCTAAATACTGAAACTTCTACTTGATAATATGTAAATAACTCTGTTTCAGCTACTATTACCATTTCTTTTTTCCTATAAGAATTTTCCCAATCATACCTATCTTTATAATGAATATAACATTTTTTTATATCATTTCTTGCAACTCTTACTCTTACTATTAATGTATCCTTATCTTTTCCATAAGCATATGGCGTATCTAATACATGAAATACTGCATATTTATTCATATAATCACCTCATTTATTATTAAACATTTACACAAATAATTATAATTTAAAATTTTGGATTAATTTGTATATTTGTAATATAATATTTATATATTTAATGTATTTTATTTTTATTGGGGGATTTTTTTATGTATGAAAGTTTTATTTCCGATTTAAGTATATTTAGTAATGAATTTTCATCTTTTATAGATACTAATGATAGACCAGCTATACTTTATAAAATTCAACAAAAGCATATTGGAGAATTAGAAGATAATTTAAATTTTGAAGATAAAAAAATAGATTTATATATTTGGAATGCTATTTTTTCAAGAGAAATTATAAGGCATGGTATTTCAAAAAAGTATTTGCATACTCTTTATAATAAATATTATGAAAAAATACCTATGCTAAATGACTTAAAGTCATTACAAGCCTTAGAATTAGAAATGGCTCAAACTTATTTAGAATTTTTAATTAGTGATGTTGAAGTTAAGGACAACTTTATAGTAAACAAGCTTCTTCAACATTTACACATGAATATAGAATGCTTTATGTCACTTGAAAAAATATCTAGTCACTTAGGGATAACTCCAGAATATGCCTCAGCTTGTTTTAAAAAACACATGGGTATCTCATTGATGAAATATTCAAAAAAAATCAAAATTGATAGAGCTAAAGTATTATTGCTTACCACAAATAAAAGTTTACTTGATATTTCAATTTCACTTGGTTTTTATGATCAAAGTCATTTTTCTAGAACCTTTAAATCATTTGAAGGAATTACACCTTCTCAATTTAGAAATACAAACTATATTTAAATTTAATAAAATCAAGTACGGGGCTGACGCACTAAAACTTTTATACACAATATATTGTAGTATTTATTCTTAATGCGACCTCCCCCCTCCTATATCAAGATTATATATAATTTGTTACATAATTATTTTCCTTAAATTCAATTAACTTTCACCACCAAACTTTCTTTGCAATTTTTTACATATATTGAAAAAGAGAGCCTAATAAGCTCTCTTTATAACCTTTAAAAATCTATAATATTATTTTCTTTTTATGCAATTACTAAATAATTTAGCTATAAAAATTAAATTGCTTTTAAATAAATAATACTTCCTTCAATATTTCCTCGTAATTTGCTTATATCTACTCCTAAGTTCATTAATGACCCCCCTAAGAATACTTCTTGAGTTCTTATATTTTTATAAATAGCATCTTCCCTTAAACCCTTTAACTTTAATCTTTTAAAATTAGATATATTACATAAGTCTATACCTTTTAAAACAAGTACAACTTCTAATTTATCCTTAGATATTACTTCAATACACTCAGCTACTTTATTTTCTGAAAAGTCATTTATCACATATAACCTTTTTCCATTAACTTTACCTTTACTTTCGTCTTTTTCAGTATTTATAAATACTTTATTACTCTCTCTAACAGCTATCCCCATAATTAATCTCTCCCCTATATTATAAATTTTCTTAATTTCTATGTTAACGTTACCAATAGCATATAACATTTTAAGTAATATATCAACCTCTTTAATAAAAATTGTTTAATTTTCATAATAATGTACAATTTTTTTATATTTGTTTCAAAATAAATAAAAGGGCTGTCGAACTAAAGCTTTTATACACAATATATTGTAGTATTTATTCTTAATGCGACATCCCCTTGTTATTTTCTTACTTTCTTGCTCTTTCAACCTTAAGCTTCTTCCCTTTAATAGTTGAATTTTTAAGTGCTTCTATTACTTTATTTCCTTTTCCATTTAAAATATCTACATAAGAAACATTATCTTGAACATCTATTATTCCAATATCCTCTCCAGTAATTCCTTCTATTCTCGAAATTGCACCTACAAAGTCTCCAGCTCTTAACTTTTTCTTTTTTCCACCATTAAAATATAGCTTAGTTATATTCTTATTTATATCTTTAGACTTTTCCTTTTTTACTTTTGGTTTTGATTTTAAAAATTGTATTGCTTCATTTCTTTTATCCTTACTTAATTCAAAAATTTCATTTTCAACAGTAATTTCAAAACCTATGTATTCTTCTATCATATCCAAAAGTCTATCTTCATATTGATTAACAAAAGAAATAGCCTTTCCCCTTGCTCCAGCTCTTCCAGTTCTTCCTATTCTATGTACATAAGCTTCTTTTTCAACTGGTAAATCATAATTAATTACATGAGTAATTCCTTCTACATCAATTCCTCTTGCTGCAACATCTGTAGAAACTAACATTTTAAAATTACCTCTTTTAAATTTCTCCATAACTTCAATCCTATCTTTTTGAAGCATTCCACCATGAATTTTATTTACTGAATATCCCTTTTTATTTAAATTTTCAAAAACCTTATCAACATTTTCTTTAGTCTTACAAAAAATCACTGCTGTTTCTGGTACTTCATTTATTAAAAGCTTATTTAAATTATCTAATTTGTAAAATTCTTCAAATTTATATAATTCATGAGTTATATTATCTGTTATTAATTTTTGAGCTTTAATTTCAATATTAATAGGATTATTCATATACATTTTACATAATCCTAATATTTCTTCCGGAATCGTTGCAGAAAATAACATTGTTTCTCTTTTTTTATTTAATTTATTAATTATATCCCTAACTTGGTCTATAAATCCCATATTAAGCATTTCATCAGCTTCATCTATTACTAAATATCTTATATTTGAAATATCTAATGTTCCTCTCTCAATATGATCAAAAACTCTTCCTGGAGTTCCTGCTACAATATGAGTCTTTTGTTTTAATTCTCTTGTTTGCTCTGAAAATGGTTGCTTACCAAATACTGCAACAGCTCTTATTCTCTTAAATCTACCTATGTTAGTTAATTCTTCCTTAACTTGAATAGCTAACTCTCTTGTTGGCGTTAAAACTAAAACTTGAGGTTTACTTTCTTCCCAAATTACTTTTTCACATAATGGAATTCCAAATGCTGCAGTTTTCCCACTTCCAGTTTGTGATTTAACTATAATGTCTTTACCATTTAACACTTCAGGTATTACCTTACTTTGCACATCAGATGGATGTTTATAACCTATACCATCTAATGCTTTAATTATTTCATCACATAAATTATATTTTTTAAATGTATTGTTCAATATATTTCCCTCATTTTTGATTTATTTATTATATTTCATTTAATTAGTATAACCTATATTAACAACAAGTAAATAACTTTTGATTTAATTACATCAAAAATAGCAAATAGCTTAACAAATTATTAATTATAATTTGTCTATAACTATTTGCCATTTTCAATTATTTTAAAAATTCTTCAATATTTAATTGTTTTTTAAATTCTTCTAATCCAATTCTATCTATGTAATTCCCTAGTCTTTCTCTACCTTGACCATTTTCTGCATAAATGTCAATTACTCTTTCAACAACATCAAAAATTTTATCATCTGGAATATTCATAGCAATTCTATCACCTAATCTAGGAATAACTCCACCTCTTCCTCCAAGGTAAAGAATCCATCCTTTTGGACCTCCAATTAATCCAATATCTCTAGTATGACTATCAGCACAGCTATTTGGACATCCACTTACTCCAATTTTTAATTTATTAGGAAGGTTTCTTCCATGGAATGCTCCATCTAATTTAGCTCCTATTGCAACTGAATCTTGTAATCCTCTTTTACAAAAAGTTGTTCCTGGACATATCTTTACACTTCTTACACATAACCCTATAGCTGCTCCTGGCTTCATTCCTAAATCTAACCATGCATTATCTATATCTTCTTCCTTTATTCCAACTATTGCAATTCTTTGAGCACCTGTAACCTTTACGGCAGAAGCATTATATTTTTCCGCAACATCTGCTATATCTCTAAGCTGTTTTGGCGTTATTAATCCTCCTATTAAATGTGGTGCTATTGCATATGTTTCCATATCCCTTTGTATTACAGCTCCCTTATCTAATAAATCTTTCATAGATAAAAACTCCTTTCAAGTCTAAAAAACTAAAATTTAAAATTCATATATTTCACTTATGTATTATATACAATTTTTATTAGAAAGTAAAAAACTATCTTATTATTATAGACAGTTTTTTATTTCTATTTTCTATCATTTCATTTAATATATATTTTAACTTTTTAATATTAATTTCAAATACATTTTCCTTAATTTCAATTTTAATATTTTCTTTTTCATTTTCAATTGAATTAATAATATTTCTAAATTCAATTATATTTAATGCTTTAACTTCTTTTCTTCCATATCCAATATCATATTTATGTGTATTAGCATCATCTTTATTTTCAAATAAATTAATAATTCCACTTCTATCATATGCTAATTTATAATTTCCATTAACATTTAATTCATCACTTTCAATTGCATAAATAACTTTTCCATAAAACTTCATCATAGTAAATAAAATCATTAATTCATATTGATTTTTTTCTAGAAAATTTTCTTTTCCAACTTTATTAAAATGTATATTTAACAAATCATATGGTACCATAACCATAGTACATTTTCCTTCATCTATAGAAAATTGATAAATACCATTAAATACCCCATATTTAATAGCTTCTATTATTTCTTCACCTTTTAATACCCTTATATATTCAACTTCATCTTTAATTAATCTAAAATGATTTACAAAATCTTGGGCAAATTCTCTTTCTGAAAAAAACCATATTGTTGATAATTTTTTATGATTCAAAGCACATAATGGCTTAGCAGTATTATTTTTAATTTCTTCTAATGAAGATTTTTTTGAAGCTATAGTATAAACTTCTTTTAATTCTAAAAACTCATTTAAAGCTTCTTCATATTTATTTCTAAACTTAACTACCTCTTCCCTTGGAGTTTTTGAAAGTTCCTGTAATATATCTTGATACCTTTTTGTTGTGCTCATATTCATTTTTTCCCCTTTTCCCCTCATTAAATGTTTACATAACAATTATATACTTTTTTTAATAATTTATCAAATTGATAAGTTATTTGTAAACTTTTGTTTTTAAATCTTTATGTTTCCATTATTATTGGAATTATAGTTGGCCTTCTTTTAGTTTTTTCATAAATATAATTTTCTGTAGCTTTTTTCATATTGCTTTTTAATACATACCATTCAATAACCCCTAACTCTAAACACCTTTCAACTTCTATAATTGATATTTCTTTAACTTTATTAATTAATTCTTCTGATTCTTTAACATATACAAATCCCCTTGTAATAACATCAGGTCCTGATACAATAATTAAAGCTTCCCTATCAATTGCTACAACTATAGTCAACATTCCATCTTGAGCTAAATGCCTTCTATCCCTTAAAACAATATTACCAACATCTCCAACACCTAAACCATCAACAAATACAGCTCCTGTTTTAACCTTTCCTCCCTTTTTACACCCCTCATTTGTAAGTTCTAATATATTTCCAGTTTCTAAAATAAATATATTATTTTTATCCATTCCTAACTTTTCAGCTAAATCACCATGATGTTTTAAATGCCTATATTCCCCATGTATAGGCATAAAATATTTAGGATGAACTAAAGTATGTATTAACTTTAATTCCTCTTGATATGCATGACCAGAAACGTGAACAGCTTCTAAATCCTCATATACTACATCTGCCCCCTTTCTAAATAATTCATTTATAACTCTAGAAATTAATCTATCATTTCCTGGAATTGGTGATGCAGAAATAATAAAAGTATCATTTGGTTCTATAAGTATTTTTCTATGATTAGAAAATGCTATTCTTGCCAATGAAGCCATAGGTTCTCCTTGACTACCAGTTGTAATTAATGTTATTTGATTATTTTCGTAATTTTTTAAATCATCAATAATTAAAATTTCAGAATCTGGTATATGAAGATACCCCAACTCAATAGCAACTTTTGATATATTTTCCATACTTCTTCCATTAAAAACAATTTTTCTATTATTTTTTATTGATGCATCAACTATTTGCTGCATTCTATGTATATTAGACGCAAAAGTAGCAACAATAACTCTTCCCTTAGCTTTACTAATTATTTTTTCTAATGTATATCCTATACTCCTTTCTGATAATGAATGCCCCTTTCTTTCCACATTGGTACTATCAGCCATAAGCAAAGTAACACCTTCTTTACCTAAGTTAGATATTCTTTGCAAGTCCATTGTTTCTCCATCAATTGGAGTATAATCTATCTTAAAATCACCAGTATGAAGTATTATTCCAACTGGAGTAAATAAAGCTAAACTACAAGAATCAGCTATGCTATGAGTATTTCTAATAAATTCAACCTTAAACTTATTAAACTTAATAATATCCCCTACTTCAACATTATTTAACTTTACACTATTTAATAATTTATGCTCTTTTAATTTTGTTTTTACAATACCTATTGTCAATTTTGTCCCATAAACAGGTACATTTATTTCTTTTAACACATAAGGTAATGCCCCTATATGATCTTCATGCCCATGCGTTAAAAATATTCCTTTTACTTTTTTTATATTATTTTTTAAATACCATATATCAGGTATTATTAAATCTACTCCATACATTTCTTCATCTGGAAATGAAATTCCGCAATCTATAACTATAATTTCATCATCACATTCAAAAGCTGTAATATTTTTCCCTATTTCACCTAACCCACCAAGTGGAATTATTTTTACTTTTTCCTCACTCATTAAAACATTTCCTTTCATTGTTTTATCAACTTCCTTATATTTATTATTCCTTTGCAATTTATTAGTTATTCCTAATATTTCTTAATGGTTACTATTTTAACAATCAAGAATTTAATATTTTCATGAAAGGTTCTTCTTTAGTGAATTTTTGATACTAAAACAATTATACTATCTACAATTCTTTTATTTAATTGTTTTATGTCCTAATACCTGGCTAATGGCTGTGGACACTAAAAATTTATACATATCCCAATTTAGTTTAAAATAAATTTTTATAAAAAATTAATGACAAAGGTCATTTCATTTAAGCTTATTATGCTTAATATTCGAAATTTCCTTTGTCATTTTAATTTATTAATTTAGTCATTATAAAATAGGCTTTCTGAAGCATATTCTGCATCACAAGTTACATCTATTCCAAGCTTTCTAAATGTCTGTTCATCACTTGTTGGAAGTATAGTAACTGAATGAGCTTGAGCTCCTTTAAGCATTGCTAACTTATCCATAGCAACTTGTGCTGTTGGATTAGTTGCTACTGAAATACTTAATGCAATTAATACTTCTTCACAATTTAAAGATACTTTTTTATTTCCTAATGTTTTAGATTTTAAATCTAAAATTGGTTGTAAGATAACTGGAGATATTAAATGTATATCATCAGCTATATTAGCTAAATATTTTATTGAATTTAATAAAGCTGCTGCTGATGCATCTAATAATTGTGATCCTTTACCTGTAACAATAACTCCATCTTCTAATTCCATGGCAACTGCTGTGCAAATTTCAGCATTTTCTTCTTTTAACTTAGCTGCACGTTCTCTTGCTGGAAGAACAACTTTTCTATCTTCTTCCTTTAAGTTAACTTGTTCCATTATTAGCTTTGCATGCTCAAATGTTTCCTTATCTACATAACCTTTTTTATATTCACATCCAGTTTTAAAATATCTTCTTATTATTTCTTGTCTTGAAGCTTCCTTAACTACTTCATCATCAACTATACCAAATCCAACTCTATTAACTCCCATATCTGTTGGTGATTTATAAACTGATTCTTTTCCAGTAATTTTTTCTATTATTCTCTTAAGTACTGGGAATGTTTCTAAATCTCTGTTATAGTTAACAGCAGTTTCTCCATATGCTTCTAAATGGAAGTAATCTATCATGTTAACATCTTTTAAATCAACTGTTGCTGCTTCATAAGCTATGTTTAATGGATTTTTTAATGGAACATTCCATACTGGGAATGTTTCAAACTTAGAATATCCTGCAACATTTCCTCTCTTATTTTCATGATATAATTGACTTAAGCATGTAGCAAGCTTACCACTTCCTGGTCCTGGTGCAGTAACAACTACTATTGGTTTGCTTGTTTCGATATATGGATTTTGTCCATATCCTTCTTCACTAACTATAGTATCAACATCTGTTGGATATCCCTTAGTAGCTCTATGCTTATAAACTTTTATTCCACGTCTTTCTAACTTGTTTATGAAAACAGTAGCTGAAGGTTGATCATTATATCTAGTTATTACAACCGAATTAACTTCTAAATCATAACTTCTTAAATCGTCTATTAATCTTAAAACATCCATGTCATAAGTAATTCCGAAATCACCTCTAATTTTGTTTCTTTCGATATCACCTGCATATACTGCTATAACAACTTCTGCTTTATCTCTTAATTTGTGTAATAATTTTATTTTTGCATTTTCATCAAATCCTGGTAAAACTCTTTTTGCATGTAAATCAAATAAAAGTTTTCCTCCAAATTCTAAGTATAACTTATCATAGTTATTTACTCTTTCTAATATGTACTTTGATTGCTCTTCTAAATACTTTTCATGATCAAATCCTATTTTCATATGTCCACTCCTAATTTTATAGTTTTTTTTTAACATAAAGAGATTTATATTACTAAATCCATTTATGTTAAATTGCAACTATTTAATAAAAATTTAATTATTTTTATTAATTAGGCACAAAATATATAATATTATTACATAAAATTTTCATAAAGTAAACTATAAAATACGAAATTTAATTTATTCAGAATATTTATAATTCGTCAAATAAAATATACTTTTTGAAAGTTCCTCATTACTGCTCATTTATTATCTTATTTTAATTGTAATTAATTTAATCTATATACTTCTATAAAATATATTATTTATCTATGCTTATGAATGTGTTATATCAAAATGTTGTTAACAACATTTTGATATAACACATTCATATACTTATTAAACACTATATTTTAATCATTACTTGTTTTAATTTTATATCTACTATAACTAATATTATTTATATATTTATCTGTAACACTTAATACATTATAAATTTCAAATTTAAAACTATAAAAAATTTACTTCTTAATATATATCTTATAATAAAATGACTTGGCAGAATTGACCAAGTCATTTTACTAATATAAAAATTTATTAAATACTATCTTCTTCTATTTTGAAACATTTCCTGCCACGTTAAGTACATCCCATGTTCTTGAAAATGGTGGAGCATAACAAAGATCTAACATTCCTAATTGTTCTGTTGTCATCTTTGCATAAATACATGCAGCTAAAACATTACATCTTTGAACTGCATCTTTATATCCAGCTACTTGCCCACCTAAAATAACCCTAGTATGTGCATCATAAATAAGTTTAACATAAATTCTTTCTCTTCCAGGATAATAGCTAGTTTGATTCATATCTGTTATAAATTTAGTTTTGTAATTAAATCCTAAATTTAAAACTTCCTTTTCTGAAAGACCAGTTCTAGCTGCTTCCATATCCATAACTTTAATACAACTTGATGCCATAGAACCTTGGAAAGAATTATTTTGTCCAGCTAAATTTTCCCCAACTATTCTTCCAAGCTTATTAGCCCCAGTTGCAAGTGGTACATATATTTCCCTATCAGTAATTAAACTATTTATAGTTGCACAGTCACCAGCTGCATATACATCTTCAACCGATGTTCTTCCATACTTATCAACTACAATTGCACCATTTCTAATCATTTTTATTTCATCACAATTTAAGAAATCAGTATTTGGTTTTACACCAGTTGCAAGTATAACTATATCAGCTTCAATTTCTCTTTTATTTGTTTTCACCTTAGAAACTTTTCCATCACCTATAAGTTCAGTTACTGTTTCTGATAATAAAAGATTAACACCATTTTCTCTTAATTCTTCTTCTAAAAGATCAGTTATATCCTTATCAAATACCTCTTGAAGAACTCTATCTTGAAGTTGAATAACAGTAACTTCCTTACCTCTATGTTTTGCTGCTTCAGCAGCTTCAAGACCTATAAAACCAGCACCTATAATAGCAATTTTTTTATTTTCTTCCTTTGACATTAATTCTCTTAATTTATTCCCATCATCCATTGATTTTAATGTAACTACATTTTCTAAATCAATATTTTTAATTGGTGGAATTATTGCTCTTGCTCCACTAGCAATCATTAACTTATCATAACTTTCTTCTAACACTTCATTTGTATTAAGATTTTTTACTGTTACCTTTTTGTTAGAAAAATCTACATTTGTTACTTCATGTTTTGTATGTATTTCTACTCCTGCTTCTCTAAATGCTTCTGGAGTTCTTGCTATCATTTCATTTGAATCATCAAAGAATCCTCCAACATAATATGGTAGTCCACAAGCACCAAAAGAAACTATATCACCTTTTTCATATACTACAACATCGTCATTTGGTGAAAGTCTTTTAAATTTAGCAGCTGCACTCATTCCTGCTGCTATACCACCAATGATTATAACTTTCATCTTAAACACCATCCTCTTCTGTAATTGAATTATCAATTATTTATACTTTATTACTTTTGTTATGTTTATATAAAAATAAACCATTTTTTAAATAATATTTATTTTTATTATAAATGAAATTTCAAAAAAATAATAATATAAATTTATATCTTTAAATAAATTTATTTTTTTATATACTAAAAAAATATATTAATTATTTTAATTCTTGATTTAATATTTTCTAAATTACTAAAATTAATATTCCCTACAAAAATTTAGTTTTATTTTAATATTTCTTTTGATATCTTTTGTAACTCTTCATGTGATATACCAATCTTATTTTTAAATATTTCATTATCTATTCTTGAAACAACAACTTTATCTGGTTTTATTTTATCAATTATACTTTTTAATTTATTAACCTACTCTTCATTATCGTTATATCCCTTTATAATAGTAATTTCAAATATAATATGTTCATTATACTGATTTTTATATAATTATACCATTTTATATTCTTTTTATAACTTTATAATCATAAAATACTTATGTAATAATAAGTAGAGAGGTTTAAAATGTTTTATAATAATTCTTTATTTCCATTACTTTTATCAACTATAGCAGGTTTATCTACACTTGTAGGTGCTATAATAATATTTTTTACCCAAAGTAAAAATGAAAAATTTTTAACCTTTGCTTTAGGTTTTTCAGCTGGAGTAATGATTGCTGTGTCTTTTATGGATTTATTTCCTACTGCTGAAAGTTCTATATCAAAATATCATGGAAATACACCGGGTATATTATGGTCAATTTTTTTCATGCTAATTGGTGCAATAATAGCATATTTAATAGACCTTTTAATTCCTGAAAGCACACCAAATCATGATATTAAATATGATAATAACTTTGATATTTTTAGAGTTGGTTTAGTTTCAACAATTGCTTTGATGATACATAACTTTCCTGAAGGTATAGCAACATTTGTTTCAAGTTATCAAGATACTTCCCTTGGCATTACAGTTACTATAGCTATTGCACTTCATAACATTCCAGAAGGTATAGCTATTGCAATGCCAATATATTTTGCTACCAAAAGTAGACATAAGGCCATAAAATATGCCTTCTTATCTGGTATGGCTGAACCCCTTGGTGCATTAATTGCATTTTTATGTTTAAAGCCTTTCATTAATGACCTTATATTAGGAATTATTTTTGCTGTTGTTTGTGGAATAATGCTATATATATCACTTGCTGAACTTATTCCATCCTCTCAAAAATATGGATATTCAAAAATTGCATTAATATCTACATTTTTAGGATTTTGCATGATGCCCTTAACTCATATTTTTACATCAATTTAATCTTATCTTGAATAACTTTAATTTTTTTTATTAAAATAATAATATAAAATTAATTTTGGAGGATTGTATGATTTTTTTAAGCTCAATTGCATTAATAGGAATTGTATATACCTTAATTGAAATTGCATATGATTTTATAAATGATATTACAATTTCCTAAAAAAACTGCCATCTAAATTAATCTAATAAATAGATTAATTTAGATGGCATAGTTATTATAAATTAAATACTTTTAATACATCTTTTGAATTTTTAGTTGTTTTTAAATTTTCTATTGCTTCAACATCGCCTAATGCTTGAGCTATATTTGATAATATTTCTAAATGCTCCTCTCCCTTTGCTGCAATAGCAATTAATAAATATGCTTTTTGACCACCAAAATTTATCCCTTCAGGATATTGTAAAACCACAATTCCTGCCCTTTTAACTTGTTCCTTTCCAAATTCTGTTCCATGAGGCATAGCAACTCCATATCCTATATATGTTGATATTCTTTTTTCCCTTTCTAGCATAGAATTTATATACTCATATCCAACATATCCATTATTAAATAATAAATTACCAGCTCTTATAATAGCTTCTTCTTTAGATTCATTTTCTAAGTTTAGCAAAATATTTTTTTCATTTAATAATTCATTACTTTGAATATGATATGTATTATCAACATTACTATTGCACTCCTTTTTAAATTTTTCATATAAAAGTTCTAATGTATCATCTTCTAAAAAATTTTCTATACAAATAATCTTGGATTTATTTATATCTTTTTTTATACCTCCTAGTAATCCTTTGTGAGTTATTATTATATCTGAATCACTTGGTATATTGCTTATAGATGAATTAATTACTTCTATATCTAATTTAAAACCCTTTATTTTATTTATAAAATTTCTTGCCCCCATTGCACTTGATCCCATTCCTACATCACATGCAAAAACTATTTTTTTAATACTTTTAATATCAAAATTTAATTCATTTTTATTTTTTTTATTAATATTTATGTCTACATTTTTTCTATATTTTCTTTTTAGCAAAATTGTAGCTATAAAAAATGAAACTATTGCACCACCAAAAACACCTAATAAGTTTTTTAAAATATCACCTTTATAAGATAGCATCATTATAGAAAAAATACTTCCTGGTGATGCAAGTGATATTAAACCTGTATTAAAAATCAAAAAAATCATTATAGAAACAGTATTACCAATAATTGCAGCTATTAACAATTGTGGATTTAATAATATGTATGGGAAATATATTTCATGAATCCCTCCAAAAAACTGAATTATAGCAGCACTTGGTACAAACTGTTTCATTACGCCTTTACTATATATATAATATGATAATATTACACCTAATCCCGGACCTGGATTTGCTTCTAATAAATATAATATTGATTTTCCATACTCCGTAATTTGATCCATTGCTATTATATTTATTATTCCATGATTCATCACATTATTTAAAAACAATACCTTTATTGGTTCTATAAAAATTGCTAATAACGGTAATAATCCATTTCTAATAATAAAATAAACTCCTTTATTCATTATCTTATCCACAATAATTATACTTGGTCCAATTATAACTAAACCTATTATTGCTAATATAATACCCATAAAAGCAAGTGAAAAGTTATTTACTAACATTTCAAAACCATAAGGAATCTTATCCTTTAACTTTATATCAAGTTTTTTTATAAGATATCCAGACACTGGTCCTATTATTATTGCTCCTAAAATCATTGGAATATTAGCTCCACATATTACACCTATAGTTGCTATTGCTGCAACTATTCCTCCTCTTGCACCACCAGTTACTTTTCCACCTGTATATCCAACTAATAGTGGCAATAAATAATTCTTTAATGGATCTATTAATGTAGATATTCTTTCATTTGGAAACCATCCTGTTGGACTAAATATAGCTTCAATAAAACCCCATGCTATAAATGCACCTATATTGGGTATAATCATACTACTTATAAAACTCCCAATCTTTTGTACATTGCTTCTAATCATTACTATTCCTCTCCCCTAGTTTACATTTAAACCTTATATGTTAATTTTATCCTTATAACCCTTTAATATCAATTACTTTATACTAACCATTTAAAAGTTTGTTAAATATTTATTACATTAAAAAGTAGCTATTGCTATTTCCACTTTGTAATATCAATTTTATAAATTTTAACTTTTAAAATTCATTAATATCATTAAATTTACTTTTTCAAAAATTTATACTTTTCAATAAAATAAAAAATGACACCAAAAGTACTTTATATATTACCTTTAGTATCACTTTTTTAGAGATTAAATTTTAAGTTTTAAATATTTATATAAAAAATATTATGCTCCTATTAAACCTTTAACTTCATCATAATATTTTTCTATCTTATCTAGTACATCAGTATCACCTGATATTTTTGATATTTCAGCTAAAGAAGCCTTAATACCTTTTTCATTAATTAAGCTTTGTAATTGCACACTTTGAGAATCCTCTTTATTATCATAATGAAGTGCTGCACCTACCCCTAATAATAAGTTATCTGTATTAATATTAAATCCTCTTGCTGTAATTAATGGTTTTATTAATCTATCATTTTCATTTAACTTTCTTAAAGGCTCTCTTCCAACCCTTGCTACATCATCCTTTAAATATGGATTTTTAAATCTATCTATTATTTTATCTATATATTTATAATGAGCTTCTTCATCAAAATTATATTTAGCAATTAATCCTTTTCCACTTTCAATCATTGCATTTTTAACAAATCCATAAATTACTTCATCTTTAATACTTTCTTCTATAGTTTCATATCCCTTTAAATACCCAAAGTAAGCTGTTATTGCATGTCCAGTATTTAATGTAAATAATTTTCTTTCTATATATGCCATTAAATTATCTACTAAGTTCATTCCTTCTATTTTAGGTATTTCACCTTTAAATGCACTTTTTTCAACATTCCACTCATAATAGTTTTCAACTACAACATCTAAAATATTTTCACTTTTTACTGGTGGAACTATTCTGTCTACTGAACAATTTGGGAATCCTACAAATTCTTTTAAATATTCAATTTCCTCTTCATTTAAATACTTCTTAACTTCTTCTTCAAGTTGTGAACTAGCTTTAATTGCATTTTCACAAGCTATTATATTTAAGTAAGTTTTTATTCCCTTTTCTTTTCTAAGAGCTATACCTTTTGCTATTGTTGGTGCTATTCTTGGTAAAACAACAGGTCCAACTGCAGTAGTTATAATTTCAGCTTCAACTATTTCTTTATATATTTCATCACTAGTTGATATAACACCACTTATATTGCTAATTTCTTCTTCTGAACATATAGTATCCATTACATGTATTGTATATTTTTTATCACTATTAATTTTATTAATTATTTCAGTATTTACATCTGCAAATACTACATGATATCCAGCTTTAGATAATAATGCTCCTATAAACCCCCTACCTATATTCCCTGCTCCAAATTGAATTGCTTTTTTCATTAATAACTCCTCCCTTTATCACTATTTAAGATACAAAATATTAAAATTTTAAAAATAATTAACTATACTTTTCTAAAAATCTCTAACCAAACTTAAGAAATAGTTTTCATAACTACCTAGCATTATTAAGTTATCCTTAAATAATTTCAAATTTATTAAATTATTATTTATTAAATGTTTGAAGTATTTCAAATTTATTATTTGTATTTTTAAGTTTATCTACTAATGTTTCATCTTCTAATGAAGTTGCTATATTTGATAATATTTCTAAATGATCATCTCCAACTCCAGCTATACCAATTACTAAGTATGCCAAATCATCACCAAAAACTACACCATCTGGATATTGAAGTACAACTATACCAGATTCCTTAACCTCTTTTTTAGCTTCTCCAACACCATGTGGAATTGCTATTCCCATTCCAATATAAGTTGATACTATTTTTTCTCTTTCTTGCATTGCAGCTATATAATTATTATTAACATAACCTTCTTTAACTAGCATCTTACCTGCTCTTTCTATAGCCTCTTCCTTACTTTCGCTTTTTAATCCTAAGATTATATTATCACTCTTTAATATTGAAGTTTCCTTAACTTGTGCTGATGCTGCTACCTCTTCTACAACACATTCTTGAGGTTCTACTTTTCCACCTGCTCTACTTTCTAATATAGAATATAACTTGTCCAATTTACTATCTTGTAAGAAATTTTCTATAAATACATGGTTTGCTTGAGGTGAATTCTTTCTTGCTCTTTCTTCTAACTTCTTATGACTTACTACTATATCTGCATCTGATGATATTGTGTCAACTGATGAATTAATAACTGTTATGTTTGAAGCAAAATTCTTTATTCTATTTCTAAACTTTGTTGCTCCCATTGCACTTGAACCCATTCCAGCATCACAAGCAAATACAATTTTATTAATTACTTCTTTATTAATTACTACTTCTTCATTTTCAGAAGTAACTTCCTCATCATCACTTAATTTTTTACTAGCTTTTTTAACTAATGGTGCTGCAACAACAAATGATACTGCTGTTGAAGCTAGAACTCCTGCTAAAACTCCTATTAATCCACCCTTTGGAGCTAATGCCATTAAAGCAAATATACTTCCTGGAGATGGTATAGCCACTAGTCCAGCATTAAAAATTGAAAATATTAATATTCCTGCTGCACTACCAACTATTGGAGCTATTATTAATACTGGATTCATTAATACATATGGGAAATAAATTTCATGAATTCCTCCTAATGCATGTATAATTGCTGCTCCTGGTGCTGATTGCTTCATTCCACCTTTACTATATAAACAATATGCTAACAGTACTCCAAGTCCTGGTCCTGGATTTGCTTCTAATAAATACATTATTGATTTACCAAATTCTTGCGTTTGCTCTATTCCAATTGGAGCTATAATTCCATGATTTATTGCATTATTTAAAAATAACACTTTAGCTGGTTCAATAAATATTGATACTAAAGGAAGTAATCCCTTAGAAATTATTACTTCAACTCCAAACTTAAATGCATCAGTTACAACAACAACAACTGGCCCTATAGCATAAAATCCAACTATAGCAAGTATTACACCAATAATTCCAACTGAAAAATTATTAATTAACATTTCAAATCCAGCTGGAGCTTTACCTTCAATAGCTTTATCAAACTTCTTAATAGTATATCCACCTAATGGTCCCATTATCATTGCTCCAATAAACATTGGAATATCTGCACCAACTATAACTCCTGCAGTTGCAATAGCACCTAATACTCCACCTCTTACATCTCCAACTACTCTACCACCTGTATATCCAACTAATAAAGGAAGTAAATATTTTAACATTGGATCAACTAAACTTCCTAATTGCTCATTAGGAAACCACCCTGCTGGTATGAACAATGCAGTAATTAATCCCCAAGCTATAAATGCACCTATATTAGGCATTACCATTCCGCTTAAAAACTTACCAAACTTTTGAACCTTTTCCTTAATCATCTTTATTCCTCCATAACGCGCTTTAATTCCTTTCTATATAAATCACCTAATATTTTTTCTATAATACTAGTTAATTCTTCTTCACTGATTTTCATAATAGAATTTCTAAGACTTTCTCTTTCTATTATTTCTCCATTTATATGACTCATTATATTTATTTGAGTTTGTGTATTTTTTTCCGGAATTAAAGAAATAATTGCAAAATTAATTTCTTTGCCATCTTCTATTAATTTTTCATTTAATCTTATAACTCCAAATTTACAAGAAGTAATTTTTTTATCTTTACAATGTAACAACATCATATTAAATCCATTTAAATAAGTACTAGACTTTTCTTCTCTTTCTAATAGTAATTTTTTCATTTCTTTTGCATGATTAACATTTTCAGCAAAAACACTACTAGCTATTCCTATTAAATCGTTTACTGTTTTTACATTATTAATTTCTCTTACTCTTACTTCTTCTAATATGGATATTATTTCTGTCCCAAGATTAGTTATATTTTTTATTTTATCTTTATCACACTTAAGTTCTTTTTTTATTATCTTTTTAGTTATTCTTTGTTTAGAATATCTATGAATAAACTCTTTTAATTTTATTTTATCTTTTTGTAAAAACATTGGATTTAAACAAATATATCTATAATCTACATCTAAATCTACTGTGGATATTATAAAATCAATTCCATCATCTTTTAATTTTTTAGTATCAATATTTATAACTGATATGCTATTTTTAATATCTAAATTAGGAAATTCTTTTTTTATATTTACCCCTAATAATTTTGATGTTCCAACTCCTGTTGGACATGCAATTACAACTGATAAATTTTCATTTTTTAAATTTTCTTCTATTGCAGCTGCAATATGCATTGCTATATATGCTACCTCAGATTCTGGTATTTTATCTATTTTAGTAATTTTTTTTAGTATTTCACAAGCATTTTCACAAGAATGATAAATTTCACTATACTGTTCCTTTATATTTTCCAATAATGGATTTCTAATATTAAGCTTCATAGACATTCTACTAATTGCAGGAACTAAATGATTATATATATCTTTACTTAACTTTTGCTTATTTATTATTTCAATATTAAAATCATTTTCAACTTCAGTTATTATATAATTAGAAATTTGCTTAATATCTAAATTATCTAAATCAATATCATTTTCTACCTTATTTAATCTTAATCTTGCTCCCTTTAAATGCATAGTTATATATCCTATTTCATCTTTAGGAATTTCAATAGTAAAAACCTTTTCTAACTTTTCTGTAATTTCAGTAGCAACTGCAAATTCAGGTAATATCTCTAACTCACTTAATGAACTCTTGTCCATAGAAATTTTTTCACCATTTTTTATACGTTGAACTGCTAATGATATATGAACAACTAGTCCAATATAATCACTATCTATAAGTTTAAAATTAAATTTTTCTTCTAATTCAGATACTATTTTTTCTATACCTTTTATTATTGTTTTATCAATAAAATTAAGCATTCTATTTTCTATTGAAAACTCTATACTATTTTCACTACTTGGACTATTTAATGATTTTTTTAAAAGTTTTATTAATTCCTTTTCCTCTAAAGTCCTGTACAAAATATCTGATAATACTTTTCTATAATTTTTTTCGTTACCTTCTAAATAAATACCTACCCCTTGTCTTCTAATAAGCTTTATGTCAAAGGCCTTTAACCAATCTTCAATTCCATCTAAATCATTACTTAAAGTTCCCTCTGAAACCTTCAATTGATTAGTGAAATAAAATAATTTTAATGGTTCCTTTGCTATTAATAGTTCACTTAAAATAATCCTTTTTCTTTCTTCTTTACTATATTCTTTTTGAACGTTTTCAACTTCTAGAAGTTCTAATATTAATTGTTGATTTTCTAAGCTTTCATCTATTATCAAACCAACTCCTGGCTTTTTTATAAAATTAAAACCATTTTCATCTAACCATTCTTCAATTTTAGGCATTTCCCTTAATACTGTTCTTGAACTTACATTTAAAATTTCTGCAATTGTAGAAATAGTTATTGGATTTTTGTTAGTTGATTTAGTTAAAATTTGTATAATTTGTTTTTGTCTAGACATTAATTTTTTCTTTTTCATAGGCTCTCCTATTAGTGACATTTTTAAATACTTATCACTTACAAGTTTATTTTATATCTTTTATTCGTTTACATCAATCTATTCATACAGTATAAATGTCCCTATTACTTAGTGACAAATTTGAATATAACTATTTTATAATTATACATCATTTTTTATATAATTTACTATTTTTATATTATCACAAAAAAAGAAGTGTCCTAAAACACTTCTTTTATTCACTATACTTTTTTAATGCTAATTTTAAGGTTTCATCTTCTAAATCCGAATATCCCTCAAAAATAACTTCACTTATATCTTCATTATTAAATAAAAATTTATAATTATCTCCTAAATAACCTTCTGGATATAAAACACCTAAATAATCCCACAGTTTTTCCTCTTTTCCCTGTAACTGCATTCTTCCTATTATCATTAATTTTTTATATCCACCATTTAAGACTACTATAGATCCTAGTGCTAAAAGTTCTTGTTTCTTATTCTCCAATTCATGTACCCCCTATAATAATAGTAATATCATTATAGATTATACATATATCTTTTAAATTATAATAGATATTTATTAAATATCCTTATATTTTATCTTAATTTAATACTAAAAATTTATTTTAATCTACTTTCTAAATTTTCCTTAAGCTCTTCATATCCAGGTTTACCTAAAAGTGCAAACATATTTTTCTTATATTCCTCTACTCCAGGCTGATTAAATGGATTAATTCCCAATAAATATCCACTAATTCCACATGATTTTTCAAAGAAATAAACCAATTGTCCAAAATAATATGGAGTTAATTCTGGTATATTTATAATAACATTAGGCACTCCCCCATCATTATGTGCTAATACAGTTCCTTGAAATGCCTTTTTATTTACATAATCAATAGTTTTTCCATTTAAAAAGTTTAATCCATCAACGTCACCTTTCATCTCTCCAATAACTATATTTTTATTAACATTTCCAACATTAAGCACAGTTTCAAACATTATTCTGCTACCATCTTGAATAAATTGCCCCATAGAATGTAAGTCTGTTGAAAAGTCAACTGCTGCTGGAAAAATTCCTTTTTTATCTTTTCCTTCTGATTCTCCATATAATTGTTTCCACCATTCATTAAAATAATGTAATGATGGTTCATAATTAACTAATACTTCAACTGATTTTCCCTTATTATATAAAATATTTCTTATTGCTGCATATTTATAACAATCATTTTCTTCTACTAATTCATTAGAATATCTCTCTCTAGCATCTGCTGCCCCCTTCATAATTTCATCAATGTTAATTCCAGCAACTGCAATTGGAAGTAATCCAACTGGTGTTAATACAGTAAACCTTCCTCCTACATTATCAGGTATAACAAATGTTTCATATCCCATTTCATTTGCTAACCCTTTTAATGCTCCTCTTTTTCTATCTGTTGTTACAAAAATTCTTTTTCTTGCTTCATCAACTCCATATTTTTCTTCCATATACTTTTTAAATAATCTAAAAGCTATTGCTGGTTCTGTTGTTGTTCCTGATTTAGATATTACATTTACTGAAATATCCATACCTTCAATAACTTCAAATAATTCTGATATATAAGTAGAACTTATATTATTTCCTACGAAAAATACCTTTGGAGCTTTTCTTTTTGACTTAGGTAATATATTGTTAAAATTGCTAGTTAACATTTCAATTGCAGCTCTTGCTCCTAAATATGATCCACCAATTCCTATTACTATTAATACATCTGAAGTTTCCTTTATTCTTTCTGCAGCATTTTTTATTCTTTCAAATTCTTCTTTATCATAATTTTTAGGTAAATCCAACCATCCTAAAAAGTCATTTCCTGCACCTGTTCCATTATGGATAGCATTATGTGCACTATTCACCATATCCCCCATATAACCTATTTCATGTTCATTAATAAATCCCTTTAATTTTGATACATCTAACGATACATTTCTCATTTTATTATCCCCTCATTAATTTTATTTTAATAAAATGGACTATATCAAAATCAACTTAATTTGTACTTCGATATAATCCATTAATTTACTTATAAATTTAATTTATTACTCAACTGTTACTGATTTAGCAAGATTTCTTGGCTTGTCTATATCGCAACCTCTTTCACTTGCTACATAATAAGCTAATAATTGTAATACAACCGCTCCTAATATTGGTGCTATTCTAGTTGATATATTTGGAATTCTTATAACTTTATCAAAAACTGATAAATCTAAATCTTCATTTTCATATGCTATACCAATAATTTCAGCACCTCTTGATTTAACTTCTCTTATATTACTAATCATTTTATCTTTTAAATTAGTTTGAGTTAATATTGCTATTAATTTAGTTCCTGGTTCTATTAATGCTATAGTACCATGCTTAAGTTCACCGCCAGCATATGCTTCTGAATGAATATATGCTATTTCTTTTATTTTAAGAGCTCCTTCTATAGCTAATGCATAATCCACATCTCTTCCTAAATAAAATAAATCTCTTTCTCCTGCTATAATCTTAGCAATTTCTGAAATTTGTGGCTTTTTCTCTAATACTTCTTCTATCTTATTTGGTAATTCTAATAAAGCTTCCTTAATTTCAATTTCATCTTCTGATTTTAATAATCCCTTTAAATCAGCTAAATACATACCTAATAAGTTCATTACAACTGCTTGAGTTGTATATGCCTTAGTTGATGCTACTGCAATTTCTGGACCAGCCATAGTATATATTACATTATCTGCTTCTCTAGAAATGCTGCTTCCAACTACATTTGTTACTGCTAATGTCTTAGCACCTATTTTTTTTGCATCTCTAAGAACTGCTAATGTATCAGCAGTTTCCCCTGATTGGCTTAATGTAACTATAAGAGTTTTATTAGTTACTATTGGATTTCTATATCTAAACTCTGATGCTATAGCTACTTCAACTGGTATTCTTGCTAAATCTTCAATAGCTACCTTTCCAATTAATCCTGCATTATATGCAGTTCCACATGCAATAATATATATTCTATCTATATTATCTAATTCTTCTTTTGTAAGCTTAAAATCACCTAAATTAATCTTTTCATTTAAAGATACTCTTCCTGTCATTGTATCTCTAATAGCTTTTGGTTGTTCATGAATTTCTTTTAACATGAAAGAATCATAACCACCCTTTTCTGCTGCATCTTCATTCCATGTTACTTTATATATTTCTTTCTTTATTTCATTTCCATTTTTATCAAAAACTTGGGCCCCATTATTAGTTAATACTACAAATTCATTATCTTCTAAAAGATAAATATCTCTAGTATAACTTAATACTGCTGGTATATCTGATGCTATAAATGTTTCACCTTGGCCTATTCCAACTATTAAAGGACTATCCTTTCTAACAGCAACTATTTTATCAGGTTCTTGTCCAGAAACTACCCCTAAGGCATAACTTCCTTCTAATTTTTCACTAGCTTTTATTACAGCTTCAAGAAGATTACCATTATAATAATAATGTATTAAATTTGGAATTACTTCTGTATCTGTTGCAGATTTAAATTCATATCCTTCACTTTTTAACCATTTTGTAAGCTCATTATAGTTTTCAATAATTCCATTATGAACTACAGTTATATCTCCCTTTGATGCTTGATGTGGATGTGAATTTACATCTGATGGCTCTCCATGAGTTGCCCACCTTGTATGTCCAATTCCTATTGTTCCTTCTGCTGATTTATTTGATAATTCATCAACAAGATTTGATAAACGACCCTTATGCTTTCTTATTTCAATCTTATCATTATCAATAACTGCTATCCCTGCTGAATCATATCCTCTATATTCTAATTTTGATAATCCTTCTATTAAAAACTTACTTGCTTTCTTACTTCCTACATATCCAACTATTCCGCACATATATTTTCTTCCTTTCATATTTCATTTTTTTATAAACTTATTTATTAGTTTAAGATGGATTTAATTTACTCTTAAAGTTAAAATTGATTATTATTAAAATTTATACTATAAAAATATATTTATCTTTATAACTTTCATAAAAGAAATCAATGTTATAATAATCATTCATCAAAAAAATCATTGTAATAATTTAATTCAAACATTGTAAAAATACATACAAATAATATGACATTAAAAAATACAATTAAGGTTTTAACACCAAACTAGACCTGTCCTACAAATCACTCTGTAGTTTTACTAGTCGTTAACGGTAGTGCGATACCGTGGGGCACCCGCCGAAGAATTCGATACTCCCCATCCTCGTCAACTCATAAGAGTCCTGGCGCTTTATATAAAGATTAATTTCCTTTTTGACACCTACTTTCTTCTTCATTTTTAGGTTATATTTACATATAATTAAGGGCGAACTGTCTCAATAATATAAATAATCCTTAGTCGCATTAAAGTTTAGTAAATAAGTTTTATTTCTTGTAAATATAACCAATATTAATTTTATATTAGTACCATTATTAGTTCAATTAATAGATGTCATATAAATGTCACTAATTACTTAATGACAAATTTGAATATAAAATATAAAATATAAAATAGCAATCTCACAATACAACTGTAAGATTGCTGCTTTACATTACTCATCTAAACACTTATAAATTGCCTTAGCTACCCCATCATTATTATTAGTATCTGTAATATATTTAGCTATTTCTTTAATTTCTGGAATTGCATTTTCCATAGCATAAGAATTTTCAAATTCAATAAACATTGAATAATCATTAAAACTATCCCCAAGAACAATTACTTCATTTTTATCTATTCCCATTTTTTTAATTGCTTTAGCTAATATTAATCCCTTTTGAGCTTCAATATCACTTATTTCAATATCATTAGAAAAAGTTGATGCAACTGCTAAATCTGATGTGTTTTCTTTAATTTTATTCTTTAATTCTGCTATTAATTTTTCATCATTATCAAAAGTAATAATTTTTAAAATTTCTATATCTGTTTCTATAATTTCAAAAATATCATCTAAAAATTTCATTCCTCTTTCTGCATGAAATTTATTAACAAACTCAATTACTTCTTCTTCATTCATCTTTGGATTAAACAATTTAAATCTTTCTATAACAGCTTTTTTATCACTTTCTTTATTAGTCATATATGCTCCATTAGTTGTCATTAATTGAATACATAATCCTGCTTCATTTAATATATCAAATACTATTTTTACACTTTGTTTATTCATATAGACATTTTCAATTACATTACCATTTATATCTCTATATTCTGCACCATTACTTAATATACATTCACATTTTAAATTGCATTCTTCTAAATATGGCTTTACTGTATCATAATCTCTTCCTGTTACGATTGTAAAATGCCTTCCCATTTCTTGTGCTTTTCTTATAGCTTTTAAATTTTCTTCAGATATCATATGATCATCATTTAATAAAGTTCCATCCATATCACTTGCTATTAATTTTATCATATTTTATTCGCCTACTCCTTATCCTTAATGTTATTTTATATTATTTATTATACCAAACTTTATTATATAAGATATAAATAATAAAGTTAAATTTATTAAGTAACATAAAAAATGGACCACATATTATAAATAAAATGCAATCCATTTTCTTAATTAATTACTAAAGTTCTTCACCATTAGTTTCTATTACTTTTTTATACCAATAGAAACTCTTCTTTTTACTTCTATTTAAAGTACCATTTCCTTCATTATCTTTATCGACATAAATAAATCCATATCTCTTTTTCATTTCTCCAGTTGATGCCGATACTAAATCTATACATCCCCATGGAGTATATCCTATTAAATCAACTCCATCTGCAATTGCTTCTTTCATTGCTTTAACATGTTCACTTAAATACTCAATTCTATAATCATCATTTATAGTTCCATCTTCTTCCGGAGTATCTATAGCACCTAATCCATTTTCAACTATGAATAATGGCTTTTGATATCTATCATATAATTGATTTGACGTTATTCTTAATCCAAGTGGATCAATTTGCCATCCCCATTCTGATGCCTTTAAATATGGATTCTTTACAGTTTTAAAGGCATTCCCTGAAGTTTTTCCATTAATTATTTCTGGATCAACACTTGCACATCTACTTGAATAATAACTAAATCCAATAAAGTCTACAGTATTACTCTTTAATATTTCTTCATCCTTTTCACCAAATACAAGCTCAATTCCATTTTCTCTTAAGAATCTCTTTGCATAACCAGGATATTCTCCTCTTGATTGAACATCTATAAAGAATAAATTTTCCCTTTCCTTATCCATAGCTTTTTGCACATCTTCTGGATTGCAACTATATGCATAAGTTGCTCCAGCAGCAAGCATACACCCTATCATAGCTCCTGGAATTATTTCATGTGCCATTTTAGTTGCTAATGCACTTGCTATAAGTTCATGATGAGCTGATTGATACTTAATTTGAAGTTCATTATCCCCTTCTTCAAATCTAACACCAGCCCCCATAAATGGTAGGTGTAATATCATATTAATTTCATTAAATGTCATCCAATACTTAACTTTATCCTTATATCTTGTGAAGATAGCCTTACAATAATTTAAATAGAAATCTACAAATTTACGATTTTTCCACCCACCAAACTTTTCGATAATTCCAATTGGAGTATCAAAATGGCATATTGTAACTACTGGTTCTATTCCATGTTTAATCATTTCATCAAACATTTCATCATAAAATTTTAATCCATCTTCATTTGGAATTTCTTCATCTCCTTTAGGGAATATTCTTGACCAAGCAATTGATATTCTTAAACATTTAAATCCCATCTCTGCAAATAATGCTATATCCTCTCTAAATCTATGATAAAAATCTATAGACTCATGTGATGGATAATACTCTCCTTCAATAGGTCTTAAAATATCAATTTTACCTTCCATAACTTTTCTTCTATTTTCTCCAGCTGGACAAAGATCAACAGTTGTTAATCCTTTTCCCCCTTCTTTGTATCCACCTTCACATTGGTTTGCAGCTAAAGCTCCTCCCCACAGAAAATCTTTTGGAAATTTATTAAAATTATTATTCATAACTATCTCCTCTTTTATTTACTAAAGTATTGTAATCAATGTTTCTCCTGTATTAACTGATTTAATGTCCTTTGGTACTATTTCTAAATATTCCATAGTATTTGTGATAATAACAGGTGTAATTAATTCATAACCTTCATTTTTTATAGCATTCATATCAAATTCAACTAAAGTATCTCCAACTTTAACCTTATCTCCATCTTTAACATGTGCAGTAAAATGCTTACCATCTAATTGAACTGTATCCATACCAATATGAATCAAAATTTCAGCTCCATCTTCTGATTTTAATCCAATTGCATGCTTTGTTTTAAATATCATTTGAACTGTACCATTTATTGGTGATACTACCTTTCCTTCTGTTGGATTAATAGCAATACCTTTCCCCATCATTTCTGATGCAAATGTTTCATCCTTAACTTCATTTAAAGGAACTATATTTCCTTTTAATGGGCTAGCAATAGTAATTTTATTCATTAATGGTGCTTTATCTACTGAAACTTCTCCTAAAGATTCATCTTCTATTTGATCATCTTCATTTGCATGATCTTCAAATCCAATTATCCAAGTTAAAGCAAATGCAGATACAAATGCTATAGCGCAACCAATTAATGCATGAACAATATTCATTGGATTTTCCCCTATAAATATAGCAATAGATGCTAATCCTGGTGCTCCTGATGAATAACGAACAACTCCCATAAGTCCAATATATAATCCAGCTAAAGCTCCTCCTGAACAAACAGCTATAAGAGGTTTTTTAAGCTTCATTGTAACACCATACATCGCTGGTTCTGTAATTCCAAGCAATGCAGTAAGTCCTGCTGATCCTGCTAATTGTTTTAAATCTCTATTTTTAGTTTTTAAAGAAACACATAAAACTGCTCCACCTTGAGCTATATTAGATACAAGCATGCCTGGTCCTAAAACATTTTCTGATCCCTTTAATGCTAAATCATTAAATGATAATGGGAAAAATGCATAATGCATACCAACTAAAACAAGCAATGGAGATACTCCACCAATTATCATTGGTATTGACCAAGGTGCAACATTATTTATAGCTGTTACAATATCAGCTAAACCTTCGCCTAAAACTGATCCTATAGGCCCTAAAGCTATTAAAGCTAATGGCCCCATAACCAATATAGTAATTAAAGGTTTTGAGAAAAATTTAATTGGTTTTGGTGATATTTTATCTGCAAAATTTTCAACATATGCCATTACCCAAACAACTAGTATAATCGGAATAACTGAAGATGTATAACTTACTAACTTAACAGGTAATCCAAATAAAGTTACAGCTTCTTTTGCATTTACTAAAGCTGTCCAGTTCGGATGAATCATTATTCCTCCCATCAACATACCCATAAATGGATTACACTTAAATTTAACTGCCGCAGTATATCCAAGTGCTACTGGGAATAAGAAAAATATTGCATCTGCCATAAAGCTTAATATATAGTAAGTTTGACTTTCTTTAGACATTAATCCAAAAGTAGTTAATAATACTAAAACAGCCTTTAACATTCCAGCTGCCGTAAGTGGTGGTAATATTGGAGTAAAAGTACCTGAAATTATATCAAATATCTTATCCAATCCTTTCTTATCACCATCATTTTTAGAACTAGAACTTTGGAAATTACCAATCTTTAATAACTCCTTATATACACTAGCAACATCACTACCTATAATTATTTGATATTGGGCTCCTTTATCTACAACACCCATAACACCTTTTGTTTTCTTTATTGCTTCTGTATTCGCTTTTGATAAATCTTTAAGATTAAATCTTAATCTTGTTGCACAATGTGTTAAATTCGATATATTTTCTTGTCCACCGATATTTTTTAATATTTCTTTTGCTAAACTTTCATAATTCATAGCTTAATTCCTCGCTTTCAATATTTTAATTTTCTAAAATTTAAAATTTTGAAGAATTAAGGTTTTGCCTAGCCTAACCTAGTAACAATCCTATGAAACTTCTAAGGTTATATTAATTTTCCTAATCATCACCTCCACAATTTAATTATCAGCTAATAAAAAATTATATAAAAAACCTAAACTAACTTTTAAAATTAAAACTACAGATATGATTACTTCTAGCATTCTACTTCAAATAAAATGATAAATACCTTAATAAATTATTCTAATGAATTATCATATCTACTGCTTAATTTTAATTATTAATTTAGGTTTTGCCTGATCGAATCAGTAACAATCCTAATGGAAAGTATTAAAATTATATTTAATTTTAACAATTTTCATGTACTACTCTAGCTGTATGTATTATTAAATATAGCATTTCTTCTTTAGTTAATTGAGTACAATATTTTTGCTTTATAAATCCCTCAATTCTTTTTACACACTCATAAGAATTTGGATACTTAAGTTTTATCATGTCAAATAAATCATTATCATTATCTTCATAATATCTTCCACTAGATAGTCTTTGAGTAAAGAATTTTAAATGAGTAATAAATCTGTAATAATTAATCGACTCTTCATCAAATTCAATATTAAAATGATACTTTACCACCTTTAATATTTCTTCAATTAATTTAATCATATCTACTATTTCTGGCATTTCTTGATCAAGTTCACCATTTAAAATATGCATTGCTATTGATGCTGCTTCATCTTCTGGTAACTCAAAATTTAAATTCTCCTCAATAATCTTTAATGCATGGATTCCAATTTCAAATTCAACTTTATGAAGTCTCTTAATATCCCAAAGCATTGCATTCTTTATTTCTAAGTTTTTTTCTGCTCTACTAATTGCAAAACTAATATGATCTGTAAGTGTTAAATAAATATTTTCATTTAACTTTATACCCAACTTATTTTCTGCATATTTTATTATATTTTCTGCAACTTCTAAATACTTTGCTGGAATATCATTCACTAAAGTAAGCAACTTTTCATTTATACTTTTATTTTCTAAGACGAATATTTTTTCTATTTTACTCTCATCAATCTCATCGCCTTTTTTCTTTTGGAAAGCTATACCCCTTCCCATAACAACTGCTTCTTCACTATTTTCACTTATAATTGTCACAACATTGTTATTTAATACTTTATTTATGATCATATCAGTATAATCTCCTCATTTTTATATTCACTAATTTAAGATATTAAACTTAATTAAAGTTATACAAAAAACCTAAATCAATATCAAATAATACATATAATCATCATATAAAAATAATTAATATACATATATTTGGTATCAATTTAGGTTTTGCCTGCTTACTCAGTAACAATCCCAAAATGGACTCCACTATTAACTTATTTTAAGTTTATCAACAAATGTAAACATTGTCAATATATTTTTAATTTAATTCTACTGTTAAATTTGAATCATTATCTGAGTCATCTTTTTCATTGATAATAAACTCAACTACATTTTTGCCATATGGTAAACAAAATTGTATAAATGGCCCTATTGCTAACATTGAAATAATTGTCCCTATTCCAATCTTTCCACCAAGAATAAATCCAACAATTAAAAATGTTGCATCAAATGCTATTCTAACCCATCTATATTGAAAATTTAATTTATCTTTTATTATAAATGGAATAATGTCATTAGGAGCTACTCCTATATCACTTTCAGACATTATAGAAAATCCTGCTGAAATTATAAAGCATCCCGCTAAAACTATTAACATCTTTATTAAAATATTAGCAGATTCAATTGGAAAATAAGATACTAACTTAACATTTAAATCAATTATAGGTCCTACTCCAACAACACATATTAATGTTCCAATTTTTATACGCTTCATATCAGTTAATAATATTATTATAAATAATGCTATTAATATTATCATATTTGCTACACCAGGTGTAACTTCTGTACTTCCTGAAATCATTTGTACTATTGAAAATTCTTTTAATCCCGTTTTATTTAGAACCGTTGCCAATCCTTGAGTAAAAACAGTAAATGGATCAGATCCTATGCTTGTCTGCAAAAATACTGCAACTCCAAATTGAATTATACTCATTCCAATAAAGAATAATACTAATCTTTTTACTAATCTACTTACTTCTTTCAATTTTTTCACCCTTTACTATTATTTTTCTTCAACTAAGTGTTCTGACTATATTATTTTATTTAAGTGTGCAATTATTATTTTATATAACACTCCCTATTTTGTCAAAACCTTACTTTAATTTAATAAATAAAGTAAGATATTCCTCTACTTAGTAATATCAATTTTATAGTTTTAAATTTTAAAATTCATAAATATTACTCCCCTTATCACTTCAAAAACTTCATATTTTTCTACACATTAAAAAACCCCATTTAATCTTATACTTTAATATAAATGGGATTATTGCTTTACTTATTTAGAATATATAATTTAAAACTTCAAAGTTTAGTCTACTACAGCAGGATTTTTACTTTATTTTTACCTTATTTATTTAAAATACATTCATCCATATATTCTTTAATATACTCTTTTGAATAATATATATTATCTTTTAAATTAATAAAATTATTATCTTTTATTGATTCACTATTATCTAATACTCTTACCCTTATAGTCGCCCATGCTCTCTCTCCTATATTTAACTCCCTAATATTCCATATTATCTTTTTAGCAATATTGCTAATTTCTCCTTTTGAAACTTCTATTTCTTTTATAGCCTTTCCATCCCCAATCACATCCATAATTTCAATATCTTTTGCTTTGTCTGGCCCATTATTAATAATACTTATTTCATATTCTGTTATTTCACCAATTTTTGCTTGGTTATTATAACTTGACTTTGTAACACTTAAATTACAAATCCTTGCATCAATTTTAATCATTCCTATTGCAGCCTCTTCATAATAATTTCCTTCTCTTTTTTCCATACTTTTTGAAATTGAATGAGAATATCCTGTAATATATAAATTTAAATTATTATCTATAGCCATTGCTAATGCAAAATCACTTATATTCTTTCTTAAAAACTTTCCAACTAATAATGATTTTCTTTTTTCTTTACTTGGATCTATTTTTATAAAAAAAGAATTATATCCATCTTTAACCCAACCATTATCATAACCTTCTACAGGAAAATCTGTAGATGTTGTAAATCCACATATATATGCATATCCATTAGAATCTATCTTTATATCTGAACATACATCACTTCCATTCCCCCCTAAATATGTTCCATATATCAGACCATTATCTCCACATAATTTTGTATCAAGCTTAATAAAAAATCCTGACCCTTCTATTGCATAAATATTTTTTTGAAATGCATTTTCACTTATAGGAAAATCTTCTCTTGAATTAGTTGTTCCTGTTATATATACATTTTCTTCCAAATCAACAGCAATTCCATATCCTGCTTCTTCACCATTCCCACATAATAATGAAGAATATAATACTCCCTCTTCTCCATCTTTTTCTAAATCAAATTTAGTTATAAAAGCACTACTTAGCCCCCCTGTAACTTTAGTTTTATATGAATTTTCTGTTACAGGAAAATCTGAAGATTGAGTAATACCAGTAATATAAACGTAATTATTTTGATCTATTGCTAAAGCTGAAAAATTAGTAGAATCATTTCCTCCAAAGTATGTTCCATATAATAATGCTTCTTTTCCTTTTTTAGATATATCTAATTTTAATAAAAACCCAACATCTACAGATTCGCAATTAAATTTCTTATATCCATTTTCAGTTATAGGAAATCCTAAACTTGAATTTGTTAAGCCACATACATATACATTTTTATTTTTATCTATAGCTACTGAATAAGCATAATCATATAAGTTTCCCCCTAAATATGTTCCATAAATAAAACTATTTAAACCAACTTTAGAAGTATCTATCTTAATTAAAAAACCAGTACTATTTCCACCTGGATAATTAGATGCATATGATTTTTCTGTTATTGGAAATTCATACTCTGAATTTGTTGAACCTACTATATATGCATTTTCTTCATCATCTACAGCAATTCCTACTCCTTCATCATTTTTTTCTCCACCTATATATGCTGCATATTTCAAAGCAGATTGTCCTTTTTTACTGCTATCTATTTTTACTAAAAATGCACTATAGTCCTTAGCCTCTAAAATATTTTTATGTGGCTTTTTATTCGGATACTTTTGGACCCCTATTTCTCCAGTAATATAAATACACTTATTTTCATCTACAGCTATTGAATTTCCCCTATCAACTACAAAAGTAGAATTAAACTTTTCAAATACTATTGGTAATGTAATTTTTAAATTTTTTTCATTTTCATAGTTTTGTATACAAAACTTTACCTTGCCTTCTTCATTTATTTCAAAGTTTCCTGTTACTTCACAACTGCCATCTTCCTGAGTTACCCTTGGATTTAATATTTTTAATATATTTTCTTTAATATTAATATTTATATTTCCTTCTTCATCTAAATATATATTATTGGCACCTTGAAAATTTAATAATATTTTATCTAAGCTTTTCTTGGAGCTTACTTGAAACTCCCACTTTATTGTCCCTTCACTTTCATAATATAATATATCTATTCCTTTATATACTTCTTTATAAAGTAATTTTTCATATAATGGTATGGAACATTTCCAATTCAAACTATTTTCTCCCTTAAAATAATTCAATCTACAGTTGAATTCATTTTTTCCTATTATTTGAGGAGACTTATTTCCATTTTCAAAACTTACCCTTAAAATATTTATTCCATATTTACTATATTTTTTATCTTCTTCATTTAATATTAAGCTATTTTCTAGTTCTTTTAACTCTTGTATTTTTTCATTACTCCTAAAGGATAATATTATTTCATTATCATTAAAAAATGTTGTACATTCCTTTTTATTTAATGCAAACTGTACCTTTTCATCATGTTGCCCAATATTTTTTTCAAATATTAATGGCAAACTATTTAATACATTTGATATTTTTATATTGTTCATTATCCCTCAATTCCTTTACTAATAAATTTGCTATATATTAAACTTATGTATATTAATTTTTATTTATCACCATATTGCCTTATATATATTTTTAAAGATTGTAAAAGGTTATTAAGATAAAAAAATTATAATATTAACTTTTTATATTGTGCAAATATTAGCATGCTTTGTATTTCTTAATGTTTCATAGTTAGTTGATTTTATATATATTATTCTGTTATATCAAAATGTTGTTGGTTATACCTTAATATATTAACAACATTTTGATATAACAGAATCATATACTAATAAAACTATTCTTATATACCTTCCTATTCCTAACTTAATTTAATTACATTTCACAAACATTTTATAAAAATTAAATTCCATAAAAAAAGATTACCATTACGATAATCTCTCTTTTCATTAATTACTTCTTATATTCAATAGGGGCTCCACCAGTAGTTAATTACTATTGATTACAACATACTACTCTTGTTTACTATCATCAAGTGCTATCCATCTCCCACTTATAGAAGATGGGAGAATTTCGCACATTAAAATTAAATCCACTTCTCCTTCTTCACCATTATCCCCGCTTCTTACAGATACAGTTTTATTATCTTCTTCCTTTTCACCAATAATAATCATATAAAGAACTCTTTTATTTCTAGCTTCTCTTATTTTATATCCTATCTTTTCAGTACGCGAATCTATTTCAACTCTTATACCTGCTTCCTCTAAATTTATCTTAATTTTCTCAGCATAATTTTCAAACTTATCAGAAATAAGCAAATTTTTAACTTTAACTGGAGCAAGCCATGTTGGGAATTTATCAGCAAAATTTTCAATTAATATTCCAATAAATCTTTCAATACTTCCAAATATAACTCTATGAATAACTATTAGTCTATGTTTTTCACCATCACTTCCAATATACTCTTATACTCTAATTCAAATCTTTGAAACAATTGAAAATCTAGCTGAATAGTTCCACATTGCCATGTTCTTCCTAAACTATCTTCAAGATGAAAATCTATTTTAGGCCAATAAAATGCTCCATTGCCTTCATTTATTTAATTTCTGATTTTATTTGATCAGGTAACATAAATATATGATCATCATCTTGGGTAAATGCTCTTACTCTCATAAGTCCATGCAATACACCTTAAAACTCATGTCTATGAACTCTTCCAAGTTCACCAACTCTCATAGGTAAATCTCTGTACTAATGTATTTCTGTTTTATAAATTTAAATATTCTTTTAAAATATCCTTGTTATCAAATGCCACACCATAAATTCTTTGAAGCATCTTATTTTTTTCACTTCCGTTTTCTTCCTACTTAAGTATTCTTTAAAACTTAATTAATATTACCACTTTTATATTTTTTTACAATATATTATCCATCACCATATTCTTTATTATACATAATTTTGAAATTTATATTAGGATACTTTTTAATAAATTGACTAATTACATAATAACAACTTGGACACGGCTCCCATTTACTATATAAAACTAACTCACCTTCACTTGGTATCTTTCCTAAATCTATAAGATTATTTATTTCTTCAATTATCTTTTTTTCACTATCATTAACTCTATTATATCCAATTCCCAATTTCCCAACTTTATTAACCTTACAACTTTCAAACTTCTCTTTTCCTGGTGGTATTAATAAACAACTATTTTTAATATCATTTTTTCCACTAACAGCCCTAAATTCTCTTCCATTAAATATTGCAATTGCTATATTAACAGAATCTTGAATTGTACTGCTTTGATTTATTTTAAAAATACCATTTTCCTCTTCTTTTATAAGATACCTATCCATATTTTTAATTAATCTTCTCATTCTTGGAATATAACTATTTATATGCTGATGATATTCAACACTTCCCTTTTGCGCCATTACATAATCAAAACTTATTTTTTTTGGCATTTCAATAAATACACTTTTTGTTTGATTAAACTCATCATATTCCTCATAAATATTTTTATTATTAAAAAGAATCATTTTTTTTAGCAACTCTATATCCTTTGAATAAATATAATCCTTATTAATTTCTCTTTCTAATTCTTCTAATCTAAATTTCCCTTCTTTATTAATTTTTTTTGATATATATTGTTTAGTTTTTTCTATTATTTTTAATATATGCTCAACATCATCTTGAGCACTTGGAGTTCTATCATATTCAACTCTATTAATATTAAGTACTTTTATGTTGCTTATTTTTTCACATAAAATTTTATGCTCTTCTTCAAATATCATAATATTATTTATGTACATTATAAAATCATTAACATCATTCACCTTATAAGTAATAATTTTTTCATTAATCACTTTATAAATTTCATTAAATAATTTATCAGTTATATTAAAATTTTTTATAAAAAACTCTTTAAAGTCATCATAATCTGATATTTTAATGTTATACCCTTCTTTGTTTAAAGCCTTATTTAAATCTCTAATATCACAAATTTTAACTCTTTTATTTTTATTATTTTTTACTTTCATATTTTCCTCTAATTTGATACCATTTTCATATTTTCTATATCATATAATAATTACATTACTGTATTATACTATTATATAATATAAATTCATCAATTTTTCTTATGTAAATTTACAAATTTCAACTTTTTAATAGAGTAAATATATATTTTTTTACTTATAATACATAGTACTAAAAGCTAATTATTTTTGTTCCTATTAATATAATTAAAAAAAATAAAATATAAAGCCTCTTTATTCATTAATATATTTCTCATAAGTCAACAGCCCACTACCCTAAAGGGATAGGGACTTGGGATGAAAGTCCCTAGTCTCTTCTCTGAAAGTAGTATTGCATAGTCTTCGGGCGAATGTGATGGTTGAATAGCCTAAGTATATCGGAATGTGCTTTGCACAGCGAATATACTACGTTACTGGAGAATATATAGACACCTTAGAATGTTTCCCAAGTTCTAAGCTCTGTGGTAAGCGATTAAACATCTCTGATGGCAGGAGAAGTGTTGCTTGTATACAAAACCTCTGGATAACATTGGCGAAGGGAGCTTACCGCCTTCGGGCGAGATTAATTTAAAAGGAATGACTTTTATGGTTTATGTTAAAAGTATAGATGGAAAGGCTCTTATGCCTACATCTAATGCAAAAGCTAGAAAGCTACTTAAACAAAAGAAGGCTAAAGTTGTAAGTTTAAGACCTTTTGTGGTTAAGCTAACATACAAAACTAAAACTGAATATATACAAAAACTAAATTTGGGTGTAGATAGTGGATATTCTAATATCGGTTTTAGCGTCATAGACGCAAAACAAGAATATATTGCTGGAGAAGTTAAACTTCTTGAAGGAATGAAAAAAAGATTATTAGAAAAAGCTTCATATAGAAGAATTAGACGAAGTAGATTAAGATATAGAAAAGCTAGATGGAATAATAGAGTTAAGTCTAAGAAAAAAGGATGGTTAGCTCCATCTTTAAAGCACAAACTGGATACTCACATTAAATTTATAGATTATTTAAAAAATATACTTCCAATAGAGAAAATTACTATTGAAGTTGCTAATTTCGATATTCAAAAGATGAAAGATGATTTGATTTCTGGTATTGATTATCAAAATGGGGATATGTTTGGTTTTTGGAATGTGAGAGAATTTGTCCTTCACAGGGACGGTCATAAGTGTCAAAATCCAAACTGCAAACATAAAGATAAGAAAGAGCAGATATTAAAAGTTCATCACATTAGATACCGAAGCGAAGGCGGTAGTGATAGACCTGAAAACTTAATTACACTTTGTAGCAAATGCCATACTCCCGCCAACCATAAGAAGGGAAAATTTCTTTATGATTGGTGCGTGAATGGTAAAAAAGTTAGAGGTTTTAAAGATGCTACATTTATGAGTATGATTAGATGGTATTTAGTTAATGAATTAAAATCTAAACATAATAATGTGTCTATAACTTATGGATATATTACTAAAAATCATAGAATGTAAATGATAATATAACAATGAACAGAAAATGGAAAATAAAAATGTACAAAAATGATCATTAGTTATATCCTATTTATGGGAGGGATACTAATGATTATGAATTTACAAGGTCAATTAACTATATTAAAATCTATGAATATTAAACCTAACTTTTCAGAGTTAGCTAGAGAATATGATTTAGATCGAAGAACTGTGAAGAAATATTATGAGGGATATGAAGGTAAATCAAAAACTAGAAATAAAAGTAGTAGATTGGATCAATATTATATTGAAATAAAAGAAAAGCTTGCCATAAATGGCGTTACGATAAATGGAGTATATCAATATTTTAAAGATAAATATGGTGATATAGGAACTTATTCAAATTTTAATAAATATGTAAAACTTAAAAACCTGAAATCAAAGAAAGCCATAAGAGGACATGCTAGATTCGAAACACCGCCTGGCAAGCAAGCCCAAGTTGATTGGAAGGAAGATATTAAGTTAACTTCAAAATATGGTGAAGTTTTTATTTTCAATGTATTTTCTTATAAGTTAGGAAATTCAAGATTCTGTTGTTTTACTTATGATAAATTACAATATCAAGTGCAACACTAATTAATTGCAAAAAAAATAACCCATACGGGTACGTTCATGTTAAAGTAATAATTGACTAGAAAACCACTTTAAAGGACGTGACTGTATGAGCTATAAA
>SKEG01000372.1_pt1 | contig 49220 bp, 53 predicted proteins | sample 4826631 | NCBI WGS metagenome assembly SKEG01 (sample SAMN11008815, study PRJNA524170) | human gut metagenome | biome: Human fecal sample; material: Feces; isolation source: fecal sample from pouch patient p26, p34, p50 | host: Homo sapiens | place: Israel: Tel-Aviv | collected 2016-11-02
GCGGCCATGTAGGGACACGAAGATAGCAAAGGCCAAGTTCCCTGTCGATAAAATAGAAATAGTAATGAAGACACTTGCTCTGGTCAAACTTCAGGAAGGTCTTCCCAGTTGTTTTATCATGCCAGGGCCTGTAGGTATTACAGCATTCCATAGCAGAAAAGATATGGATCAGACCTTCCGTTTTTCCGGTTTCGGCAATGATGTTCTGGATGCGGTCATCTTTTCGAAAAGCATGGAGTTTTCGGATGAACTCAATTTCCATTCCATTTTCGTGAGCAATCTTTTCCGCATTCTGACGGACCTGTTCCGTAAGGGGCTGGGAGAAACTGGTGGGATAATCAAAAATACGGATACCGTTGAGTTTCATATAGGCAGTCATTGCTTCCGCATGGCTCCAGTTTGGGATATATCCCTGAATGATCATGCGGTCATAACAGGTAATGATGCCATGAATTTTATCAGCGTATTTATCAGTGAGTAACATATAAAAACCCCCTTTTTCTTTAGAATAACACAAGGGGTAGAAAATAAAAATAACTTTTCCGGTTTATCCGGGTTAGGTATTTGAAATGATTTATAATAGTTATTTACTCCTTGTATATAAAGCACGTAAGTAATTTTTTTAATAGGTATGTTCAAAAATTGTGCCAATTCATTTCTTGAAGCTATGTCACTAAAATTATACATAATTTCCACCTTCAGCGTGTGGCTACTCATTATGCTATAAAAAGATTTACAAAGGTGATAGAATAAGGCTTCAAAAGACAGCGAGTCTTCCCACCATTTTTGTCAACACTTGCGATAACACAAGTAAAAAATCTAGCCACACGCCATTTATATTTTAGTTCTAAACTCCATTAATTTCAACAAATTATTTAATACATATTGTCTATCATAAATGTACCTATAACAATAATGATTAGACAGTTATTTCCTATCCCATAACTTAAGAATATTAGCAATGACTCCTAGCTGTAATTCTCACTTTACCTACATTCAATCTTGAATATGGATCAACCTCCTCAGTCTTTGCCACACCGAATTTTTTTATTTCTTCGTCCATTTTGTTATCCAAGACGTGTGTATAGATATTTTTTGTCAAATTTTATATCTGATTTTTGATTATCCGCATAAACACTGTACTTTCAAGCATTTTGAAGTATAGCAAAGCACTCATTTTACCACGAATTTACCACGATTGAATGAGCCTTTATATGACACTAAAATAGATATGGGAGATAGCACAAACATCTGTGTATCTCCCGTTTTTCATTCATGTAATATGATTATTTCACTCTGATTTCAAATTTCAAGATTGCTTTAATCATTTCTGTATGAATTTGACCTTTTAATTCTTCATTAACCTGCATAGTGATTTTACCACTTTCAGAGTGGTAAAACGGACGCAATGCGTTATAGAATTTCAATATTTCTTTAATTGCGGTTTCACTTCCAGCAGATGCTTGGAATATTACTTCTAGCGTAGGGTATCCATATTCTTTCTCATTGGTTCAATTCCTTTCTTTCAATGCTTTTTTATATCTCGTTTTTTTAGTACTATCATAAGTTCTCCTTTGTATTTAAAAATGGTAAAACTACTTTCAACCATTCATTTGGCAAGTATATTGTTAAATATCCAAGATTATATCCTTTTGCTTCGTATATTTGACATGAAGAAACTAATTCTTTAAATAGTTGTACCGACTTCTTTACACATTTCATTCCTTTTGAACCATAGCAGTACATGATTTGTGCTTTTGTTTTGGAAATATCTTCTTTAATTGATATTCTGCCGTATATTAACTAAAAAATCAGTTGCATCCTTTTTTGAAAATCCAAGCTCTATCATATTGCTTAAATAGGAACAACACAGTTTCCGTACCTTTTCATTTCTTTTCTGAAGAATATATTGTTCGTCTGCAATTACAGAACAATGTCCGTTTTGTAATTTAAACATACAATACCACCTTTCATAGTATCTATTGTATTTTAGAAGTCAATGTGTTAATATATTTAAGATATAATATATTTTATATTATAAAAAATAAGAAAAAACATGAGAAGGAAAAGTTTATGGAAAAACCTGATGCTTGCAACAGCACTGACAGTTGTATTGGGGACTGCACCAGTGACGGCGTTTGCAGCAGATGTAGATTCAACAGTGACAGAGGCAGAGCAGACAACACCGCAGGCAGACACAACTGTCAAGGAAGAAGTTGCTGAACCAGAAGTAAAGGCTATTACGGTAGACGTAACAACAAGTTCTACGACATTCGATGGTACTCAGGATATCGTAATCACATACACAGTAAATGGTGTGCAGGATGGTTTTGAACCATATCAGGATATTCCGTGGTTTGATGGGCATCCACAGGATGTTATCGAGGAGAATGTTTCAGATACGGTATACAAATTTACAATTACAAAGGCTGCACAGCAGGCTTGTATAGAGAGAAATAGTGCAACTGATGGACAGATATTTGTATTCGATTCTAAGTATTCTACAGGTTCAGTAGATTTCCCAACAGTCACACTGACATACACAACAGGAGATAACGGCGGAGACAACGGAAATAGCAACACAAACAACCAGACAACAGCAAAACCAACAACAACTTCTCCAAAGACAGGAGATGCAACAGCTACACTTCCAGTAGCAGGAACAGGTCTTGCTTCACTTGGAGTTGCTCTGGCTACTGTATTGAGAAAGCGTAAATAATTTCAATAAAATCTTAACGAAGACCTTTACTACAAACATGTGGTGAAGGTTTTCTTCATTTTCTTCAGATTCTGTAATTCCTCAAGATTAGAAATTTCCTTCAGATTCAATTTCGTTTTATTGATATGATTTTAAACTATTATAAATAAAAAGTGGAAAGAAGGTGTTACATGATGTGAAAGACAGGAGACGTAGCCAAGCAGTTGAGAATATCAGAGAATACAGTGAGAGACTATGTCGATCGAGGCTGGCTCGCCTGCACGATTACTCCTACAGGCAGACGTCTTTTCGATGAAGAGGACATTGAAGTATTCAAGAAGAACTATTACAGAAAGAAGACAGGAGAAAATGAGCAATGAGATATAAAAGAGTCATCCTTTTTTGCGTTTCCCAAAAGAATATGCTATACTAACAAGATATCAGCGACATACTATGGAATAAACAAATTTAGAAAGAGGATATTATGGAAGAAATTATTTTTAGAAGACCGGCACTGGAAGATCAGGAGCTGATCCGTTCTTATTTTGACAAGGCACCAAGTAGAAGCTGTGAGAGGACATTTGTAGATGTGTTTTTGTGGGCTCGCCACTATGATGTGACATTTGCGGTCATAGAGGATACACTGGTGTTCCGTGACGGAGGGGCAGATCCGGGCTTTGCTTATCCCGCAGGGGAAGAGGTTTGTGTGAAAAGAGCGCTGGAATTTTTGATGAAGTATAGTGAAGAACAGGGGTATCCGTTTAAACTGTACAACGTGACAGCGGAGAATTTTGCACAGATAGAAGCGTGGTTTCCGGGTGAGTTTGAATTAGAATATGACAGAGATCAGGCAGATTATGTGTATGAGTCTGAAAAACTGGCGACTCTGGCAGGAAAGAAGCTGCACGGAAAGCGAAATCATATTAACAAATTTCAGAAGCTTTATCCAAACTGGAGCTATGAACCATTGAATGATGAAAATATGGAAGAGTGCTTTCAGATGGCGTTGAAGTGGAGAAACCAGAACGGATGTGAGGAAGATCCGGGCAAAAATGCGGAGATGTGTGTTGCATTAAATGCACTGAGACTTTATAAAGAACTGGATCAGCGAGGCGGAGTGCTTCGTGTGGATGGACAGGTTGTTGCATTTACGATTGGAGAAGAGCTCTGCGAAGATACATTTGTCGTGCATATTGAAAAGGCGTTTGCTGATATTGACGGAGCATATCCGATGATCAATCAGCAGTTCGTACAGCATGAATGTACCGGGTATCAGTATGTGAACCGGGAGGATGATGCCGGTTCAGAAGGCTTGAGAAAAGCAAAATTATCATATCGTCCGGCATTTCTGGTAGAAAAAGGAATCCTGACGAGAAAGAATGCGTAGGTCAGTAAAAGAAAACGGGGTGGTATCATGATTTCAAAGAAAATGGAGCAAATGGTGGCGAACAGTTCAGCAATCCGGGCAATGTTCGAAGAAGGAAACAAAATGGCAGAAAAATACGGGGCGGAGAATGTCTATGATTTCAGCCTCGGAAATCCTAATGTGCCGGCGCCGAAGGCAGTGAAAGAAGCAATCGTTTCCATTCTGGAGTCAGAGGATCCTGTACGTCTGCACGGCTACACAAACAGCAATGCCGGGTATGCGGATGTAAGACAGGCAGTTGCGGATTCGCTTAACGCGCGTTTTGGCACGGGATTTTCAGAACACAATATTACGATGACTGTGGGAGCTGCAGGTGGATTGAATGTCATTTTAAAAGCGCTGTTGAATCCGGGAGATGAGGTGATTACATTTGCTCCGTATTTCGGAGAGTACAGAAGCTACGTCAGCAATTTTGACGGAGTACTGGTAGAGATTTCCCCGGATACAGAGACATTTCAGCCAAGACTGAAAGAATTTGAGGAAAAAATCACGGAAAAGACAAAAGCTGTGATTGTGAATACACCGAACAATCCGACCGGAGTGATCTATTCTGAAGAGACCATACAAAGGATGGCAGCGATTCTGAATGCAAAACAGCAGGAATTTGGAACGGATATCTATCTGATCTCAGATGAGCCGTATCGTGAACTTGCCTATGACAAAACAGAAGTACCGTATCTGACAAAATATTACGACAATACGGTGGTCGGTTATTCATTCAGTAAATCATTGTCTCTTCCGGGAGAGCGGATCGGATATCTGGTAATTCCGGATGAGGCGGCGGACAGTGAAATGCTGATACGGGCAGCGAACGTGGCGACCCGGATCCTCGGATTCGTAAATGCACCGACACTGCAGCAGAAGCTTGTAAAATACTGCCTGGAAGAAAAAACGGACATTTCGTATTATGACAGGAATCGAGAGGTATTGTATCAGGGGCTTCGCAATCTGGGATTTTCGTGTATCAAGCCGGAAGGAGCGTTTTATCTGTTCATGAAGTCTCCGGTTGCAGATGAAAAGCAGTTCTGTGAAGCAGCGAAGAAGTATCATATTCTGATTGTTCCGGGAAGCTCATTTGCCTGCCCGGGATATGTCAGACTGGCATATTGTGTATCTTATGAGACGATCATAAATTCTCTGCCGGAATTTGCAAAGCTGGCAGCAGAGTACAAGGAGGGTAAGGATGAATCAGGCAATTTTAGATAAGATTCGAAAAGTAGAGCCGTATGTGCCCGGAGAACAGCCGAAAGAGCGTGTGATCAAGCTCAATACCAATGAGAATCCGTATCCGCCGGCGCCGGGAGTTGCGAAGGTATTAAAAGAGATGGATGCGGACAGTCTTCGCCTGTATCCGGATCCGGCAGCAGATATCCTGGTGGAAGAACTGTCCAGGTTTTATCGTGTCGGGAAGGAGCAGATTTTTGTAGGCGTTGGCTCAGATGATGTGCTTTCGATGTGCTTTCTGACCTTTTTTAACTCGGACAAACCGATTCTGTTTCCGGATATTACTTATTCTTTTTATAAAGTATGGGCGCAGTTATACAGAATCCCGTATCGCTGCCCGAAGCTGGATGAGCAGTTTTGTCTGGTAAAAGAAGATTACTATGCAGAGAACGGAGGGATTATTTTCCCGAATCCGAATGCACCGACAGCGATTTATGAGGATCTGGATTTCATCGAGGATATTTTGCGTCACAATCCGGACTCTGTAGTGATCGTGGACGAGGCTTACATTGATTTTGCAGGAAAATCTGCGCTGGAGCTGATTGACCGCTATGAGAATCTTTTGGTTGTGCAGACGTTTTCAAAGTCCAGATCCATGGCAGGGATGCGGATCGGATTTGCAATCGGAAATCCGGAGCTGATCGGATATCTAAACGATGCCAAATATTCATTCAACTCCTACACAATGAATCAGGCGGCTCTGCTCTGCGGAGCGCAGAGTGTGAAGGAGGAAACGTATTTTTACGAATGTGTAGACCGGATCGTAGAGACAAGAGAATGGGCAAAACAAGAGCTTGCAGAGCTTGGATTTACATATACAGATTCCAGAGCGAACTTTCTGTTTGTCACACATCCGGAATTTGAGGCATCTGAACTGTTTGAGGCCCTAAAACGGGAGAAAATCTATGTGAGATACTGGAACAGCGAGAGAATCCGTCAGTATTTGAGAATTACAGTAGGCACCAGACAAGAAATGGAGAGTCTGCTGGAATTTTTGAAAAAATATAGTAAGGAAAGAGGAAAAGGTAAAAAAGAATGTTAAAACAGATTTTACAGGGAATGGTAGTTGGAATTGCAAATATCATTCCGGGTGTCAGTGGTGGAACAATGATGGTGGCAATGGGATTATATGATCATCTGATCCATGCAATCACACATTTAAAAAGTGAATTCAAAAAAAGTATGAAACTTCTGATTCCGATCTTTTTAGGAGCCGGAATCGCCATTGTTGTGTTGTCCCGTCTTTTTGAATATTTACTGGAGGTGTATCCGATTCCGACCAATTTTGCGTTTTGCGGTTTGATCGCCGGAAGCCTTCCGTTTATTTTTAAGAAAGTCAAAGGACATTCTGTGACAGTCGGAAAGATCATTCCGTTTTTGATCTTCTTTGGAATCGTGATCACAATGGCACTTTTAGGAGAGACAAATGGTGCTGCCGCGGATGTGAGCTTTGGGGTTGTCAATGTGATCAAATTATTCCTGGTAGGTGTTGTTGCGGCTGCGACAATGGTAGTGCCGGGGGTGAGCGGATCGATGATGCTGATGCTGCTCGGATATTATGATACGATTTTGAAAACGATCAATCAGTTTATCGATGCACTGATCGCATTTGATGTCCAGAAGATCCTGGTGCAGTGTGGAATTCTGATTCCGTTTGGAATCGGCGTTGTGATCGGAATCTTTCTGATTGCAAAGCTGATCGAGTTTATCTTTATGAAAGCGGAAATCCATGCATATTATGCGATCATCGGTCTGATTCTGGCATCTCCGATCGCAATTTTGTTAAAAGTAGACTGGAGCGGACTCTCTGTATTGACGATAGTAGTCGGAATCGTGACATTTTGTCTCGGATGGTTTACAGCAAGTAAGCTTGGCGGAGAATAAAAATTAAAAAAGAAAGGGAAGAATGCGCAATTTATTTTGGCATCCTTCCCTTTTTTGTATCCTGATCTTGTAGAAATTCGGTGTATTCGAAAAGCTGTTGTCTGGAATCCGAAGACAGATTCAGATACGCACAGAGCAGACGGTATTCGGAAGAATCCGGCGGAACAGAAATACCGTTGGTTTCAGAGCCTGTGAGCAGATAATCAACCGATACGTGAAAATAGTCTGCAATCTGAAGCAAACGTTCGTAGTCCGGCTGCTTTCCTTTTGTCTCATATCCCGCGATTGTGGAGCGGGTAAGTTTTAAGTGAGAAGCCAGCTGGTTCTGGGTGACATGATTTTGTTCTCTTAATTCTTTTAATGTAGATGAAAACTTCATATGTACCTCCTGAATAATGTGTATTTTAACAGTTTGCTTCCATTTATTGACAAAAAGTGACAAATATCAACAAAATGAATAAAAAAGTGACGAAAAGACACTACTTGACAGAACGGGGAAACACATTGACACCTCCATGGAAAATCCGTATAATGAAATTGAAGAAAAGAAAGGATGACAGAAAGTATGTTTGCAAAAAATGATGAAGAAAAAAGAAATCGTCTTTGGAAGACTGCGATATCAGTATCCACACTGGTTATTATTCTGATCGCAGTATTCTTTGTGATAAAATTATTTACATCGAATCCTCTGGAAGGAACGTGGGTACGGGAGGACAGTGATCTGATGCTGACGATCTCGGGAGAGGATCAGGCGGTTGTGCAGTGGCCGGAGGAGTTTGAATCAGCAGATGTAAAAGTTTCGGTAGAGTGCAGCGTAGATACAGATATGAAAGTGATCACTCTGCATACAGATGCTGCCGAATTGCAGAAAGCAGCAGAGGAGTCCGGTGTAGATACAGCCAAACTGGATACTGCACTGCAGAAGCTGGACGGTACGTATGAATATAATCTGGAGCAGAAAGAACTGACATTGACTGAACGGGAATATGGCAGCCAGATGACATTTACAAAAAAATAAGGAACAGACAAAGACGGTGGATGCGGGGATTTTTAAAAAATTTCTCATCCGCCGTAAATTTAACATTATTTTTGGGAGAACAGGAGGAAAAAATGGAGATGTTGAGAAATCGAACAAAAGAAATACGGATTGGAAATGTATGGATCGGAGGAAGTCATCCGGTAGCGATCCAGTCTATGACAAATACAAAGACAGAGGATGTGGCGGCGACAGTGGAGCAGATTCTCGCTCTGGAGGAAGCGGGATGTGAGATTATCCGCTGCGCAGTGCCTACGATGGAAGCTGCGCTTGCGTTGAAAGAGATCAAAAAGCAGATTCATATTCCACTCGTTGCAGATATTCATTTTGATTACCGGCTTGCCATTGCTGCCATTGAAAACGGGGCGGATAAGATCCGTATCAATCCGGGCAACATCGGTTCCAAAGAGCGTGTGCAGGCAGTAGTCGAGAAGGCGAAAGAGTACAATGTGCCGATCCGAGTGGGCGTCAACAGTGGTTCTCTGGAGAAAAATCTGCTGGAAAAATACGGTGGTGTGACGGCTGAGGGAATCGTGGAGAGTGCGTTGGATAAAGTACGCATGATCGAGGAAATGGGGTATGACAATCTGGTGGTGAGCATCAAATCTTCAGATGTTCTGATGTGCGTCAGAGCTCATGAACTGATTGCAGAAAAATGCCAGTATCCTTTGCATGTTGGAATTACAGAGTCCGGAACGGTTTACTCTGGAAATATCAAGTCTTCCGTAGGACTTGGGATCATTCTGCATGAGGGGATCGGAAATACCATCCGGGTCTCTCTGACCGGAGATCCGACAGAAGAAATCCGTACCGCAAAGCTGATCTTAAAAACACTGGGAATGCGAAAAGGCGGGATCGAAGTAGTTTCCTGCCCGACCTGCGGACGTACCAGGATCGATCTGATCGCTCTTGCAAATCAGGTAGAAAAGATGGTGCAGGACATTGATCTGGATATCAAAGTGGCAGTGATGGGATGTGTGGTCAATGGCCCCGGAGAAGCAAAAGAAGCGGATATCGGAATTGCAGGCGGTATCGGAGAAGGGCTTCTCATCAAAAAAGGTGAGATCGTAAGAAAAGTAAAAGAAGAGGAATTGTTAGAAACACTGCGTCAGGAGTTATTAAATTGGAACAGGTAAAGAACGAAAAGACATTTTTTGAGGTTTTCCCGACCTTGCGGGCAGATGGAGAATTGAAAATGTTGTTTCAGGATGTGGAAGTGAAAAAGATCACGACCAATTCTACACGAGAATTTTTGCATATTCATATGGTCAGTCATCATCTGATCCCGAAAAAGGTGATCTGGAAAATGGAGCAGAGTATCAAGGAGCAGCTGTTTGGAACGGCATCGGTGGCAATCCAGATCGAAGAGTTTTATGTGTTATCGGAGCTGTATACACTGGAGACGCTGCTTGCAGAATACAAGGAGAGTCTTGTTCTGGAACTGGAAAAGAAAAGTGTACTGGCAGCCAGTATGTTTGAACAGGCAGAGCTGCATTTCGAAGGGGAAAAAATCGTATGTGTAGAGCTTTTAGACAGCATTGTTTCGGAAGGAAAGAAAGAATATATCGTGACGCTTCTGGAAGAGGTACTGAGCCGCAGATTTGGGATGCAGGCGGAAATCCGTGTACTTTACCGGGAGCAGGAGGAAAATCAGAGCCGGGAATATGATGAGCAGCGCATCCAGCAGGAAATCAATGCGATCTTTGAGAGAAGAGCAAGACAAAAGGGAGAGATTTTGCAGAAGCCGATTTCAGAGAGGCAGACGGACTCTGCAAAAGAGAAGAAAACAGCAGATTCCGGCAAGAAGGAGAGTGCAAAATCCGGATTCAAAAAAGGAGAATTCAGAAAGAAAGAGTTCCAGCGTCCGCTTAAGCAGGGGGATGATCCGTCTCTTGTTTATGGTAAGAATTTTGAAGATGAACCTCTGACTCTGGATCAGGTTGTCACAGAGATGGGTGAGATCACTATTCATGGTAAGATCATCAGCTTTGATACAAGGGAGATCCGCAACGAGAAAACGATTCTGATGTTTTCTGTGACAGATTTTACAGACACGATTACAGTTAAGATGTTTGTAAGGAACGATCAGCTGGCGGAGCTTTTGGGAGATATTAAAAAAGGGGCCTTTGTGAAGATCAAAGGGGTGACGACCATTGACAAATTCGATGGGGAGCTGACCATAGGTTCTGTTACCGGAATTAAGAAGATTGGAGACTTTACTGTTTCGAGAGAAGATTTAAGCCCGGTCAAACGGGTGGAGCTTCATTGTCATACAAAAATGAGTGATATGGACGGTGTGTCCGAGGTGAAGAGCATCGTAAAAAGAGCTCATGACTGGGGGCATCCGGCAATCGCGATTACCGATCACGGAGTTGCCCAGTCGTTCCCGGATGCCAATCATTATATCGAGACGCTTGATAAGGATGATCCGTTTAAAGTAATCTACGGAGTGGAAGGATATGTGGTTGATGATCTGACAGAGATTGCGGTCAATGCCGGGGAGCAGACACTGGATGACACATATATTGTGTTCGATATCGAGACGACAGGTTTTTCTGCAATCAAGGATAAGATTATAGAGATCGGGGCAGTGAAGGTAAAAGATGGTGCTATCGTAGAAAAATTCAGTACATTTGTCAATCCAAAACGTCCGATTCCGTTTGAAATTACACAGCTGACCAGTATCACGGATGAGATGGTCTTAGATGCACCGGATATTGAGAGCGTACTGCCTGAGTTTCTGGAATTTGTGGGAGATGGTGTTCTTGTGGCGCACAATGCCGGGTTTGATGTGGGCTTTATCGAGCAGAATTGCAGATATCAGGAGATCGAACCGGATTTTGTCTCAGTAGATACGGTGGCGCTTGCGAGAGTGCTGCTGCCGACCTTATCAAAATACAAGCTGAATATCGTGGCAAAGGCACTGGGAATCTCTCTGGAAAATCATCACCGTGCGGTGGATGATGCAGGAGCAACGGCGGAAATTTTCGTGAAGTTTGTAGAGATGCTCAAAGACAGGAATATCACAACGCTCAAAGAGATGAACCGGTTTGGGGATATGAATGTGAATGCCATCCGGAAGCTGCCAACACACCATATCATCATTCTGGTAAAAAACGATATCGGAAGATTCAATCTGTACCAGCTGATCTCAGCTTCGCATCTGACATATTTTGCGAGAAGACCGAGGATTCCGAAAAGTCTTTTGAATCAGCACAGAGAGGGTCTGATCATAGGAAGTGCCTGTGAGGCCGGTGAGTTGTATCAGGCGATCCTGAACCAGAAATCTCCGCAGGCTGTTGCAAGGCTGGCAGAATTTTATGATTATTATGAAATCCAACCTCTTGGAAACAACCAGTTTATGATCGACAGTGACCGGTATGGAGATATCAATTCCAAAGAGGATTTGCAAAATATCAACCGGGAGATCGTCAGTCTTGGGGAAAAATTCAAAAAGCCTGTCGTGGCGACCTGTGATGTACATTTTCTGGATCCGGAGGACGAAGTGTACCGGAGGATCATCATGGCAGGAAAAGGATTCGGAGATGCGGACACCCAGCCTCCTTTATATCTTCGGACAACGGATGAGATGCTGGAAGAGTTCTCTTATCTTGGTTCCGCGAAAGCCAGGGAGATCGTCATCGACAATCCGAACAGGATCTGCGATATGGTGGAAAAGATCTCTCCGGTCAATCCGAACAAATGCCCTCCGGTCATTGAAAATTCTGAGCAGAATCTAAGAGATATCTGTTACAACAAAGCGCATGAGATTTATGGAGAAAATCTGCCCGAACCGGTGCAGACCAGGCTGGAGAGAGAACTGACATCCATCATTTCCAATGGATATTCGGTGATGTATATCATTGCGCAGAAGCTGGTGTGGAAATCCAATGATGACGGTTATCTGGTAGGTTCCCGAGGTTCTGTAGGGTCCTCCTTTGTTGCGACTATGGCGGGAATCACAGAGGTAAATCCTTTGAGTCCGCACTATTATTGCAGTGAGTGTCATTACAGTGACTTTGATTCCGAAGAAGTCCGCGCATTTGCGGGTGGATGCGGGTTTGACATGCCGGATAAAAACTGTCCGAACTGTGGGGCCAAACTGGTAAAAGCCGGATTTGACATTCCATTTGAGACCTTCCTTGGATTTAAAGGAGACAAGGAGCCGGATATCGACCTGAACTTTTCCGGAGACTACCAGGCAAAAGCGCACCGGTATACAGAGGTCATCTTCGGAGAAGGGCATACGTTCAAAGCCGGAACCATTGGTACACTGGCAGATAAGACGGCATTTGGATATGTGAAGAATTATTATGAGGAGCGCGGACATCGGAAGCGGAAATGTGAGATTGACCGGATTTTACAGGGATGTACGGGGATCAGAAGGAGTACGGGACAGCATCCGGGAGGAATCGTGGTATTGCCTCACGGGCATGACATCAATGAGTTTACACCGGTACAGCACCCGGCAAATGATATGACTACGGATATTATTACGACTCATTTTGATTACCATTCCATTGACCACAACCTTTTGAAACTTGACATTCTGGGGCATGATGATCCGACCATGATCCGTACTCTGGAGGAGTATATTACATCTGATGCGCTGGAGAATGAGTACAATGACGAGAATCCGTTTGATGCGACAAAGATTCCGCTGGATGATAAAAAAGTACTTTCTCTGTTTCACGATACCAGTGCATTGGGAATCAAACCTGAGGATATTGACGGCTGTAATCTGGGATGTCTTGGAATCCCGGAATTCGGTACGGATTTCGTAATCCAGATGGTACAGGATGCCAATCCGCAGTCTCTTTCTGATCTGATCCGTATTTCCGGTCTGTCCCACGGAACGAATGTGTGGCTTGGAAATGCACAGGTTCTGATCGAATCGGGAAAGGCAACGATTTCCACTGCAATCTGTACCCGAGACGATATCATGATCTATCTGATCAATCAGGGTGTGGACAGCGCGCTGTCATTTACGATCATGGAGAGTGTGCGAAAAGGAAAAGGACTAAAGCCGGAATGGGAAGAAACCATGAAGGAAAAGGACGTGCCGGACTGGTATATCTGGTCCTGTAAGCAGATCAGCTATATGTTCCCGAAGGCACATGCGGCGGCATATGTTATGATGGCATATCGAATCGCTTATTGTAAGATCAATTATCCGCTGGCTTATTACGGTGCGTATTTTGGGATTCGTGCCAATGCATTTTCGTATGAACTGATGTGTCAGGGAAAGGATAAACTGAATTACTACATGAAAGATTATAAGCGCCGGTCAGATTCTCTGAGCAACAAGGAACAGGATGTACTGAAGGATATGAAGATTGTACAGGAAATGTACGCAAGAGGTTATGAGTTCCTGCCTTTGGATATTTACAAGGCGAAGGCAACAAAATTCCAGATCATTGACGGAAAACTGATGCCTCCCCTCTCCAGTATCGAAGGGATGGGAGAAAAGGCGGCAGAGGCTGTGGAGGAGGCTGCAAAAGACGGACCGTATCTGTCTTTGGATGATTTCAGACAGCGAACAAAGGTGAGCAAGACCGTGATCGAATTTATGTCAGACCTGGGGTTGTTTGGAAATCTTCCGCAGAGCAATCAGCTTTCCTTGTTTGACTTTTAGGCAGGATATGGTATAATAGGGCAACTGTTACTTTGCTGCGTCACATGAATAAAGTGGCGTAGCAAAGGGAGAGAATGGAGGAAGATGCGATGTATGATTTTGAAGAAATAAGAAAAGAAGATCCGGAAATTGCAGAAGCGATTCAGGCAGAGATGGCAAGACAGAATTCCCATATTGAGCTGATCGCCTCAGAAAACTGGGTGAGCAAAGCAGTGATGGCAGCGATGGGAAGTCCGCTCACGAACAAATATGCGGAAGGGTATCCGGGAAAACGTTATTATGGCGGATGCCAGTGTGTAGATGTGGCAGAGAATCTGGCGATTGAGCGTGCGAAAAAGCTGTTTGGCTGTGAATATGTCAATGTACAGCCGCACTCCGGGGCACAGGCGAATATGGCAGTGCAGTTTGCAATGCTCACTCCTGGAGATAAAGTGATGGGAATGAACCTGGATCATGGCGGTCACCTGACGCATGGATCTCCGGTCAATATGTCCGGAAAATATTTTGAGATCACACCGTATGGTGTCAATGAGGAAGGCGTGATCGATTACGAGGAAGTTCGAAGGATCGCGAAAGAGTGCCGGCCGAAGCTGATCATTGCGGGAGCAAGCGCCTACGCCAGAATCATAGATTTTAAGAAATTCCGTGAGATTGCAGACGAGGTGGGAGCTTATCTGATGGTAGATATGGCTCATATTGCAGGTCTGGTCGCAGCAGGACTTCATCCGAGTCCGATCCCGTATGCACATGTGACGACAACCACCACGCATAAGACACTGCGCGGACCGCGGGGCGGCATGATCTTAAGCAGCAATGAGATGAATGAAAAATTCAATTTTAATAAAGCAATCTTTCCTGGAATTCAGGGCGGTCCGCTGATGCATGTGATCGCGGCGAAGGCAGTGTGCTTCAAAGAAGCCTTAAGTCCGGATTTTGTTGCGTATCAGGAGCAGATCCTGAAAAATGCGAAAGCATTGTGCAATGGATTACTAGAGCGAGGTGTGAAGATTGTATCCGGTGGAACGGACAACCATTTGATGCTGGTGGATCTGACTGGAACCAATGTCAGCGGAAAAGAACTGGAAAAGCGTCTGGATCAGGCTCATATCACCTGCAATAAAAATACAATCCCGAATGATCCGCGCTCTCCGTTTGTGACAAGTGGTGTGCGTCTGGGGACTCCGGCAGTTACAAGCAGAGGAATGAAAGAGCAGGAGATGGACCTGATTGCGGAGATGATCGCAATGGTGATCCGGGATGAGAAAAATGTAGAACAGGTAAAAGAAATGGTGCAGAAGTTGACAGAAAAATATCCTCTGTGCTAAAGAAGACGATAAAAAGAATCTGCCTCCGTATCGGGAAGCAGATTCTTTTTATAATCTCGTTTTGTTGTATAACTTTTAAATATTAAATTGTAATTATATAATTAAAAGGTACATCTAAAATCTGATTAAAGCTTTACTACGTTTGTTGCCTGAGGTCCTTTAGCGCCTTCTGTTACTTCGAATTCAACAGCCTGGCCTTCTTCTAAGGATTTGAATCCATCCATTACGAGTCCTGAGTAGTGTACAAATACATCATTTCCTTCGGAATCAGAGATGAATCCATAACCTTTTTGGTTGTTAAACCATTTTACTGTACCTGTCATTGTGTTACCTCCATAAATTTGAAAATAAATAATAAAGTATATCGTATTGTTTATCTAATCCAAAACAATACTTCGTCATTTTAGCATATTTAACAATGAGTGTCAAATGATTTCTTTTGGTATTTGTAAAAGTATACAAAAAATGTCGAAATGTGTAGAAATAAAAGCATTTTCTATGAATCTTGTGCAAAAGAAACTGAAAATGAGAGATTGTATTTACACAGGATTTCTATTAAAATAGAGGAAGCAAAAAGTGATAAAGGAGAAGCCGGAATATGAAAATGTCTACAAGAGGGCAGTATGCACTGGAAATTGCAGTGGATCTTGCGCTGCATCTGATGCCGGATCGTCTGGAAAGTCTGAATGATATCGCAAAGAGGCGAAATCTTTCAGAAAAATATCTGGAGAGGATTATGAAGCTTTTAAAAGAGGCGGGTCTTGTAAAAAGTGTGCGCGGTGCATATGGAGGATATTGCCTGATGAAGGAGCCGGGAGAAATTTCTGTATTGGAAGTGCTTCGTGCTGCGGAAGGTCAGCTGGCACCGGTATCCTGTCTTGTTGAAAATACCGAGTGTGGAATGGAATGCGAAATCTGCTCTACGAAAAGTACCTGGGGTGAGATGTGGGAGCAGATACTGGATACGGCTGCAGAGGTTACAGTTGCAGATATTGCAGAGATCGTAAAGAAAAAAGAGACCTGTTAGAAAGAGTGCCGGAGGGCGGTTTTACTGCCTGACGGTACTCCTTTTGTTATGGTTTAAAGCTGTTTTTGGAGTTGCTGTGTTCATCTTTTGGATAAAATAATTTCAAGAAAATATATTAAACATATTGACATGGTAGGAAAAAAGAGGTATAACAATAAAAAACATTACTAAATCGATAGGAATTAAAGGAGGAGTGCCATGAAAGTATCGACAAGAGGAAGATATGGACTGCGCGCCCTGGTTGATATGACCATTCATTCGAATAATGCTCCGGTTTCGCTTGTTCAGGTCGCAAACAGACAGAAGATTTCTCTGAATTATCTGGAACAGGTTTTCGGAACATTGAGAAAAGCAGGTATTGTGGTCAGTGTAAAAGGAGCCGGAGGCGGATATAAACTGGCGAGAGATGCAGAGTCCATTACGGTCAAAGAAGTGCTGGAGGCACTGGAAGGAACCTTTTCAATCATAGACCGGATTCCGGGAGAAGAGCAGGATGCAGTTCAGGAGGCGATCGAGAAGCTTGTATGGAGCAGGATTGATGAAACAGTCAATACATTTCTGGAACAGAAAACGTTAAAGATGCTGACGGATGAATACCGGGAAAAACTGGAACAGAACGCGGGCATGTACTACATTTAAAAACGATGCAATGAATATAGGAGGACAGACATATGGCAGGAATTTATCAGAGTGTAACAGAATTAATCGGAAGAACTCCACTTCTGGAAGTAAAGAATCTGGAGAAAGAACTGAATCTCCAGGCAAGAGTGCTGGTGAAGCTGGAATACTTTAATCCGGCAGGCAGTGTAAAGGATCGGGCAGCGCTTCAGATGATCACAGAGGCAGAGGAAAACGGTACATTAAAACCAGGATCTGCTATCATTGAGCCTACAAGTGGAAATACCGGAATCGGGCTTGCATCGATTGCAGCGTCAAGAGGATACAGAGCAATCTTTGTAATGCCGGAAACGATGAGTATCGAGCGAAGAAAACTTCTGAAGGGATATGGCGCAGAAATTGTGCTCACAGAAGGCGCAAAGGGGATGAAAGGAGCCATTGCAAAAGCAAAAGAGCTGGAGCAGGAGATTGAAAATGCAGTGATTTTGGGGCAGTTCGTAAATACCGCGAATCCAAGAGCACACGAAAAAATAACAGGGCCGGAGATCTGGAAAGACACACAAGGACAGGTGGATCTGTTTGTAGCAGGTGTCGGTACCGGCGGAACGATCACAGGAACCGGTGCTTATTTGAAATCAGTCAATCCGTCCATTGAGATTGTGGCAGTGGAGCCGGCGTCTTCTGCAGTGCTGTCGGGAGAAAATCCGGGACCGCACGGACTGCAGGGAATTGGTGCGGGATTTGTGCCGGATGTACTCAATACTTCTGTTTATGATCGCATCAGTAAAGTGAAAGAGCAGGAGGCGTACAAAGCTTCCCGTCTTCTGGCAGAAAAGGAAGGGGTTCTGGTTGGTATTTCTTCCGGAGCAGCACTGTCAGTTGCACTTTTTGAGGCCGGAAAAGAGGAAAACCGCGGAAAGACAATTGTAGCATTGCTTCCGGATACAGGAGAACGATATCTTTCCACACCGCTTTTTGACTGAAAAATTAGGTCAAAATGTTAAAAAAACGTTGGTCAGACAAAGCATATTTATTGCAGAACACAGGTTGAAAAAAAGCGAAAGATAGTATATACTACAAAGAAAAAAAGGCAAAAGGAGTTTTAGTGCTATGAAAGAATTTAAATATGTAGTGACAGACGCAGAAGGAATCCACGCAAGACCAGCAGGACTGCTTGTGAAAAAAGCAGGAGAATTTACATCTTCCGTAACAATTGCAAAAGGTGATAAATCTGCAGATGCAAAAAGAATCTTCGGTGTGATGGGACTTGGAGTAAAGACAGGAGAAGAAGTGACAATTACTGCTGATGGTGCAGATGAAGATGCAGCAATCGCAGAACTGGAAGCATTCTTTAAAGAAAACTTATAATTCCCATAAAGTCTGAGGAAAATATTATGATTACAATAACAGGAAAAAGTGTATTTGGTGGAGTGTCCATCGGAAAACTTTCTTTTTATAAAAGAAATCAGAAAGTGATCAAAAGAGAACACGTAGAAAATGTAGAATCAGAGTGTGTAAGATTTCAGGAAGCAAAAGCCGAGGGGATCCGTCAGTTAAAAGAATTGTACGAAAAATCGATTGCCGATGTCGGAGAAGCCAACGCTATGATTTTTGAGATTCATCAGATGATGCTGGAAGACTTGGATTATATTGAGTCTATCGAAAATATCATCCGTTCTCAGGAAGTCAATGCAGAGTTTGCAGTAGCAACGACAGCTGACAATTTTGCGCAGATGTTTGCGGCAATGGATGATGCATATATGCAGGGACGTGCAGCGGACGTAAAGGATGTTTCTGAGCGTGTGCTGGATATCCTCTGCGGAGTCAGCGAGGGAATCAAGCAGACAGACGAGCCTTCGATCATTGCAGCAGATGATCTGGCACCGAGTGAGACGGTACAGCTGGATAAGAGCAAAGTACTTGCATTTGCAACGATGTACGGTTCTTCCAATTCTCATACTGCGATTCTGGCGCGTACCATGAATATCCCGGCTGTTATCGGTCTGGGTGAAAGTCTGAGTCCTCAGTATGACGGAAAGATGGCTGTGATCGACGGGTTTACAGGAACACTGTATATTGATCCGGATGAAGAGACACTTTCCAGAATGCAGAAAAAGCGGGAAGAAGATCTTGAGAAAAAGGCACTCTTGGAACAGCTCAAAGGAAAAGAGAACATCACAAAGAGTGGTCAGAAGATCAATGTATATGCAAATATCGGAAATGCATCTGATGTTGGTGCAGTCCTGAAAAATGATGCAGGCGGAATCGGTTTGTTCCGCAGTGAGTTCTTATATCTGGAGAATGAGACATTCCCGACAGAAGAGCAGCAGTTTGCAGTATACAAGCAGGTTGCAGAAAACATGGCAGGGAAAAAAGTGATCATCCGTACACTGGATATCGGAGCTGATAAACAGGTGGATTATTTCGGACTGGACAAAGAAGAGAATCCGGCACTTGGATATCGTGCGATCCGTATTTGTCTGACAAGACCGGAGATCTTTAAGACACAGCTTCGTGCACTTTACAGAGCTGCATTTTACGGAAATATTTCGATCATGTTCCCAATGATCATTTCTGTTTCAGAGATTCATAAGATCAAAGAGATGATCAAAGAAGTGAAAGCAGAGTTGAAAGAGCAGGGAATCCCATATAAAGAAGATGTGGAGCTTGGTGTGATGATCGAGACTCCGGCTTCTGTTATGATCAGCCGTGAACTGGCAAAGGAAGTTGACTTCTTCAGTGTGGGAACGAATGACCTGACACAGTACACTCTGGCGATCGACCGTCAGAATTCAAAACTGGACGAGTTCTATGATCCGCATCATCCGGCAGTGCTGGCGATGATCCGCATGGCTGCAGAGAATGCACATGCAGAAGGAAAATGGATCGGTATTTGCGGAGAACTTGGCGCAGATCTGGAATTGACAGAAGAATTCCTGAAGATGGGACTGGATGAACTTTCTGTTTCTCCATCGATGGTTCTTCCGCTGAGAAAGAAAATCCGTGATTGTGAATAATCAGATACAAAAAAGGACATTGTCTGAAAAGACAGTGTTCTTTTTTTGTACTGGTAATTTCTTAAAAAAGAACTTGCAAACATATGTTCTGAATGCTATAATACAAAAAGAACATATGTTCTGGAGGGAGAGGAAATATGGCGGAGATTATTCAGGAAAAAATGTCAATCTATGAAAAACTTCAGATTCTGACCGATGCGGCAAAGTATGATGTGGCGTGCACCTCCAGCGGCGTAGAAAGGAAAGGTGATGGCACAGGTATAGGCAATTGCAGCAAGGCGGGAATCTGTCACAGCTTTTCTGCGGATGGAAGGTGTATTTCACTTCTGAAGATTTTATTTACGAACGAGTGTATTTATGACTGCAAATATTGTGTTAATCGATCTTCCAATGACGTGATCCGTACATCTTTTACGCCGGATGAGATCTGCACATTGACGATGGAATTTTACAGAAGAAATTATATCGAAGGATTGTTCTTAAGTTCTGGAATTTTAAAAAATCCGAACTATACGATGGAGCTGATCTATGCAGCCTTGTATAAGCTGCGTCATGTCTGCAATTTTCAGGGATACATTCATGTAAAGGCGATTCCGGGAGCAGATCCGATTCTGATTCAGAAAGTGGGATTTCTGGCAGACAGAATGAGTGTGAATCTGGAATTGCCGACAGCCGAGAGCTTGAGACTTCTGGCACCACACAAGTCAAGAAAAAATATTCTGGCACCCATGCGGCTGGTCCAGGAGAAGTCCAAAGAGAACAGACAGGAGCTGACGCTGTATAAAAGTGCGCCGCGTTTTGTGCCTGCCGGCCAGAGTACGCAGATGATCATCGGCGCCTCTCCGGAGACAGATTATCAGATCTTGCGTGTGGCAGAGTCACTCTACCAAAAATTTGGATTAAAGCGTGTGTTTTATTCTGCTTTTGTGGCGGTCAATGAAGACAAGGCACTTCCGGCAAGAACATCAGATGGACCGCCGCTTCTTCGGGAACACAGACTATATCAGGCAGACTGGCTGCTGCGGTATTACAAGTTTGAAGCAAATGAGCTGCTGAATGAGAAAAATCCGAATTTTAATATATTCCTGGATCCGAAGTGTAACTGGGCGCTGAATCATCTGGAATATTTTCCTGTCGAAGTGAATCGGGCGTCATATGATGTTTTGCTGCGTGTTCCCGGGATCGGTTACAAATCAGCGGGCAGGATCGTAAAAGCAAGGCGGTTCGGATCTCTTGGATTTGAAGACCTCAGGAAAATGGGAGTGGTATTAAAACGGGCGCTCTATTTTATTACGTGCAGTGGAAAAATGATGTATAAAACGAAAATAGAAGAAGATTATATTACAAGGAATCTTTTGAATACGAAAGAACGTTTGCCGGACAGTGTTGCAGGGATGAATTATCAGCAGTTATCCTTATTTGATGATGTAAATTTTACCGGGAACCAGATCGTGACTATGGTATGACAGGAGAGGGATATGAAAAAGATTTATATTTGCAGAGATGACAGAACCGAGATGCTTTCGGCAATTTATGACGCATGGAAAGAAAACCGCAATAAAGAGGTAGGAATCGGGCTTTTGGGAAAGACACAGCAGCAGCTGTTCTGCGAATATGCAGAAGTTGTATCATCCGAAAAGAAAGCGCAGGCGGTGGAACGCCTGATACGGGATCATATGGGAGAGCAGACTTATGAGGATATTTCTTATGCCCTGTTGTGTGAAGATGCGATGAAAGCAGAGGCGATACTCCATGTCATGCAGGCAGCGAGACAGGTAAAGCCAAGTAAAAGGATTATGGACTTTCTGGGAAATCCCTCTGTGGCAAAAGTGTTTGAAATGAAACGCAGAGTTTCGAATGAAGCCCATTATTTTATTGAGTTTGTAAGATTTCGGGAACTGGAAAACGGAGTTTTGTTTTCCAAGATAGAGCCGAAGAACAGGGTGCTGACATGTATCGCAGAGCATTTTGCAGATCGTTTTCCGATGGAAAACTGGGTGATCTATGACAATACGCATCAGGAATTTCTGGTGCATCCGGCCGGAAAGCATTGGGTGCTGGTACAAGGAGAAGTGCCAGACCGGGATGTGACAGAGCAGATCACGGAAGCCGAGAAGGAGTATGAAAAATTGTGGAAAGGATTTTTTAAAACCATCTCGATCAAGGAACGGGAAAATTTAAAATGCCAGCGAACACATATACCGGTCAAATATCGTAAAAATGTGACAGAATTCCAGTAAAAAACTATTGTATAATAGGAGGACTTAGTTTAACATAAGGATAACAAAGTGGCGTTGATAAGAGAAAGGAAGGAGAGATATGGAGAGAGAGGCAATCGTCTGGCTGGCGCTTTTTGTTATTCTTCTGATTGTAGAACTGTTGACTGTGGGTCTGACCTCCATCTGGTTTGCAGGAGGTGCACTGGCAGCGTTGGTTTTAGAGCTGCTGGGAGTCGATCTGATCTGGCAGATCGGGGCGTTTATCCTGGTTTCATTTGTGCTTGTGTATTTTACGAGACCGTTTGCAGTAAGATATGTCAATGCACATCATGAAAAGACAAACTATGAACAGACAGTGGGAAAAATTGTCAGAATTACACAGAGAGTAGATGATCTTGCACAGACCGGAAAAGGAATTTTGGACGGAATGGAATGGACAGTGAGGACAGACAGTAAAGAAGTTCTGGAAAAGGATACTCTGGCAAGAGTAATCCGGATTTCCGGCGTAAAATTGATTGTAGAACCGTATAAGGAGGACTAGAGGATGGGATTGATGGTATTAGGAGTTTTATTGGTATTGGTGATATTGATTCTGGCAGCAAATATCCGAATCGTACCACAGGCACATGCGTATATTCTGGAACGTCTGGGTGGATATAAAGAGACGTGGGGTGTTGGAATTCATTTTAAGATCCCGATTCTGGATCGTGTGGCAAAGAGAGTATCACTCAAAGAGCAGGTTGTAGATTTTGAACCGCAGGCCGTGATCACAAAAGATAATGTTACGATGCAGATTGATACGGTGATCTTTTTTCAGATTACAGATCCGAAGCAGTATGCGTATGGAGTGGAGAACCCGATTGCAGCGATTGAAAATCTGACAGCGACTACACTGCGTAATATCATCGGAGATCTGGAACTGGATGAGACTCTGACATCCAGAGAGACGATCAATTCGGAGATGCGCACATCGCTGGATATCGCTACAGACCCGTGGGGAATCAAGGTGAATCGTGTGGAACTGAAAAATATCATGCCTCCGACTGCAATCCAGGATGCGATGGAGAAACAGATGAAGGCAGAACGTGAAAGAAGGGAAGCGATTCTGAAAGCGGAAGGAGAAAAGAAATCTACAATTCTGGTGGCAGAAGGTAAGAAAGAATCTTTGATCCTGGAAGCGGAGGCGGAAAAACAGGCGGCAATCCTGAATGCGGAAGCAGAAAAGCAGAAGAGAATCAAAGAGGCGGAAGGACAGGCGGAAGCAATCCGTACCGTTCAGAAAGCAACAGCAGAAGGAATTGAATTTATTAAACAGGCAGGTGCGGATGATGCAGTACTGACTTTAAAGAGTCTTGAAGCGTTTGCCAAAGCAGCAGACGGAAGAGCAACCAAGATTATCATTCCGTCCGAATTACAGGGAATCGCTGGTCTGACCAAGACGATCGCAGAGGTTGCAAGACCGGATAAAGCAGCAGAGTAGAGAACATGAAAGAGGAAACAATCATAAGGATATCTGTCCGCAGCCTTGTAGAATTTATTCTGCGGGAAGGGGACATTGACAACAGAGTGTCCGGCAGTATGGAAAAAGATGCCATGCTGCTGGGCGGTAAAATACACCGCAAAATACAAAGCCGTATGGGAACGAATTACACAGCGGAGGTTCCGCTTAAAATACAGATGCCGTGCGATGGGTTTGTTTTGCAGATAGAAGGGCGCGCCGATGGAGTTTTGAAAGATGACGGAAAAGTCCTGATCGATGAGATCAAGGGGATTTTGCGAAGTCTGGAACATCTGGAAGCGCCCGTTCCCGTTCATTTGGCTCAGGCAAAATGTTATGCTTATATTTATGCAGTTCAGAACTCTTTGAAGTGCATTGACGTTCAGATGACGTATTGTCAGATGGAAACAGAGGAAATCCGCAGGTTTTGCCAGGAATTTGAATTTCAAGAGCTTCAGACGTGGTTTCAGGATCTGGTGACACAATATGAAAAATGGGCAAAATTTGAAATTGAATGGCGGAATGTACGCAATGATTCGATTCGGCAGATTGAGTTTCCTTTTCCCTATCGAGAAGGACAGCGCGACCTGGTGGTCTCGGTATACCGCACGATCTTGCGAAAGAAAAAGCTGTTTATCCAGGCGCCTACCGGAGTGGGAAAAACAATGGCAACTGTATTTCCGGCAGTGCGGGCAGTGGGGGAAGGGCTGGGAGAAAAGATTTTTTATCTGACAGCGAAGACGATTATGAGGACAGTTGCAGAGCAGGCATTTTCCCTGTTGAAAGAAAAGGGGCTGTTGTATAAGACCATTACGCTGACAGCAAAAGAAAAAATCTGTTTTTGTGAGGAGGCAGAGTGCAATCCGGATGCCTGTCCTTATGCAAAAGGACATTTTGACAGAGTGAATGATGCAGTTTTTGATCTGATCACACATTCCGGCGACTGGAGCAGAGAGGTTCTGGAAGAACAGGCGAAAAAGCACATGGTCTGTCCGTTCGAGATGTCTCTGGATGTGTCCAACTGGGCAGATGCGGTGATCTGTGATTACAATTATGCGTTTGATCCGCAGGCCCATTTAAAGCGCTTTTTCTCAGAAAGTGGAAAAGGGGAATACCTGTTTCTGATCGATGAGGCGCATAATCTGGTGGAGCGGGGAAGGGAGATGTATAGTGCATCTCTATACAAAGAAGATTTACTGGAAGTAAGAAAACTGGTAAAAGCAGAGGATCCGAAACTGGCAAAGGGTTTGTCAGAATGTAATCAGCAGTTTTTGGAATTAAAGAGAGAGTGTGAGCATTATCAGATTTTAAAAAGTGTATCGCATATTGCGTTAAAGTTGATGAATGTGCTTTCGAAACTGGAAGATTATCTGGAAGAATGCAAGGATGCAGAAAAGAAAAAGCGGGTGCTGGATTTTTATTTTGCAGTGCGCAGTTTTTTAAATGTCCATGATATCATGGATGAAAATTATGTGATCTTTTCGGAAATGATGGAAGACGGAAGGTTTCAAATCAAGCTTTTTTGTGTCAATCCGGCGGTGAATCTTCAAAATTATCTGGAACAGGGAAACAGTACGATTTTCTTTTCTGCAACACTGCTTCCGGTTCATTACTATAAAAAGCTGCTTAGTGTTGAGAAAGATGATTATGCAGTGTATGCACATAGTTCTTTTCCGCAGGAAAATAAATTTCTTTTTATTGGAACGGATGTAAGTACCCGTTATACAAGAAGGGGAGAGAGTACATATCAGAGATTTGCCAGATATATTGCAGTGATGGCAGAACAGAAAAAAGGAAATTATATGGCGTTTTTTCCATCGTACCGTTTTTTGGAAGAGGTACATACGTGCTTTTTGGAGTGTGTTGATCACGAAGTCGACAGTATCTGTCAGGTTTCGTATATGGATGAAGAACAGAGGGAAGAGTTTTTGGAGGAATTTGAACAGGAAAGAGAGAAAAGTCTGGTTGCATTTTGCGTGATGGGCGGAATTTTTTCAGAGGGGATTGATCTGACAGATGACAAGTTGATCGGAGCAGTGATCGCCGGAACAGGGCTTCCTCAGGTGTGTACAGAACGGGAAATTTTAAAGCAGTATTTTAATGCTGCTGACATGGATGGATTTGACTATGCGTATCTGTATCCGGGAATGAACAAAGTTCTGCAGTCTGCCGGGAGGGTGATCCGAACGGAAAGTGACAGAGGTGTGATCCTGTTGTTGGATGACAGATTTCGGGCAATGCGATACCGGGAAGTGTTTCCGAGAGAGTGGCAGCAGTATCAACTGGGAAGTGTGAAAAATCTGGAACAAGAAATACGGACTTTCTGGGAAAGTCCGTAATTGTACATCAGTCAAAAAAACTTAAGAATTCTTTTGCTGCCTTTGAGGTCAGCACCTGTTCATTATAAGCGATGACAAGCTCACGCTCTGGCAGTTCTTCTTCTGTCTGGACAGCAAAGAGATCGCAAGTCTGCTCAGAGAGACAGAAATTTGGAATAAATGCGATTCCGAGTCCGATTCGTGCAAGATCGATCAGAAGATCATTGCTGGTCAGCTCGATTTCAGGAACCAGATCCAGTTGATGCTGCTGGAAGAGGCGGTGCAGATATTCACTGGTGGTACTGTGCTTGTCCAGCATCAGAATTGGATATTTTGACAGTTCCTGATAGGAAAGTTTCTTTCCTTTCAACTCTGCAAAATCCTGGTTGGCAATAAAAACATCATGAAATTTTTTGATCTTTTTGATCGAAGAGACATTGCTTAAGTAGCTGTTTGGGTAGTTGACCACAATGAGATCGACCTGTCCGGATTCCAGTAATTCTACACATTTGATGGATGTCTGGTTGACAACTTTGATGTGGGCATTTGGAAATGCTTCGTGAAATTTCTTTAAATAGGGAACCAGAAAATATCGGCAGATCGTATCACTGGCTCCAATCCGAATCTGTCCACCGGTAGAAGCTGCATCCAGAAGCTGGGATTCCCCGCGCTGGATCAGATGCATGGCAGGTTCGATATGGCGAAGGAGGATTTCTCCTTCCGGTGTGAGCTGGACTTTTTTTGTACTGCGGATAAAAAGCACCTGATCCAGCTTGCGTTCCAGTGTTTTGATAGACTGACTGACAGCAGATTGTGAGATGAAAAGCTGTTTGGAAGCTTCGGAAAAACTCAAAGTAGATGCCACGTGATAGAATACCTTATATAGTTCATAGTTAATATCCATTATTAGACCTCCTAATAAGTGCTCCCTGTATTATAGGGCAAAAATGAATGAATTACAATCTATATTGTGGTAAAATATACAGGAATCGCAGAAGAATGGAAAAAATGACGAAAGCAGAAAAGACTGGGAGGTAAAATGCGTGAAAAAAGTACAATGGTTTTTGGGAATCGTGTTTTCTCTGGCGCTGATTCTGGTGCTGCTGATCAACAGCTTTCAATTTGCGGCGTATGGAGATTTTGGATTTTACGAAAAAGAATATAAGAAATATGATGTGGTCTCGGATCTTGATATGGAGCTGAAAGATGTGATGTATGTGACCTATGAGATGATGGATTATCTGATCGGTGACAGAGAAAATCTGGATGTGTACATAGTGGTAGAAGGAAAAGAGCAGGACTTTTTTAATGAGCAGGACAAATTGCATATGGCTGATGTGAAAAATTTGTTTCTTGGTGGTCTTATGGTAAGAAGAGTATCAGCGGCGGTGATGCTGCTCTGTCTTTTCGTACTTTGGGTGACAAAGGCGAATTGGAAAAAGATTCTGGCAAGAGGATATCAGATCGGTCTTGGGATCGCCACAGCCGGAGTCGTGTTTCTGGCAGGAGCGCTGATTGTAGATTTTAATACAGCATTTACGGTATTCCATGAGATATTTTTTACCAATGATCTGTGGTTGTTTGATCCCGCTGAGGATTATATGATCCGGATGCTGCCGGAAGGTTTTTTCTATGATATGGCATTGCGCATTGGGGGAATCTTCATTATCAGTATGCTGATCTTTCTGGCAGTCAGTGTGTTTCTCGCCAGACAGGCCAAGAAAGATGAAAATGAAAGAAAAATTAAAAGTACTTATGAGTGAGTTTAATTATATTAATTATACTTATGAGAAAAAATGTGGTAAGATTACGGTAAAAAGAGTTACTTAATGTTTGAAAGAAGTGCAAAGGAGATTGTATATGAGCAACGTGAAGCGCGTATATGTAGAAAAAAAGGCAGAATTTGCCGTACAGGCAAAAGAATTGAGACATGAGATCAGAAGTTATCTTGGAATTGAAACTGTGACAGGTGTCAGAGTTCTGATTCGTTATGATGTGGAGAATCTTTCAGAAGATACGTTTGAGAAAGCATGTAATGGGATTTTTGCGGAACCGCCGGTAGATGTACTTTATCTTGAGAGCTTTCCGGTATTTGACAAAGATCATGTATTTTCGGTAGAATATCTGCCGGGACAGTTTGATCAGAGAGCAGATTCTGCTGAACAGTGTGTGCAGTTTATCAAAGAGGACGAGTCTCCTGTGATCAAAACGGCGACAACATATGTCATCGAAGGAAACGTAACAGAGGATGAATTTGCAGCGATCAAGAATCACTGTATCAACCCTGTGGACTCAAGAGAGACAGGAATGGAAAAACCGGAAACGTTAGTGACTGTGTTTGAGGAACCGGAAGATGTGAAAGTATTTGATGGTTTTGAGACAATGCCGGAAGCAGAATTAAAAGCGCTTTATGATTCCCTTGGGCTGGCAATGACATTTAAAGATTTCCAGCATATCCAGAATTATTATCACGGAGAAGAGCATAGAAATCCGACTATGACAGAGATTCGTGTTCTGGATACATACTGGTCTGATCACTGCCGTCACACGACATTCTCTACAGAGTTAAAGGATGTGACATTCGGTGAAGGAGACTATAAAGAGCCGATCGTCAATACATACAAACAGTATTTAAGTGACCACAGTGAGATCTTCAAAGGAAGAGAAGATAAGTTTGTCTGCCTGATGGATCTTGCGCTGATGGCGATGCGTAAGCTGAAAAAAGAAGGAAAGCTTGCAGATCAGGAAGAATCAGATGAAATCAATGCATGCAGTATTGTTGTTCCGATCAAAGTAGATGGAGTGGAAGAAGAGTGGCTGATCAATTTTAAAAATGAGACACACAATCACCCGACAGAGATTGAACCGTTTGGTGGAGCGGCAACCTGCCTTGGCGGTGCAATCCGTGATCCGTTGTCAGGACGTACTTATGTATATCAGGCAATGCGTGTGACAGGAGCTGCAGATCCGACGGTATCTGTAAAAGAGACTTTAAAAGGAAAACTTCCTCAGAAAAAACTGGTGAGAGGAGCTGCTCACGGATACAGTTCTTACGGAAACCAGATCGGTCTGGCGACAGGACTGGTAAAAGAAATCTATCATCCGGATTATGTGGCAAAACGTATGGAGATCGGTGCAGTGCTTGGGGCTGCTCCAAGACGTGCGGTGATCCGTGAGAATTCAGATCCGGGAGATATTATCGTACTGCTCGGCGGACGTACCGGACGTGACGGATGCGGTGGAGCAACAGGTTCTTCCAAAGTACATACAGAAGAATCTATTGAGACTTGTGGCGCAGAGGTTCAGAAAGGAAATCCTCCGACAGAGCGCAAGATTCAGCGCTTATTCCGCAGAGAAGAAGTAAGTAAGCTGATTAAAAAGTGTAACGACTTTGGTGCGGGCGGTGTTTCTGTTGCGATTGGAGAGCTTGCAGACGGACTTCGTGTGGATCTGGATAAAGTACCGAAAAAATATGCAGGTCTGGATGGAACAGAGATTGCTATTTCAGAATCTCAGGAGCGAATGGCAGTAGTCGTAGATCCGAAAGATGTGGCAGAATTCATGTCTTATGCAAAGGAAGAAAACTTAGAAGCAGTCGAAGTTGCAGTAGTGACAGAATCTCCGAGACTGGTTTTAGTGTGGAGAGGAAATGAAATTGTCAATATTTCCCGAGCGTTCCTTGACACCAATGGAGCACATCAGGAGACAACAGTAGAAGTTGAGATTCCTGCAAAGAAAGACAGTCTGTTTGTAAAAGAAGAAGTGACGGATGTAAAAGAAAAATGGCTGGAGACCTTAAAGGATTTAAATGTATGCTCTCAGAAAGGTTTGGTAGAGATGTTCGACGGCTCCATCGGAGCAGGTTCCGTGTTTATGCCGTACGGTGGTCAGTATCAGATGACAGAGACACAGGCTATGGTTGCAAAAGTTCCGGTTATGAATGGAACAACAGATGCGGTTTCTATGATGAGTTACGGATTTGATCCATATCTGTCAAGCTGGAGTCCGTATCATGGAGCGATTTATGCAGTGGTAGAGTCAGTTGCGAAGATCGTAGCCGCAGGTGGAGATTATAGCAAGATCCGTTTTACATTCCAAGAATATTTCCGTCGTATGACAGAAGATCCGAAGAGATGGAGTCAGCCGTTTGCAGCACTCTTGGGTGCATATGATGCACAGCTTGGATTCGGGCTTCCGTCTATAGGGGGAAAAGACAGTATGTCTGGAACATTCCAGGATATTGATGTTCCGCCGACTCTTGTATCGTTTGCCGTAGACATGGCAACAGAGGATGAGATTATTACTCCGGAACTGAAAAAGTCAGGAAATAAACTGGTTTGGATGAAGATTGAAAAAGATCAGTATGATCTCCCGGTTTATACACAGCTGATGGATCAGTATGGCAAATTTGCAGCAGATATCCACAGTGGAAAGATCGTTTCCGCATATGCGCTGGATCGTCATGGTGTGATTGCTGCGGCAAGTAAGATGGCATTTGGAAATAAACTGGGCGTGAAGATCGAGCATAATCTGGATGCGGGAGAATTGTTTGCACCGGCATTTGGAGATATTATTGCAGAAGTTCCGGCAGACAAAGTGGGAGAACTGAGCATTGCATACACGGTTATCGGTGAGGTTCTCGAAGAGCAGAAATTTGTTTATGCGGATACCGAAATTGCTCTGACAGAAGCGGAAGAAGCATGGATAGGCACTCTGGAGAGTGTATTTGCGACAAAATCTTCCGCAGATAATGATGAAGTGGTGGAAGAAAAGCTCTATCATACATCCGATATTCATATCTGCAGTCATAAGATCGGACAGCCGACCGTATTTATTCCGGTATTTCCTGGAACAAACTGTGAGTATGACAGCCGTAAGGCGTTTGAGAGAGCAGGCGCAAATGTGATCACAAAGGTATTCCGTAATATGAATGCAGAGGATATCCGTGATTCTGTTGCCGAGTTTGAAAAGGCAATCGGACAGGCACAGATGATCATGTTCCCGGGTGGATTCAGTGCAGGAGATGAGCCGGATGGTTCTGCAAAATTCTTTGCAACTGCATTCCAGAATGCAAAGATCAAAGAAGCAGTAGAAAAACTGTTGAATGAAAGAGATGGACTGGCGCTCGGTATCTGCAACGGATTCCAGGCACTGATCAAACTGGGGCTGGTTCCTTATGGTAAGATTGCAGGACAGACAGTGGATTCTCCAACATTGACATATAACACGATTGGACGTCATATTTCAAAGATGGTCTACACAAAAGTTGTGACAAACAAATCACCTTGGCTTGCAGGTGCAGAGCTCGGAGGGGTTTACACAAATCCGGCTTCCCACGGAGAAGGTCGTTTTGTAGCGAGTGAAGAGTGGCTGGATCAGTTATTCGCGAACGGTCAGGTAGCAACACAGTACTGTGATCCTTCAGGAAATATCAGTATGAACGAAGAGTGGAATGTCAATGGCTCCTACCGTGCGATCGAAGGTATCACAAGTCCGGATGGAAGAGTACTTGGAAAGATGGCACATTCCGAACGCCGCGGTGATTCTGTAGCAATCAATATCTACGGAGAGCAGGATCTGAAGATCTTTGAATCCGGTGTGAAATATTTTAAATAAAAGAATGGTTTGATTTGAAAAACAGACTTGTATTTTTTGTAACAGTCTGATACAATCTAATTTGTAATTAATAGCAAAGGCTGTTACTGGTAATGCAGGCAAGACCGAGAACAATGAGGAGCATGAGATTATTGCACCTCTTGTCTTGGTCTTTTTTATGAAGAAAGTATCAATTATTCCAGGTTCGTAATCCATATGCAATTTTTTTTGCAACGGCTTTTGGAAGATTTGCTCCAGAAAGAAATTACAGAAGAGGAAAGGGTTTATTTGATTGTACATATTTCCAGAACTACACAAAAGCAATAAAAATAAAAAACAGAAAAAATCGGTGGATTCCAAAAACAACTTGAACTAAAAAAGTTCAAGTTGTTTTTTTTGTGCATAATGCACAAAGAGGAAGGAGAGGAAAATGACAAACCGAGAGTTGTTCAGAGTAAGCAAAAAGAGATTATGTGAATTAACCAGTCAGTATTACGAGCCGGTAACATTGAAAGAGGTAGCATATGAAAAAGTTTCCAAGCACTTTGGATATTTTCTATTTTTTATGAATCAAAATCAGCATGAGGTAAAAGTGTATTTTGACAGGTATAGAGATACAAATATCCTTCGGATTGAGTGTAGGCAAGAAGCTTTTGAGAAAATGTATCATCCATCTGATCAAGAACTTATAACCTTCGGATTGATTAGAAAAGAAAAGTATGAGCAACTCTGCAGATGTGCATAAGGGGGGAAAAGCATGTATGATCGGGCGAAAGAACAACAAAAAGAAATTGCAACAATAAAGGAGAGAACCATACACCTGAATCTTTCAGATGCAGATTGCAAGAGAATCTCAACGTATGCAGCCAAAGCAAATATCACAGTATCACAATTACTGGAAAGTTTTATCGGAGATCTGGTAAATGGGACGTATACCAATGGAAGTGATGAAAGAGATTATGCCCAAGAATGGTTTGAACGCTGTGGTTATGGCATGAATTCTGAGAAAACATTTTTAAGGTATATATTGGAAGAAGGGGCTGATGTGGAGTTTTTGCTGAATGGTTTAGAAGGTATAAAGAAAAGTAAAGAACTGATACAAATGCTAACAGAGGAGTTACAAAAAGAAATTGACCGTCAGCGAGAAAATCCTGAATATCAATACGAATGGGCAGAAGAGGATAAAGAATGTATTCGAACGGAGCAGGAAGAGTTGGATGCAGCGATTCTGTCTGTGAAAGAGTGGTGGGAAGAGTATCAGGCATGGAAAAAGCAAAAAAACTGGTGGGATGTTGGAGAAGATACTGCGGAACGAACATTTGATGAAGAACTGACAATCATCCAGGAATGGTGGAATACATACCGAAGTCTTTTAGGAACTGAAACAGAATAAGTAAGATGTTCCGAAATTCGGAACATAAGATATGAGGAGAAAATACATGATAAAAATTTTATACGAAGACAGAAAAATTATTGAAGAAATGTACAATAGTCAGATGCCGATTAACAGGATTGCGGACAGGATAAATGTTGCCAGATCTACACTTTATCGAGAATTGCGAAGAGGAGGGGTGACAGAGCCATCCGATTTGTATTCTGCTGATTTGGCACAGAAGAATACGAAACAGAGGAAATGGTTTTGAACAGTAAACGGTAGAAGTGAGAGAAAGTCGGAGTGTCAGGCAAATGAAGATAAGCGAGGAACGGATTAAATGGGTATTACGTGATTATGAGGGTGTTCTGAAATACTGTGATGCCAGGTATGCGAATTATCGTAGAAGTTATATCTGTGAGAAACAGGAACTGCAAAATTTTGTACTGCCAAAGATAGACTTTGAACCACGGAGCAGTAGTGGAGGGGACAAGCGAGATTTATCGGATTTATATGAAAGTTGGACGGAACGCCAGAAGAAGTTTCAAAAGGAACTGATCAATCTGATGTTTGAAGTCGAAAAAGAGCGAGAGGAAATACATCGTATCTGGCTGTGTTTTCAGATGCTGCCTAAAAAAGAATATGAAATTTTGCAAAAGCTGTATGTAGACCACCGTCCTTACAAAGAAGTAGAACTGGACAGTGGGATCAGTCATCGAGCCTTTGAAAGGATCAGAAAACATGCAGTCGAATTGATCCAGAAAGCCTATGAAAGCAAATGGAAAAAAGAAAAGTTGTTGGTTTATGCAAAAAATGAAAAAGAGCACAGACAGCAGAAGATAGAAGAGGAACCCTATCAGCAGATGGACTTATCCAGTTTTATAGATACGGGGAAGAATCATGTTCCGGATTTCGGAACAAATAAAGGATAAAAGAAAGGATGTTCCGAAATTCGGAACAAAAGGTGAAGAGCATGAAACGATTTGTGATCGGAAATTTAAAGGGCGGCGTTGGGAAAACAACAACAGCGGTGAATCTGGCATACAGTATGGCAAAGTTAGGCAAAAAGGTTTTAGTTTTGGATGCAGATCCTCAAACCAATCTGACCCCGTTTTTTATCAAAGTAAACGCAAACGGACACACGATCAAAACAGTGCTGCAACATCCAAACCTGGTGCGCAGTGCCATTTACCGGACACGATATGCAAACATCGACATCATTAAAGGGAGTACAGATTTAGTAGAAAATGATGCATATGATACCAATGCTCTTTTGAAGGCACTGATGCAGATTCAGGATCGATATGACGTTTGCATTATGGATACCAGACCGGCCATGGAATTGATTACGACAAGCGCACTTTATGCGGCAGATGTCCTGATCACGCCGGTTTGTCTGGATAAATTTTGTCGGGACAACCTCCTTCTGGTAGAAGATAAATACCATCATTTACAAGAACAGGGGGTGGGCGTAGAATGGAAGATCTTTGCAAATAAAGTGGAAAATAAGCGGGCACAGAAGCATACCTACATCGACATGGTGGAACGGCATTGCTGGCCGTTTATGGAAACCTGTATCAGTAAGGGGGCTGTTGTGGAAAATGCACTGGAATACTATAAGCCAGTTATGAAGCACCGTTCCAAAAGTCAGGTGGCACTTGATTTTATGGATCTGGCCATGGAGTTACAGGAGGTGTAAGGGATGGCAAAGATCAGTAATATTTTCAAAGAAGAAACAAAAAAAGCAGACTTACATCCCAAGAGAGTTACCCATTGGATTCATTATACCAAGCTGAAAGATAACCCTGCCCAGTACCGTTATGGAAAAACGATGCAGGAGCGGGAAGAACTAAAAGGGGAAGTCCGCAGGAAAGAGGAAGCCCTGGCGGATCTGATTGAAGCGGATGGGGAAGTGATACAGGATCTTCTGGTTAGAAAAATTGACACCGATGAATATGAAATCATTGCCGGACATCATCGAAGAAACGCCTGTAAGATTCTAGTGGAAGAACGGAATCAGGAAAGTTATGCCATGCTTCCCTGTATCATTCGGAACCTTTCAGATGTACGGTCTGAATTTACCTGCTATTCCTCCAATGGATATGCAGCAAAAACGGATTATGAAATTATGTGTGAACTGGAAGGAATGAGTCATCTGTTGAGGACTTATCCGGAAGAATTTCCGAATCTTCCAGCGGGAAGGCTTGCAGATAAGTTGGCAGCGCAGCTGCAGATGTCCAAAAGCACAATTGGAGAATATCGGACGATCGCAAATAATCTGGGAGAAAAGGGGATGCAGGCCTTTCAGGCAGGGAAATTGAAAAAGAGTGCAGCTGTGGAACTGGCAACCTTACCGGAAGAAGAACAGGAAGAACTCTTAAAACAAGGGATTGTAAATCACAAAGAAATTAAAGTCTACAAAAAAAGTAAGGATGTTCCGAAATCCGGAACAATGGAACTTCCACTCCTGCAGTTTGAAACCGAACAGGAATGGAAAGATTTCTTACTGCAATATCCAAGCTGGACAGTTGTAAACAAAAATAAAATGACAGAAGAAACTCTTTATGAATACAGACTGGTCAATGGAACAAGGATTTTGGTACGGGAGTTTCCTTATACATCCGGAGAGGAAACCATTTCCTGTCAGGAGTGGTATCTGTGGAGATCAGAAATCCGGCATTTCCGGAATGCACGAGTAAGGCTGGAAGATGTTATAGATTATATGCAAAATGAAAATGAGTGAAGTAATGCTGTTCCGAAATTCGGAACAACAAAATAAGAAGAAATGGAAAGGGAGAATATATGAAGCTTGGTGCAACCATGGTATTTGCGTTAGTTATAGCGTTTTTTGCGGCTCATTCATTTACATCATTGTTTGAGCAAGAATATAAACTCACTTTTAGGCGATCAGTGATTCTATTTTGTGGATTATTTGTATTACTCTTTCTGTTAATTAGTTTGGCACTTTTGTTTTTAACGGAATAGTATTGTTAATATTTTAGATGCAATTACCACAACAGCAATAAAAAGCCAGGTTTAAAAGAACTAGAAATTTTATGATTTGTTAGAGAAAAGATGAAGTAGGCACAAGTAATACTGTTCCGAATTTCGGAACAGCAACAGAATAAGGAGAAAAAAATGAGAGATCCATTGTACCTTTATGGAGATGAACCGTATGAGGAGAATGAAAATGTAATACTGATTCCAAAGGAACTGGTATTTACAGAAGCATTTGCAAAGCTACCCGGAGACGCACAGATCTTATATTTTGTAATGTTGGAGTATCTGAATGATGCAGAAGAGAAAGGATGGATTGATGAAGAAGGAAAGCTCTATATTGAGTTTCCAATCCAGGAGATTATGAATCTGCTCCATTGCAGCGAAAGAAAAGCAATCCGGTTATTGGAAGAATTGGATGAACAAAAGGGGCTGGGGTTAATCAAGAAAAAAACACAGGGTGGCAAGAAACCAAACAGGCTGTATTTAAAGCCACTTGCAAAGGTGTTAAAAGAACTGAAAGAAAAGTAATGTTCCGAAATTCGGAACGGAACAGGAGCAGATATGGGGAAACTATCAAAGCACACGAGAAAAAGACTTTTCAAATTATTGGTAGCAATAGGGATGTTCGGTCTGATGGCAGTATGGGATCGTGTAATCCCACAAAATACAGCGTGGAAACTGGCGGTCAGTATGCTGTTAGGTGGTGCGGGTCTTTTTATAAGTATCCGGCTTTTGAGCAAGCCTGACGTACAAGAGAAACAACAGGGAAGAGAGGAATAAGGCATGAAACGACGACTGTATTATTATGGGGAAGATGTTCTGAGTAAATCTTTTTTGATTTTGCCAAAGGAACTGGTATTTACCAAAAGTTTGGCAAATATGTCTGCAAAATCTAAGATTTTATATTGTGTGCTCAGGGAGCGTTTGATGTTGTCTGCAAGAAATAACTGGACAGACGAAAATGGAAGAATCTATATCATCTATTCCATCGAAAAAATAGCAGAAGATCTGTTTTACAGCAGGGCAACGATCATGCGTATGATGGACGAACTAGAGCACCTTGGACTGATAGAAAGACGGAAGCAAGGACTTGGAAAACCCAATTTAGTGTATCTTTGCAATTCTGAGACTATCGCAGAATTATTGTCCGGAGCAGACATTGAGATTGAGGAATGGGAACAGGGAGAAACAGAACATCGATTGACCTGTCAGATTTGCAACCCAGAACATACAGCTATCGAAGAAGTGACAGAAACAGTGGAAACACAGGAAGAACCAGTTATTTTGGATGTGACCTGTCAGATTTGCAACCCGGAGGAAAGTGGAATAGAACAGCAAGAACAGATAGAATCCGAAGATCGTGCAACCGATCAGCAGTATCAAAACTGGCAGTCCCAAAACCAAAATGACCCGATGACCTGCCAGATTTGCAACTTCCAGAAGTATCAGGATTGCAACTCTAATAATACTGAGTATAAAAAGAATAATAGATATAAACATCTATCTATCATGTATACAGTAAATCATTCAAGAGTACAGGATCGATGGATGGATCGAGACTGTGTAGAAGCATTTTTCCGGAAGAAGTGGGAATATGATGTTTTGCTGCAGGACGGAGCAGATGCAGACTTGTTGTCAGTACTGCTTGCTGTAGCAGTGGACACGTGCAGCCGAAGGAGTACCACAATTCATCGATTTGGGAGACGGGAATATACAACAGCAGAACTGCGGGCACAATTTTCCAAACTGACCATGTCACATATCCAATATGTGTTATATTCCCTGGGGCAGACTACCACCCGGATCCACAATATCCGAGCCTATCTTCTGACCAGTCTGTATAATGCGCCGGATACCATGACCTTTTATTACAGCCGGAAAGTCTACGAAGATTTGGGGTATCAGCCGGTTTCAAATTTTGGAAACCATGATCAATCAGATTCGTTCCGAATTTCGGAACATAGACTTTTTTCTAGGAGTGTAATCAGGGAACAGTATGCGTGGAGGTGAAAAGGATGAAATGTCCATTTTGTGGATCCGACAGAGGGTATTACCAGATCGAAAGAGTACATAGAGCTTTACTGTTTAATTTTGACGGTAAACCAATCGGGGGAACAGAAGATGTTACAGATTATGCAGGACGCAGGAAACAGTGTATCGACTGCCATAAGATACTTCCAAGGAAGTTATTTGAGTGAATGAAGGAAATGAATAATCATTGTGCCGAATTTCGGCATATGTGGAGGTAACAAGGGATGGATGTAATTTTAATAGCAGTTTTTCTCATTACAGTAGTTCAGGGAATAAAATTTTCGATGTATAACGCAAGGGAAGAAAAAGCATTCGAAGCGAAAGAATATACGATTGTAGGAATAAGCTTGCTATTCTTATTGTCTCTAATAACAAAATAATTAACGCTTAATACTTCCACGGAAGTTATTTGAGGAAACGGAGTGAGAAAAATTTGAGCAAAAAAATTGAACTCATACATATCAAGCCCTGGGAACGTGACCAGTATCCGGATTTTAAATCTAAAACAGAGCTAAAGAAACAGAAATTGATGCCGGGCTATCATGTGAAACCAAGAGCTATTGTAGAATGGAAAAAATATGAGGATTATTACCTTTATGACAGGAACAAAACCGTTCCATATCACGAATCACAGAGAGAAAAGAAGAGGAAGAGGATGGAAAAGAAAAAGCGGGACGAAGCACGAACTTGTAAAGGCTGTGGGACGAAATTTCATTCTTATTTGCTTCGCCACAAGGGAGTACCATTTCGGCAAGCAGAACGATTGTGTGCAGATTGCTATTTTAAAACATTTCAGAAATACAAAAAAGGAATCGTGTATGATTTAGAGACCACTGGGGTAAATCCATGGAAGGATGAACCGTTGTCTATGTGCATTATGGATCTGCAGGGAAAAGTAATTTTTGAACATTACTTTAGGCCGGAGCATACAAAATCCTGGCCAGATGCGGCAGCGATTCATGGAATTACACCAGAAAAGGTGGCAAATGAATCTCCGATGTCCTTCTATCGGGATCAGATTCAGAAAATTTTCGATGCTTCAGATATTTTGATTACCTATAACGGGATTAACTTTGATGATTCATTTTTAGAAGCTGCGGGCATCAAGCTCCCAGAAGTAATGCAATTTGATGTGATGCGTGAGTATGCCTGGCTGATACATGATTGGGATGAATATCATCAGGGGTGGCGTTGGTGGAGACTGATTGATTGCGCAGCGTATTATGGCTATGAGTTTTCGGCTCATGATGCAGCCGAAGATGTAAAAGCAACGCTATATTGTTACAAGAAGATGGTTTTTGGGGAGAACTAAGCTGGCTGTTATGTTCCGAAATTCGGAACAGGAAGGAGAAAACATGGGGAAAATAGAACCGGAAAAAGAAATAAAAAAAGTGGTTATTTGCTATGAGGACGGAGAAGAGAAAGAGATAGAAAAGGGATTCTTTTGCGAAATGCACCCAGAGGAGGAATGTCTGAATCTGACTTTCCACATGTTCCAGGTGGAAGGAAAAGAGCTGGTATGTATCATAGATGGGATGATGGAGTTGGGAGACCGCCTGGGAATGTTCTCACCAACAAAAGAAACACAGGAAGGAGAAGAGGGAAACCGTGAAAGAAAAAGAAGTTAGGTGTACTCCGGAGGAATTGAAAGAACTGATAGAAAATCTGGAAGAAGGGCAAATCCTGGAGGTGACATTTGATGGGGAATAAAGGATTGGATATTGTGCAGGTAAAGCTGGTGATGGATAAAACCTTGTACAGTGAAGAACAATTATCCTCTCCGGATCAGGTCGTACAGTTTATGAGAAAAGAGCTGTCAGAGTATGACAGGGAAGTATTCTGCATTTTGAACTGTACAACGAAAAGCCAGGTAATCAACATGAATATCGTCAGCATGGGAACGATCAATGCGTCCCTGGTAACAGGACGGGAAGTGTTTAAAAGTGCAATCCTTTCCAATGCGAGCTATGTCATCCTGTTACATAATCATCCGTCTGGTGATCCGCAGCCGAGTCACCATGATTTTCTGGTTACATCAAAATTGTGTGCGGGTGGACATATCTTAGGAATTGATGTGTTAGACCATATCATTGTAGGTGGACGTACAGGAAAGTATCATTCCATGGCAAAGGAGGGAGAACTGGAAAATTTGCGGACAAAACTATTGGAACCGGCAAAAGCTGTAGCAGAACCTCTGTTTCAGAGGGTTGGTAAAGAAAAGCACAGAATAAGAAGGAGATGAGAACAGAACTGTTCCGAAATTCGGAACGTTCTTATGCAGAGGAAAGAAGATGTCATATACTGCAAGCAAAAAGGAGAGGCATATGACAAATCGAAACCTTAATCGGATGAAAAGCAAAGGAACGAATAAAAAAGTAGAAGTGAATGATGGAATGATGGAAAAAGAAAGCAACGAAAAATTGAATACGATACCGCAGATGGGGGGCGGATTGCTTGCCATTTCATCGAATGTATAGAAAAAGTAAATGCCATTTCCGAGAGAAAAGATAGTAACACTCGACTATCTGTCCGACAAAGGGAAAAGAGCCCGATGTTTCAGAACCCTTTTCCTCTCCTTTTTCTACGAATGTTTCCATTTGTCACGCAACTTTGCTTGCAAGTATTGTTTTTGACATATCCAGTTAGACCCTCATCAATTATCGGAAATTGGCCGACTTAAAAAAACAAGGCTAGTATAACTTCCTGCAAAGTTTTCTTCCGTGTGGCTCCAATATAGCTGATAATCGGTTTCCGTTTTGCTCAAATATGCCCATCCTGTCATTTTATCCGGAGAATCAGCAGAATATGACATAAAGTGGTTTTTATCTTCTACGGTATAGTTGATGATGGTATCAGATACATATTCGGGAAATAAGCTTTTAATCGCATAGGTTCCATTGTCAAAATATTCTCTACTTGGATTTCCTTCATAGTCGGTCGAAGCATACCATTCACCAAGAAGTAAGTCTGTGGACAAAGCCAATGGCTCAGCTTTTGTGTAACTATCATAGTCCAGTTGGAGCGTTCCATCTTCCTCAAACTGGGCATTCAGATTGACCTCACTGCCGTCGGCTTTGGTGACAGAAAGTTCACTTCCCGATAACACTTGATACTTCCCTTGTTGTATCCCGTCCGCCGTATACTCAATGTACAGTCCATCTTGTGTGAACTCGATGGGAGAGCGAGAGTCTGTGTACCAATACCCGATCAGGCCATCTTCCAATTCCTTTAACTCTGCGGCAGCCTGTTCCTCCGCCGCAATGCGTTCAGCTTCTTTGCGGGCATCTCTGGCAGTTTGGGCTTGATCGGCTGACTTGTAAAAAGTACGAGGAATTTCACTATCTCTGTCATAATAGCGAAGAATCATTTGTCCGTCCTCTTGCTCAATTTTTAACTTGTGCGTCCCGTCTAAAGGGCCGACCATAACCACCGTGTTTTCTTCAACGAAAAACTCACCAGTACTCAGCCAAGAGCCATCCGTATATGTATTATCCTTTTTCAGCAATAGGACTGACTCATCATCTTGGTCAGAATACCAAGTGCCGACCACAGAGCTATTTTTCGAACTGCAACCAGTAAACATACACAGGAGCATAATGCTTGCCAATATAATAGGTATCGCTTTTTTCATTTTATCTGACTCCTTTCATGGATATATAGTTATAGTTTATCATAGTGACAGCAAAATTGAAAATAAAAATTGAAAACAAAACTATACATATTAACCTTAAATAAAAATGAGTAATATTTGTAATAGTACGGTTTCTAGCTCTTAGAAACATGAGTTTTAAAGAACTTGAATAATATACAATTTCTGATAAAATATAAAAAAGGAGAGTAGAAATGGGACAAAATCGTATGAAACAGAACGTATATAAAATGCTGTTTACGGTAGGTATTGGTGGTATTTTTTCGTGCTATTTGCTCGAATTAAGCAGAATAAAATTACTTCCGCTTTCCGAACAGTTACAACGAAGTATCGCATTAGGAAACATACCGGAGATACACATTTCATCTTTAGAGATAATGATTTCTTTTATCAGTGTATTTGCAATCTTATCAGCTCCATTTTTTATGGACGGAGGAAAGAAAGCAGGGAAAAGGTGTCTTATACTCTTGTGCTTTCTATTTATTGACTTCTGTAGTTTGATATCTGCAATTGTCAGGGGGGAACTTTTTCATATATATATTGTGGTTGTATGGGTTTCTTCTATTTACTTTGTATGGATGTGTTTTGAAATTCTAGGGGTGTTATATCGATGGATGAAGACAGAATCAGCAGGACAAACGATTGATGTGGTAAAACTGACATTTCTATGGACAATTATAGCATTTATACTTGGAAAGGTATGGTAACAGATGACGGCAATTGCAAAAGTCAAAATAGCCTTAAATATAGTATTGGAAATTACAGTAATCATATATACTTTCTTTTTAAAGCATTATAACGAGGCTCTACATAAAATACGGAACAGTATGAAAATGTTTTTCTTCAAGCGTGGAATGTAGTAGCAGAAGAACGGTTTTGGGGATACTTCATTGTAGGGGCAATCTTAGCAATCGCATTGGTTGTGGTATCTGGGAAGAATTATAGAAGTCGCAATGAGTTAGAAAAAGTATGGATCATTTTGATTGTGTTAAATATGCTTCTCTTAATTGAACTGATGATCGTATACTCAAATCCGGTTTTTACATCACTGGTTATTTGTGTCATTGGAATAATAATTTTAGGAGAAGGTATGGGGAACTAAAAAGCTACTGTAGAATTATTGTAAGGAGACGGTTTTATGTCATACTACGTATCTGGCTATTATCAAGAAAAGGCAATTCTGAAAAAAGATGGGCATTTGTTTTTTATACAATGTGAGGAAGCAGACGCACCTACAGGCACAATGGTGGAAGGAAATGCAGCAATATCGATCGCAGAACTTCCAGAAAAGGAACAACAGGAAATTCTTCAGATCTATGCCAGCTGAGGGGAAGGAAATGATGCAGGATAAATTTTTCATGGAACAGCAGGACAACCTGTTTTATGCGAAAAGGAACATTGTAGATAGTATTTATTCTCAGTCGAAACTGGAAGGTATTGCAGTCACATTTCCAGAAGTGCAGGAAATCTATGAGGGACGCAGTGTTGCAGGATTGAGTGTAGAAGAACTTATAAAAATCAATAACCTAAAGCATGGATGGAAGATGATGTTTGCTACTGTGAATGCACCATTTGATTTTCAATATATACAAAAACTGAATCAGAAAGTCGGAGAAGGGATCGTGATACATGCCGGAAAATTGAAAAATTCGGATGTCAGTATTGGTGGAACATCCTGGAAGCCAGAGATTCCAATTTATGAAAAAATAGAAGCGGAGATTCAGGCGATTATGAATGCGGATCTGTCCGTGACTGAAAGAGCGATTACGATCATGCTTTATATCATGCGTTCCCAGATGTTTTTTGATGGAAATAAGCGAACGGCGCAGCTTGCAGCCAATCAGATCATGATTCAAGGCGGTGCAGGTGTTCTCCGTATTCCGGTAGAGTGTCAGAAGGAATTTTTTGCAAAGCTGATTGGATATTATGAAACAGGGAATATGAGAGAAGTAAAACGCTTTGTTTATGATACATCCATTGATGGATTTGTAAAGAAACAGACAGAACAGCCGGAAATATCTGCAGAGATGTTCCGGAAAGCGGTTCAGGAAAAACGATTCCGGAAGTAAAATTTGCGGGCGCAGGGTAACCTAAAGTAACGTAAAGTAACCTAGAAAGCACCTTACAAAGGTGATATACTAAAATTGGAAAAAAGGAGATGACAGGATGGAATCGGATTCAATTTTTCATAATCCCTATATAGAAAAACTGTTATCCGCAGAAATAAGGCTTTGGGAAATTCCCAAAGAGGAATTGCGAGGGTCTATGGCATGGGAAATTTATCTGTCGGCCTTCCGGGCGGACAGAGCATTGTCGAAGTCCCATTATGAAACGGATTTATGTTTATTAAAAGAAGAAATAGAACAGGCGAGAAAAACAACAGATTTTAGTTTTACACATTGTCTGGAACGGTTGTATGAAGATAAGAGGTCAGAGTATGAACTGGTGTATCGATTAAAGAAGGATCCTATGTTAGAAATAAAGCCGACATCCAGAAAGGTCAGTATTTTTCAATATCTGCGGATGAAAAAACGGCTTTAAGGCGGACGCAGGGTAACCTAAAGTAACGTAAAGTAACCTAGAAAGCACCTTGCAAAGGTGGTATACTAAAATTAGAAAAGTATAGAAAAGGAGCGAAGAGGAATGAAAGAAATGTGGAAAAAATACAAACGACAGATCCAGATTGGTGGGGGAATCTGTTTGATCGCAGCATTGGGGATCGGCGGATATGTAGCAGCGAATCAGGATACCACTGTGCAGACAAAGGTAGAGACAAAACAGGAGGCAAAGTCCTCCAATCAGAAGATTGCGAAAACGGATTCGAAGGATACAACTTCTGAGAAGAAAACGGATACGAAACAGGATACTGGAAAAAAGGAAGAAACCAAGTCTGAAAAGACAGCGGAAAAAAAGGAAACCATAGCAAAAAAGTCAGAAAATTCTGACAATAAGAAATCTACAGAAAAGGCGGATAAGAAAGAATCGGTAAAAGCAGAGAAAGAAACAGGAAAAACAGAATCTTCTTCCAAACCGGAGCAGAAACCGAGTCAACCGGGATCCAAACCAGAACAGAAGCCCAACAAACCACAGACGAAGCCGAGTCAGCCGGAATCTAAGCCGGAACAAAAACCGAGTAAGCCGGAACAGAAGCCGAGCCAGCCAGAGTCGAAACCAGAAAAACCACAGCATACCCACACCTGGCAGGAGAAGACCCATACAGTCAATCATCCGGAAGTGGGACATAACGAGCAGTATGTGGTAAAAGAAGCCTGGACAGAGACAGTCACAGAAGATGTGTATGATCCTTGGGATTGTTGCAATGTCTGCGGAGCGGACTGTACAGCGGATCCATCAGGTCACATGAAACAACACGCCTTAGCAGGAGAAGGTGGTGGATGGCATACTGAATATTACAAAACAGTGACGAGAACGGTGGAACATCCGGCAGAGTACGGAACACGTTATGTAGTCGATACTCCAGCTTGGACAGAAACTGTCAGTGATGGATTTTTCTGTACTGGATGTGGAGCAAAGAAATAGTAGAGAGGAGTACATATGGTAGAGAAAGAGCGAATGCAGCCATTTTGGTATCAGGGGACTCTGACTGATCCCAACGAGGAGCTGCCGTTTCCCTTAGAGCAGTTGGAAGCGGAGAACGCTTGGAATGATATGTGGGATGCCATGACAGAAGAGGAACAGGATGCTTATATGAAAGCGGAGTTTGGAACAGAACAATAAACAGAAGACAGGAAATAAAAAAGAACATTCGAAAGAGTGTTCTTTTTTTGCACCCATTTTGAAGGGAGGGAGCAAAAATGAGACGATATCGGAACCGAATCCGGATTGCGGATTCTTCCTAACAAGGGTTGTTGCAGGAAGAACAAAAAGAAAAAAGGAGGGAAACTTGCATGAAAAAATGGAAACGGATACTGTCTGCAATTCTGGCGGTTTTGCTGTTGTCAGGAAGTATGCCTGTATGGGCGGCAGAGACAGTGGATCCAGACGAACAGGCAGGAGACATCCAGGAACTCAAAGAAAAGCTGGAAGGACTGATCCCCGAAGAAGAACTTGGGAAGTATACGAAAAAGGAATCTATCGGAGAGGCAAGGATTGGAAGGGAAGTGGGAAATACTACGTCTTTTTTTGCGGCGGAAGGATCGCAGGCAACGATCACACCGGGGACGCCCCATGCATACGGTTCTTGGAATACAACAGAGTTCAGTGTAAAAACAGAAACAGGAACCTATCTTGGATACTGTGCAGAACCAAACAGTCCCACTCCATCGGGTGTGTTTCAGGTCTCAAAGTTGAACAATGATCTGATCAAAGCAATGTTGTTGGTTTCAATTGGCGGACCGGCATACGATGTCAGTAAGCCATACTTTGAGTCACCGGATGTGCAGGCACATATTCCAGATATTTATGGCTGCTGTCATGCGGTAATCGGATATTTATATGGAGGATATACCACAGGATTGAATTATAACCAGTTAGCATGGGTTTATAACATTACGGTCGAACTGAAAGAACGATGGATGAAGGTGCTGAATGATCGTGGCCTTATGAGTCAGTATACGGCATATGTGGCATATAACAATGCACAGGATATCGTGTGGATTGAAAAAGATCAGAAAGGCAGTTTAAACCTGAAAAAAGAGTCTGCTAACCCGGAGGTGACAGATGGAAACAGCTGTTACAGCAGGGAAGGTGCAATCTATGGTGTTTACAAAGAGCAGGCTTGCACTACAAAAGTTGCAGATCTGACTACCGATGCACAAGGGAACTCCAATACCGTGGAAGTGGATGCGGGAACCTATTACGTCAGGGAGACCAAAGCCCCGAAAGGATTTGTCTTGGATAAACAGGTACATCCGGTTACAGTTATAGCTGGAAAGACAGCAGTGCTGAAAGTAAAAGATCTTCCACAATTAGATCCGGTGGGAGTGCTGCTTGGAAAAATTGACAAAGAGACCAACCAGAATAAACCACAGGGAAGTGCCTCTCTGGAAGGGGCTGAGTTTACGGTAAAATACTATAAAACAGAACCAACTGGAACTCAGGATCCGGCGGAACAGGGAAAAACACCAGAGCGTACATGGATTTTCAGGACAGATGCAGATGGATTTATTTCCTATGCCCCAGAATATCTAATATCAGGAGATGAATTGTATTTATCGCCAACGAAAAATCCATCTATTCCATTAGGGGTGGTAACACTACAGGAGACAAAAGCCCCAGAAGGTTATCTAATTAATCCGGAAGTCTATGTTGTTCCGATTACCAGTAGTAATGATGGTAGTGAATTCGTTGAAACTTACAATCAACCCAAAATTCCGGAAACCCTACTGACACTGGATATCGTAAAAGTCTTAAAAGGAAAAGATACGCCGATTTCAGGCGTGGTATTTACTCATACAGACTCCAAAGGAAACCAGGAGGAAGTGACAACGGATGAAAAGGGAAAGGCAGTACTGAAAGGCCTAACCCGTGGTATTCATACCATTCAGGAAAAAAGTGTACCGGATGGGTATACCAAAAATCCAGGGGTCTTGAAGTTTTCGGTGGACGAAAATAACAAGATCACGTTGCTGGAAAATACGGCAACGGATAAAACCGGAACCATGAAATTTACTGTTCGTGAGGATGGAACGGCACAGCTTCACGTAGAGGACGTCCTGGCACCGTATGAACTGGTGATCCACAAGGTGAATGACCATGCAAAGGTATTGGAAGGGGCAGAATTTACCCTGTATGCAGACAAAGACTGTAAACAGGAATTGCAGAAAGCCACCAGTGGAACAGATGGAATCTTGCAATTTCAAGATCTGGAAGTGGATAAAAAATATTATCTGAAGGAGACCAAAGCACCGGAGGGTTACCGGATCCCGGTGAATTCGGACGGCACGGATATCGTGTATGAAATCTACACCAAAAGTGATCCGCAAAAAGATCTCTTTGAATACTATGTGAATGGAAAGAAGTATACGGATACAACCGGGGATTTTGCCATTACCGGAACGAAAGCAGAACGGGAAGTGCATCTAAAAGTAGTAAATTTTGTGGGAATGCAGATGCCGGAAACCGGAAGCCCTTGGACATTGGGAATCGTTTTGGTGGGAATCGGCTGTCTGATAGTGGCAGGATACTTTATGAAGAGAAAGGGGAAACAGGAAGATGAAGAGAAATAAAGTGTGGATGTTCGCAACACTCTTAGCATTGGGTGGAATCAGTGTAAGTACCGTAGGGGCTCCGCTGTTGACAGTACAGGCTGCAGAAGAAGCAACCGTGGCAGCAAAGGAATATCACACCCAGGGCGGAATTGCCAACATGGGAAGCGGCACGGCAAACATTACCATCAAGGGAAATGCAGGCCAGACGCTGGTAGGGAAGAAATTCCATGTGTACAAGCTGTTCCTGGCGCAGAATGCACAGGGCATGGAATCCATCAATTACACCTTCAATCCAGCCTACGAACAGGCATTAAAGAATGTGGCAGCAAAGGCACTGTCTGTTCCAGTGGATGATGTGACAGAATATATGGTAATCGATTACATCCAGTCTCTGAACGCCTACAAAGTGGAAGGAGCGCAGACGGAACAGGAACTGGAAGGACGCTACAGCAAGTTTCGGTATTTCGTAGAGGACTTACGAGATGAAATCGAAAAACAGGGCGTGCAGTCCGAGGTGGTGAATGTAAAGGATGTAAAAGCTGACAATTCTGTCCAGCTGACAGGCTTAGCGTTCGGCTATTATCTGGTGGATGAAATTACGGATGTGGAAGGGACACACTCTGCAGGATCTCTTTGTATGGTGAGTACAGCAAACCCAACGGCAGAAATGCAGATCAAATCCGATTATCCAAGTGTGATCAAAAAAATCCAGGAGGATGATCTGCCCCAGAACATTCCGGATAAAAACGGCTGGAATGACATTGGGGACTATGAGATCGGCCAGACTGTTCCTTACAAATACGAGTCCAACATTCCAAACATGAACGGATACAAGACCTATTACTACGCATGGCATGACAAGATGGACAAAGCCCTGACATTCCAGCCGGAAAGTGTGAAGATCACCATTTCCGATGAAAAGGGGAAAAGCTACACGTTGAAAAAAGGGGAATTTACTGTGAACACCAATCCAGGAGGGGAAGATACTTTCCAGGTGGTTGTCCAGGATATCAAAGCAATCGTGGACAGACAGTTCCCGAATTTTAATGCCAAACAGGAAAATACCTATGGACAGAAAGTGACCCTGACTTATGAGGCAACGTTGAATGATCTGGCAGCCAACGATACGGGACGTCCGGGCTTTGAGAATGATGTGCGGCTGGAATTCTCCAACGATGCAGATTCCAACGGAGACGGGAAAACAGGATTTACCCCATGGGATACGGTCGTCTGCTTCACCTATCGGATTGACATTGTGAAAACCAATGACCATGACAAGGTGCTGCAGGGTGCACATTTCCGGTTATACAGTGACAAAGACTGTAAAAACGAAGTCTACGTGAAACAGGGGGATACAGGCTATCATGTGATCAACCGGGATTCTGCCGGAGGTACGGATCACACAGGTGGCAGCCAACCACAGGATGCGGTGGAGATGGTATCCGGAGCGGATGGACAGGTGATCCTCATCGGTCTGG
>SKEG01000377.1_pt1 | contig 48994 bp, 31 predicted proteins | sample 4826631 | NCBI WGS metagenome assembly SKEG01 (sample SAMN11008815, study PRJNA524170) | human gut metagenome | biome: Human fecal sample; material: Feces; isolation source: fecal sample from pouch patient p26, p34, p50 | host: Homo sapiens | place: Israel: Tel-Aviv | collected 2016-11-02
AAGAGAAGATTTGCGGCGGCCATGGCCCAGGTGAGACGCCCGGTCCCATTCCGAACCCGGAAGCTAAGGCCTGGCACGGCGATGGTACTGCACCCGACAGGGTGTGGGAGAGTAGCACGCCGCCGCATCACACGTACAGGAAGCCCCTCGGAGCACACGCCCCAAGGGGCTTTCCCCATATCAGGACACCCGCGCGTCGGGGTGTTTCTCGCGTCCTTGGGCCTTAGCGTCTCGGATCTCCCCCGGTCCGCCGCGCGGACGGCTCCCCCTCAAAGAGGGGAGCCAGAAACCTCTTGGGCCCCGACGGGATACTCCTGCCGGGGCCCAGTGCGTTTTGGGCGGCAACCCGCTGAATACCCGGTAAGATGGCTGAGGTATCAACATACAGGCCAGGAGGTGACGCGCATGGTGGCGCCAAGCCGTGATGACCGTAGCGTAGATGCATTGGTGAAATCCAAGGCAGTACTTGATGTATTGGCGGAACTGGGACCAAGCACTGCAAAAACCATAAGCGAACGTACTGGTGAACCCGTAAGCTCAACGTATCGTTTGCTGGATAATCTCGCCGCAGTCGGTTGGGTGGAACGCGGCATCAATCGTGGCGAGTATCGGCTTGGCATCGATTGCGTACGTATCGGCGGCCAAATCGAAAGCAGACTGGACATTCAGCAGATCGCTCGCCGTACCTTCCGCGCCCATCGTGGCCAGTTCGGCATCTGGGGTCTGTTCGTTCGGAGGCGATTGCGCACGGTGTGTATCGAGACACGCACCCGTGAGGCATTGCAAAGCTATGCACAGCTGGTGGGCAATAGCTTGCCTCTGAGCATGAGCGCTCCCTCTCATGTACTGACGGCCTGGCTTCCCCCGGCTCGCTACGAGCAGCTGTTGGAACACTATGCCTATAACAACGAGCTCGGCGGCACATTCTCCACGATGCGTACCACAGCAATGGGACAGGCTCGTCATATACGTGAATGCGGCTTCACCTATGATGTCGGCCAGACCATGGCCGGCTCCGTGACTATCAGCGTACCGGTATTCAATCACGCCGGAGAGATTCAGGCGGCAATCGCCCTGAGTGGCCTTTCCCGCTCCTTGGAACCTGAGCTGGCCTGTCTGGTAGATGGGAAACCGGCAACGGCATCGGCTCAAGACATGGTGCAATTGGTGCAGACTGCCGGCCGCGAGGTGTCGCGAGGCCTTGGATACAGCGGTGATTATCTTGGCCTGAGCAGTTGAATACGATGAGTCAGGGATAAGTCAGGGGGAAGGAACGTCGGCGATGGCGGAAGACAAACGTGAACCGACCCGCGCTTTAGACAAGGCGAGTCGTGTGATGGACGCATTGGCGGCGGAGAATGGCCTGTCTCCGGCAGATATCGCCGACGCCTGTGATATCCCGCGATCCTCCGTATACCGTGTGCTGGATGGACTGGTCGATGTGGGGTGGGCCGTAACGGATACGGATGGCAACTACTCATTATCGCTGGACTGGCTGCGATTGGCTGATGCCGCTCGCACGTCTCGTACCGAATGGCAGCCTGCGATTGCGGTCATGCATGCCATCACCGCGCAAACCGGCATGACCTCATTCCTCAGTGTGGTCTCCGGCACTGAATTGGTATGCGTGGAATGCGCGCAAGGTCATGCCATCGATTCGCTGATCCTGCGCCCGGGCCGCGTGCTGCCTCTACATGCTGGCGCGGCCGGCCGCGTGGCCTTGGCGTATTTCGAGGATGCCGATGTCGAACGCTATCTTGCAGGAGCGCCGTTCCCGGCATATAACGAGAACACGCTGGTCAGTGTGGAACAGTTGCGCGAGGATATTCGCTTGACTCGCGAACGTGGATATGCACTGTCGGATGAGGATGTGACGTTGGGTGTCGGTGCCGTTGGTGTACCGATTGTGGACAACGAGTCCGGTCGCGTGATCGCCAGCCTGTCCGCCGGTGGATTCGTGGACGAAGTGTTAGCCACTCAAGAATCCTTGGCCGCGTTACTGCACGATGGCGTACGCGAAATTCAGGCAGCCTGATTCGGCCCGCTAGGCTGTCGGGCTGGACGGTTATGTCCGGTCAGCTATGGCCTTTGCCGGCTACGGTTCTGCTGGTTATGCTTCTGCCCGACTACGTTGCGGTCCGCTACGCTTCGGCCACACGACCCAGCGCGATGGCGGTGATCAGCACGTACGCCTCGCGCGGGTCGGTGGCATCCCAGCCGGTGGATTCGGCGGCGCGCTTCAAACGGTAGCGGATCGTATTGGGATGTACGTTGAGCTCCTTGGCCGTGGTCTCGAGCGAACCGCCGAACTTCAGGAATGTGGAGACGGTGAGCAGCGTCGGATCATCCGGGCCTGCTGCTGCCAGGCTTCCGTAGACCACGCGGACCAGTTCGTCACGGGCGTCCGCGTCGCCGATCAACGCACGTTCGGGCAGGGCGTCGTCGGTGCGTAACGGGCGCGGCAATGGCTGCACGGTGGCGGCCAGAGCCGGCGCGGCCTGAAGACAGTAAAGCGTGGCCTGAATCGAACGCATCGCGCCATCGGCACCGGTACGCTGCGGACCCAAGGCGATTGGCCGATCGGCGGCGAACGACGGGTCGATGGTATTGCAGATGATTTCCGGCGTGGCCGCACCGACCGGACGAATCAACGCCACTACGGCGGTGCTGTTGCCGATCGGGCGCTTGGCGGTCAGACACACACCGCCGAAATCGGCCACGATTTTCTCGATTTCCTTGGCCGTACGTGCGGCGGACCGGGCAGGGTATCCGGCGATGGCGTAACAATCGAAGTCATGCTCGAAGCCGAGGATGGTGAACAGGGACTCCACTCGTTCGTCGGCCAGATGATTGAACAGGCACTCGAACAGCACGGTGCGTACGCGGTTGGTCGCGGCGATGCCGGGTGCGGACGAATCGGCAACGTCGGCAGCAAGAAGTTCGAGAAAATCTGACATAGTCACTAGTGTAGCGTCGCTGATTGGCGTTGCCTTTCAGCCAAAGACTCTCGCCAATACGTCAGCACCACGAATCCGAATACAAACGCAACCGGCAACATGTGCCGCTCGAAATTATTGGCCGGCGCGGTGATCATCACGCCCATCAGCAGTAGCAGCGGAATATGGGTCATGAGGGTGAGCCAACGTCGGCGAATCACCTCGGCCGCGCCGATCAGCAATGTCATCACCACGTAGAAATTGCCGTGCGTAGGCCAGCCGAGTACGGGAATACCGCCCCATACGCGAGTGAAGCCGGCGATGTGCTCACGCCAGTCATGGTTGTAATCCTTGATCCATGTGGAGTTTTTCTGCACGTAATCGCTGGTCACGTAATAATCCATCGATACGTACGGCTGATCGTTCACATTGAAGTATCCGAAGCATTTGGCCAGCAACGCATCCAGCGCGATGATTGGATTGTCCTTGACGATTTCGAACCATGCCTTGTTGAAATTGGTCATATCCTCGGGCGTCACCGTGCGCCACTTGTAGCTGACCTTCTTGGCCTGAATGCCGGAGGATTTCACCGGGTCGGCGTCCTGCTGGGAGTAAGCGTCGGCCATCTGATCGAGATTGAAGACGGGCGCGAGGTTCTTTTTGGCTTCGTCTGAAATGCCGTCCGGATTGCGCTGGGCCACGCGGGCGATCATTTGCAGCTGTACGCCGCGGCTTTCGATTGGGTCGCCGCCGATGATCGCGCCAGAGGAGATGGCGAAGGAGATGCCGCCGTGAATCAGTACGGTGGGGATGAGCAGCGCCACGACGTAAGTCGCCCAGCGCTTGCGGTCGGCGATCAGAGCCAGCACGATTTGTAGGGCGATGATGTACCACGCATATTTCGCGGAAATCAGCATTACCGACGTGGCCAGGATAAAGGCGATGAAACTGTGACGCGGCAAGTGGACGGGCGTGGCGATGGCAGGGGTCTGAGGATGTTTGCGGGTGCCGGCGGGGTGCCAGGTCTGGACGAGTTCATACCAGACGCTGAACCACCAGACGAACGAGAACGCGAACAGCGGCGATTTGGTGATGGAGATAGTGGAAAACACGGCCAGCGGGCAGACCATAAAGAACAGCAGAATCAGGAATCGAGCCAATCCTCCGGCCTGTGGGGGAGCGGCGGAATCCGTTGCCGTTTTTCCTATCCAAGGCCGGTTCAGGAATCGATTGGCGGCGGCAGCGCAGCAGAACACGGCGAACAGCGTCTGCAGGGCAGCCAACGTCACGATACCGGCATCGTTTGAGCCGGTCAGATGCCTCGCAAACGTGACCATCGCGCCATAGAACACAGTGAGTACCACATTGTGCTGGTCGGTCAGATACGTGGGATCGGACGGCCACATGTAGTGCGCAGTGGGGTAGATGTCCATCGGCACGAAGGAGAAGAAGCCGATATAGGGCTGTTTCAGGCCGGTCCACTGGTTCCAGGCCCAGCTGAATTCACGGATCTGTGAGCGGAGGTCCGCACCGAATGCGGCCAGCAGAGTGGTCGGCACCCAGAGCCAGCCGACAAAAAACACCAGCATAAGCTTCCAGAACCGGTTCGTGCCGCGTGTGATCCAGCGGTCCAGAACAGTGACGGTGGACGTGACGATAGCGCGAACGGTACGACGGGTCTTGGCTGGTTGGCTGGCCTGCTGATCGGCGGCGGGCCGTGATGTTTCGCTAATCCGCTGATGTTGACGTAGTCGCTCGCCGATAGCCCTCGGCAGTATGCGCTGGCCTGCTGCGAATCGCACCATCAGCGTGATGATTCCGAGATATATCAGGAATGACACGACGAATATTGCGGTATTGGCCCAGTTCCAATGGGCGAGGGTGCCGTTCTCCTCGTCCCAGTACAGCGGGCCGACCGCCGTGCACAGTGCAAGCCACAGGCCGGCCAGCACGGCCAGTGTCCAGCGCGCGGCAGCGCCCGCGCGCGCAAGATGCGGGTGGGACTGGCGGCTGGATACGGCGGCAAGCTTCGCGGTGGCTGGTGACGTCATGACAATATATGGTAGCCGCACAGGTCAACGGTTGATATTCGATGTCTGCCGGGCATCGCCATTGTTCGCAAGCCAATATGACGGCCGGGTGCATGCGTGGGGTCGGCGAATGCGGAATTTCCGAAGTTGTGAACGTTAACATGGGCTATGTGGGTGAAAATAGTTGATTTTGCGCGCTTTTCCATGGAATAACGCGGGCATATCGCGCCAAAATCGAGGTAACGTAGTGCCCATGATGATTGCGTTGAAAGCTGCAACGCCGCAGCTACCCAGAACTACAGCCGTCGCAGATCATGTGGTCGCCGTGGACGAAACCGATTCGACCAACGCGCTGGCCGTACAGATGATTGGCGACGGGTCGTTGACGTTGCCCGACCACCAGGATGGCGAACTGGCGGTGGCCGTGGTGGCCGCCGACCGGCAGACCGCCGGCCGTGGGCGCAATGGTCACAAGTGGGTCAGTCAGCCCGGCCGTTGCTCGACGATGTCCTATGCCGTGCGCATTCCGCGCGCGATCGCCACCGACGAATCCGTCAATGGCTGGCTGCAGATGATCGCCGGACTGGTCACGCTGGACGCCCTGAACGGCATGATCGAGGAATACGGTGCCGCGCCGAACCAGCCGGACTGCTCGCTGGAACTCAAATGGCCGAACGACGTGTTCTGCCACGGGCTCAAGCTGGGCGGGCTGCTCTCGGAACTGGTGATTCCGCCGTCGTCCGGTACCGGTACTGATGCTGATGACGACGTTGTCATCGTGTTCGGCGTCGGCCTGAACCTGGCCTTGGGCGCCTGCCGGCTGCCCACGCCGCAATCGACCTCGCTGCAGCTGCATGTCTCCGGGCTGCCGTCGTTCGGCGAGATGCGCGATGCGGTGGCTGAACGTCAGGTCGAGGGCTTCCGCGAGCGGTTGGCGAAGTTCATCGCCGACCCGAAGGGCCAGGCCGAGTCGTTGCGTGAGGAGGTGAAGGCGGTGTGCTGGGCGCGCGGCCGTCAGGTCGAGGCGCACTTCACGGACGGCACCACGCTGACCGGCGAAGCCATCGGCCTCAACGAAGACGCCTCACTGATCCTGAGAACACAAGACGGTGCGGACCATACGGTCCGCACCGCCGATGTGGGAGTGCTGTAATAGCCGGCCAGTAGCTAGCTAGTAGCTCAGGTCAGCGACCGAGCTTGGACAGGCCGGCGGCGGCCAGAGAGGCCACCACGGCCTTGATGGCGTCGCCAACCACGAAGCCCATGGAGGCCAGGGCCACGGCGGCGAGCGGCGCACCGGTCAGCGCGGACTGGATGACGAAGCCGAAGGCGTACACCACCACGACGCCGCCGACCAGCGCGGCCAGCAGGTAGCGGCCCGCGGTGCGCGCGGCGGCCGCGAAGGACGAAGTGTCGGACTTGCCGCGCAGCAGGGCGATGACCACCACACCCGGCAGGAAGCCGAAGAGGAAGCCGGCGCTCGGGCCGACCAGGGCCAGCGTGGAGGTGCCGCCGGCGAACACCGGCAGGCCGACCGCACCGGCCGCCAGATAGGTGGCGACGGCGGCGCCGGCCTGACGCCACGGCAGCATAAGACCGGCGAGCATCACCACGAACGTTTGCAGCGTGATCGGCACCGGCGTGCCCGGAATCGGAATCTCGCCGGCGGCCGCGGACAGCCACATCAGCACGGCGAACAGCACCGGCTTCCAGGATGCGGCGACGATACGACGGGCGAGCGATGTGGTGGCCGCAGCGGATGCGGTGGTGTGTGAAGTCTGCATATCAATGACCCCTATGTTGCGTGATATCGCCGTGAACGGCGGGCGGTATGCGATGGATGAGGGGAGGTTCCGGCGGGTCGTGCGGTATCCCCGACAGTCCGAACCGTCCATATGGTGGACGGTCCCAAATGAATCCGACCCTGTGCGGGCGAATCGTGCGGCGATGGACCGATGCCGGTCCGGTCACCTTCCGTTCGCCCGCAGATGAGCCTTCCCCCGAACTTACGGTTGCCATCGTAGAGGTGTTCGATTTCGTGCGGTTTCGTACCAATTTACAAAATTGTCGATTTCGATTTGTCATAAGTTGACGAACACAACCGTAACGTCAACTTCTTGAGCCGGCGCGCAAGGATGTGCAATCGGCGGATTTGCAACGTTTTTGATAGCAGGCGCCAACGGTTACGTTGCCGGAACCTACGCGCGCGTTTGTTCGTAGCCTACAAAAGGGCGTGAAAGCTTTTGTGTGAACGCGGCTTGCCCTCTCCTCTATATAGAGAGCACAATTTGACACTATGGCTTCTATCGTCAAAAAACTGCTGATTGCGAACCGAGGCGAGATTGCGCTTCGCGTGGTGCGCACGGCCAAGGAGATGGGTATCTCCACCGTGGCCGTCTACTCCGAACAGGACCGCAATAGCCGCTATGTGGACATGGCCGACGAGGCATACCTGCTCTCCGGCGACACCTACAAGGACACGTACCTCAACGAAGATCTGCTGATTGACATCCTGCACAAGACCGGTGCGGATGCCGTGCACCCCGGCTACGGATTCCTTTCCGAAGTGCCGAGCTTCGCGCAGAAGGTCGAGGATGCCGGTGCCATCTGGGTGGGCCCGCACCACACCGCGCTGGTGGATTTGGGCGACAAGATTACCGCCCGCCGCGTGGCCCTACGCGCCAAAGTGCCGCCAGTGCCCGGCCTGTCCGAACCGGTGACCGACGTGCGCACGCTGCTCGACTTCGCACACACCCACGGCTACCCGATCATGATGAAGCGCACTGATGGCGGTGGCGGCCACGGCATCACCGTGGTGCATGACGACGAGGAGCTGCGCCGCTTCTACATGAACCACGACGCGCTGCAAGGCGGCGATCTGAAGGAATACTTCATCGAGAAGTTCGTGGACAAGGCACGCCACGTCGAGACCCAGTCCGGGCGCGACTCGCACGGCAACTTCACCGTGTACTCCACCCGTGACTGCTCGCTGCAGCGCCGCAACCAGAAACTCGTGGAAGAGGCACCCGCGCCCTTCCTGTCCGAGGAAATCATCAGCACGCTCGAGGAATACTCCCGCCGCCTGTTCACCACGGTCGGCTACGTGGGCCTGGGCACCTGCGAATTCATGGTGACCCCGAACGGCAAGGTGTACTTCCTGGAAGTCAACCCGCGCTTGCAGGTGGAGCACACCGTCTCCGAAGAGGTCAGCGGCCTCGACCTGGTGCGCGAACAGCTCAATATCGCCGCCGGTGGCGAGCTCACCCGCGCCCCCGAACTGCGCGGCCACAGCTTCGAACTGCGCATCACCAGCGAAGACCCGGCCACCAACCTGACCCCCGGCTCCGGCACCTTGGAGAAGATCCAGTGGCCGGCCGGCCCCGGCGTGCGCATCGATACCGGTGTGGAACAGGGCGACACCATCTCCCCGAAGTTCGATTCGATGATGGGCAAGGTCATCGTCACCGCCCAGAACCGTCTCGACGCCGTGGCCCGTGTGCGCCGCGTGCTCGATGAGCTTGTGATCGAAGGCGTGCCCACGCCGATTCCGCTGTTCAAGGAAATCTTCCGCAACGACGACTTCACCGCCGAGCATGGCCACCCGTTCGCTGTGTCCACCAAGTGGCTGGAGCGCACGTACCTGAACCGCACACCGGCTTCCGCCGCCTCCGGCCAGCCGGCCTCCTTGGCCGCCGCCCCGGGTGCCGCTGCCCCGGCCGCGCCCGACAAGTCCAAGTCGGAGACGTTCGTCATCGAGATGAACAACCGCCGCGTCAAGCTCACCGTGCCACTCGACATCGTGGAGAACATCACAGGCTCGGCCCGCGCCCGCGGTGCCAAGCGACCCACCCAGCCGTTGCGCGGTGCGGGACTGCACAACGTGGCCTCCAGTGCCGCTGCGGCCAACGACGGCGCCAAATCCGGCGTCATCGCCTCCCCGATGCAGGCCGTGGTCACGCGCATCAACGTGTCCGAAGGCCAGCAAGTGGCCAAGGGCGACCTTCTGGTGGTGCTCGAATCCATGAAGATGGAGAACTACGTGTACGCGCCGGCCGCCGGCGAAGTGAAGAAGATTTTCGTTGGCCCGGCCGATGGCGTGGAGGCCGGCGACACGCTGGTCACGCTGGACGTGAACGCCGGCAAGGCCAAGGCTGCTGCGGCTGCGCCGGGATCTCTCCCTCAGGCGGCTGCGTCGACAGCTCCCTCGTCAGAAGGAGCCGATAAGGCCACCGACGCCAAGAAGGAGGGTGGCAATGACTGACATCATGGATTCGCAGGCCGTGAAGGCCGCGGCTGCGGCCTCGGCCGCCAACGCCGCCCAGCCTTCGGCCCACCAGCCGCTGCGCACCGCTGTGGTCAAGGCCGCCGAACTGGCCCGCGCCGCCGAAGAGCGCGCCCGCGACAAGCAGCACGCCAAAGGCAAGAAAACCGCGCGCGAACGCCTCGACCTGCTCTTCGACACCGGCACGTTCGAGGAGATCGGCCGCTTCCAGGGCGGCAATATCGCCGGCGGCAACGCCGGTGCGGCCGTCATCACCGGCTTCGGCCAGGTCTACGGCCGCAAAGTGGCCGTCTACGCCCAGGACTTCTCCGTCAAGGGCGGCACCCTCGGCACCGCCGAAGGCGAGAAGATCTGCCGACTGATGGACATGGCCATCGACCTCAAAGTGCCGATCGTGGCCATCGTGGACTCCGGCGGCGCCCGCATCCAGGAGGGCGTGGCCGCCCTGACCCAGTACGGTCGCATCTTCCGCAAGACTTGCGAGGCCAGCGGCTTCGTGCCCCAGCTGAGCCTGATTCTCGGCCCCTGCGCCGGCGGTGCCGTCTACTGCCCGGCCCTGACGGACCTCATCATCATGACCCGTGAGAACTCGAACATGTTCGTCACCGGACCGGACGTGGTCAAGGCCTCGACCGGCGAGACCATCTCCATGGCCGACCTCGGCGGCGGCGAAGTGCACAACCGGGTGTCCGGCGTGGCCCACTACCTCGGCGAGGACGAATCCGACGCCATCGACTATGCGCGCACCGTGCTCGCCTACCTGCCGTCCAACAGCGAAAGCAAGCCGCCGGTCTACGCCTACGCCGTCACCCGCGCCGAACGCGAGACCGCCAAGCGACTTGCCACCATCGTGCCCACCAACGAACGTCAGCCTTACGACATGCTCGAAGTGATTCGTTGCATCGTCGATTACGGCGAATTCGTGCAGGTGCAGGAACTGTTCGGCGCCTCCGCGCTCGTCGGCTTCGCCTGCATCGACGGCAAGCCGGTTGGCATCGTGGCGAACCAGCCGAACGTGCTCGCCGGCATCCTGGACGTCGACTCGTCCGAGAAAGTCGCCCGATTCGTACGTCTGTGTGACGCGTTCAACCTGCCCGTGGTCACCCTCGTGGATGTGCCCGGCTACAAGCCCGGCTCCGACCAGGAACACGCCGGCATCATCCGCCGCGGCGCCAAGGTGATTTACGCCTACGCCAACGCACAGGTACCGATGGTGACCGTGGTGTTGCGCAAGGCGTTCGGCGGCGCGTACATCGTGATGGGATCCAAGGCCATCGGCGCGGACCTGAACTTCGCGTGGCCCTCCTCCCAGATCGCGGTGCTCGGTGCGGCCGGCGCGGTGAACATCATCCACCGCCACGACCTGGCCAAGGCCAAGGCCTCTGGACAGGACGTCGATGCGCTGCGGGCCAAGTACATCAAGGAGTACGAGACCAGCACCGTCAACGCGAACCTGTCACTGGAAATCGGGCAGATCGACGGCATGATCGACCCCGAACAGACCCGTGAGGTGATTGTCGAATCGCTGGCCACGCTCGCCACCAAGCGGCGCGTCAAGCGCACCACCAAACACCACGGCAACCAGCCCCTCTGATTTTTGAAGACGTCAACCAAACACAAGTAAGGAAAGCAATGACCACCTTCTTCCTCAATCGCCTAGCCGCCGAGCCCCATGCGCTCGCCTTCGCCGGCCAGTCCACCCCGTGGCCGGTAGCCCTGGCAGACCAGACCACCGATCCCAGCCTTGACGAGGCCCTGCGCGGCCACGTCGCCGCAGCCGGCCGACTGCTCACCCCGGTCGCCGCCGACCTGCTGGCCACCACCGGCCGTCCGGTCGACCTGTTCGGCTTCGCCCCGAACCCGGCACGCCTCGGCGCCGCAGCCGACGCCACCGCGTCCGTGGAAGGCGTGGCACTGACCCAGCTCGGCGCCCTGCTCGACCTCGAACACCTCGGCTACAGCGTGGCCCAGGCCAAGCCGCTCGCAGTGCTCGGCCACTCCCAGGGCGTGCTCGCCGTGCACATGACCCGCGCCATCGAGGCCGCCGGCTCCATCGAGGCCGCCGGCACCACGCTTGACGAGATTCTGGCCGTGGCCGCCCTGATCGGCGCCGCCGGAACCCGCCGCGTGCGCGAACTGGGCCTGAACCCCAAGTACGGCGAAGCCAGCCCGATGCTCTCCGTCAAGGGCGCCACCCGCGCCCAGGTTGAGGCGCTGGTGGCCCGCGTCAACAACGCTCGCGGCCCGATCTCCATCGCCGTCACCAACTCCGACAACCACCACGTGCTGTCCGGCTACCCGGAAGACCTGGCCGCTTTCGCCCTCGAAGCCGAGCGCGAACACCAGCATCAGGCCAAGCTGCGCGAGCAGAAGCTCCACGGCGGCACCGTGTTCAACCCGACCCTCGAATACCTTGAGGTCACCCTGCCCTTCCACTCGCCGCTCATGACCGACGCCGTCGAACAGACCGTGGCCTGGGCCGGCGCCTGCGGCTTCGACCAGAAGCGCACCCGTGCACTCGCCGAGGAAGTGCTCCTGAACCACGTGGACTGGAACGCCCGCGTCAAGGCGCTGTTCGACGACGCCGACCCGTCCAAGCTGTGGATCGTGGACCTCGGCCCCGGCAACACGCTCGGCAAGCTGATCGGCAACGTGGTGCAGGGCACCGGCATCGGCGTGGTCGAAGCCACCACGCTGGCCGAGCGCTCCACGCTCTCCATGCTGGAAAGCGAGCCTGAGCGCACCCAGAACTGGAAGGCGTTCGCCCCGCGCGTCATCAACACCCCGGCCGGCGCCAAGCTGGTCACCAAGTTCTCCAAGCTCACCGGCAAGCCGCCGGTGCTGCTGCCCGGCATGACCCCCACCACCGTGGAACCGGAAATCGTGGCCGCAGCGGCCAACGCCGGCTACTGGGCCGAGCTCGCCGGCGGCGGCCAGGTGACCGCCGAAGTGTTCGACCGCCACATCGCTGCCCTCGAAGACGAGCTGGAGGAAGGCCGCACGGTCGAATTCAACGCGATGTTCATGGACCGTTACCTGTGGAACCTGCAGTTCGGCTCCTCCCGCATCGTGCCCAAGAAGCGCACATCCGGCGCGCCGATCGACGGCGTGGTCGTCTCCGCCGGCATCCCTGAGCTGGACGAAGCCGTGGAGCTCATCAAGAACCTGCAGGCTGACGGCCTGCCGTACGTGAGCTTCAAGCCCGGCACCGTTGACCAGATTCGCCAGGTTGTGCGTATCGCCAAGGCCGTGGCCCCCACCACCATCATGGTTCAGGTTGAGGGCGGTGAAGCCGGCGGCCACCACAGCTGGGAAGCGCTGGATGACCTGCTTGCCGCCACCTACGCCGAAGTGCGCGCCTGCGACAACCTCGTGCTGGTCGCCGGCGGCGGCATCGGCACCCCTGAACGCGCTGCCGACTACATTTCCGGCCAGTGGGCCCACGCCTACGGCCTGCCCGACATGCCGGTCGACGGTGTGCTTATCGGTACCGCCGCGATGACCGCCAAGGAGGCTCACACCAGCCCCGAAGTCAAGCAGCTGCTCGTCAAGACGCCCGGCATTCCGGCCGACGCCAAGTCCGACGACGTGTTCGCCCCGCAGGCCGCCCACTGGGTGCCGTCCGGCAAGTCCGTCGGCGGCATGTCCTCCGGCCTGAGCCACCTGCACGCCGACATTTACGAGCTCGAGAACGACTCCGCCGAATGCGGCCGTCTGCTCGTGCGCGTCATGAAGCACCCCGAAGAGCTCGACTCCCGCCGCAAGGAAATCATCGAAGCCCTGAACAAGACCGCCAAGCCTTACTTCGGAGACCTGGCCTCCATGACCTACCTTGAGTGGGCGCGGCGCTTCGCCGAACTCGCCTTCCCGTGGGCCGACCCGACTTACGCCGACCGCTTCCAGCACCTGCTGCAGCGCATCGAAGCCCGTGTGAACGACACGGACTCCGGCGAATTCACCTCCAAGCTGTTCGCCGCTGATGGCGTTTCTGCTGAAGAGGCAGCTGCCGCTGACCTGCTGACCCACGACGACATTCTCGCCGATCCGGCCCCCGCACTCGAAAAGCTCGCACTGGCCTACCCGCAGACCGCCGAACTTAAGGTGGTTCCGGCCGACGTGGCTTGGTTCCCGGTGCTCGTGCGCGAATACCCCAAGCCCATGCCGTTCGTGCCCGTCATCGACAACGACCTGCTGCGTTGGTGGGGTCAGGACCAGCTCTGGCAGTCCGAAGACCAGCGCTACTCCGCCGATTCCGTGCGTGCCATCCCCGGCCCGATCTCCGTGGCCGGCATCACCACCATCGACGAGCCGATCGCCGACATCCTCGGCCGCTTCGAAACCGCCGCCATCAAGCGCGTGCAGGACGAACAGCAGGCCGCCGATGCCGCTGAGAACGACGATTTCGCCGCACTCGGCGAGGCCACCAGCGCCGAGGACTTCATCCGCAAGTCCCCGAACATCTCCTGGGTCGGCCACATCACCGACAACCCCGCCTACGGCACCGCCCTGGGCGACCAGTACTACGAGATCCGCGCGTTTGACGCCGCGGCCGGCAAGTACGATCTGGACATCCACCTCGACACCTACTGGGACAACGACCCGGACGGCGGCACCTCCAAGCACGCCGTGCGCGATATCGTCATCCCGCTCATCGTGGAAGGCACCGAGCCCGGCCGTGTGCCGGTCGTGGACCGCGAACGCCTGATTCCGGACGTCTACGCGATGCTCGCCGCCACCGCAGGCATCGGCAACACCGCCATCACCGGCGACAAGCTCACCGAGATGCCGCAGCTTGACGGCAAGACCTCTGACGAGCGTCCGTTTGCTACCGCCACCGCCGCCTACACCCTCTCCGCCAACCTCGGCTTCGACCACGAAGCGGCCACCGGCGCCGCTCTGCCGACGACCCTGCAGCCCAGCCGCATCGCTCCCGATGCGCTGGTCGGCCCGGCCTGGCCGGCGATTTACACGGCGCTCGGCTCCGTGTACGTCAAGGGCTACCCGGTGATTGAAGGCCTGCTCAACGCCGTCCACCTCGACCACCTCATCGAACTTGAGGTGAACGAGGAGGACCTGCTTAAGCACACCGGTGAAACCATCACCCTGAAGTCTTGGGCTGAGGATTACTTCGAGTCCGCCTCCGGCCGCGTGGTCACCATCCACGTGACCCACACCGCTGCCGACGGCACGCTGCTTGCCCGCGAAACCGAGCGTTTCGCGATCCGCGGCCGCGTCTACTCCGATGCTTTGCCGGCAGACGCCCCCGAGTTCGGCGACGCCGAGCACGAGGAGATCGCGCCCACGCCGCGCCGTCTGCTGCGCCGCGTGAAGGTCGTCGCCCCACACGACATGACCGCCTTCGCCCGCACTTCCGGCGACTTCAACCCGATCCACACCTCCACTCGTGGCGCTCGCATCTCCGGTTTGGCCGCTCCGCTTGTGCACGGCATGTGGCTGTCCGCCACCGCCCAGCACGCCGTGCAGGCGCTGGACGAGAAGGATGCCCACTACGAGATTGCCGGCTGGACCTACAACATGTACGGCATGGTTCAGCTTGACGACACCGTCGAAATCTCCGTCGAGCGCGTCGGCAAGGTGCGCCACGGCGGCATGACCCTCGAAGTCACCTGCCGTATCGACGGCCAGCTCGTCTCCCGCGGCACCGCACTGGTCCGCGCACCGCGCGCCGCCTTCGTCTACCCCGGCCAGGGCATCCAGAAGCAGGGCATGGTTCTGGACGAGCGTGCCAAGTCCGCCGCCGCCCGCGACGTGTGGGAGCGCGCCGACAAGCTCACCCGCTCCAAGCTCGGCTTCTCGATCCTGGGCCTCGTGCGCGATAACCCGAAGGAGCTCACCGCCAACGGCGTGACCTACCGTCACCCCGAAGGCCTGCTCAACCTGACGCAGTTCACGCAGGTGGCGCTCGCGACGGTTGCTTTTGCCCAGACCGCCCGTCTGCGCGAAGCCGGCGCCGATATCTGGCCTGCATACTTCGCTGGCCACTCGCTCGGCGAATACAACGCGTTGTCCGCGTTCGCCGACGTGATTCCGCTGGAAACCGTGCTGGAGCTCGTGTTCCACCGTGGTTCCACCATGCACCACCTCATCGAGCGTGACGCACAGGGTCGCTCCAACTACCGCATGGGTGCCCTGCGCCCGAACCAGTTCGGTGTGGACGACGCGCACGTCAAGGAATACGTGGAATCCGTGGCCAAGGCGTCCGGCGAATTCCTGGAGATCGTGAACTACAACCTCGCCGGCCAGCAGTACGCCATCGCCGGTACGATCGCCGGACTCAAGGCCCTGAAGGCCGATTCCGCCCGCCGCGTGGCCGCATTCGGTGGCAAGCCCGCGTTCATGCTGGTGCCCGGCATCGATGTGCCGTTCCACTCCACACTGCTGCGCAAGGGCGTGCCGGAATTCCGCGACAAGCTCGACGCGCTGCTTCCCGCTTACATCGACTACCGTGGCCGTCTGGTGGACCGCTACATCCCGAACCTGGTGGCCACCCCGTTCGAGATGACCAAGGAATTCGCCGCCAAGATCCTCGAAGTCGTGCCGTCCGAGCGTATCAAGGCCGCGCTCGACGACCCGGCCGTGTGGGATTCCTACGCCGATGACGACCAGAAGCTCGGCCGTCTGCTCTTGACCGAACTGCTCTCCTGGCAGTTCGCCTCCCCGGTGCGTTGGATTGAAACCCAGGCGCTGCTCTTCGGTCAGCGCGAACAGGGCGGCCTCGGCGTGGAAGAATACGTCGAAGTCGGCCTCGGCAACGCCCCGACCCTGGCCAACCTCGGTGCCAAGACCCTGCATCTGCCCGAGTTCGCCGGCAACGATACGGTCGTCTACAACGTCGGCCGCGATGAAGGCCGCGTCTACATGACCGACACCGATTCGCTGGTTCCCGACGATGAGCCGGAAGAGGCTGCGGCCTCGGCCCCGGTCGAAACCGCTCCTGCCGGTGGTTCCGCCGTTGCCGAGCTCGGTTCCGGTGCCGCTCCGGCAAATGCCGTGACTGAGGCTGCTCAGACAACGGATGGCTCCGTCGCCGGACAGTCCACTGGACTGTCCGACTCCTCGCGCGGCCTGCAATCAGGGCAGGCCGCGGCCGGCGCGCCGTCCGGTGCCGCCGTCGCCGACCTGCCCTTCAAGGCTTCCGATGCCATCGGCGTGCTCATGGCCTACTCCGCCAAGGTGCGCATCGACCAGATCGGCAGCAACGACACCACCGACACCCTGACTAACGGTGTCTCTTCTCGCCGCAACCAGCTGCTCATGGACATCAGTTCCGAGCTGGGAGTCGCCAGCGTGGACGGTGCTGCTGAAGCGACGCTCGACAAGCTCGCCCAAATCGTCAACAAGGCCGCCCCGAACTACAAGCCGTTCGGTGCCGTGCTATCCGAGGCGCTGCGCGACCGCCTGCGCTCGCTGTTCGGTGCCGCCGGCGTCAAGCAGCAGTACATCCGCGACCGCGTGACCAACGTATGGCAGCTCGGTGAAGGTTGGGTGGCCAGCGTGCTCGCCACACTGCTGCTCGACACTCGCGAGGGTGCCAGCTCCCGTGGCGGCGACCTGGCCAAGCTGCCCACCGCCGCCGTGCAGAACAAGCCGGAAGCCGACAAGCTGATTGATGCGGCCGTTGAGGTCGTCGCCCAGCTCAAGGGTGTTGCCGTGGCCCTGCCGTCCGCCGGTGGTGCCGCTGGTGGCGCTGTGGTCGATTCCGCCGCGCTCGACGCCTTCGCCGAGAAGGTCACCGGTTCCAACGGCGTGCTCGCCGCCACCGCCCGCTTCGTGCTGAACGAGCTCGGCGTGGCCGCTCCGGCTCCGGAAGAATCCGAGGACGAGAACGCCGCCGTCGTGGCCGCGGTTGAAGCCGAACTTGGCTCCGACTGGCCCAAGCAGGTCGCTCCGCGCTTCGACGCCAACAAGGCCATCCTCTTCGATGATCGGTGGGCCTCCGCCCGTGAAGACCTCGCCCGCGCCTACTACGACAACGATCCCGCCGCCTTGAACGGCAGCTTCATCGGCCTTGGCAAGACCATCGCCGCCGAAGCCCAGTGGTTCGCCAACGAGTCGGAGAGCGAAGAACTCAAGGCCGCCTTCCAGAAGGCCGGCTCCGAGGCCCTCGAACAGGTTGCGTCCAACAAGAACGCCTCCCGTTACGCGAATGATATCGCCATCGTCACCGGCGTGAGCCCGAACTCGATTGCCGCTCAGGTGGTCGAAGGCCTGCTCGCAGGCGGTGCCACTGTGGTGGCCACCTCGCACAGCTTCAAGCCGTCCATTAAGGCTTGGGCTAAGCAGGCCTACCGCGAGCACGCTACCGGCAACGCCAAGCTGTGGCTGGTTCCGGCCAACCTCTCCAGCTACCGCGACGTCGACGCACTGGTCGACTGGGTGGGCCACGAGCAGAAGAAGACCTCCGGTGCTACCACCACGATTCTGAAGCCCGCGTGGGAGCCGACTCTGTTCTTCCCGTTCGCCGCTCCGCCGGTCCATGGCACGCTCGCCGACTCCGGCGACCTGTTCGAATCGCAGGCCCGACTGATGCTGTGGGGCGTGGAACGCGCCATCGCCGGCTTCAGCCACATCGGTGCCGACACCAACGTGCAGCACAAGCTCCACGTGGTGCTGCCCGGTTCCCCGAACCGCGGCGTATTCGGCGGCGACGGTGCCTACGGCGAAGTCAAGAGCGCCTTTGACGCCATCGTCAACCGTGCCCGCGCTGAAAAGGTGTGGTCGAGCCGCGTCACCTTCGCTCACCCGAAGATCGGCTGGGTGCGTGGCACCGGCCTGATGGTCGGTAACGACCCGCTGGTCGCCGTCGTTGAGCGTCACGGCATCCGCACCTACTCCACCGCACAGATTGCGGCCAAGCTGCTCGACCTGTGCACTGCCGAATCGCGCGAGCAGGCCCTCAAGGCCCCGCTCGATGTGGACCTGACCGGTGGCCTCGGCTCCGAGCCCATCGACATCAAGGCCCTGCGTGCGGAGGCCATGGCCGACGCCGAGAAGGAAGCTGCTGCGGCCTCGTCTCAGGAAACGGATGGCTCCGTCGCCGGAAAGTCCACTGGACTGTCCGACTCCTCGCGTGGGCAGCAAATCAAGGCGCTGCCCACACCGATCGTCACCAAGCAGGCTCCGGTCGACTTGAACGATTGGACCAACGTCACTGCCAAGCCGGAAGACGAAATCGTCATCGTTTCCGTCGGTGAGCTGGGCCCGTGGGGCTCCGGTCGTACGCGCGCCCAGGCCGAGCTCGGCATCCACTCGGACGGCACCGTCGACCTCAGCGCCGGCGCAGTGCTCGAACTCGCGTGGAACATGGGCCTGCTGACTTGGGCCGACAGCCCGAAGCCCGGCTGGTACGACACCGACGGCAACCTCGTGCCCGAAGAGGACATCGCCGAGCGCTACCACGACGAGGTCGTGGCCCGCTCCGGCATCCGCCCGTTCGAGGAAGGCATGGGCAACGACTACAAGGACGGTGCTGACGAAGAGGAAGCCGAGGTCTTCCTCGACCACGACGTCACCTTCTCTGTGCCCACCCGCGAAGTCGCCGCCGAATACGTCAAGTTGGACGAGGCTCACACCACCATCGCCCCGGATGAGGAATCCGGCGAATGGAACGTGACCCGCCACGCCGGCTCGATGATCCGCGTGCCGCGCCGCGCCACCATGACCCGCACAGTCGGCGGCCAGTTCCCGAAGGGCTTCGACCCGACCCGATGGGGCATTCCCGCCTCGATGGTCGGCGACGTCGACAAGATCGCCCTGTGGAACATCGTCACCACTGTGGACGCCTACCTGGGCGCCGGCTTCACCCCGGCCGAAATCCTCGAGTCCATCCACCCCTCGCTGGTGGCTTCGACCCAGGGCACCGGCTTCGGTGGCATGATGTCGATGCGCAAGCTGTACCTCGACCGCTTCCTCAACCACGAGATCCCGACCGACATCCTGCAGGAAGCCCTGCCGAACGTGGTCGCGGCTCACGTGATGCAGTCCTACATCGGCGGCTACGGCAACATGATTCAGCCGGTCTCCGCCTGCGCCACCGCGGCCGTCTCCCTTGAAGAAGGCGTCGACAAGATCGCCCTCGGCAAGGCCGATTTCGTGGTCACCGGTGCGATCGACGACATCGGCGTGGAATCCGTGATCGGCTTCGGCAACATGAACGCCACCGCCAACTCGGAGGAAATGTACGGCAAGGGCATCGACGCGCGCTTCTTCAGCCGCGCGAACGATCGTCGCCGTGGCGGCTTCCTGGAATCCCAGGGCGGCGGCACGATCCTCGTGACCCGCGGTGACATCGCCGAAAAGCTCGGCCTGCCGGTGGCGGCCGTGGTCGGCTTCATCCACTCCTACGCGGATGGCGCTCACACCTCGATCCCGGCTCCGGGCCTCGGTGCCCTGGCTGCCGGCCTCGGCGGCAAGGACTCCAAGCTCGTGCACGACCTGGCTAAGCTCGGCGTCTCAGCCGACGACATCGCCGTGGTCTCCAAGCACGACACGTCCACCAACGCCAACGACCCGAACGAATCCGAGCTGCACAACACGCTGGCCCACGCCATCGGCCGCACCGACGGCAACCCGCTGTTCGTGATCTCGCAGAAGACGCTTACCGGCCACGCCAAGGGTGGTGCCTGCATCTTCCAGGTCAACGGTCTGACGCAGCTGTTCAAGTCCGGCGTGATTCCGGCGAACGCGGCGCTCGACTGCGTGGATCCGAAGCTCCAGCGCGACGACCACATGGTCTGGGTTAGGAAGCCCCTGCGCATCGGCGGTGGCGAGGACGAGTTCGGTCGCGAGACCGCTGGTCGCCCGGTCAAGGCCGGTCTGGCCACCTCGCTCGGCTTCGGACATGTTTCCGGCTTCGTGGCCCTGGTTCACCCCGGTGCCTTCGAGGCGGCCGTGGCCAAGGCCGATGGTGAGGCCGCACTGGAAGCTTGGCGTGAGCGTGCCAACGCCCGCCTGGCTGCCGGCCAGCGTCACCTTGAGGAAGGCATGATGGGTCGCGCCGCGCTCTACGAGCCGATCGACAACCGTCGCTTCCGCGAGGATCACCGTGGCTACGACCACCACGAGGTCGAAAAGGCGATGCTCCTCAACCCGGACGCCCGCCTCGGTGCCGACGGCTACTACGAGGCCTGATATTCTCTGGCTCCCCCCGGTTGATGGGAGCCAGTAGCGCACCGGATCTCGGCTCCCCTCTTTGAGGGGAGCTCCCGCGAAGCGGGTGAGGGGAGTTTCCCCTGGAGCTTTCTCGCTGGCACAAACTCAGTGAGAGAAATATGCAGAACATACGAAAGCCCCTCCCTCGGAGTGGGCTTTCTGCGTTTCAAGGGGCTGATTTGGCATTCGCCGGAGGTCTACTTCCGTTTCAAGGGGCTGTTACCCAAGTAGACAAGGCGTAAAAACGGCGGAATGGCGTTGGCGTTATGCTGCGGATACTCGTGGTATGGAGGATGACCAGCCCCTTGAAACGGAAGTAGACCTCCGGAACGGTCAAAATCCGCCCCTCGAAACGGAGATAGACCTTCGGGGCGGGGCGCGGATGTTTTTTTTGGACGGCTAGGCAGCCAGCCCAAGATGTTTGCGGTATTGCGCGAGGTCATCCAGCATAGTGAATCTTTTCCCCCTGAAATGGAAATCAGGCCCCAATTCTGATGAGGTGTAGAGATTACGCGCGAAGCGGTACACAATAGGAAGCATGAATACTTGTGGTTTGGGGCATGACGTGGTGGATGTGGCCGCATTCGCCGAACAGTTGGCGGAGCCGGGGTCTCGCATGCGTGCGCTGTTCTCCGTGCGTGAGGTGCGGCAGGCATCCGACCGCGCGCGCCAGAAGAATGACGGGGAGGCCGTGCATCTGTCCGCCAAGTGGGCAGGCAAGGAGGCGTTCCTCAAAGCGTGGTGCGATTATCTTGGCGATGCCCCCTATCCGTTCACGCTTGATAATTTCCCGTGGCCTGAAATCGAGATCTTGGATGATTCCCGTGGTGTGCCGCATGTGTCTCTGGGTAAGGGTGCGGCGTCAGTCTTCCAAACTGATTACGCGAATTCGGCTGCCGGCGCTCGCTATTCCTCTGCTTATTCCCCTGCTTCCGATAACGGGCCTTATGCAGTGACGCAGGAGCGGCGGAATGCGCGTTCGGCGCAGCGCTCGACTATCGGTGCGGGGTCGATGCCGCATATCCATATTTCCCTGAGCCACGATGGTTCGATTGCCTCCGCGGTGGTGACGATTTCTGTGGAATAGCGCCCGAGGCCCCCGAGTGCTACATGCTGTACAACGTCTCCATCATGGTTAACCTGTGGGGCGCGCTCACCAGCCGCGACGTGCGCCTGCTCAAGAACCAGATCGACAAGCTCGACTCGCTGCCCGAAAACTGCTGGTTCGTGATTCTGAATGCGATGGGCGCCGACCTCCAACCATACGAGTCCCAGCTCATCCATTTGTGATTTCGACGGTTTCTAGCTCCCCTCTTTGAGGGGAGCTGTCGCCGTAGGTGACTGAGGGGAGTCCTCGGCAAAGCCGCAATCCATCAACTAGATTGGCTGGTCCTGCTGCAGCCACACGCGTTTGCCATCCCCGAAGAAATATGTATAATAACTCAAGTCGCCAAAAGCGACGCTTAACGCGGATGTAGCTCAATGGTAGAGCCTCAGTCTTCCAAACTGATTACGCGGGTTCGATTCCCGTCATCCGCTCCACTATATAGGTTTGTGGCTAGGGTACTACCCACAACATTGCCCGTAACACCACCGCCCGCAACAGAACACGGCCTTGGTGAGTCGTATGTTTGCGTTCACAGAAATTGCATGTAGTATGTCTCCGTGTATGCGTAGCGGTATGTGATACTGCACACATGCGGAGCAGTGGCATTCTGACGGTCGTCAGTAACTCCGGCCCCCGCGCAGCGGCGGCAAATCCGCCTCAGTTCCCAGATGGTGGGACCGGCACGCCCCGTCGAGAAGAAAAGTGCGTTATCGCAGGGTGGATGACGAGGGTGCCACTTTTCAAAAATTCCAAGGTTCTTTTCAATGTCGGGTAAAAAATTCCCTCTACCCGGGTGTACGCATTCGTGCTTTTTGCTTAATACCGTAACGCCTTATAAGCGTAACGCCGGGTTTTGGCGTACGTGATCGTAAGAGACAGGCAAGGTTATGAAGAGAATTGCAGAATGGTTCGCAGCGGTAGGGGCCGCGGCGGGCAGGAAAGGCAAACGGTTAGTGGCGATCGTTGCCGCCGTGGCGATGCTCGGTGGCGTCGCCGGTGTGAGCGCGACCGCCATGGCGGACGATGGGAATGCCTCCACGACACAATCGCAGACCACCGATGAGAAGGCGGCCGCCAGCGCGCCTGCTCCTCTTTCCACCGAGGGAACAAACGGCGTGCCGGATGATCCGACGTTGTCTGCTCCGGCCCGCGAGAAGACCGTTACCGCCAATGAAGACGGCACGTACACGGTGGCGTTGAACGTCACCGGTGCGAAGAGCGCGGGTACGGGCGAGATCGTGACGAACCAGCCACTCGACATCGTGCTGGTGTTGGATGTGTCCGGTTCGATGGCCGAAAAGATCGCTAGCGGTTGGAACCAGCCTACGAAGATTGACTCGCTCAAGACCGCGGTCAATAAATTCATCAATGCGACGGCTGCAGAGAACGCGAAGATTACCGACCAGAGCCAGCGGAACCGCATCGCCCTGGTGAAGTTCGCCGGCACCGAGAAGACCAGCGTCGGCAATGACTTTTACCGCGAAGGCTGGTCCTCCTACAACTACACGCAGATCGTCAGCAACCTGACGTACGACGTCTCCGGACTGACGAGCACGGTTAACGGCCTGAGCGCGTCCGGCGCGACCTCCGCCGACTACGCCTTCAACCGCGCCCAGGCGGCGCTAACGTATCAGCCTCGCGCCAACGCGAAGAAGGTCGTCATCTTCTTCACCGACGGCGAGCCGAACCACGGCAGCGGGTTTGACCCCACCGTCGCCGCCACCGCGGTGAACAAGGCGAAGAGCCTGAAGGACGCCGGGACGACCATCTACTCGATCGGCGTCGTCAGCGGTGCCAACCCCGGCGACACCTCGAGCAACCTGAACAAGTACATGCACGGCATCTCCAGCAACTACCCGGATGCCACTGCAACGAGCAGTGAGCATTTGTGGGGAAAGTCTTGGAACGCCAACCTCGGTGACCGCGCCGAGACCAGCAGCTACTACAAGGCCGCCACGGATGCCGGCCAGCTGAACAACATCTTCGAGTCCATTTATCAGGAGATCACCAAGACGGCTGAGTATGCCGACGTGACGATTCACGACAGGCTGTCCAGCTGGGTCGTGAGCTCCGACAGCGCCTCCGAGAATGGAGAGCCCGCGGGCTTCACGTACACGAAGACCCGGAAAGGCCAGACCACGGCGTGGGCTGACGCCCCGGAGGCGACGGTTGCGGCTGATGGCACCGTGTCTTGGCCGGTCACGTCCAACGACGACACGCTTGAGGACGGCGTCACCTACACGGTGAGCTTCAATGTCAAGCCGACGCAGGCTGCGTTCGACGAGGCTGTTAAGAACCACAAGGACGATGCCAATGCCTCCGGCGACAACAACTTCTACACGAACGACAACTCCAGCGCCACTGTCGACTACAAGACCGTGGTGACCTCCTCGCAGGGCGGCACGACGACGAGCGATCCGCAGACCGCCGCCTACCTGCAGAAGCCGACCATCACCCTTCCGGTCTCCAAGATTACGGTGACGAAGACTTGGTCCGACGACAACGAGAATCACGCGAATGATTCCGTGCAGGTCCAGCTCAAGCAGGACGGCGAGGATTATGCCAACGGTTCGGCAACTCTGAATGCCGCCGGCAACTGGACTCACGAGTTCACGGTGCCTGCCGGCCCTGAGGGGCACACATACTCGGTTTCCGAGGTCAAGGTTGAAGGCTATGACTCCAAGGTTGATAAGACTGACCTCAAGCTACAAGGTTTGACCGCACAATCCGGTGCCTTCACGGTAACCAACACGCCTTCTTACGTGACCTTGCCCGCTTCGGATGTCAAGGTGACGAAGGTTGTGCAGGGACATGCTGCTAATTCGGACTTCGGCTTCAACCTGAAGTGTGTGGATAGCACGGATGCGAATGCTGGTAAGTGCGCTGACGTTACCGGCTTGGCCAACAATGGACTGACTACGACTGTGTCCAAGGACGAATTGACTGCTAGCGGCGCGAGCGCGACGGTTGGCTTCGGCAATGGGGACCTGAAGTTCAGGGTTCCGACCGGTGCTGACAATTTGGTCTACACGTTCGAGGCTTCGGAGGACACCGAAAAGCCTGCTGCCGGTTGGAAGTATGACAACGATAAGGTGACCGTCAAGGTCACGGTCTCCAGGACGGATGCCGTTGTCTCTTACGAGTACGGCGAGAACGATTCCGACCGAACGAATACGGAGTCGGCACAGTTCACGAACAAGTATGTGGCTATCTCCAGTCTGCCGCTGACCGGTGGCACGACTGGTCGTGACTGGATGGTGTTCGGCGGTGGCCTGGGCCTGCTGGCCCTGCTGGCTGCTGCGGGCTACACGGTGTGGCGTAAGCGTCAGCTGGTCTGATTTCAAGAAACTTGAGGTGGTTTTGGCTCCTCTCGCTGAGGGGAGCTGGCCGCCGAAGGCGGACTGAGGGGGGCAATGAAGGCTTCCCTCCCGAAAAACAATAAGGATTTGCGGATCACGGAGGCCCTGCTGTGGGTCTGCAGCCTCCGCGATTGCAAGAAAATCAATCACAATAAGGAAGAGAGGGTTTCTCATGAAGTTGAGGAAGCTTTTCGCGGGTGTCGCTGCTGCGGCCACCCTGCTCGGTGGCATGGCCTTCGGCGCCACCACCGCCAACGCGGCTGAGGCCAACATCTCCAGCACGACTATCACAGTCAACGCCACGGATGCAAACCAGTTCTACACCAAGCCGGTTGACACCGCTGACCTGCAGGCTAACCTGCGCATGTTCAAGTACGTTGAGCTCGCCAAGTATGTGTCTGATGGCAACACTGGCGTTGAGCTGGAGGGTTTGGTCTCCGGTGAGGCAGTGGATGCTGCTTTCGCTGCTGCTGGTTACAACGACCAGACCAAGGGTGATTCCCTGAACGAGTGGGCCTGGCTGGGCAACACTACCCTGACCGCCGCGCAGACCACCGCTTTTGTGAACGCGCTTAAGGATCTGGCTGTCACGGACATTACCCCGACGGCTTCTAACGGTGGCAAGACCCAGACCTTCACCTTCGCTGAGGGTGGTCTGTACTTGATTGTCGACCAGAGTGGAAAGCTGGTCGTCGAAGATAATGACACTCACAAGCTCGTGTGGAATGGCAATGCTCCGATTCTCGCTGGCACTGCTATCACGGGCGCCGCGCCGTCCGTGAACAACGCCACTGGCGTTCTCGCCGCTGCCGGCGTTGTCGACCTGAAGAGCAGCAAGGAAGAAACCACCAAGGCTGGTGCCGTGACTTGGCAGAAAGTCGACAAGAACGCTGCTGCTCTGACTGGTGCTGAGTTCCAAGTGTACGAAGGCGATGTTAGCGGTCTTTCCGCTGACGAGCTCAAAGCGAAGACTCCGCTTAAGTTCAATGGCTCTAACGGTGCGTATTCTCTGCCGACCGCCAATGCTGATGGCATTTACCCTGAAGGCGCCACGGACACACTGCAATCCAACGCTGAGGGTAAGTACACTCTGAACGGTCTTAAGCTCAACACCACCTACACCGTGATTGAGACGAAGGTCCCGACTGGCTACAACGGCACCTTCGTTGGCAAGTTCACGATCACTACCGGTGCAACCGCAGATGCTGCTGCCACCTTCGCTGGTAAGGATGCCTGGAACCTGTCCAAGGACAACAAGGGCACCTTCCAGGTCACCAACGTCAAGAACATCACCCAGCTGCCGCTCACCGGTGCCGCCGGAACCATGCTGTTCTCCGTGATCGGTCTGCTGATCGCGGGTGCCGCGGTGACCGTGTTCGTCAAGTCCCGTTCCACCAAGCGCGCTCTCAACGCGTGAGCTTGACTGCTGCTTGTAACTGAGCAGCTATAACAATGGCCGATCTGATTATTCAGATCGGCCATTTGTCATATTGGCGGCATCTCAGACGGATGACTTGTGGACCATCTCCGAATCTTATGGGCAATGTATGGCATTTTGATTTGAATGTAATGGGGCCGGGCATCGAAAATAACTTGTGTTTCACCACAACAAACGTTTCACGCAGGCTCGGTAACAATCGCCAAGCGAACACAATCGTAGGGGAGGTGAAGGATGGGCCTGTATACCCCATTCGTGGGCCGATTATCGTTCAGTTGCCGTCCAGCCACTACTCAGGCTCCACTTAAACGGGGATAAAAACGACCCTACTAGGGGTTAGGCATGTCCGAATTATAAGTATTACTATCCCGAACTATGGCATTCACCCCATAATCAAGGGGGGTGTGCAATGAGCCATCCAACGAGTGTAAGGGATGAGGATGACCAGTGGTGGAGGGACTTTTAGCCCCGAGGAGATCAAGTATCTGAAGTCGTTGTCGGCAGTGGCGGAAGCCACGGCGAAGCGCATCACCTATACCGATGATTTCAAGCGTTACTGTGTAGTCCACTACAACGAAGGTGCCTCACCCGTGCGCATGTTCCGTGAAGCCGGATTGGATCCGGCTCTAATCGGGTACAAGCGCATCGAACGTTGCCTTGCCCGCTGGCGTGAATCGCAAGACGAAATCCTGAACTCCGGCAATGCCAAAGCCGGCGTGGAAAATAAGCTGGGGGGGGGCTTCAGATTCGGAGCTTTTCCGCTCGGGAGCCGCGGGCGCACCAAACATTCCGGAGAGTGCGCGAGCAGCGAGAGCTTGGCGCGACTCGGCGGAATCGTCACTTCCGGCTGGTACCGGCAGCGAATCCGATTTCCACGTATCGCCCGAACGTCGCGCCATCATCTTCCCCGTCTCCCGCAAAGAGCAGAACAATGACCTACGCGACTTGCTGATTTCGCAGCAGGTACGTCGTATCGACGAACTGGAGCGTCAGGTCGACATGCTCGAGGCCCTGCTGCACGGCAGGCGGCGTAAGGAACAGGCTGCCAATACGTTGCCTGAGGAACAGACGGATACAGCGGCGGACAAGTCGCCGGATACAGACGGGCAACAGCAGTAGCCTGTCTGTATCCAATCAGTGCGCGAAACCACAGGGAACATCAGGTACTTGCCCAACACGCACGCTAAGATAGGCATCGCAATAATCGGCATGGCAATACATGGCAATAAGCAGGTAATCGGCGAGGCGGTGCATGGAGCAGGAATCCAACGAGCAAGAACCTAACGAGGCGACGGAAATCGTAGGCGGCAAAGTAGAGACCGTCGAGGTTTCCAGGCACCCCGAGGCTTCCATACCCGAGACCGATTTGTCTTTGGCTGATATCGAGCGCCGTCGTTCGCATCCGTTGCGTTGGGCGTTGATTATTCTTGCCGTACTGTGCGCCATCATCGCGCCGTACTGGTTCGGCCGTTCGTTGGCGGTAAATAATACTGACTCCATTGTGGCCGTGCTCGGGGGAGTGTCTCCGCAAGGCATCGCACTGGTCGGTTGGGTGACCGTGGTGATTGCGTACGTCGGATTGGCGATGGCGGTGGTCGTCTCGCCGTCCTGGCCGTGGTTGATCGTGTTCGTGATCGGGTTGGCCGGCGAGCAGTTCATCGCGGGACTCAGTATGCTCAATCTCAATTTCTGGTATTCCACGTACGTGGTCTACGGTAAGCAGGCCGGCCTGGCGAATGCCGCGAATCTGGGCATTATGGGTGCGGCGATCGGCATCGCCGTATATGCCCTGGTGTTTGTTGGTCTGCTGGTGATTATCCGGAAGACCTCGCCGCTGAACGTGCTGACCAAAAGCTGGGCGAGTTTCATTCTGTACTTCGTGATTGAAACCATCGCCCTGCTCGTGGTGTTGTTTGGCGGATTGCTCACCACTGTGTGAGCGTACGTGAGTCGCCGTACGTTGCTCAATACTCACCGCTCACTGCTCACCGCCGCGCAAACCGTGTGCCCGATGTCTATTTAGAGGTGCAACACCCCCTGTTGGTCCTGCAATTCTAGCAGTTCGTCGGCGAATGCCTCGGCGGGCGTCCGGTAGTCCAGCACGCGCATGGGACGGTTGTCGGCCTCGTCGACAATCTCCCGCAGTTCCCCGGCCATGCCCATCCGGATCTCGCTGCGTTCGGGCAGATACCGGCGGATCATGCCGTTCCCGTTCTCGTTGCCTCCCCGCCGCCGGCTGGAGTACGGGTCGGCGAAGTACGTGTCCATGCCCGGCCCGTCGCGCAGTCGCGTGTGGCGGGCGAACTCGGTGCCGTTGTCGTGCGTGACGCTGACGCGCGCGCCGGCCGGCAGCGGCGAGAACATCGCCAGCCGCGCCCCGACGCTTTCCCCGGCGGTCTTGTCGGGCACGATCCTGGCCATGAGGAACCTGGTCTTCCTCTCGACCTCGGTGTGCGGGTAGCATCCGGCGCCGATCACGCCGTCGGCCTCCCAATGGCCGAAACCGCTGCGGTCGCCGGCCTCCGGCGTGTTTTGCTTCAATGTTTGTTCGACAGGTTCGGCAGTGTTTTTCCGTAGTGTGGGCTGATGGTTTTCCCCGGTGTCGTCATCGTTTCCCGGTGATGTGATAGGCATCGGTGCCGCCGCCTGTATATTCCCGAGTTGCCAATCGGTTTTGATTCGGCCGGTTGCCGCCGGCCGGCGCTCGGGAAGGAAAGGAACATGGCGATACCGATGCCCATTGTGCAAGATATCAGGAGACTCGACCGGCAGGGAATGTCGCGCGCGCAGATAGCGCGGCGTCTTCACGTGGATCGCGGGACGGTCGCGAAGTACGCGGATATGGAGGATTGCTCGCCCAAGCCGAAGGCGGATCGCAGGTACGGGTCGAAGATCGACCCGTACGCGCATCTGGTGGACGAGTGGCTGGAGGCGGATCGGATGCTGCCCAGGAAGCAGCGGCACACGATCAGGCGCGTGCACGACCGTCTGCTGGCGGAGACGGATTACGACGGCGAGTATTCGACCACGATGCGTTACGTGCACCGGTGGCGCGAGGCGAACCGCGGCGTGCCGGATCGCGAGGGGTACGTGCGGCTCGAGTGGGCGGCGGGCAGCATGCAGGTCGATTTCGGCGTGGCCCGGGCCCGGATCGCTGGCGAGATGGCGGACGTGCATTGCCTGGTGGTCTCGTTGCCGTATTCGAACATGCGGTTGTGCGTGGCGTTGCCGGGCGAGAACGCGGAGTGTCTGTGCCATGGCCTGATGCTCGTGTTCGAGCATATCGGGGGTGTTCCTCCCGTGATCGTGATGGACAACGCGACCGGTGCCGGCCGGCGCAACGCGAAGGGCGAGGTCGCGTTGACCGGGGTGTTCTCCGCGTTCGTGGCGCATTACCGGCTCGAGGTCCGGTTCTGCAACCCGTATTCGGGCAACGAGAAGGGCAGCGTGGAGAACGCGGTCGGGTTTTTGCGGCGCAATCTCATGGTGCCGCCCATGCGCGCGGAATCGTATGGACAGTTGAGCCGTCTCCTGCTGGAGCGGTGCGACGGGCTCGCCAGGGACTCGTATTGCCCGAGGTTGCTGGACGTGCCCGTGGCCGAGGTGTTCGACGAGGAGAGGGCCGCGTTGATGCCGTTGCCGTCCACGGCGTTCGACCCGGTTCGCTGGGAAAGCCGGACGGCCGACAAGTACGGGCTGGTCGACATCGACTCGAACCGGTACCTCGCCGGCCCCGATTCGGCGCGTTCCAGGGTATTGGCCGCGATCCGGTGGGACACGGTCACGCTCACCTCGCCCGCCACCGGCGAGCTCTTCGCGGAGTATCCCAGACAGTACGGACGGTCGCGCAATGTGGAGGATCCCGCGCTCGTGCTTCCCCGGCTCGCGGTCAAACCCCGCGCGTGGCGGGAAAGCTCGATCCGCCCGGACGTGCCCGACGATATACGCGCGTGGCTTGATTCCATGGACGAAAAGACGTTGAGGGAGAGCCTCAAAGCGATCGGGGACGCGTGCCGGGCGGCCGGGTTCGATCCCGCGATGCAGGCGTGCGGCGAGATCCTGCGCTCGAACAGGGACATGGGCCTGCACGCGGACTCGCTCACCCCGATCGCGTTGCGCATGCGCGACGGCGAGTGGGAATACCCCGGCGGGATCGAGGAGCCCGACCTGAGCGGCTACGACCGGTTCATCACCGGCACGGACGACGGAGGGGAAGAACGGTGAGCGTCAGACCCGATCCGGTGATCCCGGAGACCCGACGCAGGCGCGCGTCCACGACCGAGAAAAGCGAACGCATCCTGAAGATGAGCCGCAGCCTGACCCTGACACGCAGCGTGCTCGCCGGCACGCTCGCCGAGGCCACGCCCAACCAGCTCGACTTCATCGAACGATGGTTCACGGCCGAACTCGACTCGCGCGAGCGATCCAAACGCCTGCGCCTGCTCAAACAGGCCGGCTTCCCCGCCGACAAGACCCTCGACGGCTATGACTGGACCAACCTGAAGATGCCCGCCGACTGGGGGCGCGCGCAGCTCGAGAACCTCGACTTCGTCGCCGGATGCGAGGACCTCGTGCTCTACGGGCCCGTCGGCACCGGCAAGAGCCACCTGGCCATCGCGATCGGACGGCTCGCCTGCGAGCGGGGCGTCCCGGTGCGCTTCTTCACCGCGACCGGACTGCTCATGCGTCTGCGCCGCGCCCAGCAGGAGAACCGGCTCGACCGGGAACTCGCGAGCATCGGCAAGGCCCGACTTCTCATCATCGACGAGTTCGGCTACCTGCCCATAGACGAGGAGGGCAGCAGGCTCCTCTTCCAGATCATTTCCGATTCCTACGAGACAAGGAGCATCATCTACACCACCAACATCGAATTCAGCGGATGGGGACGCGTGCTCGGCGACAAGAACATGGCCGCCGCCCTCATCGACCGCACCGTCCACCACGGACGGCTCATCAGATTCGAGGGCCGCTCCTACCGAAGCGAACACGCCCTCATGACCAAATAACCAACACAACGCAGACAGGCAGCGGCCGATACCGCACACCCTGCGGAAAACCCGCTGCCTACACTGCGGAAAAACACCGCTCACAAAGCGGACGCCAACTTGCTAAAACACACTCCGGCGGACACTCGGAGATGGGAACCCGTCCGGGAATCGGGAAACGCGACGTCCTCCCGCCGCCACGCCTGCGCCGCCTCCCGTGGCCACGTGGAAGGCAGCGCGCCCAGCGTTCACGGCGACGGCGGTCGGCGTGGATCCAACGGCAGACGGTCTCCGGGCACACGCGCATGGCGGAGTCGTCGGGGAACAGGACGCGCGGCCTGCCGCTGACGGGCGGCGGCGACCAGCCGCGACCCAGCCATTCGGCCACCCGCGCCCACAGGCGTTCGCATGACAGGCGGTAGCGCCTGCGCGGTTCGGCGCGCCTGCGGCCGGCCTTGCGCCGCGGCGGGGCCGGCGATGTAGTATCCGCCCGTCCACGGGCCCGTCTTCAGCCGTTTCGGCCGGTACGGCCGGTAGGACTCGTTCTCGTTGGACGGGAACCACGTGTCGCGTTTGATCTCCCTGCCGACCGTCGAGGCGTTGCGGCCGAGCATCAGAACGATCCCGCAGATGATGGTGCCGTTGCCGATCTCGATCCGGATGACCCGGCGTTCCTCTTCCGACAGGTGCGAATATACTTCCCCCATAGGTGCAACATCCCTTCGGACTGGTTATCCGGACAATCTCCAATCCAACGGGTGTTGCACTTTCAATTAGACAACGGGGCGGGCATGTTCGTACGAAAAACGTCTATCATGTGCGCTATGGGGAATCCAAATGAAATCAGACTGGCGATAGTCGATAACGACGACTTCGTGCTGATGGGTTTGGCAGCGTTCTTGTCGCGTCATCTGCCGAATGTTCGGTTAGCTTGGAAGGCGAATACCGGAACCGATGCTCTGGAATATGCGACGGATCCCGCAAATGAAGCGGACATTCTGCTGGTTGACATGAGTCTGGAGGACATGCCCGGAGACATGGTGTGCCGGGAAATCAGAAGTCGTAACAGGATGTTGCCGTTGCTGGCGGTGACATCGTTCAGTTTAATTCGCTATGCGCGACGTGCTGCTGAGGGTGGTGCTCAAGGCATTGTGTCAAAAGCTGATTTTCCAGCACTGTGTAAAGCGGTCAAGCTCGTCAGCGATGGTCATACTCTCTGTGTTCGAGTAGGAGGGGAGACTATTGGATTCGAGGATGTAGATGCTGCATATCATCGTCTGGTTCGACTTCCCGTGAATAGAATCGAAAGATTGTCGGAACGGGAAAAATATGCCATGGAACTATATTCACAGTCGTATAAGCCCACTCAGATTGCCCGGATGATGGATGTTTCGGCAGGGACGGTGAAAACCTATCTTGACCGTGTTCAGAACAAACTCCATCTTACTTCCAGAGCCGAACTGATTGCCTATTGGTGGAGGCGGGAACGATGGTGAGACGATTGGCAATGAAAACGATACTTGTGGTTCGCAAGAAATGCTTGGGAGTATCGAAAAAAAATCTTGTTCTATCGATAGTGGCCATGACATGTCTTGCCGCATGTATCGCCGAATGGATTCTTGATTCTCCTGAGAGTTTGAATGATGGGTTTATTCGCATCGTGTACATGCTTGCTGTGAGTATGTTGCCGTTATATCCGGTACCGGCAACATGGGGGATTATCGTCATCGCATTCCTGAATGAATTGATGCCTTGCTTATCGCAATGCGATGAGTCATGGGGTGTTCTGGTATCTCTTGCGATTCAAGGCTATGCTGCTGTTTGGTGGAATGGTGTGACGGCAACGGTGCTGTTGTCTATTAGCGCTTTGCTGAATTATGCGATATATCGGGAGAATAGTGAATTTGGTTCGTTCGATGGTTCCATTAATTTGGTGGTGTTGCTTTGGTTTGTGTTTCTTTTAGGGGTTTGGCTACGGCAAAGGAACGGACTTGAAAAGAAAAAAGAGTTAGAAAAGAAAGCTGAAATTGTTCGATATAACTTACAGCTTGCTGAGGGGATGCATGATGCCATGTCTGGTGAGTTGACACGAATGTTGGTCATAGTGCAGGAAGGTATTGATGCATCGAAGGAAGAAGAGCTTAAGCGATGGAGAAAATTGCAGAACGGTATCAATAGGATATTCCAAGATCTGCATTCGGTTATGAATTATCTATCGGATGATGACCATAAACAAGATGATGTATTTCATGTAAGTCTTGCCGAACATATTCAAGCTACATTGAGTGAAAGTGACCGTCGGTTGCATGACAAAGGGTTTTGCGGTCATTCATCTCTTCGCGGTGTATCCAGCGCAATGTTGAACTCGTGGAATCAAATAATCGTTAACCTGTTGCGTGAAATTTACACGAATATTGAACGCTATGCTGACAAAAGTGAATATTCCGTCATTGTCACATTTTCAAATAATGCTGTTGATATTGTTCAGGTGAATAAATGTCGACAAAAGAGTCGGCGATGTGTGACTTTGGGAGCAAGAAAAGGGCTAAGTATATATTCCCGTTTGATATCTGGACAAGGAGGATTCATCAGATATGAAAAAGACGGCGAAGAATGGTCTTTCTATTGCATGTTACCGCTACTGACCTAATTTCTGATATGGCATAATGGAAACCATACAGGGCATAGTGAATATGTTGATATTTCTTCCTCCGTTGAACTGTTGCTTGGAGTGCTGGCTGACGCTCCGAATGTCAAACCAAGTACCGTAAGTATTAAAAGCGGTGTTCTCATGAGGGTTCCTTTGCGTCGGGGTGTGTCAATGATCATTGCACAACATGGATTCATATAAAAGTCCTTGTCCCCTAATGGCATACAAGTCATTGCGAAGCGGGAGAAAGCGCGTCATGCTTACAGTAGCTCTTCGCCTGAAGGGCAGGAATTAGGTAAGGAGGCCTATATGAGCATCAATGAGAAGTCCATTGTCGGTGAATCCTTCGAGGATCTGTCGGCGGCCGATATGGCGATGCTGACCGGTCGCAACGATGATGGCGTCGCGCCGGCGTCGCTGTCGTTCGCGGTTTCCGTTCTGAGCGTGTCTTTCTCGGCATGTTCGGTAACGGTCGTCACCCGACTTGCATCCTGTGGGAACTGCAAGTGAACGTTGCTTTACATGGGTCAGGTATGGATTGCGTAAAACATCCGACCCATACCTGACACTTGTTATCGTTAAGGGGAAGTGGCATGAAGGCGATTCTGTTTCGTGACTGCAAGGCATGTTTCCAGTCATTCAAGAACTGGGGTATGGTTCTTATCATTATGGTCACGGCAATATTCGTGGAGATGGTTGCCAGTGGCGCAGGCATTCTAGACCCATTTACTTGGGCTGTCTTTTTTGGACCGTTTTTCATCTATTCGTCATGCTCGGTGATGGTCTCCATCCTGTATCAGGATTTCCGAGATGGACTGTTTGAGCTCTATATACAGTCTGGTCGTTCCTATTGGAGCTACTGCTGGTGTAAGTGCCTGTTTCCTGTTATCCTGACAGTGATTTCCGTGCTTTTGAATCTGGCTTTTATGCGTGTTTTGTCATCAGGCTTTCAGATAACCGCTGGAGCAGATGATGCAATTGGTGCTCTTATCGTATCAGTCTTAGGAACAATCGTCTGTTCTTTGGGCGCAATGCCGATGGTTTATGTCTCCCGGAACAGCGATCCGACAATGGCACAACTGGTTTTGGTGTTGATTGCGGTCCTGCTCCAATTGGCATATATGCTTGTGATCGTCAACGTGATGCCGCTGTGCCTGTTCTCGGTTGGTTATGTCGTATTGGTAGTGGTCGCCATCGGTATTTCAACCGGAGTATTCTCTCGATATTTTATCAACACCAATATCGAGCTGTGACATCTACTGGATTCGAAGCTTTTGGAAAGGTGGATTTCCATGACCAGCATGGTGGCCTATGTCGCTTCGCGTAATCCGCAGTCGCAGACGTTGCGGTCGGTTCGTCTGATACAGGATGCGGTCAGTGGGAACATTGACGCGGAATGGACGATTCTGACGCCGAATGACACGACGATCTTGCCGTCGGATGGTACTGCGAGCGAGTTTTCCACCGGTGTCGATCATATCGAGCTGAACGGACTGGACGATTCCGCCCGGGTCAAAAAAGCAATCGAACGATGCGATTATCTGATTCTCGGTTCGCCGACCTATGGCCATAACGTTTCCGGCGACATGAAGATTCTGATGGATCGACTCACCTATTGGGGGCATTTGTTCCATCTGGCGGGCAAACCGGGCATGGCAATGGTCAGCGCCACAACCAACGGGTTCCTTGAAGTCGGCGAACTGATGGAACGGTTCATGGAATCACTGGGCATCATCATTGATGAAACCGCATACCACACCACTTTTACGCCATTCGATGAGGCAATGGCCGATCAGACCGCCGCGGCCATCGTGCGGGCGCTGAACACACTGCGGGATGGCGTCGTGCCTGAAACCAGCGAAAGGCAGGAGCTGGCATTCCAATCCTACAAGCGTGACTACGCCCGACGAGACGGTAGCGATGCAGAATCGCGGTATTGGCGGGAACGCGGCATGTTCGACTGCGCGACGTTCCATGAATACGTCGAAACGCGGCGGAAGCTGCCGGAATCCGTCCACGCCGAACGGTAGGGGGACTTTCCATGAACGGTAACGTTGGAACGACCTGGGCGGCTTCTGCCACGACCCTTGAGGAACGGTGCATGGCGGCAACCGCCATGCCGGATGCTTTGCGACAGTATCGGGCATCGCATGCGGAAGACATGCTTTCGGCAACGGTGGAATGGAAAAACCGACGGAACCCACTGCGGGACGAGGACTATCAAGGCATCGCCGACGCGCTCGGCGATGACGCATCCGTGGTCGAAACCATCATCGCGGATCGGGAACGGAAACTGAGCGGCCATGTCGAGCCGGCATGGTCCGTTGAACTGCAGACGATTCTGAACCGTTACGACAGCGAGGAAGAGCGAGTCGAACGCACGGGGTATGCCACCGCCTTCGCACCGTTCGTCGCGTACGTGAAAGCGGAACTGCAAGCGCATATGTCGGCCTGTTCATTGCCGATGAATGACGAGCGCCTTATCGAACAGTGCCTGAGCGCATACGTCGAGCGTCTGTTGGGCATCGGATTGAAAACCGTCGTATGGGAATTGCATGTCGCGCGTCAGGCCGGTTCGTTGGGCGACGGCGATGCGAAGCGACAATTGCGGCGATATTTCGAACTGCTGGCCACCGACGAATACCGTGGCCATATGTATGCGAAATATCCGGTACTGCTTCGTTTTGTCACGCAGACGACAGTCCATTACATCGATTTCGTCAAGGAAATGCTCGACCGCGTATCCATGGATCGCGACGAGCTCGCCTCCTTCGCAGGCGTCGGCGATGATTTCAGGTTGGAAGATATGTCCATCGACCGTGGCGACGCGCACGACGGTGGAAGAGCCGTGGCCATGCTCACCATCGGCGGACGGAAAATCGTATACAAGCCGCGTGACCTGCATATCCATGAGCTTTTCGCCGGATTGGTGAGGCGATGCGAACGGACGAAGGGTTTCCTTCCGATGCGAGTGTCGGACGTGCTGACGAAATCCGGCTACGCCTATGAGGAATTCGTGGAACACGGCACCTGCGAGGATGCACGTCAGGTGGAGCGCTATTACACCAGATACGGTCAGCTGCTCGGATTGGTATGGCTCCTGCACGGCGACGACATGCACCACGAGAACATCATCGCCAGCGGGGAATATCCGATGGTCGTCGATTTCGAGACGATCGCCACGAACCATGTGACCATGGACATGCCCGACGGCACCGATGCCGACATCCGCGTATCCACGATATTGCGGGATTCACTGGCATCCTCCTGTCTGTTGCCGGCGAAAACGGCGATGTCGGCCGACGGTACATCCGTCGACATCAGCGCCTTCGAAACCGGTGAGCAGACGATGCCCGGCATCGTCGCGTCCCCGGTGGGATTGGACTCCGCCGATGCCCATTACGAGAGGAACGCCGTGACGTTCAGCAAGGACGGCTGCGCGGTGACATTGGATGACGCCGTTGTGGATCCGTATCATTACAAGCGACAGATTCTCCAAGGATTCCGCAATACGGTCGCCGCGGCGATGACCATCGACGCGGATGAATGGGATGCGATGCTGTCCGGCGAGGATACGACCGTGCGTGTGCTGGTGCGCAACACCAGCGCCTACGCCCGATTTGCGGATTTCATCCATCATCCGTCGGCGTTGAAGGACATGCTGGACGTCGAAGCCATACTGGAGAACCTGTATGTCTACCCATTCCGTGACAAGCGCATCTTCGCAAGCGAATACCGGCAGATGCTCGCCGGGGACATCCCCATGTTCACCGCACAGCTGACGGGACATGATCTGCACGCTCCCGATGGAACGACCATTGACGGCGTCTGCGAACGTTCGGTACGCGAACGGGTGCTTGACACCATCGGGCATCTTGACGAACAGGCCGCATTGCAATCGCGCATTATCCGCAACGCCTTGCGCATGGAACCCGGCATGGAGGACGCGCATCCGACGGCTTCGGTGTCGTCGGACACGGATGCGGAGCATTACCCAATCGAACTCGGCACGAGGATAGCCGACACGGCCATCCTCCAGGAAACCGATGGCACCGTATCATGGCTTACAGCGAACCGATCCGACACCATGGCCGCGGACAAGACCGTGGATGAACGGTACGAACCGGGGGCGCCGACTTCGGGACTCTACGACGGCATGGCCGGGACGGGCATGTTCGCCGCCGAACTGTATCGGCGGACACACGATGAGCGCTGGCGTGACCTGTGCACGCGTATGATGCGGAGTCTGATGCGCCGCAAGGACAGAGGCATTACGTATTCCGGCTTCACTTCCGGCCTGTCGCGAAGCTATTGCGCGTTACGCATGGCCAATGCCGGCATCACGTCGCCCGAAGCTCGCCGTTGCATGACGCAGACGGTTCGTATGCTGCCGGCATACATCGACGATATGCTGCCGAAGCTCCTGCAGCGCGACAATCCTCAGCCGTCATTCCATCTGGATTACCTGACCGGGGCGGGCAGTTCGATCATGCTGTATCTGCGGCTGTACGACGTATTCCATGACATGCGCATAGTGGAACAAACCAGCCGGCTGGGGAGAACCGTCATCCGTGCGTTTCCCGAAACCCAGCGGAACGCCGACGAATCCGATGACATGCCGTATCCAACCGGTGCCGCGCACGGACTGGAAGGCATGGCCGTGGCGTTCTGGAAGCTCTACGCGGCGACGGGGAATCGCGAATTCGCCGAATTCGCCCGAATGCTTTGGCGGAAATCGGACGCTCGAAGAAGCGGTGCGAAACAGGAGGACGCCGGCAAATGGTGCCGTGGGAAGGTCGGCGTGCTCTGGGCACGCAATGAGCTGGCGGCCACTGCCGGCGCGGACGGCGAACGTTTCTTCGAGGATGAAAGCGGACGGGCGTTCCCAGACAAGGCAGATATCACGGCGTTGCTTGGGAACGCGGATTGGGACGACGACGGCGTGTGCCATGGACGATGCGGCATGATCGACACCCTGATATCCATCGGCAATGCCAACGGTGACGAATGGTATCGCATGCAGGCACAGCGTCTGATGGACGACATGATCGCGCAGGCCCGTTCGTCGGGACGTTTCCGGCTGAGGCAATCCCGTGAATTCGTGGATCTGTCGTACTTCCAAGGGCCGGTCGGCGTCGCCTACACGATGCTTCGTCTGAACGACTCGTCCACGCCCTCCATACTCGCACTGGAAACGCGATGACGGACATGACGGATACGAACACAACCGAATCGACGACAAGGAAAGACAATATGACCGCCGACCATATCAACCACGCCGACCGCACCGACAACGGCGAACATGCCATCATCGCCGTCGAACACGTCACCTTCGGCTATAAGAAGAGACAGACCGTGTTGGAGGACATCGACTTCACCGTGCCGCAAGGCCAGTCGCTGGCGATCCTCGGATACAACGGCGTCGGCAAGACCACGCTGTTCAGACTCATCGTCGGACTGCTGCGCCCCCGTGAAGGGCGATGCGTGATCGATAGGCGTCGGGTGCCGTCGATGCGCGACGTGTTCCAGATGACCGAGAACGGCAATCTCGTCGGCACGATGACCGTGCGTGACAACATCCACTTCCGGCAACTGCTGTTCCGGTCCGGCAAGGGAATCGCGGACGGCGGCCATACCGTCGACTCGAAACGGCTGGAGGATGAGCCGCTCGTCCGTGCCTTCGAATTGGAGGGGCATCTCGACAAGAAGGTGGCGGAACTCTCGACCGGTCTGCGCAAACGGGTCGGCATCGTCGCCGGCATGCTGTTCGACCCGCATGTCATCATGCTCGACGAGCCAAGCAACGCCATCGATCCGATCACCCGCTCGCTGCTCGTCGATTACGTCAACCAGCTTCGCGCTGACGAGCGCACTTTGCTCACCGTCACCCATGACCTCGAATACTGTTGGAATGTGGCCGACCGGATCATCATCCTTGACGACAAACACCTCGTCAAGGATATGATGCTCGCCGAATTCGACGACTATGAGGCGTTCACCAAGGCGTCCACGCTCGGGCGTGACCGCACACACGTCGACTTCGGCCTTCCCGCGCGCGGACGGCAAGCATGAGATCATGGCATCGCCACCGTGTCCCGTTTATCGAACAAGGCGAGCACAGCGAATGCGGGCTGGCCGCCGCAGCGATGATCCTCGCCGCATTCGGGCATCCCGTGACCATGGACGAGCTGCGCCGCCGGTACGGCGCTCCACGCGGCGGACTGAGCCTCGCGAACATCGTAACGGTGCTGTCCGACTCCGGCATCCGCGTACGCGCGGTCACGACCCCCAGCGCCGAAGCGTTGAAAACCGTCATGACGCCATGCATCCTGCATTGGGACGACAACCATTTCGTCGTGCTCGACCATTACGCATACGGCCGATTCCGCATCGCTGACCCGGCGAACGGGCGCCATGCCTATACGCCCGGCGAACTCGCGGCCCACTGTTCTGGCGCGGTGCTGATTCCGCAACCGACAAACGACGGCTGCGCAACCATTCCCATACGGCCTCGCAGCGGAACCGTCTCCATCCTGACCGGGTTCCTCCGCCGGAACATGCCCGCCATCGGTCTGAGCCTGCTGTTCTCGCTCGTCGTCCAGGGACTGACATTGATCGTGCCCGCAGGCACCGGCTATATGGTCGACCATGGGTCGCTCGCCGCCCAAAGCGGTTTCCCGCCGTTGGTCGCGACGATGCTGCTTGCCTCGCTGCTGGTCTACTATGCGGTCGGCGCGTTGAACACCGTGATGCTCACCCGCGTGCAGGTGCGATTCGGACGATACCTGTCCCGCCGATACATGACCGGCGTGCTCGATCGGGAGTTCCCGTTCTTCGTGAACCGTTCCGGTGGTGACCTGATCTACCGCGCGAACCTGGTCATGGTCGTCGAACAGATCGTGACCGGCAGTCTGCCGTCGACGGTCGTGTCGATGGTGTTCCTCGTGGTCTACCTGATCATGATGATCGCCTATTCAGTGCCATTGACGATGCTGACCCTGACGGTGTGCGCGGCGGTGCTCGTCGTATCCGTCATTTATTCCCTGCGCAACAGGACGCTGGTCGAGCGTGCGACCGTCGCGCAGGCTGACGTGCAACGCGCCTTCATCGAAACCTTCTCCGGCATCGAAACTGTCAAAAGCCTCAATTTGGAAAGCCACTGCTACGACCGCTGGTCAGCGCGTCTGGGAGCGCAGCTCGACTACCAGACTCGGCAAGGGCGGCTTTCGGCATTGCTGTCAAGCCTGTCCTCGGCGCTGGTGTTCGTGTTGCCGCTATGCGTGGTCGCCTTCGGCATGACCTTCGTGGGACGCGGCACGCTCGCACTGGGTGCCGTCGTCGGATTCATGTCATTGGCGTCCGCATTCGTCACGCCATTCTCCGGCATCGTCGGCGTCATCAGCCAGATCATGGCGTTCGCCACCTATATGCGCAAGATTTGCGAGATGATTCCCGCCGGTGAAGGCGGCGGTGCGTCGCTTGAATGCGACGAACCGGGTGGCGAACCGGGTGACGTCGGACTGGGTGACGGCGGACGGTCCGCATGTGGTGGGCCGAGTGGTGACGAATCGGGTGATGGCATACTCGAACGGTTGCATGCCACCGGCGTGGGATACTCGTACACGGCGTTCGACGCTCCCGTTCTCTCCGATGTCGATTGCGACATCCGCAAAGGCGACAAGATCGCCATCGTCGGCCCCACTGGCTCGGGCAAAAGCACGCTGCTGAAACTGCTCGCCGGACTCATCGAACCCGTCTGTGGCACGGTGACCATCAACGGCGGCGGATGCCGGATTTACGACGCGGACAGCCGATGGAAGGCCGGCAGGCTGGCGTATGTGCATCAGGAATCCACGGTGTTCAACGAAACCTTGCGCGACAATATCACGCTGCACCGTCCGTGGCTGACGGATGACGACATCGTCAGGGCGTGCGAGGTTGCCGGCATCAACGAGGGGATGATGGATCCGGTCGTCGGCTTGGACGCCATGGTCAGTGAACGCGGCATGAACCTGTCCGGCGGCCAACGGCAGAAGGTCGCCATCGCGCGTGCGGTCGTCGGAAGACCGGACTTCCTACTTATGGACGAACCCACCAGTGCTCTGGACAACGATACCGAGCGACATGTCATGACGGCGTTGCTCGACTCCGACAATGCGTGCATCGTCGTGGCGCACAGACTCGCATCGATTCGGGATTTCGACCGCATCCATGTCATGGATCATGGGCAGATCGTCGAATCCGGTACGCATGACGAACTGCTGCAGGCCGGCGGATTGTATTCGCGGCTGTACCGGCAGGAGTGAGTGTTCCCTTACACCCTTACGCCTTTAAACCCTTACCCTTTACACCTTATCCCTTACACCCTCGGCTCATGAGGCCCCAGTCCGGCCCCTGCCGTATAGTTTTCATTTGGCGTAATTTCGCCCGCGGATAGAGAGCGTTTCGAGCGAACCTGCACGAAACACCGCGCAACGACACAATAAGGAGGACGCCGTGGCACTGACGGCTGACGAGAAGACCCAGATTATCAACGAGTACGCGACGCACGAAGGTGACACCGGTTCCCCCGAGGTCCAGGTGGCTCTGCTGTCCAAGCGTATCGCCGACCTGACCGAGCACCTCAAGGAGCACAAGCACGACCACCACTCCCGTCGTGGTATGCAGCTGATGATCGGTGACCGTCGTCGCCTGCTTGACTACCTCAAGCGCGTTGACATCAACCGTTACCGTTCCCTCATCGAGCGTCTGGGTCTGCGTCGATAATTGAAGACTTCCGCCCGAGTACCTAGGATGGTGCTCGGGCGTTTTACATATCGCCAGCCAACGGCAACAACGGCAAGAGGGTTAGAGGATAGGCCAGCAGGTAAGGCCGACAAGAGAACCCGAATGAAGGGGTTGACACGAGGAACGACGGCCAAGGGGTCAGTCGAAACAAGGTATGTGACGTCCGCTGAAGAGGACAGTTGCGGTTCAAGCGAGTCGTCGAACCGCAGCACAGTATGTAGGAATAATTAGAAAATTAAAGAAGGAGGAACCCTATGGAGGGTCCCGAAATCAAGGCCGTTGAGGCCGTAATCGACAATGGATCGTTTGGCAAGCGCACGCTGCGCTTTGAGACGGGTCGTCTCGCCCAGCAGGCCGATGGCGCTGTGGCCGCCTACCTCGACGACGATTCCATGATTCTGTCCACCACCACCGCCGGTTCCAGCCCGAAGGAGAACTACGACTTCTTCCCGCTGACCGTCGATGTTGAAGAGAAGATGTACGCCGCCGGCAAGATTCCGGGCTCGTTCTTCCGCCGTGAAGGCCGCCCGAGCTCCGAGGCCATCCTCGCCTGCCGCATCATCGACCGCCCGCTGCGCCCGCTGTTCCCGCACACCCTGCGCAACGAAGTGCAGGTCGTCGAGACCGTGCTCGCCGTGAACCCTGATGACGCTTACGATGTCATCGCCCTGAACGCCGCTTCCGCCTCCACCATGATCTCCGGCCTGCCGTTCGAAGGCCCGGTCTCCGGTGTGCGTCTGGCGCTGATCGACGGCCAGTGGGTCGCCTTCCCGCGTTGGAGCGAGCGTGAGCGCGCCGTGTTCGAGATCGTGGTCGCTGGCCGCGTGATCGAGAACGGTGATGTTGCCATCGCCATGATCGAGGCGGGTGCCGGCAAGAACGCCTGGCACCTCATCTATGACGAGGGTCAGACCAAGCCCGATGAGGAGGTCGTGGCCGGTGGTCTTGAGGCCGCCAAGCCGTTCATCAAGGTGATTTGCGAGGCTCAGGACGAGCTCAAGAAGATCGCCGCCAAGGAGACCAAGGAATTCCAGCTCTTCCCGGAGTACACCGACGAACTGTACGCCCGCATCGACGAGATCGCTCACAAGGATCTGGACGAGGCCCTCTCCATCGCCGAGAAGCTGCCGCGCCAGGACCGCATCCACGAGATCAAGGAGCACGTGCGCGAGGTGCTCGCAGACGAGTTCACCGATATGGACGACGCCGAGAAGGACAAGGAGCTGGGCAACGCCTTCAAGGAACTGCAGCGCCAGATCGTGCGTCGCCGCATCCTGACCGAGGACTACCGCATCGACGGCCGTGGCCTGCGCGACATCCGCACCCTGTCCGCCGAGGTGGACATTGTGCCTCGCGTGCACGGCTCCGCCCTGTTCCAGCGTGGCGAGACCCAGATTCTGGGCGTCACCACCCTGAACATGCTCAAGATGGAGCAGCAGATCGACGCGCTGTCCGGTCCGCAGTCCAAGCGCTACATGCACAACTACGAGATGCCGCCGTACTCCACTGGCGAGACCGGCCGCGTCGGCTCCCCGAAGCGTCGTGAGATCGGCCACGGCGCCCTCGCTGAGAAGGCTCTCGTGCCGGTGCTGCCGAGCCGTGAAGAGTTCCCCTACGCCATCCGCCAGGTCTCCGAGGCCATCGGTTCCAACGGTTCCACTTCGATGGGTTCCGTGTGCGCCTCCACGCTGAGCCTTTTGGCTGCCGGCGTGCCGCTGAAGGCCCCGGTTGCCGGCATCGCCATGGGCCTCGTGTCCGGCGACGTTGATGGCAAGCACATCTTCAAGACCCTCACCGATATCCTGGGTGCCGAGGATGCCTTCGGCGACATGGACTTCAAGGTGGCCGGTACTTCCGAGTTCATCACTGCCCTGCAGCTCGACACCAAGCTCGACGGCATCCCCGCCGACATCCTGGCCGCCGCTCTGCAGCAGGCCAAGGAAGCCCGCGCCACGATTCTCGAGGTCATCAACGAGTGCATCGACGGCCCGGCTGAGATGAGCGAGTTCGCTCCGCGCATCATCACCACCACCGTTCCGGTCGAGAAGATCGGCGAGGTCATCGGCCCGAAGGGCAAGATGATCAACCAGATTCAGGAAGATACCGGCGCTGAAATTGCCATCGAGGATGACGGTACCGTCTTCATCTCCTCCGAGGGTGGCGATGCCGCTAAGAAGGCCAAGTCCATCATCGATTCCATCGCCAACCCGCACGTGCCCGAGGCCGGCGAAACCTACAACGGCAAGGTCGTCAAGACCACGTCGTTCGGCGCTTTCGTGAACCTCACCCCCGGCACTGACGGCCTGCTGCACATCTCCCAGATCCGCAACCTGGCCAACGGCGAGCGTATTGACGCCGTCGAAGACGTGCTCAAGGAAGGCGACACCGTTGAGGTGATCGTTCAGGGTGTCGATGATCGCGGCAAGATCTCCCTGGCCATTCCTGGTTTCGAGGATCAGGAGAACAACGCCCGCCCGAGCCGTGGCGATCGTGATGACCGCCGTGGCGGCCGTGGCCGTGGTGACCGTGACGATCGCCGTGGCAGCCGTGGCCGTCGCTCCGATCGCGATGACCGTGACTTCGACGATCGTGACGACCGTCCGCGTCGCCGTCGCTCCGATGACTTCGAGGATGATTACGACGACCGTCCGCGTCGCCGTCGCTCCGATGACCGTGACTTCGATCGCGATGATCGCGATGATGATCGTCCGCGTCGCCGTCGCTCTTCCGACCGTGACTTCGACGATCGCGATGACCGTGATGCTCGCGACTCCCGTGACGATGATCGTCCGCGTCGCCGTCGCTCTTCCGATCGCGATGACCGTGGCGATCGTGATGACCGCCGTGGCGGTTCCCGTGGCCGTGGCCGTGGCTCGGACCGTAACCCGCGCTACGCCACCGACGACAACTACGACGACTACCGCGCCGACCGCGAAGAGCGTACTGAGCGCCCGCGTCGCCGCGTCCGTCGCGACTTTGATCCGTTCGAGGACTAAATCCCTCTCACGGATCGGTCGCGGCATAGCCGCTCCCCTCACCTACGGGAAGCCCGTAGGGCTTCCCGCTTAACGGTTCGGCATTCGAGGAGTGATCGTTCTCTAGCTTCTCTCGGGTGAGAAGGGCTTGATCGCAAACCAAAAGGCTTCTATACCGTTTCATTCGGTATAGAAGCCTTTTTGGTTTTTCGGCTTCTTCGCGCTGCATATTTCGATGTTGAATAAGGCACTCGTGCTGCCGCCATGTACGTTTAGTTGTCGGTTGACAACTATTCCCATGCATCAAGAATGGCGGATGATCATCGAAGGTACTCATGGGCGTTGATCACTGTGGCAACAACAAAGGCCGGGCCCTTGTGAGAGCCCGGCCTTTATGCCGTATGGCGGCGGATTAATCCTTAAAGGCTAATCCGTTGTCAATCAGCGTTACAGAATCGCCATGCACACGAAGTCCAGAATGAACAGCGCGGCCACAGTCCAGATGATCGGGTGAACCTCCTTGGCCTTGCCCTTGCAGGTCTTCACGATGCAGTACATGATGAAGCCTCCGGCGATGCCGTAGGAGATGGAGTAGGAGAAGGCCATGAACACGGCGGCGAAGAACGCCGGAATGGCTTCGGCGATGTCGTCCCACTTGACTTCCTTCAGGGAAGCGGCCATCATGCAGCCGACGATCACCAGCACGCCGGCGGTTGCGGCGGACGGCACGGCGGAGACGACCGGGGCCAGGAACGCGGACAAGGCGAAGCAGATCGCCACAACCACGGAGGTCAGGCCGGTTCGGCCGCCTGCGGCGATGCCGGCGGAAGACTCGACGTAGGTGGTGGTGTTCGAGGTGCCGCAGATGGCGCCGATGGAGGTGGCGATGGAGTCGGCGAACAGGGCCTTGTCCATCTTGGAGGAGAAGCCGTGGCCGTTCTCCAGAGCCTTCTCATCCTCGGCGGAGAAGATGCCGGTGCGGCGGCCGGTGCCGATGAAAGTGCCCAGGGTGTCGAACGTATCGGACATGGAGAAGGCGAAGATGGTCACGATGACCAGCGGCAGCTTGGTCGGATCAGAGAACAGTGCCGGGAAGCCCTCGGCGGAGAAGATCGCGCCGAAGGTCTGCGGCAGCTGGGAGAAGGTCTCGCTGATGGACTGCGAGTTGGACCAGGTGGTCACGCCGAACGGGATGCCGATCACGGTGGTGATGGCGATGGCCAGCAGCATGCCGCCCTTAACCTTCATCACGGTGAACACAATGGCCAGTACGAGGCCGATCAGGAAGACCCACAGCACCTTGTCGTTGAAGTCGGCCAGACCCGGGGTCGCCGCCACGGCGCCTCCCTTGGCCGCGGCTTTCGGGTCGCCGGGGGTGAACTTGATCAGTCCGACGTTCAGCATGCCCACATAGGCCACGAACAGGCCGATGCCGCCGCCGATGGCGTGTTGCAGGGACTCCGGGATGGCCATGATGATCATCTTGCGGATCTTGGTGACGGTGATGAGGATGTTGATCAGGCCGCACAGGAACACCATGCACATGGTCTGCTGCCAGCTGAAGCCGAGGCCGAAGCACACGGTGTAGGTGAAGAACGCGTTGAGGCCCATGCCGGCGGCCTGGGCGTACGGCACATTGGCGAACAGGCCCATGACCAGGGTGCCGATGATGGCCGCGATGATGGTGGCCAGGAACACGCCGCCCCACGGCATACCCGTCTGCGACAGGATCTGCGGGTTGACGACGATGATGTAGGCCATCGCGAAGAACGTGGTCAGGCCGGCCAGAATCTCAGTCGAGACGGTCGTGCCGTTTTCCTTCAAATGGAAGAACTTCTCCATTTACTCTCTACTTCCTTGGTTTTATGCGGGGCTGCGCACCGCGCGCATAATGCTGCGGCTGGCCCCGGCGAGAATTGCGACTCGCCCTGATCGGCCTGCCCAACGCGCGTCAGGCGCTGCGCATCCAATCAGAACCGTAGCCGATTATAGCTTGTGGAGGTAACGTGAACGGGTCCGGGAGTAGACTGACTGCCAGAATAATTCGGAACAACTCAGGGACACGCAGGGCACACCCGTGGAAGGAAGGCGCGCGATGAAACCGGCCGTCGAAGTCAGCATCACCTCTTGGAAGAAGAATGTCGTCAAGCCCGGTCAGGAGTACGGCCGCGTACTGCTGATGCCCGGCACCGGCTACAACTGCGACCGTCCGCTGCTCTACTGGTCGGCCCAGGCTCTGGTCGAGGCCGGCTGGCGAATCGACCGCATGAACGTACGCAACGCTTCCGACGACCTGTCCACGGTGATTCCGGTCCTCAATCAGGCGATTGACGGCTGGGTGGCCGCCGCGCGCGAGTCCGGCGCGGGTAAAGCCGGTGATTCCGGGGATGGCGTTGCCGCCGATGATTCTGCTACCGTGCTGGCCGATGGCGCAGCTGGCTCGCCGAACCGTGATTCCGACACCCCGTCCGGCCCTCGCCTGTTGCTGATCGGCAAGTCGCTGACGACGATGACCTACCCACATGTGGCCTCACACTACGGTCTGCCGTTCGTGCTGCTGACCCCGGTGCTGCATCACGCCGACTTCGATCCATCCGCCCGGGTGATTCCGGTGCCGGCTGTCGGCGATGATATCGTCGCCGAATCCGAGGCCCCGAGCGTGGCCGAAGCAAGGGCGATCATCCGCGCGGAACAGGCCGGCCAGTCGCACGCCGCCAGCTCCCGATACTCCGGCCCGGCACCGCTGATCTGCGCCGGCACCGCCGACCCGTTCTACGATCAAGCCCGCGCCAACGCGCTCACCCCGCACGTGCACGAATACCCGGATGCCAACCATTCGATCGAGGTGCCCGGCCACTGGCGTCGCTCGCTCGACTATCTGAAGGAAGTCACCGCGTCCGTAGCCCAGTACGCCGCCACGCTGTAATGCCCCGCGACACGCCCGAATTCTGCAATGTCGCTGACCATCCGTAATCTAATCATCCGTAAACCACAGACCGTTGGTTGAAGTGCGCGCGAGTGCATTTCCGAAGTTTGGTTCGCCAAGCCAGCGCAGGTTGAGAGATATAAGCCCGTCAAGGGCCGGCGAAGGTCGCTTCGCGAGATTATATTGCTCTGCCTGTGCGCAGGGCTTTTTTGTTGCCCGGCCGAAAGTTCCGAACTCCAAGTCAACGGCCGACTTAGGAAGGAACGCCATGAAGAGGCCCGAAAAGGAAGCGGTAGTCGCTCAGCTTACGGAAGAATTCCGTAACGCTGACGCCGTCTACCTGACC
>SKEG01000383.1_pt1 | contig 48750 bp, 40 predicted proteins | sample 4826631 | NCBI WGS metagenome assembly SKEG01 (sample SAMN11008815, study PRJNA524170) | human gut metagenome | biome: Human fecal sample; material: Feces; isolation source: fecal sample from pouch patient p26, p34, p50 | host: Homo sapiens | place: Israel: Tel-Aviv | collected 2016-11-02
AGAAGGGACAGCCCGCGGGCTGTCCCGTGGTGGTTTTTATAAAAGAAAAAGCGAAATACAGCCAAGCCCGCAGGCTTGGCTGTATTTCAAATCAAAAATATTTTTTCCGCTGAAAAAACGTTCCGCTTACAGCAGCGGGATGCCGGCCTTGGCGCAGGCCTCGCGGGTGGCCTTGTCCCACACGCTGGCCTGCACCTCACCGATGTGGACGCTGCCCAGCAGCAGCATGCACAGGCGGCTCTGGCCGATGCCGCCGCCGATGGTATAGGGCAGCTCACCAGCCAGCACTGCCTTGTGGAAGGGCAGGGTGCGGCGGTCATCGCAGCCCGCCATGGTCAGCTGCCTGTCCATGCTCTCCGGGCTGACGCGGATGCCCATGCTGCTCAACTCGTAGCTGCACTGCAGCGGGTCGTTCCAGAACAGCAGATCGCCGTTCAGATCCCAGTCGTCATAGTCCGGGGCGCGGCCGTCGTGGGGCTTGCCGCTGCGCAGGGGTGCACCGATCTTCATCAGGAAGGTGGTGCCGTTCTCCTTGACAAAGGCGTTCTCGCGCTCCTTCGGGGTCAGATCCGGGTACTTATCCTCCAACTCCTGTGTGGTGACAAAGGTCACGTTGGGGGTGTGCAGGGGCAGCTCCTGCAGTTGGGGGAACATGGCGTGCAGGTTCATCTCGGTGGCGCACACCGCAGACACGATGCAGCGCACCACGTTTTTCAGGTAGGTCTCGTTGCGGTCCTCCACCGTGATGATCTTTTCCCAGTCCCACTGATCCACATAGACCGAGTGGAGATTGTCCAGCTCCTCGTCCCGGCGGATGGCGTTCATGTCGCAGTACAGACCCTTGCCCACGCGGAAATCGTAGTCCTTCAGCGCCTGCCGCTTCCACTTTGCCAGCGACTGCACCACCTGTGCCTCGGTGCCGCTGTCCTTGATGTCAAAGGTAACCTTGCGCTCCACGCCGTTCAGATCGTCGTTCAGGCCGGTGGAAGCCTCCAGAAACAGCGGTGCGGACACGCGGTACAGGTTCAGCGTGGCGCACAGAGTATCAGCGAACAGCCGCTTCACCGTGCCGATGGCGCGCTGGGTGTCGTACAGATTCAGCGCGGGTGTGTAGTTTGCCGGGATGATGATCTTGCTCATAACGTTTACCCCTCATTCTGTGTGGTTTGCGCCCCGCTTTCCCGAGCCGGAGCGTGGCTTTTGCAAAGCCGGAATACTGCACCCATTATGGCACAATTTTTTACGAAAGTAAAGTGATAGCAGGAAAAAGCAGTTCCGAAACGCCCAAGGGCGTTTCGGAACTGCAAATCAAACTATTTTTCCGTTTACCCGCCCAGATAGGCGTTGCGGACGCGCTCGTTGGTCAGCAGCTCAGCACCGGTGCCGTCCATGACCACGCGGCCGGTCTCCAGCACATAGGCGCGGTCAGCCACCGAAAGCGCCATCTGTGCGTTCTGCTCCACCAGCAGGATGGTCATGCCCTCCTTGTGGATGTCGCGGATGATGTCAAAGATCTCCTGCACCAGCAGCGGCGAAAGACCCATGGAGGGCTCGTCCAGCATCAGCATGGAGGCGTTGCTCATGAGCGCACGTCCCATGGCCAGCATCTGCTGCTCGCCGCCGGACATGGTGCCCGCCAGCTGCTTGCGGCGCTCCTTCAGGCGGGGGAAGAGGGTGAACACCTTTTCCTTGTTGGCGGCAATGGTGGAGGCAGGCTGGGTGTAGGCGCCCATATCAAGGTTCTCGTCCACTGTCATGTGCAAAAACACATGGCGTCCCTCCGGCACCTGTGCAAGGCCGCTTTCCACGATCTTGTGGGCGCGCACGCCCTTGATGCTCTTGCCCTTGTACAGCACATCGCCGGTGCGGGGCTTCAAAAGGCCGGAAATGGTTTTCAGGGTGGTGGATTTGCCCGCGCCGTTGGCACCGATCAGGGTGACGATCTCGCCCGCGTTGACGGTGAAGGAGATATCCTTTACGGCGTGGATGTTGCCATAGTAGACGTTGATGCCGTCTACCTTCAGTAATGTATCAGCCATGGCTCAGCCCTCCTTTTTGCCCAGATAGGCCTCGATGACCTGCGGGTTATCGCGGATCTCGTCCGGGGTGCCCTTGGCGATGATGCGGCCGAAGTTCAGCACCGCAATGCCCTCGCAGATGCCCATGACAAGGCTCATGTCGTGCTCGATAAGCAGCACGGCAATGTTGAACTCGTCGCGGATGCGGCGGATGGTCTCGGTCAGCTCGGCAGTCTCGGAGGGGTTCATACCGGCGGCAGGCTCGTCCAGCAGCAGAAGCTTCGGGCCGGTAGCCAGTGCGCGCATGATCTCCAACCGGCGCTGTGCGCCGTAGGGCAGGCTGCCGGCCTGTGCGTTGGCAAGGTCTGCCATGTGGAAGATGTCCAGCAGTTCCAGCGCACGCTCGGTGCACTGCTTTTCCTCTTTCCAGTAGTTCGGCATCCGCAGCAGAGAGGACGCCAGATTATACTTCATGGACTCGTGCAGACCCACCTTGATGTTGTCGATGACGCTCAGCTCCTTGAACAGGCGGATGTTCTGGAAGGTACGCGCCACGCCCATGCGGTTGACCTGATAGGTCTTTTTTCCGGCGGTGGGCATCCCGTCGATCAGGATGGAGCCGCGGGTGGGCTGGTAGACGTTGGTGAGCAGGTTGAACACGGTGGTCTTGCCTGCGCCGTTGGGGCCGATGAGGCCGGCGATCTCGTTGCGGCCGATCATCAGGTTAAAGTTGTCCACGGCGGTCAGACCGCCGAAGTCGATGCCCAGCTCACGTACATCCAGAATGGGCTTTTTGTCTTTATCGCGGTCGGTCAGAAAACCGCCGGAGGGCACACTGTGCAGTCTGGTCTTGAACTCACTCATGGTCAGCGGCCTCCTTTTCGGTATGTTTGCGGAACAGTTCGCCGTTCATGGCCTTTTCCACGATGCGGCTCAGGGAGAAATCGTAGCTGCCCAGCAGTCCGCCCGGGCGGAAGATCATCATCAGCACCAGCACCAGCGAGTAGACCACCATGCGGTAGCTGTCAAAGCTGCGGGTAGCCTCGGGCAGGATGGTCAGCACGGTAGCGGACAGGATGGAGCCCAGCATGGAGCCCATGCCGCCCAGCACCACCATGACCAGAATTTCAATGGACTTCATAAAGCCGAAGGTGGAGGGGTCCAGCACGCCCAGATAGCAGGCGTACAGGCCGCCGGCCAGACCTGCAAAGGCGGCGGAGAAGGCAAAGGCCATCACCTTATAGTAGGTGGTCTGGATGCCGCAGCTCTCGGCGGCGATCTCGTTGTCGCGGATGGACAGCACGGCACGGCCGTGGCGGCTCTTCATCATGGCGTGGATCAAAAAGCAGGTAATGACCACGCACAGGAACACGTTCCAGTAGTTGGAGTACTTGGGGATGTTCTTCAGACCCTTTGCGCCGTAGAACAGCTTGAAGCCCAGCACATCATCAATGTTGTTCAAGGTGATGCGGATGATCTCGCCAAAGCCCAGCGTCAGGATGGCCAGATAGTCGCCGGTCAGGCGCAGGGCGGGGATGCCGATGAGCACACCGAACAGCCCGGCCATGATCCATGCCAGCACCAGACCGATAACAAAGGCAACGCCCTTGGGCAGGTTGGAATACTTCGTAAACAGCGCGCAGGTGTAGGCACCTACGGCCATAAAACCGGCGTGACCCAGCGGCAGCTGCCCCAGATAACCGGTGGCAACGTTCAGCGAGACAGCCAGAATGATGTTGATGCCCACGGTCAGCAGCACCTTGTTCTGGTAGGTGGACAGCACATTCTGGGTGAGGAAGGAAAGCCCCACGAACAGCAGCGCCACCAGCACGGCGTTCATCAGGTAGCGCACGGGCATTTTGATGGTTTTACGGTTGGTTTTCATCGTTATGCCCCCTTACACCTTTTCCTGCACCTTGCGGCCAAGGAAGCCCGTGGGCTTGACCAGCAGCACGATGATCAGAATTGCAAACGTAACAGCGTCCTTCCATGCGGAAAGGCCGATGGCGGAAACAAAGCACTCGCACAGACCGATGGCAATGCCGCCGACCATGGCACCCGGGATGGAGCCGATGCCGCCCAGCACGGCGGCAACGAAGGCTTTCAGACCCAGCATGGAGCCCATGGTGGGGGTAGCCTGCGGGTAGGAGCAGCAGTACAGCACGCTGCCGATGCCCGCCAGTGCCGAGCCCACGGCAAAGGTGAAGGAGATGGTGCTGTTGACGTTGATGCCCATCAGGCGGGCAGCATCCATATCCTCCGAAACGGCGCGCATGGCCTTGCCGAGCTTGGTCTTTTGCACCAGAAAGGTGAGCACCAGCATGGACAGCACGGTGACCACCAGCGTGATGATGGAGGTAAGACCCAGCGGTACCTTGCCCAGATGGAAGGTCTGGTTGGTGTAGTAGGCGGGGATCACCTTTGCACCCGAGCCGAGGATCAGTTCTGCCGTGTACTCCAGAAAGAAGGAGACACCAATGGCGGTGATCAGCAGCGAGATACGGGGTGCGCTGCGCAGGGGGGTGTAGGCGATCTTTTCGATCACCACGCCCAGCAGCGTACAGGTGATGATGGTGGCGCACACAGCGGTGACCGGGCCAAGACCCAGCTGGTTCATGACGAACCAGGACATGTATGCGCCCACCATGATGACATCGCCGTGGGCAAAGTTCAGCAGCAGGATAATGCCGTACACCATGCTGTAGCCCAGTGCGATCAGTGCATAGATGCTGCCAAGGGACAAGCCGTTGATCAGCTGGCTAAAGAACACTGTCATGGTTGGATACTTCCTTTCTTTGCGGCGTTTACACTTTTTGATATAAAAAACGGAGAACGCCTGACCAGAAAAAAGCTGTTCCGGCGTTCTCCAAAAAATCATGGGGTTTGCTCTGTGCGGGCGGCTCCATCACCGGTGGATGGAACAGCGCGGATCAGAACATTTCCTTCAGCACGGGGGTTGCGCCGTCGAAGCACAGGATAGCGGTCTGCTTGACGGGGTTGTGGTGCTCGTCGAAGGTAAAGGTGCCGGTGATGCCCTCGATGGTGCCGCCGGCAATGGCATCGATGACGGCCTGCTTGTACTCGTCAGAGCCAGCCTCGAGACCCTGCTCCTCGGCAGCCTTGATGCCGTACACAACGGTCATGGCTGCATCGTAGCCCAGAGGTGCAAAACCGTTGGGGTACTCCTCGCCGTACTCAGCCTTGTAGGCGTTCTCAAAGTCGGGGTTGGAGCCCTTTGCGTAGTTTGCGCAGAAGTAAGCATCCTTCAGCTGGTCGGCAGTAGCGTAGCCCTCCAGACCATCCCAGCCGTCGCCGCCCAGGAAGGGAACGTTCAGGCCAACGCTCTCGGCCTGCGCAAGGATCTGACCCACGTCCTGATAGTAGTTGGGGCAGAACACCACCTCGGGACCCTTGCCCAGAATGGTGGTCAGCTGGGTCTTGAAGTCCACATCGCCCTCGGAGTAGCTCTCCTGATCCACGACGGTGCCGCCCAGACTCTCGAACTCGGTCACGAAATTCTCGGCCAGACCCTCGTTGTAGTCAGCGCCCTTCAGGAAGATAACGGCTGCCTTGGTGTAGCCCAGCTTCTTGTAAGCGTAGTCAGCCATCTTGATGCCCTGGAACGGGTCGGTGAAGGTTGCGCGGAACACATTGGCGTTCACGGTGTCGGTCTCGGCATCGTAGGTGACGGCCTCGGCAGTAGCGGAAGCGGTGACCATAGGCATATTGTAATCGGCACTCTCAGCGGCAATAGCCAGCGTCGGGGTGGTGGTAACATCGCCCACCAGAGCGGTGATGCCCTGATCGCACATCTTGGTAAAGCAGGTGACAGCCTGAGTAGCATCGCCCTGCTCGTCCATGGTGATGACCTCCAGCTGCTTGCCGTTGACACCGCCATCGGCATTGACCTGCTTCAGGTACAGGGTAGCGCCGTTGATGACAGCCAGACCGTAAACGGAAACATCACCGGTCATGGGGCCCAGAACGCCCACCTTGATGGTGCTGCCGGAAGCAGCAGCGGAACCGGCGGTAGAACCGGCAGCAGAAGAAGCGGCAGTGCTTGCGGAAGAACCGCCGCAGGCAGTCAGAGCGCTTGCTGCGGCAACAACACCGGCAGCGGCCATGAACTGACGACGAGTGATCATCTTTTTCATAAAAATCTCCTCCTTCGGAGTGTTCTATAAAGTAAATTGATAAAAACGGAAGCAAGGCCCTTCCCCTCTAAAGCGGCCTTGCTTCTGTTCTTATCTGTTATTATAGCTATCTGGGTTCAAATCCGCAATTCACAAACCGTCCATACTTTTGGGCGCATTTTCTCGGCTTTGTTGATACTTTATACAAAAATTAAAGCGTGATTTTGTGCACTATTTCAAATTGTTCATTTTGTTTATCTGTGAAATGAAATGGATTCACAAGTTGCAAAATGGTTACAGGGTCTCCATCTCGGCGTCGGCGGCAAATTCGGCCTCGGCGCGGACTTCGGCGGCCTGTCCCTCGGCCTCGGCAACAGCCAACGGCTCTGCCAGTGCCTTGCGGATGGCGGTGACGTAGAACACCATGGAAAGCGCCGTACCGATGCACCAGCCCACAGGCCATGCCATCCAGATGCCGGTGGAGCCCAGTGCGGTGGCGCTGAGCACGGCGGCAATGCCCACGCGCAAAATCAGGTCGGTGAAGGTGGCGATCATAAACCGCACCATCAGGCCGCAGCCGCGCAGGATGCCGTCTGCCACCAGCTTGACCGACACCACAAAGTAGAAGGGAGAGAGGATGCGCAAAAACAGCATACCGGTGTCAATGGCAGGGCCCTGCGGGTCGTTCATGAACAGCAGCAGCAAAAAGCGGCCAAAGAAGAAGTACAGCACCACCAGCGGCACGCACAGCAGCCACACCAGATTGCGGCCTGCGCCAAAGCCTTCCTTGACGCGGTCCATCTTGCCGGCACCCATGTTCTGGGAGGTGTAGTTGGAGATGCCGTTGCCCAGGGTGGTAAAGGAGGTGATGACCATGTTGTTCAGCTTGACGGCGGCAGAATAGCCTGCAATGACGCTGGCGCCAAAGGTGTTGATGATGCTCTGCAGGATGATGTTGCCCACCGAGACAAAGCTCTGCTGCAGAATGCTGGGCACAGCCACCACAGCCACCTTGCCCAGCATATTCCACGAGAACAGCTGCACATGACCCTCGGTGTGGAAAGCGCGGATGCGGCGGAACACCACCACCATGGCCAGCACGCAGCTGACACCCTGACACAGGAAGGTAGCCCATGCCACACCGGCAATGCCCATCTTAAAACCTGCCACGAACAGGATGTCCACGCCGATGTTGGACAAAGAAGAGACTGCAAGGAAGTAGAAGGGGGTCTTGCTGTCGCCAAGGGCAGAGAAGATGCCGGTGGCAATGTTGTAGAAGAACATGAAGGGCAGGCCCAGAACGTAGATATCCAGATACAGCGCAGAATCTGCAAGGATCTCCTCCGGGGTGTTGATGAGCTCCAGCAGGGCGTCGCAGCCAAACAGACCGATGCCCATCAGCACGGCGCACAGCACGGCAGAGCCGATGAGGGAGGTGTAGACCGAGGTCTTCATCTCGCGGTATTCCTTTGCGCCAAAGTAGCGGGACACGATGACCGAGCAGCCGATGTTGCAGCCGAAGGCAAAGGCGATGAAGATCAGGGTGATCTCGTAGCTGTTGCCCACCGCAGCCAGCGCATTTTCACTGATGAACTTGCCCGCCACCAGACTGTCGGCGATGTTGTACAGCTGCTGGAAAATGATGCTGCCGAACATGGGCAGACAGAATTGCCACAATACCTGTGACGGCTTGCCCACCGTCAGATCCTTATTCATTGCAAAAATCCTCCTCTATAACGACTATAAATGGGAAAACAGCGAAAACGCCGCAACCAGTATAGAACTGAATCGCCAAAAAGTAAAGAAAATTTTTGGCATATCTGCCATACAAAAAACACATGGTAAGCATAACGTATCCCTGCTGCCGCAAGGGGGCAGACTGTAAACAGGTTTTCCACGGCGGTTTGCGTTCCCGTTAAAAATTTAGGTCTGCAAACATACGCACCGGCTCTTGCGCCGGGGCGCAAAGCGTGGTAGGATATTGATGGTTAGTTATGTATAACTATCTAAATAGAGCAGTCCCCCGTCTGTCCGCCCGGGCAGTACGGGAGAGAAAATGATATTCAGGAGGGTTTCAAGATGAATTATCTGGAAATTGAATCTGTTGTAGGCCGCGAGATTTTAGACTCCCGCGGCAACCCCACCGTAGAAGCCGAGATCACGCTGGCGGACGGCACTGTGGCACGCGGCTGCGCCCCTTCCGGTGCATCCACCGGCGAGTTTGAGGCGCTGGAGCTGCGGGACGGCGACAAGAGCCGCTATCTGGGCAAGGGCGTGACCAAGGCGGTGGAAAACATCAACACGGTCATTGCGGACGCTGTGGTGGGCATGGATGCTTCCGACATTTACGCCGTGGATGCTGCCATGCTCAAGGTAGACGGCACCAAGGATAAATCCAATCTGGGCGCAAACGCCATTCTGGCGGTGTCCATTGCAGCCTGCCGCGCAGCAGCCGCTTCGCTGGAGATGCCGCTGTACCGTTTTCTGGGCGGCGTAAATGGCAACCGCCTGCCTGTGCCCATGATGAACATTCTGAACGGCGGCGCACACGCAACGAATACTGTGGATACACAGGAGTTTATGATCATGCCGGTGGGCGCACCCTCTTTTAAGGAAGCGCTGCGCTGGTGCGCCGAGGTGTTCCATGCGCTGGCTGCCATCCTGAAGTCCAAGGGGCTGGCTACCTCTGTGGGCGACGAGGGCGGCTTCGCACCCAACCTTTCCAGCGACGAGGAGACCATCGAGACCATTCTGGCAGCCATCGAAAAGGCGGGCTATCTGCCGGGCAAGGACTTTATGCTGGCAATGGATGCCGCCGCCTCCGAGTGGAAGAGCCCCAAGGGCAAGGGCTTTTACAAGCTGCCCAAGGCGGGCACCGAGTTCACCTCTGCCGAGCTGATCGCGCACTGGAAGAGCCTTGTGGAAAAGTACCCCATCATCTCCATCGAGGACGGTCTGGATGAAGAGGACTGGGAGGGTTGGCAGCAGATGACCCGCGAGCTGGGCGGCAAGGTGCAGCTGGTGGGCGACGACCTGTTCGTGACCAACACCGAGCGTCTGGCAAAGGGCATCCAGCTGGGTGCGGGCAACGCTATCCTGATCAAGCTGAACCAGATCGGCTCTGTCTCCGAGACCTTGGAAGCCATCAAAATGGCGCACAAGGCCGGTTACAACGCCATCAGCTCCCACCGCTCCGGCGAGACCGAGGACACCACCATTGCGGACCTGGCTGTGGCGCTGAACACCTGCCAGATCAAGACCGGTGCACCCAGCCGCACCGAACGTGTGGCAAAGTACAACCAGCTGCTGCGCATTGAGGAGCAGCTGGGCGAAAGCGCCGTCTACCCCGGCATGGAAGCGTTTTAAGTAAGACGATTTGGAATGCCCTCCGCGCTGCTATGGGCATTTTCAGCGGAAATAGTATTTTTGATTTGTTGCTCAGAAACGCCTGCGGGCGTTTCTGAGCAACTTTTTCACGGGAAGGGGTCGTAAAGGCAGACGGCAGCTGCATTACTCCCAATATTTACCACCACGGCATTTGCAATCCTGCGGCGGGCTGGTTCGTATATAAAGCAGACCGGCACCCGGCAGCAGTCGGGACGGAATGAAACGAAAGGAGCAAACCTTCCATGTTTCAAGGCCTTGGGCCGCTGCTCAGCCTTTTGGGCGGCGGCAGCTTTGCAAAGCTGCTTCTGTTTTTACTGAAGGGGCTGTTCGGCTGAAACGGACGGTCTGAAAGGAGAATACCATGCTGATCGTATTGGAGCATCTGCTGGGTCGGATCAACCTGCCCGGTATGTGGTGGATCATCGCAGAGCGCTGGCTGTGAGGTGACGCCCCGCAAAGCCGCTGCACTTTTTGTGCGGCGGCTTTTTTGCGTTGCCTTACCTGCCTTTCCATTGGCAAAACTGGCAAAAAATGCTTGCATCTAGGCAGTTTTGATAATAGAATTACACTGTTACAGTATGCCCAAAAGCAGGGTGTACAGGAAGGTAAAGTTTGAAATTGCGGTAACAGGGGGTACTGCGTGCTGCGGCGCGCGGAGAAAAAGGCAGGAAAGGTAAAATGGAAACAGACGAGACAATAAAAAAAGGATTTCTGCGGCTGGAACGCTATGCACAGAATATACCGGGCGGCTTTCACTGCTGCGCAGAGGACCCGGAAAAAGGCTATCCCTTTATTTATATCAGCGACCGCTTTCTGGAGATACTGGGCTGGGGGCGGGCAGAGTTTGCGGCAAGGTTCGATAACCGCTACACCGCGCTGGTGCACCCGGATGATCTGGCGACCGGGCTGCGCTACCGGAACGCGGAAAACAGCGCGACTTACGCCAAGAATGGTGACAACATCTTTCGGCTGTTGGGCAAAAACGGCTACCGCTGGGTCACCAACGCTGCCAATCAGGTGGAATGGTACGGCAAAGGCTATATCGTGGGCACGATCACGGATATCACCCCCTATATGGAACTGCGGGAAAAGCTGGAACAGCAGAACCGTACCCAGCGGGAGGCGCTGGAAACCGCCAACCATAATCTGTTGCGGATGATGCAGCAGATGGAGGAGCAGAAGGCACAGTTTGCCCAGACTACTGCCCGGAACATGAAAAAAGAACAGAGCTACCGGCAGCGGCTGAACCACGATGCCCTGACCGGCACCTACAACCGCCGCTATTACGAGGAAGTGGTGCGCAATAACATCGGCCCGGCGGGCATCGCCCTGATGGATATCGACGATTTCAAGATCTGCAACGATACCTACGGCCACCACGCCGGAGATCTGGCGCTGGAAACCGCTGCAAAGGCCATCCGCAGCTGCATCCGGGAAACAGATCTGCTGATCCGCTACGGCGGCGACGAGTTTTTGCTGGTGCTGCCCGGCATCCCGGCGGATTATTTCAAGGTAAAGCTGGAGCAGATCCGCACCGCCGTGCAGCAAACGGTGGTGCCGGGCTACCCCCATTTCCGGCTGTCGCTGAGCATCGGCGGCGCGCTGCAGACCCTTGCCGACCCTATGGAGAACGTGGTGCGCCGGGCAGATTTTATAATGTATCAGGCCAAAAACCACAAGGACGCCGTGGCGGTGGACACACAGGACAGCCGGTTGGCTGCACAGAAGGATGTCTTAGGGGAAAAGCCCGTGATCCTGCTGGTGGACGATTCCATGATGAATCGCATGATGCTTGCCGGCATTCTGGGCGATGACTACCGCATTCTGGAAGCCGAGAACGGCAAGCAGTGTCTGGAGCTGCTGCGGGCAAACGCCGGGCAGATCTCGCTGGTGCTGCTGGATATCAATATGCCGGTCATGGACGGCTTTGAGGTGCTGCGCACCATGAACACCAACCACACCATCGAGGACGTGCCGGTGATCATGATCTCCAGTGACGACTCGGAGGAAGCCATCCGCAAGGCCTACGAGCTGGGTGCCAGCGACTATGTCAACCGCCCTTTTGACGCCAAGATCGTCTACCGCCGGGTGTCCAACACCATCAAGCTGTACGCCAAGCAGCGGCGGCTGGTGCAGATGGTGTCTGACCAGATCCGCGCGCGGGAAAAGAACACCGATGTGCTGGTGGGTGTGCTGAGCCAGATCGTGGAGTTCCGCAACGGCGAGTCCGGCTCTCATGTGCGGCACATCCGCATCATCACCGAGACGCTGCTGCACCGGCTGATAGAGCTGACCAGCCGCTACGACCTGACCCCCGAGCAGCAGGATAACATCCCGCTGGCGTCGGCGCTGCACGATATCGGCAAGATCGGCATTGACGAAGCCATCCTGAATAAGCCCGGCAAGCTGACCGCAGAAGAATTTGCGGTGATCAAGACCCACAGTATGCTGGGCGCAGAGATGCTGCAAAAGACTGAAAGCTTTGCAGACCAGCCGCTGTTGCAGACCGCCTACGAGATCGCCCGCTGGCACCACGAGCGCTGGGACGGCAAAGGCTACCCGGACGGGCTGAAGGGCGACGATATCCCCATCAGCGCCCAGCTGGTCTCCATGGCGGATGTGTATGACGCACTGACCAGCGAACGGTGCTATAAAAAGGCTTTCCCGCACGAAACGGCTGTCCAGATGATCACGAACGGTGCGTGCGGCGCGTTCAACCCGCTGCTGATCCAGTGCCTGCTGGACGTGCAGGGGGAACTGAAGCAGGAAATTTTACAATGGTAATGTGAGGACATCTACGCGTGACAGAACAGCGATTCAACCATAAAATACCCCGCCGCACCTTTTTAAAGGTGTGCGCGGCGGCAGCGGCAGCCGGGCTGACCGCTTGCGGCAAAACGCAGGCGGCGGCAGCGCTGCCCGAGCTTACGGTGGGCAGCGATAACTACCCGCCTTTTATCTACCTGAACAATGACAGCACGCCCACCGGCATTGATGTGGACATTGCCACCGAGGCCTTTGCCCGCATAGGGTATGCGGTACGGTTTGAAATCATTGACTGGGAGCAGAAAACCAATCTGGTGGAAAGTGGTGCCATTGACTGCATCTGGAGCTGCTTTTCCATGGATGGGCGGGAGCAGCTGTACCGCTGGGTAGGGCCGTATATGGTCAGCCGTCAGGTGGTGGCGGTCAATGCCGATAGCGGCATTGAAACGCTTGCCGACCTTGCGGGCAAGACCATGATGGTGCAAAGCACCACCAAGCCGGAGGAAATCTTCCTCGGCGGCACCGACCCCCGCATCCCGCAGTTTGGTGAACTGCTGAGCGCCGAGGACCGCAGCGTGCAGTACGCCATGCTGAACTGCGGCTATGTGGACGCCATTGCCGCCCACGAGGCCGCCATTTTGCAGTATATGCAGGATTGCAATGCCAATTTCCGCATTCTGGAGGAGCCGCTGCTGGTCACCGGCATCGGCGTGGCTTTTGCGCTGAACGACACCCGCGGGCTGGACGAAAAGCTGACCGAGACCTTTGCCGCCATGCGCGCCGACGGCACGATGAAGCAGATCGTAGGCAAATATCTGCCGGACCCGGAAAAATATCTGGAGGTGGACGCCCTTGAACCGTAACAAGAAAACGTTCACGCCCAATATGCGGGTGGCGGCGCTCTACCTGCTGATGGGCGTGCTGCTTTTGCTGGCAGTGACCCTCTTCTCCGGGCGGGAGTCCATGCGCGCTACCGAGGAATACTTTGACCGCACCATCAACTTTGTAAAGGTGCAGTCCACCAGCTACGAAAAATATAACGATACCATCACCGCAAAGTCGCTGCGCCGGATGGCGGTCTCGGTGCGGCAGCTGGCCGAAAATGACGCTTTGGATATTTACGACCCCGAAGCCCTCCGGAAAGAAACGGAATCCCTCTGGCTTACCGGCATTGCCGTACTGGACGAAAATGGAGAATCACTGTGCGAATATACGGATGGTAATATCGATTATGCGCAGTTTACGGAATCGCTGCGAGAGCAAGCCGCGCTGAACGTGCTGCAAAACCCGCAAAAGACCTATCTCAAGCGCATTCTGTTACAGGATGGTACAGCGGTGGATGTTGCCACCCGCCGCGCCGCAGCAGGGGACGCCGTGCTGCTGGCTTACCGGGTGACTCCGCCGGAGTTTGTGGAGGGGACAGCCCTGTCCATCCAAAGCGTGCTGGACGGCTACCCGAAGAACATCAGCGGCACCATCTTTATCGTGCAGGACAACAAGGTGATCGCCGCAAACGACCCGAGCCTCATCGGACTGTACACCACGAACAGCCCGCTGGTGCAGGGCATCCGCAAGGCCGGTGCGCCCGACATTCTGACCCACACCCGCGACTGGGCAAATTCCGGCTGCTATTTCGGGATGTACAGCAACGGACAGAATTTTGATCTGTATCTCTATATCGACGAAAAATCGGTGTTCCGCAATTTCAGCAGCGCACTGCTGACGGCACTGATCTTCTATCTGATCTGTGTGGCAGTGCTGCAAACGCTGCGCCGCCGCTCCATGAAGCTTGCGGAGCAGCAAAAAAGGGAGCAGGAGCAGAAGTATCACGCCCAGCTGGAAGAGCAGAACCGCAAGCTGGAGCTTGCCGTCCGGCACGAGGCAGCGGCAAACCGCGCCAAGCGGGAGTTCTTGTTCAACATGAGCCACGACATCCGCACCCCGATGAACGCCATTATCGGATTCACCTCGCTGGCGGCGACCCATGTTGAGAATAAGGAACAGGTGCTGGACTACCTGAAAAAGATCTCCACCTCCAGCCAGCACCTGCTCTCCCTCATCAACGATGTGCTGGACATGAGCCGTATCGAGAGCGGCAAGGTGAAGATCGAGGAAAAGGCAGTGCACCTGCCGGATCTCGTGCACGATATACGCTCCATCATCCAGCCCAATATCAGCTCCAAGCGCTTAGCGCTGTTCATCGACACCATGGACGTGGTGGACGAGGACATCATCACCGACCCGCTGCGGCTGAATCAGGTGCTGCTGAACATCCTTTCCAATGCCATCAAGTTTACCCCCACCGGCGGCATGGTGAGCATCCGCATTGCCCAGAAGCCCGGCGCGCCCAAGGGCTGCGGCAATTATGAGTTCCGCATCAAGGACAACGGCATCGGCATCAATAAGGAGTTCCAGAAGCACATCTTTGAGGAGTTCACCCGGGAGGAAAGCTCCACCGTCAGCGGCATCCAGGGCACGGGTCTGGGCCTTTCCATCACCAAGAATATCGTAGACCTGATGGGCGGCACCATCGCCCTTGAAAGCGAGCCGGGCAAGGGCAGCGAGTTCATCGTGAACCTCTGCTTCCCCCTCAGCGGGCAGAAGGCAGAGATCAAGCAGCTGCCCCAACTGGAAGGGCTGCGGGCACTGGTGGCGGACGACGACACCAACACCTGTCTGAGCGTCAGCACCATGCTTTCCAAGATCGGCATGCGCCCGGAGTGGACCATCTCCGGCAAGGAGGCGGTTATCCGCACGAAGTACGCCGTGGAGCAGGGCGATGCTTTCAGCGTGTATATTATCGACTGGCTCATCCCGGATATGAACGGCATCGAGATCGTGCGGCAGATCCGCAAGGTCATCGGGGACAGCTGCCCCATCATCATCCTGACCGCCTATGACTGGGCGGATATCGAGGAGGAGGCGCGCGCCGCCGGTGTGACCGCCTTCTGCGAAAAGCCGCTCTTCCTCTCGGAGCTGCGCAAGGTGCTGGCAGAGCCCTTCCGGGTACAGTCGACCCAGACGCCCGCCCTGCCGCCCAAGGCAGACTTCAGCGGTAAGCACCTGCTGCTGGTGGAGGACAATGCCCTGAACCGGGAGATCGCCATGGAAATCTTAAAGGAAGCGGGCTTCCTTGTGGATACCGCCGGAGACGGTGTTGAAGCAGTGGAAAAGATGGAGCAGTCCGCGCCCGGGCAGTATGACCTGATCTTAATGGACATCCAGATGCCCCGGATGGACGGCTACGAAGCCACCCGGCGTATCCGTGCCCTGCCCGACCCCCGCAAGGCGGGCATCCCCATTTTTGCCATGACCGCTAACGCCTTTGAAGAGGACAAGCAGAACGCCTTGAATGCGGGCATGAACGGCCACATCGCAAAGCCGCTGGATATCCCGCACCTGCTGAAGGTGCTGGAAGAAGCGCTGAAATAAGAACCCGCTCAGTCATCGCTGCACGATGACGGCTCCCCCGAAAGGGGGAGCTTTTTTGTTTCTGCCGGTCAGCATCTTCCCGCTCACGCAGTTTCCTCTTCCTGCATAGGATGGTGCACAGCGGAAAAGGGGAGATGACGACATGAGGCAGACAAAGCGGTTTGCGGTGGTGGGCAGCGATGCCCGGCAGGCGGCGGCAGGGCGTGCATTGGCGCGGGCGGGGTATACGGTGGGCGGCGTGCAGCAGCTGCCGCAGGCAGACTGCATCCTGCTGCCGCTCCCGCTGGAACAGTCCGGTCTGCCGCTGGCGCAGCTGCTGGGCATGGCAAAGCCCGGGGCACTGGCGCTGGGCGGTAAGGTGACGGACAGCGCAAGGGCTATCGCCCGGGCGGCGGGGGTGGAACTGGTGGATTACTTTGCCCGCCCGGAGCTGACCGTGTATAACGCCATCCCCACCGCCGAGGGCTGCATCGGCATTCTGCTGGAACGGCGCAGCCGTACCCTGTGGGGCGCGGCGGTGCTGGTGCTGGGCTTTGGCCCGGTGGGGCGGGCGCTTGCGGTGCGTCTGGCGGCGCTGGGTGCGCGGGTGACCGTGGCGGCACGCCGCCCGGTGCAGCGGGCCATGGCAGAGGAGCGGGGGCTGCGGGCGGTGCCGCTGACAGACCTTGCTGCCGCAGCTGCCGCCTTTGATACGGTGGTGAACACCATCCCCGCGCCGGTGCTGACGGCGGCAGTGCTGGCGGCGCTGCCGAAGGGGTGTCTGATCGTGGATCTGGCCTCAAAGCCCGGCGGCACGGACTTTGCCGCCGCCCGGCGGCTGGGGCACACAGCGCTGCACGCGCTGAGCCTGCCGACGGTCTGGGCGCCGGAAACGGCAGGGGAGGCGCTGGCACGCACGGTGCAGACCATTTTGCAGGAGCGGGAGGGAACAATATGATCACAGAGAAAAAGGGCTGTCTTGCCTTTGCGGTGTGCGGCAGCTTTTGCACGTTGGAGGACGCCTTGGGCGCGGCGCAGGCACTGACGGCACAGGGCTGGACGCTGCTGCCCGTCATGAGCTTTGCCGCGCAGCAGGATACCCGGTTCGGCACCGGGGAAGGCTGGCGGCAGCGCTTACAGGCCGTTACCGGGCAGCCGGTGCTGGACACCCTGCAGGCGGTGGAGCCGCTGGGCCCCCGGCGGCTGGCGCAGGCGCTGGTGGTCGCCCCCTGCACCGGCGCAACGCTGGCGCGGCTGGCGGCGGGACTTTCGGATACGCCGGTGACCCTTGCCGCCAAAAGCCTGCTGCGGGTGGGCAGCCCGGTGGTGCTGGCAGTGTCTACCAACGACGGCCTTGGCGCCTCCGGGGAAAACATGGCGCGGTTGTGCCAGCGCAAGCACTATTACTTTGTGCCCTACGGGCAGGACGACCCCTTTGCCAAGCCCCAGAGCCTGAAGGCGGATTTTGCCCTGCTGCCCGCCGCCGTGGACGCCGCTTTGCGGGGTGAGCAGCTGCAACCGGTGCTGCTGGGACAAAGGAATGTGTAAATCTCTTTTCAGCGGGGAAAAAATGTGGTATACTTCAAATGATGTCTTGTCGGCATAAAACGGATAAGCGGAGAATACCAGATGAAAAAATTTACCGCAGCACTGTGCACTGTGCTGCTTTTGATAGGCGCTGTGCTGGTGCCCGGCGCGGCAGCAGCCGGCCCGGCGCTGGCCAATACCCGGGCATACTGCATCATGGATGCAGACACCGGCCTTGTGCTGGCGCAGCAGAATATGGACGAGGAGCTGCACCCGGCCTCCATTACCAAAGTAATGACCCTTGGTCTTGCTTGCGAGAAGGCGCAGGGGGACTGGGACGATGTAAAGCTGACCGTGAGCCATGAGGACGTTTACTCGCTGGCGGGCACGGATTCCAGCCACATCGCCCTGCTGGAGGGGGAAGAAGTTCCCCTGGTGGATGCGCTGTACGCCACCCAGATGGCAAGCGCCAACGACGGCGCCAACCTGCTGGCGGAGTATTTCGGCGGCGGCACCATCGCGGATGGCGTGGCGGCCATGAATGCACAGGTGGAGGAGCTTGGCCTTGCCCACACCCACTTTTCAAACCCCCACGGCATCAGCGACGACGACCACTACACCAGCTGCTACGATATGGCACAGATTTTGCGCTGGGCGCTGCAGCAGCCGGGGTTTGAGGAGTTGTTCACCCGCAACGAGATGTACACCATGCAGCCCACCAACATCCAGCCGGTGACCCGCTACTTCTCCCAGCAGGATAAGATCCGCATCGGCTCCAGCCGCTACCATATCGACAGTGTGCTGGGCTCCAAGCTGGGCTATACCAACACCGCCCGGTACAGCTATGTCTGTCTGGCGGAGCAGGACGGGGTGCGGCTGATCTGCGCGACCATGCAAAGCCAGCTGAGCACCGATAAATATAACGATATGCGCACCCTGCTGGACTACGCCTTTTCCACCTATAAAAGCTACACCCAGCTGCCCGGCGGCACGGTCACCGCACAGCTGGCTGTGGCGGGCGGCGGGCAGAGCCTTGGCACCGTTACCGTAGCCGACCCCGGGGTGAAGCTGCTGCTGGCCGAGGGCTTATCCGCGCAGGATGTGACCGTGGACCTGGAGCTGCCGGAGCAGTATCTGCTTGGCGCAGAGCCCGCCGTGTATGCGGTGTACACCCTGAACGGCGGCGCGCAGCAGGAGAGCACCAGCGTGCGGGTAAAAGCCGAGATCACCGGTCTGGCGGAACTGCTGGAGCAGAGCACCGGCACAAAGCTGGAAGCCGCCAGGGACGTGGAACCGGGCAGCAGCGCATGGCTGCTGGCGGGCATCTCGGTGGGGTGCACCATAGGTGCAGCTGTGGTTACCGTACTGGTGCTGCGGGTACATTCCCGCCTGAAAAAGCGCCGCAAAACGGCAAGGCACCATAAAAAAGCGTAAAAGCCTGTTCAAAACCAGACTTTTCCAGATAAAGAAAAAGCTTTCAGAAAAAAAAGAGAGGTACAATATCATGGGTAAGTTTATTTTTACGCAGACCGAGATCCCCGGCGTGGTGGTCATTGAGCCGCAGGTGTTCGGCGACGACCGCGGCTATTTTATGGAGACCTACCAGAAGGACCAGTTCGCAGAGGCCGGTATCGACAAGGAATTTGTGCAGGACAACCAGAGCCGCTCCACCCGGGGCGTGCTGCGCGGGCTGCACTTCCAGAAGAACCACACCCAGGGCAAGCTGGTGCGCGTGACCAAGGGCGAGGTGTACGATGTGGCCGTGGACTGCCGCCCCCACAGCGCTACCTTTGGCAAGTGGGTGGGCGTGACCCTTTCCGAGGACAACAAGAAGATGTTCTATATCCCGGAGGGCTTTGCCCACGGTTTTCTGGTGCTGAGCGATGTGGCAGAGTTCTGCTATAAGTGCACCGATGTCTACGACCCCACCAGCGAGGGCGGCATCCCCTACGATGACCCCACCGTCAACGTGCAGTGGCCGGACTGCGGCTGCGAGCACAAGACCAGCGCAAAGGACAAGCTGCACGAGCCCTTTGCCGCCCAGAAGTTCGAGTATTTTGAAAAGTGGTGATCGCCCGTGGCAAAACTCAAAGCAATGTGGAACGGCTTCTGGCGCTACCGCTATCTGCTGTGGAACCTTGTAAGCCGTGATTTCAAGCTGAAATACCGCCGCAGCGTGCTGGGCGTGGTGTGGAGCGTTTTGAACCCGCTGCTGATGTGCCTTGTGTACTGGGCGGTGTTCAGCAGCCTGATGGATATGCGCGGCAGCGGCATCGACAACTTTGCCGTCTTTCTGATGTGCGGTCAGCTGCTGTTCAACTTCTTCAACGAGGCTACCTCCACCAGCATGAGCAGCGTGCTCAGCGCCGCCCCGCTGCTGAAAAAGGTGTATATCCCCAAGTATATCTTCCCGCTGGAAAAATGCTGCTTTGCCATGGTGAACTGCATCTTCAGCTTTGTGGCGCTGCTGCTGGTCATGATCTTTACCGGCGCGCCTTTCCATCTGACCATTTTTGAGGCGCTGTACCCGCTGGTGACTCTGTTCTTCTTCAGTCTGGGCGTCAGTATGTTCTTAGCGGCGGCTACCGTGTTCTTCCGGGATATCATGCACATCTGGAGCGTGTTCGTCACCGCGCTGCTGTATTTCTCCGCCATCTTCTACGACCCCACTCAGATGACCTTTTCCATCGGCGGGTTCAATATGCAGCAGATCATCAAGCTGAACCCCATGTACTGGTATATCACGGGCTTCCGCCGCACGGTGATGTGGGGCATCCCGCTGGACGTAAATATGTTCCTTGTCTGCGGCATCTGCGCCGTAGTGTCCATGGTAGTGGGGCTGCAGGTGTTCCGCAAAACGCAGGACCACTTTGTGCTGCACATTTAAGGAGGGTGAACAATGGAACCGATCATCAAAGTGGACAATGTTTCCATGTGCTTCAACCTTTCCAAGGAAAAGCATGAGAGCCTGAAGGAGTACTTTCTGGCCATGGTGCAGGGACGGCTGCAATACGACGAGTTCTACGCCCTGAAGGACGTCAGTCTGGACATCATGCCCGGCGATTTTTACGGCCTTGTGGGCTTGAACGGCTCGGGCAAATCCACCCTGCTTAAGACCATTGCCGGGGTGTACAAGCCCAGCAAGGGCAAGGTGACCGTAAACGGCACCATCGCCCCGCTCATCGAGCTGGGCGCGGGCTTTGATATGGATCTGACCGCCCGCGAGAACATCTACCTCAACGGCACGGTGCTGGGCTTCTCGCCCAAGTATCTGGACGAAAAATTTGACGAGATCGTAGAATTCAGCGAGCTGGAAAACTTTCTGGATGTGCCGCTGAAAAACTACTCCTCCGGCATGGTGGCGCGCATCGGCTTTGCCATTGCCACCATCACCAAGCCCGATATCCTCATTGCGGACGAGGTGCTGTCGGTGGGCGATTTTTTGTTCCAGCAGAAGTGCGAAAAGCGGATGCAGGAGCTGATGGCGGGCGGCACCACGGTCATTCTGGTGTCCCACTCCATCGAGCAGATCGAGCGGATGTGCACCAAGGTGGCATGGCTGAGCCACGGTCACCTGAAAATGAACGGGGACACCCAGACAGTCTGCGCCGCCTACAAGGCGACCCAGCGCGGCGAGGTCTGATATGAATGTACGGTTGAAACGCGCCAAGGAGCTGGCCGGCTATGCCGTGCAGCTGACAAAGGAAGAGGGCCTGCCCACCATGGTCAAACGCGGCGCGGGCTTTGTAAAGCGCCGCTGCTTTGGCAAGCGTGCGCGCTACCTGCCCGCCAAAAAGGTGCTGGAAGCCCAGCGTGCCGAGATGGCCGGCAAAACGGCGACAGACTGCGGCCTGCCCACCATCTCGGTGCTGACCCCGCTGTATAACACTCCGGAAAAATACCTGCGGGAATTTCTGGATTCCTTTGTGGGACAGACCGCGCCCAACGGACAGCTCTGCCTTGCCGATGCTTCGGACGCCGCCCACGGGGACGTGGAGCGGATCGTAAAGGAATATCAGCAAAAGAATCAACAGATCGTATACAAAAAGATCGAAAATAAGGGCATTGCGGCCAACACCAACGCCGCCGCGCAGCTGGCAACAGGGGAGTATCTGGCGCTGGCTGACCACGACGACATTCTGGCACCCCATGCCCTGTACACCATGGGCAAGGCCATCCTGCAGCTGCGGCAGCGCGGCGAACCGGACGGTTTTCTGTACAGCGACGAGGCACTGTTCACCAAAAGCATCCGCCGCCCCATGGTGGCGCACTTCAAACCGGACTACGCCCCGGATTACCTGCTGTGCTGCAACTACATCTGCCATCTGGCGGTGTTCCAAAAAGCGCTGTGGGAGCAGCTGGGCGGCGAACGCCCGGAATGCGACGGCAGTCAGGATCATGATCTGTTCCTGCGTCTGCTGGAAAAGACCGGTGGTGCCGCCCATGTGCCGCAGGTGCTCTACTACTGGCGGGTGCACGCGGGGTCTACCTCCGGCGGTGCAGACGCCAAGCCTTATGTGGCGGCAGCGGCCAAAAAGGCGCTGGCAGACCACCTGACCCGCACCGGGCGCACTGGCACGGTGGAGGACGGCCTGTTCCCCAGCACCTACCGGGTGAAATGGGACATCGTGGGCGAACCGAAGGTGAGCATCCTCATCCCCAACAAGGACCACACCGAGGATCTGGAAAAGTGCCTGCACAGCATCTGGACAAAGACCGAATGGGAGCACTTTGAGGTGATCGTGGTGGAGAACAACTCCACCGACCCCGCCACCTTTGCCTACTATAAAAAGGCGCAGCAGCGCTACGACGGTCTGCAGGTGGTCACCTACCCGAAAAAGGGCTTCAACTTTTCCGGCATCAACAACTTTGGCCGCAAATATGCCACCGGCGAATATCTGCTGCTGCTGAATAACGATGTGGAGGTGCGCAGCGGCGAATGGCTCACTGAACTTCTGCGCCAATGCGCCCACCCCGGCGGGGCAGCAGTGTGCGGCGCGATGCTCTTTTACCCGGACGAGACCATCCAGCACGCGGGCGTCATTACCGGACTGGGGGGTTACGCGGGGCACAGCCACAAGTACAAAAAGGCCGGCGGCAGCGGGTATCTGTTCCGCACCGCCACGGTGCAGGACTTTTCCGCCGTCACCGGTGCCTGCCTGCTGGTAAAGACCAGCGTGTGGGACGAGGTAAAGGGGTTGGACGAAGCCTTTGCGGTGGCTTTCAACGATGTGGACTTCTGCCTGCGGGTGCGGGATGCGGGCTACCGCATTGCGTGGACGCCCTACGCCCAGCTGACCCACTACGAGAGCAAGAGCCGCGGCGGAGACGAAAAAGACCCGGTAAAGGCACGACGCTTTGCCGCCGAGCAGCAGCGTCTGTACGAGGTGCACGGCAAGGAGAACATCCTGCATGACCCCTACTACAACCCCAACCTGACCATGGACCGGGAGGATTTTTCCGAAAGCGATGATCTGCGCGGGCTGAAAGAGGGCCGCATCACGGTGCAGTGGAGGGAATAACAGCATGAACATCAAAGGTCATTTCGAGACCATCACCCGGCACAAGCTGCTGGTGATGAAATACTGCTTTGAATGCGGGTTGTATGAGCAGGGTCTTGCCCACGACCTGAGCAAGTACAGCCCCACCGAGTTCATCCCCGGGTGCATCTATTATCAGGGTGACCACAGCCCCAACGAGGCGGAGCGCGCAGCCAAGGGCTACACCTCGGCGTGGCTGCACCACAAGGGGCGCAACAAGCATCATCTGGAATACTGGATCGATTACAGCACCACCAAGACCGGCCTGACCGGCATGAAGATCCCCCTGCGCTACGTCTGCGAGATGGTGTGCGACCGGGTGGCGGCAAGCCAGATCTATCTGGGCGATAAGTACACCGATGCCTCCGCGTGGGAGTACTACCAGCGCAGCAAGGATCACTACCTGATGCACCCGGAGACCCGGGCACTGCTGGAAAAGCTGCTGTGCATGGTGCGGGACATCGGGCGGGAGCGCACCTTTGCCTACATGAAATTCCTGCTTGGCTGCGAAAACGATTACTAAGCCCAAAAGGCTGCTGCACAGGCTGTGCGGCAGCCTTTTTTGCGCACATTGCCAAAAAAGCCTACCGCATTTTGGTGCACCCGTGCATTGACAAAATGGCGAAAGTGACGGTAAAATGAAAGAAAGCAGGCTTGGAAAACGTCCGGGCCGCATAGGATAGTGTCTGACGAAGAAGGAGGCATGAAGCATGAAATTGTTCAAGAAACTGGCAGCTGCCGTACTGGTGGCGGCTCTGGCGCTGATGATGGTGGGCTGCGGCGGCTCCAAGACGGGCCTTGCCCAGCAGGTCAAGAACGCTGTCTCGGATGATGCTGTTATGCGTAACGAGCAGGCCACGAACAGCAAGGATCTGGATGCCTTGGCGGCAAAGCTGCTGACAGAGATCAATAATACCATCGCTGCTTTGGACGAAGGCGCAGATTGGCCGGAACTGCAGGATCTGCTGGATGATGAGACGTTCCTGCAAAAGTTCGGCATTGACCCGGAAAAGGATGCTTATGTGGTCTCCTTGGTGTACGTTCCGAGTTACATCAGCGATACCATGAATCAGTTTAAGCCTTTTAGTCTTGCAGATCAGCTTCGGCGGGATGCTGATCTTGCAATCGGCGATCCTCACATCGGAAGCAAATATGAGTTTGGTCTTGCCATCGGCACGCTTGACGGCGAGAACTGGGTGCTTATGCTCATGAAATAAGAGCGTCCGGGCTGTGACAGCCCTTACGGATGCCCCAAGACCGGAACGGTATATTTACAAGATGCGGCCTGCAGCAGCTGCCCCGGCAGACTTATTGCAGGCTGCGGCAAGGAGGAAACGATGAAACTGTTCAAAAAATTGGCAGCCGCCGTGCTGGCTGCTGCACTGGCATTAACGATGGTAGGCTGCGGCGGCAATAGCTACGCCACGCAGAACGAGCTGCTGAAAATAACGATCGATCAAATTGGCGAGACTGTGACCCACACCAAAAAGGCGGATGATCTGGCAGCAGCGCTGCTGGCAGCCGCCGATAAAGCCGCCGCGCTGGAGGAAAACGAGGGCACAAAGGCCAAGGAGCTGCTGAAGGATCCTGCTGTTATAAAGGCAGCCGGTATTGACCCTGCAACAACGCCCTGCATGGTCAACCTGATCAACGATGTTCAGTTCAAGAGCAGCGGCGTGCTGGGCGAATTCCTGAAGATGCAGTGGATGATGGAGGTCACGAGCCCCCGCCAGTTTGAGAGCATCGGTACGTTCGACCCCGGTGACAATAAGGTCGAGATCGGCGTAGCTACGCACAAGATCGGCGATGAGAGCTATATCCTGATTTTGCTCACCTATACGCCGACTACGACCCCTGCAAATCCCCTTTGATCTGCACCCCGGGCTGCCGCACACAGGCTGTGCGGCAGCCTTTTTTGCGTGCAGAAAAGCCCACGCAGTGTGACCGGTGAAAAAGCAATTCCGGAAAATCGGTAGATTTTCCGGAATTATGTTCCTGCTTTTGCACGCTATGCCGAAACTTTCCGGCAAAGTTTGGCGCATCTGCCCATTGACAGCGCGCCGCAGCAGGGGATAAGATGAAACCGGGGAGCAACGCGCTCCCATAAGAAGAAAGCGGGGGACCACAGATGAAGCTTTGGAAACGATGGACGGCAGCGGCTCTTGCAGCTGCAATGGCGCTGCTGCTTTTAGCAGCCTGCGGGCCCTCCGGCCCTTCCGCGCCGGATGCGCCGGATAAGCCGGGCAGCAGCGAGACCGGCAAAGACCCCACCGACGAAAAGACCGAGGCGCAGAAGGTGGCCGCAGTGGTGGAAGCACTGAACACAGTGCGCAAGAACAACGGCAATAACACTCCGCTGACCATGGACGCCGACGCCTGTGTCATGGCTGAAAAAATGGCAAAATTGCAGCTGTACTGGCTGCTTGGCCAGTACAGCAACGACCCGAATGGCGAGCGGTATACGAAGGACTGGAACGACATCAGCAAGCTGACGGTAAAGGATAAAAAGCTGGTGGGCGTAGGCGGCTACGCTGCGTATCCCACAGAAACCAAAATCCGCGACTGGGCAGAGAAAGGCAGCACCCTGAAAAAGGCGCTGGTCAGGGATGACAGTGCCACCCTTGTGGGCGTGGGCATTGTGCATAACACCGACCTTGCGACGAAGGATAGATACCCCATTATGGTGGTCGTGATGACCTACTGAATATGCGTAAACGCCGCTGACGGAAAGTCGGCGGCGTTTTTGTGTGGTCTGCCGGACAACGCAAAAACACCCCGGCCGGGCGGTATATATCACCGCTTGGCCGGGGTGCTGTTTTTGCAAGAAAAATATTACTGCTCGTTTTCGTAGATCTTGATATAGCGCGGGGCGCTTTTATCCTGCCAGAGCAGCAGAATGGCGGTCAGGGCGACAGCCAGTGTGGTGAGGACGGCGAGCAGAGCTTTGAGAACTTTCATGGTTTGGTGCCTCCTTGTGAAGTTCGGGAGCGGAGCGGGGGACGTTCCGCCTGTCATGTTAGATATAGTATAGCATATTCCCACAGTAAAGGCAAACGGCAGAAGAGGGAGAACAAAAAGAAAAATACGGCAGTTAGTTAAAACTAATCTGCGAAAACGAATAAGAAAGTTCAGGAAAATTCATCATTTGAGCCGTGATGTCGTTGACTTCCCGCGCCAAAATGATACAATAAGTGTGTTAAGCAGCTGCTGTCCCTGTACCAGTGCGCCTGCATGGGCGTGGGGATAGCAATTCAAGCAGAATGGGGGATTTGAAATCCATGTTGAACAAGCTGAAACGTGCGGCGCTTGGCGCGCATACGCCGCATGACAAGGCAACTGCTGCAAGCAAACCTATCCCGATGCCTCTGCCCGCGCAGGTACGCATCCTTATGAGCCAGCACATTGGCGCACCCGCCAAGGCACTGGTGAAAAAAGGCGATGAAGTGTTCGTCGGCACCAAGATCGGTGAGGCGGGCGGCTTTGTCTCCGCAAACATCCACTCCAGCGTTTCCGGTACGGTAGCTGCAGTGGAACCTTTCCGTCTGTCCAATGGCCGTATGTGCGATTCTGTTGTCATCAAGACCGATGGCAAGCAGACCGTAGACCCGGCTGTCAAGGCACCGGAAGTCACCGATAAGGCCAGCTTCCTTGCCGCCGTGCGCGAGTGCGGTCTGGTCGGTCTGGGCGGCGCAGGCTTCCCCACCGATGTGAAGCTGCAGCCCAAGCAGTCGGTGGATACTTTACTGATCAACGCCTCCGAGTGCGAGGTGTGGCTGACCAGCGACACGCAGGAGATGCTGGAGTGCAGCGATGATATCATCCGCGGCATCAAGGCTGTGCTGCAGTATACCGGCATTCCGAAGTGCATCATTGGTATTGAGAACAACAAGCCCGAGTGCATCGACCTGCTGTGCAAAAAGACCAAGGACGACAGCGCTATTGAGGTTAAGCCCCTGCCCAGTGTCTACGGCACCGGCGCAGAGCTGATCCTGATCGAAAAGTGCCTCGGCCGCGAGGTGCCCCACGGCGGTCTGCCCGCCGATGCAGGCGCTATCGTGATGAACGTGACCAGCGTTTCCACGCTGGGCAAGTATCTGGCTACCGGTATGCCGGTGGTCCAGCGTACCATCACCGTGGACGGCGATGCCTGCGCAAAGCCCCAGAACGTTGTTGTGCCCGTGGGCACCGCCTATCAGGACATTCTGGACTATGTGGGCGTCAAGGGTGAGCTGGGCAAGGTGGTTGCCGGCGGTGCCATGATGGGCCCCGCTGTGGAGAACCTTTCCTACCCCACCACAAAGACCACTTCCGGTCTGATCCTGCTGAGCAAGGCAGCTGCACAGCCCGCACAGGTCAACCCCTGCATCCGCTGCGGCCGCTGCGTGGAGTACTGCCCCATGGGTCTGGAGCCCGTGGAGGTCAATCAGGCCTACGCCGCCCGCGATGTGCAGGAGCTGGGCAAGCTGCACGCTGACTACTGCTTCAACTGCGGCAGCTGCTCCTTCGTCTGCCCGGCAAAGCGCCCTGTTACCCAGATGATGAGTCTGGCCAAGGCCTTCTATCTTGGCGAAATCAAAAAAGGAGGCAATAAGTAATGGATACGAAGCTTATTGTTTCGGCTTCCCCGCACGTCCGCAGTGACGAGACCACCCAGAGCCTGATGGCCAACGTGATCGTTGCACTGTGCCCCTGCGTGGTTGCCTCTGCGATCATTTTCGGCGTGCGTGCCCTGCTGGTCACCGCCGTTTCTGTGGTGGCCTGTGTGGTTTTTGAGTGGCTGTACTGCAAGCTGCTGAAGCGCCCGAACCCCATCAGCGACCTGTCCGCTGTGGTCACCGGTATCATTCTGGCCATGAACGTGCCCGTGGGTATGCCCATCGGCCAGCTGATCATCGGCGATCTGGTGGCAATTATTGTTGTCAAGCAGCTGTTCGGCGGCATTGGCATGAACTTTGCAAACCCCGCTCTGGTGGGCCGTATCGTGCTGTTTATCAGCTTTGCCGGCTCCATGAATAAGTGGGTGTTCCCGGATGCAGCGGTGGACCAGCTGTCCAAGGCTACCCCGCTGGCTGTGGCAGATCCTTCCAAGCTGAGCCTGCTGGATCTGTTCATGGGCATCCATGGCGGTGTGCTGGGCGAGACCTGCGCACTGGCTATCGTGCTGGGTCTGATCTATCTGGTGGCTACCAAGACCATCAGCATCGCTATCCCGGCTTCCTACGTTGGCAGCGTGTTCGTGTTCTACCTGATCGCTACCAAGGATCTGCACAGCGCACTGGTTGCCGTGCTGAGCGGCGGCCTGCTGTTCGGCGCTGTGTTCATGGCTACCGACTACGTTACCAGCCCCTTTACCCTGAAGGGTAAGCTGGTGTACGGCGTTTGCCTTGGCATCGTTACCTTTGCCATCCGCTACTGGGGCAGCTACACCGAGGGCGTGTCCTTCGCACTGCTGTTCATGAACCTGTGGGTCCCGTACATCAATGATCTGACCCGTCAGACCCCGTATGGCTATGTGAAGCCTGCAAAGAAAGCGAAGGAGGGTGCTGGCAAATGAGTAAGACTGCAAATTCCAGCTGGGAAACCACCGGTAAGCCCATCGTTGTGCTGACCGTCATCTCTCTGATCGTCAGCCTGCTGCTGGCTCTGGTGAACGGCATGACCGCTCCCGTTATCGAGGAGAACACCCGCCGCACCACGCTGGCTGCTTATGTCAGCGTGATGCCCTCTGTTTCGGACGCAGCTACGCTGGAGGAAGTGACCGACTACACCACCGCCAATGTTACCGGCGTGGTAAAGGCTCCGGATGGCGGCATTGCCATCAAGGCCGAGGAAAAGGGCTTTGACGGCGGCATCCTGACCGTCATCATGGGCTTCGACGCCAACGGCGCCGAGACCGGCATCTGGGTAGACGCTTCTACCCAGACCAAGGGCATCGGCTCCAATGTGTCCACCGATGACTTTCTGGCACAGTTCAACGGCATGGACGGCACCAAGAACATTGTGATGAATCAGGATTTCGATGCGTACAGTGGCGCAACCATTTCGTCCACCGCTCTGTTTGCTGCCATCAATGATTGTATCAACTGCTTCAACGAGCTGGCATAAAAGGAGGTTGGTAAGAAATGGCACAAGAAAATAAGTCCAAGGTAAGCATCCTTACCAACGGCATCATCAAAGAAAACCCTGTTCTGCGTCTGGTTCTGGGCACCTGCTCCATTCTGGCCGTTACCACGGCAGTTTCCAGCGCACTGGGCATGGGCGCCGCCTTCACCTTCGTGCTGGTGTGCTCCAATATCATGATCTCCCTGCTGCGGAAAGTCATCCCCGGCAAGGTGCATCTGCCCTGCTACATCGTTATCATTGCAGGCTTTGTGACCATCGTGCAGATGTTCATGCAGGCCTACATGGAAAGCCTGTACAACGCTCTGGGCGTGTTCCTGCCCCTGATCGTTGTCAACTGTATCATTCTGGGCCGTGCCGAGATGTTCGCCTGCAAGAACAATGTGGTGGATTCCGCACTGGACGGCGTGGGCATGGGCCTCGGCTACACCCTCACCGCTACTCTGATGGCCTCCATCCGTGAGATCCTGGGCAGCGGCACCTGGCTGGGCTTCCAGATCATTCCGGAAAGCGTTGCCAAGGTGTCCATCATGACGCAGGCTCCCGGTGCATTCTTCTGCTTTGGCCTGTTGATGGCCGGCTGTGTGTGGCTGGAAGGCAAGCTGGACGCCCGCATCGAGCGCAAGAGCTGCTGTGATCTTGACAATCTGAAGAAGGAGGCGGAATAAGATGCTCGTCAAACTCGCTGCGATCTTCTTCAGCATGATCCTTGTCAACAACTATGTGCTGGTGAAGTTCTACGGTATCTGCCCGTTCCTGGGCGTTTCCAAAAAGCTGGATTCCGCTGTTGGTATGTCCGGTGCTGTCATCTTCGTCATGTTCATGGCAACGGCCGTTACCTTCCCCATCCAGATCTTCATTCTGGACAAGGCTGGTCTGAGCTACCTGCAGACCATCGTGTTCATTCTGGTCATCGCTGTGCTGGTGCAGTTCATCGAGATCTTCCTCAAGAAGTACGTCGTTGCACTGTATAACTCGCTGGGCGTTTATCTGCCCCTGATCACCACCAACTGCTGCGTGCTGGCCGTTACCATTCTGGTCGTGGGCGACTACGGCGCCGATGTGGCTGCACACGGTTTCGGCTACGCCTACATCGAGGCTCTGATCTGTGCTATCGGCGCAGGCTGCGGCTTTATGCTGGCCATGGTCATGTTCAGCGGCGTGCGTAAGCGCGTGGAAGCCTGCGATCCCCCGGCACCCTTCAAAGGCCTGCCCATCACCCTGATCGCAGCTGCAATCACCAGCCTGTCCTTCATGGGCTTCGGCGGCATCGTCGAAAACCTGTTCAATGTTACGCTGTAAGGGAGGAACAGGACTATGAATATTGTATCTGCTGTTATCCTGTGCACCATCGTGGGCGCTGTGGGTGCTATCGTTCTGGTGGCTGCCGCAAAGTTCATGGCGGTGGAGGAAGACCCCCGCATTGAGGAAGTTTCTGCCTGTCTGGCCGGCGCAAACTGCGGCGGCTGCGGCTACGCCGGCTGTTCCGACTACGCCAAGGCAGTTGTTCTGGACGGCGTGCCCTGCGACAAGTGCGCACCCGGCGGCCCCAAGGCTGCTGCTGCCATTGCCAAGATCATGGGCGGCGAGGCAAGCGCCGTAGAAAAGAAGGCTGTGGTGCAGTGTCAGGGCAGCTCCGAGCACTGCAAGCCCGCCTACGACTACAAGGGCATCCAGACCTGTGCTGCTGCGGCAGCCCTGTACGGCGGCCCCAAGACCTGCTCCTTCGCCTGCATCGGCCTGGGCGACTGCACCAAGGTGTGCAAGTTCGACGCCATCCACATCGTGGACGGTGTGGCCAAGGTGGATAAGGACAAGTGCACCGGCTGTGGTGCCTGCGCCAACACCTGCCCCAAGAAGGTCATCATGATCGACGCTGCCGGCCCGCGCAAGCCCGTTGTCATGTGCTCCAACAAGGACAAGGGCGCTGTGGCCAACAAGGTCTGCACCACCTCCTGCATTGCCTGCGGCATGTGCGAGCGCACCTGTAAGTTCGACGCCATCCATGTGGTGGATGGTGTGGCCCGTGTGGACTATGACAAGTGCAAGGGCTGCGGCATGTGCGCCCAGAAGTGCCCGAAGAAGATCATTCTCTTCCCGCTGAAGGACGATCCGTATCCCCCGAAGCCCGTGGTGAAGCCTGCTGCTCCGGCAGCGGCCAAGCCCGCCGCTCCTGCCGCTCCCGCTGAAAAGCCCGAGACCAAGGCAGAGTAAAAATCGCATCAAGCAAATCCTGAAAGAAGGGATGGACGCTTGTCCATCCCTTCTTTTTGCGCTTTTGGGGTAAAATCCGGTTGCGCTGGGGCAGAATTGTGGTTTAAGGGAGAAAAAGACCCTTGCGGGAGAAATCGAGGAACATCATGGAACAACAGAGCACAGGTCTGCGCAATGCGGGCTTTGCGGCCTTCTTTTTCAGCGGCATCTGCTCCATCAGTACTTTTCGATTCCTCTGGCCTTTGCGCTGAACTCGCACCCGCAGTAATCCTGCCGGTACAGGCCATATTCCTCCGAAAGCTGCAGACTGCGCAGATAGCCGTTGTGCTTTTTGAAGTCCGAGGGCAGGTGCTTCACGCCGAACTCCGCTTCCAGCTCCTGCCCGATGGCGTTGATGCGTTTGGCGTCCTTGTGGGGGCTGATGGACAGGGTAGTGGTGAACCAGTCGAAGCCGTGCTCGGCGGCGTACTGTGCCGCCCGGCGCATCCGCAGCCGGTAGCAGACCGTGCAGCGGCCACCGCGCTCCGGCTCGGCTTCCAGCCCCTGCACGGCGGTGTAGAACTCCTGCGGGTCGTAGGTGTCCTCCACCACGGTCACCCCCAGCGGGTGGGCGGCGGCCACAAACTTTTTCAGCTCCTCGCCCCGGCGGTAGTATTCCTCCGCCGGCCAGGTGTTGGGGTTGTAGTACAGCACCGTGATGTCAAAATATTGGCACAGCTGCTCCAGCACCGCGCTGGAGCAGGGGCCGCAGCAGGCGTGCAGCAGCAGCCGGGGCCGGGCGTCGCCCAGAGTTTTCAACACGGCGTCCATCTGCTGTGCAAAATTCAATTGAGTTGCCATTGCTATCATCCTCTGTTATAATGTTTCTGCTGACATTATAGCATATTTTGCGCTGAAATACAGGAGGTTCCCCATGACTCAGGAAAAGATCGCCCGCATCAACGAGCTGGCGCACAAGAGCAAGACCACCGGCCTGACCGATGCCGAAAAGGCCGAGCAGCAGACCCTGCGGCAGGAGTAGCTGGCCGATGTCAAGGCCAGCCTGCGCGCCCAGCTGGACCGCACGTCCATCCAGGAGCCGGACGGCACCATCCACAAGGTGACCCGCCGCACGGACGCAAAAAAGCCCCGCAGCTGAGCGGACCGCTTCCGGACCCGAATTTTGGAGGAAAATGCAGCCGAAAGGTGCGTTTTCCTCTTTTTTTGCGCGGCAGACTGTGTTATACTATACTAGTATTGGTGCGTGCTGAATGCGCGCGCCGTCGTATTTTCCCAAGGTGGCGTATCCCGGGCAAGGTGCACGGAAAAGGCTGTCTTTTGAAAAAAGGATAAAGAGGTCATTTATTATGCTTACTGCAATCACGGGTATCAACTGGGGCGATGAGGGCAAGGGCCGCATGGTCGACCTGATCAGCCAGGAGTATGACATCGTTGCACGTTATCAGGGCGGCAACAACGCTGGCCATACGGTCAAGAACGAGCGCGGCAAGTTCGTGCTGAACCTGTTGCCCTCCGGCATCCTGCGCCCGAACGTCGTCTGCGTCATGGGCAACGGTATGGTCATCGACCCGCATCATCTGGACGGCGAGATCAACAAGCTGCGCGAGCAGGGCATTGACATCAGCCCCGCCAACCTGAAGATCTCCGACCGTGCAACCATCACCATGCCCTACCATGTGGACCAGGACGGCCTGGAAGAGGCCCGTCTGGCCAAGACCGGCGCACAGTTCGGCTCCACCAAGCGCGGCATCGCCTACGCTTACGGCGACAAGTACATGAAAAAGACCCTGCGCATGGGCGACCTGCTGCACCTGGACGACGCTGTGAAGAAGCGCCTGATCACCATGGTGGACGCCAAGAACCTGGTGATGGTGGGCAGCTACAACGCCGCTCCCATCAGCGTGGACGAGATGTGGGCATGGCTCGAAAAGTATGCCGCCATCTTCAAGGATTACATCTGCGATGTGGGCCAGTACCTGGCCGATGCAGACGCTGCCGGCAAGAAGGTGCTGTTTGAGGCACAGCTGGGCGCTCTGCGCGACATCGACTTCGGCATCTACCCCTACACCACTTCTTCCAACGTCATCGGTGCTTATGCTCCCATCGGCGCAGGCATCCCGGGCCACAAGCTGCACAACTCCATCGGTGTCATGAAGGCTTACTCCTCCTGCGTGGGTGACGGCCCCTTTACCGCCGAGCTGGCCATGACCGAGGAAGAGAAGCACGCTCTGCGTGAGGCTGGCCACGAGTATGGCGCTGCCACCGGCCGCCCCCGTCGTGTGGGCCCCATCGACCTGGTGGCAAGCCGCTACGGCGTGTTCTGCCAGGGCTGCGACGAGGTCGCCCTGACCCTGCTGGACGTGCTGGACTACATGGACAAGATCCCCATGGTCACTGCTTACAAGCTGAGCGACGGCACCACTACCACCCGCTTCCCCATGGGCGAGGCACTGGACACCGCACAGCCCGTGGTGGAGTACCTGCCCGGCTGGCACTGCGACATCACCGCAGCCCGCAAGTGGGAGGACCTGCCCAAGGAGGCGCAGGCTTACGTTGAGTACCTGGAAAAGGCCGTGGGCTGCAAGATCACCTACATCTCCGTGGGTGCCGAGCGTGAGGCTTACGTCCACCACGTCTGATCCCGGACACCCTGCGCGAATCCAACACAGAAAAGGAAGCGTCACAGATGTTTGATATCATTACCGACAGCGCCTGCGACCTGACGCCGGACACTGCAAAGCAGCTGGGCGTGGAGGTCGTGCCCTTCTACGTTTCGCTGGATGGCGAACACTACCGCAAAGAGGGCAAGGAGATCACAGTGCGGGACTTCTACCAGTTCATGGTGGACAACCCGGCGGCATACCCCAAGACCAGCCTTGCCTCCATCGAGGACTTTGAAACGGCCTTCCGGGCCCATGCCGCGGCAGGCCGGGATGTGCTGTGTCTGGTGTTCACCGGCAAGATGAGCGGCTGCGTGGGCAGCGCCCGCAATGCCCGGGAACTGGTGCTGGAGGACTACCCCGATGCCCGCATTGAGGTGATGGACAGCACGGCGGCCACGGTCACCGAAGCCGTCATGGTGGAAAACGCTGTGGCCATGCGGGATGCCGGCTGCTCGCTGGATGAGACGGTGACCTGGCTGGAAGCCGAAAAGGTGACCAACCAGATCTTCTTCACAGTGGGCAATCTGGACTACCTGATCAAGGGCGGACGCATCGGCAAGGTGACCGGACGGGCCGCCAACATGCTGGGCATCAAGCCCATGATCCTGTTCAAGGATGGCGAGATCTTTTCCGGCGGCGTGGCCCGCGGCCGGCAGAAGAGCTTTGAAAAGGCGCTGGAGCAGCTGATGAACTATCTGGCTGCCCACGGCGGCACGCCTGACGACTACCGCATCACGGTGGGCTATGGCTATGACGCCGACGAGGGCAAGCGCCTGTGGATGCAGACCCGTGCCGCCCTGCGTGCCAAGTACCCCGGTGCACAGTGTGAGGTGGGCCTGCTGCAGATCGGCTGCACCATTGCGGTGCACACCGGCCCCTATGCGCTGGGCATGGGTGTGATGCGCCGCTGGAAAAAGCAGGGCTGACAACGGCCCTGCCGCTTCCGGAACCCCATAAGAAGGAGAGATACCATGCAGATTTTCAACACCCTGACCCGTCAGAAGGAAGAATTTGTGCCGCAGGTGCCGGGCGAGTACCGCATCTACGTCTGCGGCCCGACGGTTTACAACTACATCCACATCGGCAACGCCCGCCCGCTGATCGTGTTCGATACCCTGCGCCGTTATCTGGAGTACCGCGGCAACAAGGTGATCTACGTTTCCAACATCACCGACATTGACGACAAGCTCATCAAGAAAGGGCAGGAAGAGGGCACCTCCATGAAGGAGGTCGCCCAGCGCTTCGAGGCCGAGTACCTCAAGGACGCCGAGGGCCTGAACTGCAAGAAGCCCACGGTCCAGCCCCGCGCCACCGAGCACATCCAGCAGATCCTGGACATCGTGAAGGACCTGATCGACTCCGGCCATGCCTACGTTGCCAAAAACGGCGACGTGTACTTCCGCGTGAAGAGCGATCCCAGCTACGGCAAACTGAGCCACCTGAAGCTGGACGATCTGGAGAGCGGCAACCGGGAGCTGCGCAGCCAGATGGACGACGATCTGAAAGAGGACCCCGCCGACTTTGCCGTGTGGAAGGCTGCCAAGCCCGGCGAACCTGCCTGGGAGAGCCCCTACGGCATGGGCCGCCCCGGCTGGCACATCGAGTGCAGCGCCATGAGCCGCACCCATCTGGGCAAGACCATCGACCTGCACTGCGGCGGTCAGGATCTGATCTTCCCCCACCACGAGAACGAGATCGCGCAGAGCGAGTGCGCCAACGGCTGCGAGTTTGCCCGCTACTGGATGCACAACGGCTTCATCAACGTGGACAATCAGAAGATGTCCAAGAGCCTGCACAATTTCTTTACCGTGCGGGACGTGGCCAACGTTTACGGCTATGAGCCCATCCGCTACTTCATGCTGACTGCCGGTTACCGGATGCCGCTGAACTACACGGTGGACCTGATCGAGAGTTGCAAGAACAGCCTGGAGCGCCTGTACACCTGCCGCGAGAATCTGGACTTTACCCTGAGCAAGGGCAATTTCGGCACCGACGAGAGCCTGAAGGAGAAGGCTGCCGAGGCAAAGCAGAAGTTCTGCACCGCCATGGACGACGACCTGAACACCCCGGACGCACTGGCTGCCGTGTTTGACCTGGTGAAGGACATCAACACCCTGTCCGCCTCTTCCAGCAAGGAAGCACTGGAGACCGCTGCCGCCGCCTTTGACGAGATCACCGGCGTGCTGGGTCTGCTGTACAACCGCAAGAAGGACGAGGTGCCCGCCGAGGTGACCGCGCTGGTGGAAAAGCGCGCCGCCGCCAAGAAGGCCAAGGACTGGGCCACCGCCGACGCCATCCGCGCTGAGCTGACCGCCATGGGCTGGGCCGTCAAGGACACCGCCCAGGGCCCGCAGCTGAGCAAGCTGTAAGGCTTATCTTATAAACAAAAAGGGAGCGTTTCCGTGCAGGAAACGCTCCCTTTTTTGCAGGCTGAAAATGGATCACGGACGCCGGGTCACAGGAACCAGCGCTCCGAGAGGATCCACCAGATCCCCGGCAGGTTGATGGGGAACAGGTTGTAGAACAGATCGCGCAGGGCAGTGAACATGAAACAGACCTCCTTTCCAAAGATGATCAGGCAAAAATGGCCTTCAGCAGAAGCAGCAGCACTTTGAAGAAATTCCCGGTGCCGAGCAGCTTATACAGCGAGACAAGAGTAGACAGCATGCGTTGTTTGCTCCTTTCCATGGGGTGGGGGCAGAAGAGTGCCTCCGCCCGCCTCATAGAAGATACGAACCGGCGGTGCCAAAAATTGCAAACAGGATGCTGGAATTTTTTCCCACAACGCAAAAAAGCGGCGGCACCCGCTGTGGATGCCGCCGCTTGCAGTGTGAGTTCTGGAAAAATGGCTCAGCGCTTCACGTTGAAGGCTGCCATGCCGGGGTACACGGCGCTGTCGCCCAGCTGCTCCTCGATGCGCAGCAGCTGGTTGTACTTGGCCACGCGCTCGGTGCGGCTGGGGGCACCGGTTTTGATCTGGCAGGTGTTCAGGGCAACGGCCAGGTCGGCAATGGTGGTGTCCTCGGTCTCGCCGGAGCGGTGAGAGCTGATGGCGGTGTAACCGGCCTTGTGGGCCATCTTGATGGCCTCCAGCGTCTCTGACACGGAGCCGATCTGGTTCAGCTTGATCAGGATGGCGTTGCCGGCACCCAACTGGATGCCCTTGGCCAGACGCTCGGTGTTGGTGACGAACAGGTCATCGCCCACCAGCTGGACCTTGCCGCCCAGCTCGCGGGTCATCTCCTGCCAGCCCTCCCAGTCCTCTTCGTCCAGACCATCCTCGATGGAGATGATGGGGTACTTCTCCACTAGGCTCTTCCAGTGGGCGATCAGCTCGCTGGAGGTGAACTCGGTGCCGGCCTTGGGCAGCTTGTAGAAGCCCTTGCCCTTGGGGCTCTTCCACTCGGAGGAAGCAGCGTCCATGGCCAGCATGAAGTCCTTGCCGGGCACATAGCCGGCCTTCTCAATGGCGGCCAGAATGGTCTCGATGGTCTCCTCATCGCTGGACAGGTTGGGGGCAAAGCCGCCCTCATCGCCCACAGAGGTGGCCAGACCCTTGGCCTTCAGGATGGAAGCCAGGGCATGGAACACCTCGGCACACCAGCGCAGGGCCTCCTTGAAGGAGGGAGCGCCCACCGGCATGATCATGAACTCCTGGGTGTCCACGGTGTTGGTGGCGTGGGCACCGCCGTTCAGGATGTTCATCATGGGCACGGGCAGGCGGTTGCCGTTCACGCCGCCCAGGAAGCGGTACAGGGGCATGTCCAGCGAAGCGGCAGCGGCGCGGCAGGCGGCAATGGACACGGCCAGAATGGCGTTTGCGCCCAGATTGGACTTGTCCTTGGTGCCGTCGGCCTTGATCATAGCGGCGTCGATGGCGTAGATGTCGGAAGCATCCATGCCCACCACAGCGTCGGCGATCACGGTGTTGATGTTCTCCACGGCCTTGGTCACGCCCTTGCCCAGGTAGCGGCCCTTGTCGCCGTCGCGCAGCTCCAGCGCCTCAAACTCGCCGGTGGATGCGCCGGAAGGAGCGCAGCCGCGGGCCACAGTGCCGTCGGCCAGCGTGATCTCGGCTTCTACGGTGGGGTTGCCGCGGGAGTCCAGGATCTCGCGGCCTACAACGGATTCAATTTCCAGATAGTTCATATCGAAAACCTCCTGATAGCTGATTCGGCCCGGCGTCGGTGCGGCAGCCGGACGATCTGTATAGGTAGTTACATCTAACTAACCAAGAACATCCTACCACGGTTTCCCAAAAGGTGCAAGAGCTGGGCGGAATGTTTGTGGGCATAAACTTTGCACAGGGGCAGGCGGCATGGTTTCAGCGTGCCCGGCGGGGCCGTTGAATATTCCGTATGACAGTCATGTGATTTTGGTATGGCAGATATACTAAAAATAATCTTTACATTTTGGCAGGGTCGTTCTATACTGGAACGCGGTCAAGATTTTTTAATGGTATACTGGTTATCTGATAGAGGAGGATCACACTATGAATAAGGATCTGACGGTCGGCAAGCCGTCACAGGTGCTGTGGCAGTTCTGCCTGCCCATGTTCGGCAGCATTATCTTCCAGCAGCTGTACAACATTGCTGACAGCCTTGTGGCAGGCAAGTTCATTGGCGAAAACGCCCTGGCTGCCGTGGGCAACAGCTACGAGATCACCCTGATCTTCATTGCCTTTGCATTCGGCTGCAACATCGGCAGCTCGGTCATCGTGTCGCGCTACTTTGGTGCCAAGGAATACGATGACATGAAAACCTCGGTGTACACGGCCCTCATCGGCTCGGCAGTGCTGTGTGCAGTGCTGATGGTGTTCGGTCTGCTGGGCTGCCGCAGCCTGCTGGAGCTCATCAATACCCCGGAGGAGATCCTGGCGGACTCGGCCCTGTATCTGGACATCTACGTTCTGGGCCTGCCTTTCATGTTCTTCTACAACATTGCCACCGGCATCTTCTCGGCGCTGGGTGACAGCAAGACGCCGTTCTACTTCCTGGCCGTCTCGTCTCTGTCCAACATCGGCGTGGACATCCTGTTCGTGGCCGGGTTCCACATGGGTGTGGCCGGTGTGGCCTGGGCGACCTTCCTGTGCCAGGGTGTGAGCTGCATCCTGGCCATGGTGGTGGTGTTCCGCCGTATGAAGGCCATCCCCGCACAGCGCAAGACGGTGTGGTTTTCCTGGGGCATGCTGGGCAAGATCGCCGTGGTGGCCATCCCCAGCATCCTGCAGCAGAGCTTCATCTCGGTGGGCAACATCGTCCTGCAGAGCGTCATCAACACCTTCGGTGCCAGCGTCATTGCAGGCTACTCTGCCGCCGTCAAGCTGAACAACATGGTCATTACCTCCTTCACCACCCTGGGCAACGGCATCTCCAACTATACCTCCCAGAACATGGGTGCCGGCAAGATGGACCGCGTCAAGGCGGGCTTTGGTGCGGGCCGCAATCTGGTGTGGCTCATCTGCGTGCCCATCGTCATCCTGTACTTCTTCTTTGGCCGCACCCTGCTGCTGCTGTTCATGAATGACCCCCAGGGTCCGGCCATCGACACCGGTATGCTGTTCCTGCACATCCTTTCGCCCTTCTACTTCGTGGTGTCCCTCAAGCTGGTCACCGACGGCATCCTGCGCGGCTGCGGTCTGATGGGCCGCTTCATGGTGGCCACCTTCACCGACCTGATCCTGCGCGTGGGCATGGCCATCGTCCTCAGTGCTACAGCTCTGGGCAGCACCGGCATCTGGCTGTCCTGGCCCATTGGCTGGTGCATCGGCACGGTCCTGTCCCTGGTGTTCTACGTCACGGCCATCCGCAAGGCCCTGGCAGAGCCGGTGGCTCAGGCAGAGGCCCAGGGCCTGGAGGAAGAGCCGGTGGCTCAGGCAGAGTTTGCAGCCCAGGCTGAAATGGAGACCCTGTAACCTTTTTGAAACTTGTGAATTGTATTCACCTCAGAAACAAAGAAAATGAACGATTTGAAATAGTGCACAAAAACGCATTATAAAAATTAGCCAGATTGTCAATAAAGACGAGAAAATGCCCCCAAAAGTATGGACGGTTTGTGAATTGCGGACCCGGGGCTGGATGGCTATAATAACAGTACAGAACAGAGGCAAGGTCGCTTTTAGAGGGGAAGGGCCTTGCTTCCGTTTTTATCCTGAATGCTATTCCAACAGATCAAATACTCCGAAGGAGGAGATCGTTATGAAAAAGCTCATTTCTCGTCGTCAGTTCCTGGCTGCTGCCGGTGTGGCAGCTGCCGCCGGTGTCCTGACTGCCTGCGGCGGTTCTTCCGCAAGCACTGCAGGTTCTGCAGCCGGTTCCGCTGCCGGTTCTGCCGCTTCCGGCAGCACCATCAAGGTGGGCGTGATGGGCCCCCTGACCGGTGATGCCTCTGTTTACGGCAAGGCCGTGGTCAACGGTGCAACCCTGTACCTGAAGCAGGTCAACGAAAAGGGCGGTGTCAACGGCAAGCAGCTGGAAGCTGTTACCATGGACGAGCAGGGGGATGAGACCCAGGCCGTTACCTGCTTTACCAAGATGGTGGACCAGGGCATCACCGCTCTGGTAGGCGATGTGACCACCGCCCCCACCCTGGCTGTGGCCGCTGAGAGTGCCGAGTACAATGTGCCTATGGTCACCGCTTCCGCTACCGCTGAGGCTGTTACCTACGATGCCGAGACCGACACCGTCAACGAGAACGTGTTCCGTGCCTGCTTCACCGACCCCTTCCAGGGCGTGAAGATGGCCGACTATGCTTACGAGAAGCTGGGCTACACCAAGGCCGCCGTCATCTTCCTGAAGGGCAAGGATTACAACGAGGGTCTGGCCGAGAACTTTGCCAAGGAGTTTGAGGCAAAGGGCGGCACCATCGTGGACCAGGAGAGCTACTCTGAGGGCGATGTGGACTTCAAGACTCAGCTGACCAGCATCCTGGGCAAGAACCCTGAGGTGGTCTTCTGCCCCAACTACTATCAGGACGTGGGCCAGATCCTGGCCCAGGCTGAGAGCGTTGGCCTGACCGTTCCCTTCCTGGGCGGCGACGGCTGGGACGGCCTGGAGGGCTACGCCACCGCTGACCAGCTGAAGGACTCCTACTTCTGCGCCTGCTACGCCAAGGGCTCCAGCACCGAGTTTGAGGACGCCTACAAGGCCGAGTACGGCGAGGCTTACCCCAACGGCTTTGCTCCCCTGGGTTATGATGCTGCCATGACCGTAGTGTACGGCATCCAGGCAGCGGAGGATGCTGGCCTGGAGGCAGGTACCGACGAGTACAAGCAGGCCGTCATCGACGCCATTGCCGGCGGCACCATCCAGGGCATCACCGGTACCTTTACCTTCGACGAGCACCACAACCCTGTCAAGAGCACCGCCATCCTGACCTATGTGGACGGCAAGCCCGAACTGAAGGAAATGTTCTGAGCCCTGCCGGCACGGAGCAGTGCCCCCATGATCTTTGTGGAGAACGCCGGAACAGCTTTCTGGTCAGGCGTTCTCCGTTTTTTATAGGATCGCAAAAAAGTGTAACCACCGCAAGGAAAGGAAGGAACCATCCATGACAGTGTTCTTCAGCCAGCTGATCAACGGCTTGTCCCTTGGCAGCATCTATGCACTGATCGCTCTGGGCTACAGCATGGTGTACGGCATCATCCTGCTGCTGAACTTTGCCCACGGCGACGTCATCATGGTAGGCGCATATATGTCCTGGTTCGTCATGAACCAGCTGGGCCTGGGCCCGGTCACCGCTGTGTGCGCCACCATCATCACCTGTACGCTGCTGGGCGTAGTGATCGAAAAGATCGCCTACACCCCCCTGCGGAACGCCCCCCGGATCTCGCTGCTGATCACCGCCATTGGCGTCTCCTTCTTTTTGGAGTACACCGCAGAGCTGATCATGGGCTCCGGTGCCAAGGTGATTCCGGCCTACTATACCAACCAGACCTTCCGGCTGGGCAAGGTGCCTCTGGGCCTTACCTCCATCATCACCCTGGCGGTGACGGTGCTGTCTATGCTGGTGCTCACCTTCCTGGTGCAGAAGACCAAGCTGGGCAAGGCCATGCGGGCGGTGTCGGAGGATATGGACGCCGCCCGTCTTATGGGCATCAACGTCAACAGCACCATCTCCTTTACCTTTGCCGTGGGCTCTGCCCTGGCAGGCATCGGCAGTGTGCTGTACTGCTGCTCTTACCCCCAGGCTACCCCCACCATGGGCTCCATGCTGGGCCTGAAGGCCTTTGTGGCTGCCGTGCTGGGCGGCATCGGTTCCATCCCCGGTGCCATGATCGGCGGCATTGCCATTGGCCTGTGCGAGTGCTTTGTTTCCGCCATCGGTCTTTCCGCCTGGAAGGACGCCGTGACGTTTGCCATTCTGATCATCGTGCTGCTGGTCAAGCCCACGGGCTTCCTTGGCCGCAAGGTGCAGGAAAAGGTGTAAGGAGGGCATGAAGATGAATACCAAACGCAAAACGCTCAAAATGCCCGTGCGCTACCTGATGAATCTGGTGCTGGTGGCTCTGCTGTTCGTGGTGCTGTCCTTCCTCACCAGCAACGTGCTTTCCACCTATCAGAACAAGGTGCTGCTCACCGTGGGCATCAACATCATTCTGGCCGTCTCGCTGAACGTGGCCACCGGCTACCTGGGGCAGCTGCCTCTGGGCCACGCCGGGTTCATGGCAGTGGGTGCCTACGCCTGTGCTTTGTTCACCAAATCCTCGGGCCTGCCCAAGGGCGTGGCTTTTGCCATCGGTCTGGTGCTGGCCTGGGTGGTGGCCGGGCTGTTCGGGGTGCTCATTGGTATCCCGGCCCTGCGGCTGACCGGTGACTATCTGGCCATTCTGACCCTGGGCTTTGGCGAGATCATCCGCATCACCTTGAACAACATTGATGATGTGCTGGGCTTCAAGCTGTTCTACGGCTCCAAGGGCCTGAAGAACATCCCCAAATACTCCAACTTTGCCAACGTGTTCCTGTGCGTGGTCATCACCTGCTTCTTGATCCACGCCATGATGAAGAGCCGCCATGGCCGTGCCGTGCTGGCCATCCGCGATAACGAGATCGCCGCCGAGAGCTGCGGCATCCAGACCACCTACTACAAGGTCATGGCCTTTGCCTTCTCGGCAGCCTTTGCAGGCATGGCCGGCGGCCTGTATGCCTGCTACATCGGCGTGCTGAACCCCTCCACCTTCGGCTTCATGAAGTCCATCGAGATCCTGGTCATGGTGGTCCTGGGCGGCATGGGCTCCATGCTGGGCTCCATCCTGTCCGCGACCGTGCTGACCATCCTGCCGGAGGCCACCCGCAGTTTCGACAGCTACCGCATGGTCATCTACTCGCTGGTGCTGATCCTGATGATGATCTTCCGTCCGGGCGGACTGCTGGGCAGCTACGACTTCTCCCTGAGCCGCGTTGTGGAAAAGATCATGAACGGCGAACTGTTCAAGAAGAACAAGGAAAAGGAGGGTGCTGACCATGAGTGAGTTTCAGACCAAGTTAAACAGTGTGCCCTCCGGCGGCTTCCTGACCGACCGCGACAAGGACAAAAAGCCCATTCTGGACGTGCGGGAACTGGGCATCGACTTCGGCGGCCTGACCGCCGTGGACGGCTTCAACCTGATGATCGGCCGCAACGAGATCACCGGTCTGATCGGCCCCAACGGTGCCGGTAAGACCACCGTGTTCAACCTGCTCACCAACGTGTACCAGCCCACCCGCGGCTCCATCCTGATCGACGGCATGCCTACGGCGGGCAAAAAGACCTATCAGGTCAACCGCATGGGTGTGGCCCGTACCTTCCAGAACATCCGCCTGTTCAAGGAATTGAGCGTCATCGACAACATCAAGGTAGGCCTGCACGAGTCTATGAAGTACAACCTGCCCTCTGCACTGATCCGCCTGCCCAACTACTGGAAGGAAGAGAAAAAGTGCACCGAGCGTGCCTTTGAGCTGCTGGATATCTTCCACATGGCAGATCTGGCCGATGTGCCCGCCGGCAGCCTGCCCTACGGTGCTCAGCGCCGTCTGGAGATCATGCGTGCCCTGGCCACCAGTCCCAAACTGCTGCTGCTGGACGAGCCTGCCGCCGGTATGAACCCCTCGGAGACCGCCGAGCTGACCGAGACCATCCGCCGCATCCGGGACGAGTTCAACATTGCCGTGCTGCTCATCGAGCACGACATGAGCCTGGTCATGGGCATCTGCGAGGGCATTGCGGTGCTGAACTTCGGCCGCATCATTGCCAAGGGCACCCCGGACGAGATCCGCAACAACCCCCAGGTCATCGAAGCCTACCTGGGCAAGAAGGAGGGCTGAGCGATGGCAGATACCATCCTGAAGGTCGATAACATCAACGTGTATTACGGCAATATCCACGCCGTAAAGGGCGTTTCCTTTACGGTGAACGAGGGCGAGATCGTGACCCTGATCGGTGCTAACGGTGCCGGTAAGTCCACCACCCTGAAAACCGTTTCCGGTCTGCTGAAGCCCCGTACCGGGGACGTGCTGTACCGGGGCAAAAGCATCAAGGGCGTGCGCGCCCACAAGATCGTGGAAGCCGGTCTGGCACAGGTGCCGGAAGGCCGCCATGTGTTCCTGCACATGACCGTGGAGGAGAACCTGGATATGGGCGCTTACACCCAGCCCGCCTCCACCATTGCCCCCAACAAGGAAAAGGTGTTTGCCCTGTTCCCCCGCCTGAAGGAGCGCCGCAAGCAGCTGGCCGGCACCATGTCCGGCGGCGAGCAGCAGATGCTGGCCATGGGCCGTGCGCTCATGAGCAACGCTTCCATGCTGATGCTGGACGAGCCCTCCATGGGCCTGTCGCCCCTGCTGGTGCAGGAGATCTTTGACATCATCCGCAACATCCACAAGGAGGGCATGACCATCCTGCTGGTGGAGCAGAACGCACAGATGGCCCTTTCCGTGGCCGACCGCGCCTATGTTCTGGAGACCGGCCGCGTGGTCATGGAGGGCACCGGTGCCGAGCTGCTGACCAACGAGCGGGTGCGCAGCGCGTACCTGGGCGGCTGAGCCTTTTTCAAGACACGACGCGATGCGGGAGCCGCTGCACAAAACAAGGTGCAGCGGCTCCTGTTTTTTCGGGCACGCACTTTACTTTCGTAAAAGAATGTGCGATAATTTAACCAGTGTTTTTTGGTTTCTGGAACCGCCGCCTGTTGGGAAAGCAGGTGAGCTGACAACACAAAGAGGGGTACTATCTATGAGCAAGATCATCATCCCGGAAAACTACACGCCCGCGCTGAACCTGTACGACACCCAGCGCGCCATCGGCACGGTGAAGCGGCTGTTTGCCGACACCCTGTGTGCCACGCTGAACCTGTACCGCGTGTCTGCGCCGCTGTTCCTGGAGGCCTCCACCGGCCTGAACGACGACCTGAACGGCGTGGAGCGCAAGGTCACCTTTGACATCAAGGACAGCGGCACCGAAGCACAGGTGGTGCAGTCGCTGGCCAAGTGGAAGCGCAAGGCCCTGAAGGACTACGGCTTCCGTGTGGGCAAGGGTCTGTACTGCGACATGAACGCCATCCGCCGTGATGAGGAACTGGACAACCTCCACTCCGTGTATGTGGACCAGTGGGACTGGGAAAAGGTCATCCGGGAGGAGGACCGCAATGAGGCCTACCTGAAGAGCGTGGTGCGCTCCATCGTGTCGGCCGTCTGCGCCACTGAGATGAACCTGCACGCCATGTTCCCGCAGCTGCAGGACCTGCCCCTGCACACCCCCAACGTGATCTTCATCACCACCCAGGAGCTGGAGGACAAGTACCCGGACCTGACCCCGAAGGAGCGCGAGAATGCCTTCGTGAAGGAGAACGGCACCACCTTCCTGATGAAGATCGGTGCCCCGCTGAAGAGCGGCAAGCCCCACGACGGCCGCGCTCCGGACTACGACGACTGGGATCTGAACGGCGACCTGCTGTTCTGGAACGATCCGCTGCAGTGCAGCTATGAGCTGAGCAGCATGGGCATCCGCGTGAGCCCAGAAAGCATGGACAAGCAGCTGACCATGGCCGGCTGTGACGACCGCCGCGCCCTGCCCTTCCACAAGGCCGTGCTGAACGGCGAGCTGCCCTACTCCATTGGCGGCGGCATCGGCCAGAGCCGCCTGTGCATGCTGCTGCTGGGCAGTGTGCACATCGGTGAAGTGCAGGCCAGTGTGTGGGATGAAGCCACCCGCGAAGCCTGTGCCAAGGCCGGTATCCCCCTGCTGTGATCGCCTGTAGATAAAAGCAAAGGGCCTTGCAGGCCCAGCAATCACAAGAGCCGCTGCACCCTGTGTGCAGCGGCTCTTGTGGTTATTTAGAAGTCATGCGGCCGTAGTGGCTCTTTTCGTCGTCGTTCTTTTCCGGTTCCGGTTTTTCGGCCGGGGTCAGGCGCACTTCGGTCACGCGGCGCTTGGCCGTGCGGGTGACCACGCCGTCGTAGCTGCCCAGTGTAAAGCGGTCGCCCACCTTGGGCAGGTGGCAGGTCTTTTCCTGCACCAGGCCGTTGACCGTGTTGGAGTCGATGTCCTCGTCCTCCGGCAGGCCCAGCATCTCGAACAGGTCGTCCACGCTGGCGCTGCCCAGCACGATCCAGCTGCCGTCGGACTGCTTGTGGAAGTCCTCGGTGGCCTCGTCGTGCTCATCCCAGATCTCGCCCACCAGCTCTTCCAGAATATCCTCCAGCGTGATGATGCCCTCGGTACCGCCGTACTCATCCACCACCACGGCCAGATGATGGTGCTGCTCCCGCAGAGTGCGCAGCAGCTGGGAGATCTGGGTGGAACCGGTGGTGTACAGGGTGGGCTTGACCAGCTCTTCCAGCGAGGTCTCCTTTTTCAGGCGTGCCAGATAGAAGTCCTTTTCGTGCACCACACCGATGATGTTGTCAATGGTGTCGTGGTACACCGGCAGGCGGGAATAGCCCGATTCGGCAAAGGTCTGTGCCACCTCGTCCAGCGAGGTGTTGTCCTCCACAGCCACCACGTCCACGCGGGGGGTCAGGATCTCCTCCACCTCCACGTCATCGAATTCGATGGCGCTGCGGATCAGTTCGCTTTCCCGGTCGGTGAGTTCACCGTCGTTTTCGGCTTCACTCACCATGGTCATCAGCTCACCCTCGGTGATGGTGTCCTCCTCCGTACTGTGGACAAAGTGCCCCAGCAGGCGTTTCCACTGGCTGAACAGCCAGGTGAGGGGTGTGAACAGTACCATGAGCAGGTTCAGCATCGGGGACACGGCCGTGGCAACGGTTTCCGGCATCTCCTTGGCAAGGCTCTTGGGCGTTACCTCGCCGAAGATCAGCACCACGATGGTGAGCACGATGGTGGACATCGTGGCACCGCGCTCGGCACCCAGTGCCCGGGTGAACAGGATGGTGCCGATGGAAGCGGCTGCAATGTTCACGATGTTGTTGCCGATGAGAATGGTGGAAAGCAGCTTATCGTACTTTTCCGCCATGGCCAGCACCCGTGCAGCGGAAGCGTCGCCATCCTCGGCGCGGCTCTTCAGCCGGATCTGGTTCAGAGAAGAAAACGCAGTCTCAGATGCGGAAAAAAAGGCGGAACAGGCCACTAGGAATACCAGCGCTATGATAAGCGTCATACTGCCATCGTCCATAAAAAGGAAAATCACACTCAACTTTCTGTTATGATTTTACCCTCTCAGTCATCGCTTTGCGATGCCAGCTCCCCCGAAGGGGGAGCTGGCGCGGGAGCGACTGAGAGGGTTTTGCCTATAAACTTTCTTACATACAAAAATGTGCTTTCCATCGTTGCCATTCTACGATGAAAAGCACATCAATGTTATTTCTTATAATACCATATTCCTTACGGTGGTGCAAGCATCCGGCCTGCACCACCGGGTCAAAATCTGGTAAAATCCCTTTAACGGAGCACCAGTGCACTGCCGTCGTAGTCCACCGTCAGGGTGTTGCCCTCGGCATAGCTGCCCTGAATGATGGCCTTGGCGATGAGGGTCTCCACACGGCTCTGGATGAACCGCTTGATGGGACGTGCACCGTAGACGCTGTCGTAGGCAGAGTCGATGATGAAGTCCTTGGCGGCGGTGGTGACCTCCAGCTTGAGGTGCTTGCCCTCGTCCATGCGCTTGCGCAGATCGTTCAGCTGCAGATCCACGATCTTGCGCATCTCGTCCTTGGTCAGGCTCTTGTAGTACACGATCTCGTCCAGACGGTTCAGGAACTCGGGGCGGAACTTGCTCTTCAGCAGCAGGTCGATCTGCTTGCGGGCCTCGTCGCTCAGCTCATTGGAGCCCTGTGCGCGGCGCTGCTCCAGATCGTTCAGGATGATGTCGCTGCCCAGGTTGGAAGTCAGGATGATCACCGTGTTCTTGAAGTCCACGGTGCGGCCCTGACTGTCGGTGATGCGGCCGTCGTCCAGCACCTGCAGCAGGATGTTGAACACGTCGGGGTGGGCCTTTTCCACCTCATCGAACAGCACCACGCTGTAGGGCTTGCGGCGCACAGCCTCGGTCAGCTGGCCGCCCTCTTCATAACCGACATATCCCGGAGGCGCACCGATCAGACGGCTGACGCTGAACTTCTCCATATATTCGGTCATGTCGATGCGCACCATGTTGCGCTCATCGTCAAACAGAGCCTGTGCCAGCGCCTTGGCCAGTTCGGTCTTGCCGACACCGGTGGGGCCGAGGAACAGGAAGCTGCCGATGGGGCGGTTGGGGTTGGCAATGCCGGCGCGGCTGCGCAGGATGGCTTCGCTGACCTTGGTCACGGCCTCGTCCTGGCCAATGACCCGCTGGTGCAGTACGTCATCCAGATGCAGCAGCTTCTCGCGTTCGCCCTCCACCAGCTTCTCCACAGGGATGCCGGTCCAGCGGGCCACGATGCGGGCGATCTCCTCGTCGGTCACGCGGTCACGCAGCAGGCTGTCCTCTTTCTTGGCTGCGGCGATCTTTTCTTCCTCTTCCAGCTGTTTCTGCAGCTGGGGCAGCTTGCCGTAC
>SKEG01000385.1_pt1 | contig 48652 bp, 60 predicted proteins | sample 4826631 | NCBI WGS metagenome assembly SKEG01 (sample SAMN11008815, study PRJNA524170) | human gut metagenome | biome: Human fecal sample; material: Feces; isolation source: fecal sample from pouch patient p26, p34, p50 | host: Homo sapiens | place: Israel: Tel-Aviv | collected 2016-11-02
AAGTAAACGCAACAACCTCACTGCGGAAGATTACCGCAATGAGGCTGCCTAAACTAAATTTTTATTTTTTCGTGTGTTACCTTGACAGGGCATAGTGCCAAAAGAGCGGTCTGGTTTTTTTTGTTCCTCAAACATTTGTTCGCAATTGGGAAACGTGTTAAAATGAGATACCAACCCAGAATTAGGAAAAGAAAATGGTGAAAGCTTTGAAAACGATAACTTGGCAAGACATCATCCGAATGCTTAACAGTGATGTCTACTTATATGAATTAGGTCGTAAATGGGGAAACGATTTTTTAACTTCCGAACAGCAGGCTGCCATGATTCGCAAATATCAAAACGAACTGCTAGACCTGCAGGATGATCTGGCGGACTACACGAGCTTGCCGCTACCTGACAGTGCAACTTTGATTGGTATTTTTATGGCGCGCTGCGTGATTGCGGAACTGATCAATCAAGAGCCGGTTGCCAGTGATGAGATTTTAAAGGTTGATTATAGTGCCAAGCCGGATCAGTTTGATTCTCGCTGGACGATCACGATCTATAATCCGGTTGCTGATGAAGAGATGATTGGCGTAGCGGAGCTCTCCTATGCTGAGATTTTGGGGATGCGCGTAGCAATCGATGATGATACTGATTTTATGGCCGGGCTGGCTGTTTTATTCAATGAGATTACCAAATCAGGACTTTATGACTGGGAGCGCAGTGCGGTGATCTATCGTCAGAATGCCGAGCAGCGGGCAGTCGAATCCGCTATGTATGATTTTATGGAGCAGACGCAGCAAATCGCGCTGTTTTTCGATGAGTACGTGGCCAGCCATCCCGATGATCCGAATCTGCCCGATGAGATTGCACTTTTTTGGCCATTGACTACCGGCATTATGGCGCCATTAGATGCTGATGATCCAGCCAGTCCGCTGATTTCAACAATGCAGCTAGATCCTAAGCTGTTGGCTAGGTTCAAGCTGCGGTTTGGCCAAGCGTTTCGCCGTTTTAAAGGTGAATAGTCTTTTACAGCGATAACATTCGTGTTTTTCTGATTTAACCGTCTGAAATATCGGAACGCTATTAAAAATCATTAAAATTCACTTCTATTAATGATTGAATGGTTAAAAATGTTCGTTCAATATGTTAAGATAAATATAATCATTTTCTAAGCAGATTTTAGGAGGAACATTATGCGGGCGATTTTAACCACGATTGGCAAGGATAAAACCGGGATCATTGCAGGGGTCAGCAGCTATCTGGCTCAAAATGACATTAATATCGTAGACGTCTCTCAAACTATTATGGATGGATACTTTACGATGATGATGATGGTCGATGTAGACGATGATGCTGCTGATTTTGAAAAGCTAACCCAAGAACTGGATGCTTTAGGCACCAAACTGGGCGTTGACATCAACATTCGCAACCAAGAAATGTATGACGCTATGCACCAGCTATAGGAGGCCTGTTTTGGAAACTGAAAAGATTATGGAAACGGTTCGCATGGTCTCTGAGGAAAAACTTGATCTGCGAACGATTACGATGGGGATCTCGCTGCTTGATTGTATCGACAGCGACAGTGATCGGGCCTGTCAAAAAATTTACGACAAGATTACGAAAAAGGCCAAGGATCTGGTGCGAGTTGGCGAGAAAATCGAAACTGAATTCGGAATTCCAGTTGCCAACAAGCGTATCACGGTGACGCCGATTTCATTGATTGCCGCGGCCTCTGGTGATCACGACTATGTCAAGTATGCCCTGGCTTTGGATCGAGCTGCCAAAACGGTAGGCGTTGATTTTATTGGCGGCTATTCAGCACTGGTTCAAAAGGGCTACCAAAATGGCGACAAGACGCTAATCAAGTCGCTGCCTGAAGCCTTGACGCAGACTGACCTGGTCTGTGCATCCGTTAATGTTGGCTCCACAAGAACGGGGATCAACATGGATGCCGTCAAGGAAATGGGGGAAGTCGTTAAAGAAGCTTCCGAACTGGACTACATGAACAATGCCAAGATGGTGATCTTCTGCAACGCGGTCGAAGATAATCCGTTTATGGCAGGGGGCTTTCATGGCGTTGGCGAATCGGATGTCGTCATCAACTGTGGAGTCTCGGGTCCAGGGGTTGTCAAGGCAGCCCTTGAAAAGGTTAAGGGCGAATCAATGGACGTCGTAGCCGAAACCATCAAAAAGACGGCCTTTAAGGTTACTCGGATGGGGCAATTGGTTGGTACCACGGCGGCCAAGCGTCTAGGCGCCAAATTTGGAATTGTTGACCTTTCATTGGCCCCCACGGCAGCGATTGGCGACTCAATTGCCGAAATCTTGGAAGAAATCGGGCTTTCAAGCGTTGGCGCGCATGGAACGACTGCAGCTTTGGCAATGCTTAACGATGCTGTTAAAAAAGGCGGCATTATGGCCTGCAGTCATGTCGGCGGACTTTCCGGCGCTTTCATTCCGGTTTCTGAAGATGCTGGGATGATCAAAGCCGTGAATGCTGGCTACTTGAACGTTTCCAAGCTAGAGGCCATGACGGCGGTCTGCTCGGTCGGGCTTGATATGATTGCGGTACCGGGTGATATCGAAGCTTCAACTATCAGCGGGATGATTGCCGATGAAGCCGCAATTGGGATGATCAATGCCAAAACGACGGCGGTCCGAGTCATTCCGGTTCCTGGCAAAAAGGTTGGCGATACGGTTGAATTTGGTGGTCTGCTGGGCTATGCGCCAATCATGGATGTCAGTCATGCCTCTTCAGCAGCCATGATCAGTCGCGGCGGCACGATTCCGGCACCGGTTCACAGTTTTAAAAATTAACGATAATGTTAAAGATCGTACTTGTCTGGTTAAATTGACAATTAACGGTCTTTTTTTTATTATTAAATGAGAAATTGCGGATTTATTTAGAATATGGTATCATAATTCTAATATTTTTTTAATTTAGAATTGGGAGTGGAGAATATGAGTGTCCGGGTTCGCGACCTATTGAAACTGCCAACCCTGTCGCGATCACACATCGCAGCAGGCGAAGCAGGGCTGGATCGAATAGTTTCAACAGTATCGGTAATCGACTTTACAGCGACGTCGGTGGCCCAACGAGAACTCTATCAGCCGGAAAATTCGGCTAATGAACAGCTGCTGCTGACCTCAATTGAACAAGACAACTATGATCTGGTAACGGATTGCACTAAAATCGAACAGCTGGCCAAAACTGGGTGTGTTGGCGTGGTAATTTATTATGTTGGTGAGCGGGTACCAAGTCTCCCTGCTGAAATCAAGGAAACGGCTGATCGTCTCAACTTCTTGATGATTTTTGCCCAGGAAACGCAAAAGAACATGACCTATAGTGCCGTTATCTCTGAAATCATGTTTGCGATTTTCCAAGATCGGATGCGTCATCCCAGCTTTGCACCGACAATTATCGGTCGCGTTTCGGCAATGCCGGAATATCGGCGCAGCGTTGGCGAGGTCCTAAAGCTTTTGGCCGAACAGATACAGGCTTCATTGGCAGTTATCGATGACCAAGGCGAGATCGTGTATCGTGAAAATTGGCCTAAAGAAGCGGTTGTCAACTGGGAAAGTCTCTTGAATGTGGTTGAAAAAATTAATATGAATGGCGAGCTGCCGGTAACTACATCTGATGGTATGAAGATTATGCATTGGCGCTTGCCAAACAGTGAGGAGACGGTCTTGTTCGTTGGCCGCCAGACGGTAACCAATCTGACGTGCGAGCGAGTGGCTGAAACGCTGCAGACGGCCTTGAATCTTTGGGGCGGGCAGAATCAGGATGATCAAAATCTGATTCGCGCCATCATTCAAGGACAGATCGTTCGGGCCGCCAAACTTGGTCGCCAGTACCGTTTTGAGCCTAAAAATACGCAGGCTGCCTTGATCGTCAGCTGTCCGAATGACGTTAACAAAGCTAAGATGAAAAAATGGGTTGATCAACTGACTGAGCAATATACCGACCAGCTGATCAGTGACTGGTATAATGACCAATTGATCGTATTGTTGGAAAAGACGCCTTCCTATCAAAACTGGCAGAATTGGGAAACTGACTTTAAGAAGGACGATCATCAATTGGCTGCTCAATGTGTCGTAGTCGAAGCCGCCCTGGTTGATGGCGTTGGCGGCATTCAAAGACTGTATCAGCTGGTCAGTCAATACCTGCCAGCAGCCCGTACGATCTTGCCATATCGCTTGTTTTTCAATCAGGCTGATTTAGAGTTTGCGCGTGGCTGTCAAAGAGAGCTGCAGGAAGAAGGCACTGAGGTCATTCGTTGGCAAAAACGGTTGGACTCCATGCAGCATAATCTGGTAGAAACACTAATGGCCTTTTTGCTAGATACGCCGCAGAATATAGAGCAGGCTGGTGATCTGCTTTACGTTCACCGAAATACGATCAAATACCGGCTGAATAAGATCAGCAATCGATTTGGCTTTGTTCCCGGCGTCATGCCTGAATCATTTGAGCTCTACCAGGCTTTGGGCGTCCATCGGCTTTTGCGCGGCAATGATGATCCAGGCGAATTGGGCGAATAAAACAAGTGAAATGGAAAATTTTGGTTGATGTGCCTAATGACAAGCAATGATTTTATTCGTATAATATTACGTATAGTTAGAAATCTATCTGCGAACGAAGACTTCTAATTAGTTGTCAGCGTCGGCAAGCGCTGGCACACTTCAAATTTTCCTAATTCCGAGAGCGAGTGACTTTTTTGGCGGTCATTCGCTTTTTTTAGCGGCTGCAAAAAAGGTCAACAGAAACATGCTACTGATCAAGCCGGCTGACCGACTCGGTAGATTAAAGCATTCGGTGACCAGCCGTTTTTATTTTTGGCGAAAAGTGAGTTGCGACTCACTTAATGAAAAGAGGGAAACAATGGAAAATACGATTGCAATTGCCAGCCTCCAAATTGGCTATCAGCAAAAAACCGTAGTCAAAAACATCAATCTTACTGTTCGTCCTGGTGAGATTCTTGGAATGCTTGGTCCCAGTGGTTCGGGCAAAACCACCTTGATTAGGGCAATTATGGGGATGATTAAGCCAATGAGCGGCACGGTACGCGTTTTTGGCCAAGCCATGCCGAATCGACACTTGCTGGAAAAGATTGGCTATATGGGACAAACGGATGCCCTATACGATGCGCTTACGGCCCGCGAAAATCTGCAGTTCTTTGCCAGCCTGCGCAAAATGACGCGTCAGCAGACTGCAGTTGAGATTAAGCGAGTCGTACGGGTGGTCAGGCTGCAGTCGTTTCTGGATCGACGCGTGGCTGACTTTTCTGGCGGTATGAAGCGGCGGCTTTCATTGGCAATTACGCTGCTGGGAACCAGTGAGCTTTTGATTTTGGATGAACCGACCGTGGGGATTGCCCCTGAGCTGCGGATCCAGATCTGGCAGGAATTAAAGCAGCTGGCAGCAGCCGGTAAAACGATTCTGATGACAACGCATGTAATGGAGGATGCTGAACAGGCCACGCAGCTTTTGATGATTCGAAATGGCGAGGCGATTGCTGCCGGCACGCCGCTTGATCTGAAACAGCGGTATGCCGTCGATAACGTTGAAGAGGTATTCTTAAAAGCGGGGAGGATTCAAGATGCGCATCTTAGCAGTCTTTAAGCGAGTTGTTTTGGAAATGCTGCGTGATCGGCGTACGCTGGCTTTAATGATGTTTGGACCGTTACTGATGCTGTCTTTGATCTGGGCCATCTTTCAGACCAATGCCACGCAAACGACTGTCCTGGCGACACAGAATGTTGATGCCTCATTGGTTAAGGCGGTTGACGGCACCAAACATCTCAAAGTCGTTAAGATTAAAAAGAACAAAGATCAAACGGCCCGCCAGCTGATCAGAAAACATGACTACGCTGGTGTTTTAAAAGAAGAACACGGTCGCCTGACATTGACGCTGGCAAACAGCAACCCATCGCAAAGTAAGCTGATTCGCCAAGGCCTCAGTCTGGCAAAGATCAAACTGGCACTGCAGAACCAGACACGAATAATCAAACAGCAGCAGGCAATGCTCCAAACACTGCTTGCTCAACTACCGGCGACAGGCAGGCAGCTGTCAGTTGGCAGTCAGTCAACGGCCGAGAAAAAAGTTGCGGTCAAGTATCTATATGGCAGTGCCGATTCGACTTATTTCGATGCGATTTTTCCAATTATGATCAGTTTTGTCGTGTTCTTCTTTGTTTTTTTGATTTCAGGAATTGCACTGCTCAGAGAACGGACGCGCGGCACGCTGGATCGGGTCTTGGCAACTCCGATTCGTCGCGGTGAATTGATCGGCGGCTATATCCTTGGCTATGGCACGTTTGCGATCGTGCAGACCTTGATTATCGTTGGCTTTAGCATCTGGATTTTTAAAATGCAGGTTTTGGGCAGTCTTAGCGGCGTCTTTTTAACCAATATTCTTGTTGCGTTGGTTGCGCTCACCTTAGGCCTTTTGATCTCGGCATTTGCTCAATCAGAATTCCAGATGATGCAGTTTGTACCAATCATCGTTATTCCACAGATTCTGTTTTCTGGGCTGATTCCGTTTGATACCATGAAGCTGATTGGCTATTGTGCGCCGCTTTATTATGGCTCAACGGCAATGACCAACCTCATTGAAAAAGGTGCTGGTCTTTTGCAGGTTGGCAGTGAGCTGGGCATTCTGGTTGGCTTTGCAGTTTTGTTTATCATTCTTAATGTGTTATCGTTAAGAAAATATCGTCCAGTTTAAAGGAGCTGTTGAGATGGCTGAAGATATTTTTGAAAACATGCTGGCTAAGATGGATATTACCCAGCGTCAGCAGGCGGTTTTGCGTGCCAGTATGGAGCTGTTTGCCACCCAGGGCTTTAACCAGACCAGTACGCGGCAGATTGCCCAAAAAGCCGGTGTTGCTGAAGGAACGGTCTATAAGCAGTTTAAGACCAAACAAGAGATTTTGACGGCAATTCTAACGCCAGTCCGTGAATTCGTAATTCCCCAGGTTACGACTGAGTTTACACAGGAGATCTTGGTACGGCAATATCCAGGATTAGGCGATCTGGTTCACGAGATGATTTTGAATCGGCTGCAGCTGGTCGACAACAATCGCAACTTTGCTCGGTTAATGTGTGGATCGTTTTTAGAACAGCCACGTCTGCGTCAAGAGGTGGCTGCTGCCTTTACCAAACAGGTTGCCGCACCGTTTTTAAAGATTTTTGAATTTTATCAAAATCGAGGACAGATCAGAGCAGACCTGGCAACTCAAAGCATCGTCCAGCTGATGATCTCGACGCTTTTAGGCTATACGGCCAGGATGGTTCTGCTTGACCAGCATTTTGATCTGCAAACGGCAGCTGATGAAGGAACGAGTCTGGTCATGCACGGCATCGCCAATTCCTAGCTGTTATTGCTACTGATTAATGGCCGTATTTGAAATCAGACCAGATAATGAAAACCGCCCGTTTCTTAGCAAAGAAGCAGGCGGTTGAATGTATCATTAATATTAGAAAAAAGCATCACCTGACAATAACGTCAAGTGATGCTTTTGACTTTAATTGATAGTTTTAGCGCGGTGCTGTGTCAGATAGACCAGCAAAAAGTCCAGCAGCAGGGTACAGCCGGTAATGGCAAAGACGGCTGAATAGCTGAACAGGCCAGAGATGGTTGAGCCAAGCAGCGCGCCCAAGACAGAGCCGGCAGCCTGGAATGATTGATTATAGCTGAAGATGCGCCCAAACGCCTCGGTTGGCACTTCCAACGTCAGAATCGTCTGCGCAGCCGGCATTAAAGCAGCATTGGCAAAACCAAGCAAGAAGCGCCAGAACGCAAGCATCCAAGGCGAATTGGTCAAAGTCATCGGGATAAAAAGCACGGCCGCGACAATCAGTCCAGTCGTCAAAACTTTTTTGGGGCCGATTCGATCCATGGTATGACCGACTTTAGAAGCAGCCACCAGATTTCCCAGTCCGGGCGTGGCAGCAACGATACCGGCAACAAAAGCAATATTGCCGGTATCATGCATCATTTCCTTGACATAAAGCGATACGATCGGGTTGATCGACATCACTGATGATTGTACCAGCATGGTTGTGATAAACATAACCACGATCAATTGGCGGTTGTCGATTTGGCCCATCAATGCCTGCATTGGCTTCATGTTCTCTTTTTTGATCGGCGTAAATTTTTCCTTGACTAAAAATGAAGTAGCGATAAAAACGCCAAACATCAATCCGCCGGTAATAAAAAACGGGATTCGATAGCCCCAGGCGCCAGACAAGGCTCCACCCAAAAGCGGTCCAATCAGGTTGCCGGTAACCCCGGCCGTCGTCATAGCCGACATTACCCAGCCTGATTTGCTGTGCGGGGTCTCACCGGCCATCAGCGCGATCGAATTATTAATATATCCAGAGAACGCGCCCTGTAAAAAGCGCATGCCGATAATCATCCAGACGTTGAACGAAAGCCCAGTAATAAAAATCGTGCATGCCATGACGCCGGAAGCCCGCATACACATCAGCTTGCGGCCTTTGCGATCGGCAAGACTGCCCCAGTATGGCGAGACGATTGCCTGGGAAATAAACGTGGCGGCAAATGCCATTCCTGAATACAAGTTGAGCTCAAAACGGGAGAAATTTCCCAGCTCATTGATAAAAAGCGAGATAAACGGCATTGTCATCGAGTATCCCATCCCGGTAACAAAACAGCCCAGCCAAAGCGTATAAAAGGTCTGGTGCCATTTACTGGGTAATTCGTGATGGGTACCGATGTTTGAGTCTTCCAAAAGATCACCTTCCAATCAGATTGTAGCTAAATCAATGAGCAGGCTTAGATCCGCTGATGCTTCTGCCAGCTAAGGTAGCGATAAAAGATCACCAGCATTAAAACAGCCAGGACAACGGTTACCCACATGGCAGCTCGAACGCCCATCGTCAAAGAAGCCGGTAAACCGGAGATAACGACCAGAAGCGTGACTGAAGCTGCCCCGCAGGCTTGCCGCAGCGTATTGTTAAGAGCCGTTCCGTGACTGTTTTCTTGAGGTGCCAGCTGCGAGAAGGCTTCGGAAAGAGCGGGGTTGAACAAAAATGAGTTGCCGATCAATCGAATCATATAGGCAACGGTCAAAACCCAGACCGGCATGTGGGCACTGACATGAACCAGCGGAATCGAAGCCAAAAGCGTCAAGATGCCGCCAGTCGTTATCAGCCATTTAGGACCGTATTGATCGTAGAGCCGACCAGCAATTGGCGCAAACAAAGCATTACAGATGGCGCCAGGCAGCAGAATCAAGCCGGATTCAAAGCTGCCGATATGCATCACGTTTTGGGTAAAGATCGGCAACAGCTGCTCGGTTCCCAGCAGAATCATAAATGCGCAGCAGCCGACTGCCGTCATCATTCGAAATGAAGGGTAGCGAATGATCTGGACTTTCAGCATTGGATCGGCCATTCGCAGCTGGCGTTTAATAAAGAACCAGATAATGATCAGCCCAATCAGCAGCATCGCCAGGCCAATCAGCAAGTTGAGCTCAAAGACGGTCAGACTGCCCAAAATCAGTGATGATCCGATTAATGAGATCAAGACCGACACCAGATCGATCTTGATGGACCGTGGCTGAGAGAAGTTGGGCATCTTAAAGAACGCGCCCAGCCAGACCAAAATCATTAATGGCAAGACAAAAATAAAGATATAGCGCCATGAGAAGTATTCCAGAATCAGTCCCGATAAAGAAGGTCCCAAAGCTGGTCCAGAAGCAATCACCAGACCAGACATTCCCAAAACGGAACCGCGCTTTTCAGGTGGATAGATGGTAATCATCGTCGTCATCTGAAACGTCATTAAGATTCCGCCAGCGCAGGCCTGAACCAAGCGTGCCAATAGCAGCAGCCAGAAATTATTTGCAAAGCAGCCAATCAGCGTGCCGATGATGAAGGTCCCAACCGTTGATAAAAAGACGCTGCGGTTGGTAAAGCGTTCATAGATGTTTGACGATAATGGCGTGATAACCCCGATCAAGAGCGTATAGCCGGTCGTCAGCCATTGAGCGGCATTTAGCGAAACGTGCAGATCGTTTTTAATCACTGGCAAGGCGGTAACCATCATAGTTTGACTTGCCAGACTGATGAAACTGGCAACCAGCAGGATGATCGTTACGCTGCGGCGAGTGCGCGCGTCGATATTGGTTGCGGACATAACAGACTTCCTTTCATAAAATATCAAGCAACAAAAGTAGATTAAAGATATAATTTCATACCAATCTAGTCTAGCATTGAAAGCGTCATGCAAAACAAGTCCACCAGGATGATTTTTCGATTTTTTTGCTCAGAGGTCAGTCAGGTTTGATATGATTGTTCTTGTGAATAAATAATGAGGTGACATGATGAGCAAGCGAATCGCGGTATTTTCCGACGTGCACGGCAATCTGCATGCTTTACAGGCAATGTATGCTGACAGTCTGCGCCATAGTGTTGATGAATATTGGTTTATTGGCGACCTGTTGATGCCCGGCCCAGGCGTAATGGAGATCTGGCGTCTGATTAAAAAAATGCAGCCAAGCGTAATGGTACGCGGCAACTGGGATGATTTAACGGTCAAGGGCGTGCGGGGACAGATGGATCTTGAAAAGCCCTCGCGAATCTATTTTGCTCGTTTGGCACAGTACGTTGGCGAGCATGTTTCCGCCGCTGTGATTGATGAGATTGCCAGTTGGCCGCTGCATGTTCAAAAGCAGGCTGGCAAATTAACGTTTGGCATTTCGCATAATCTGCCGACGCTCAACATGGGGCAGGCGCTGTTTCCCACCAATCCAGTCGAGCATTTTGACCAGCTGTTTGAAAATTTCGATCAGCAAGACGTGGCGATCTATGCTCACGTTCATCACAGTCTGATGCGCTATGCCAGTGATGAGCGCTTGATCTTGAATCCGGGATCGGTCGGGGAGCCGTTTAATGGCTGGTGGCCGCTGCAGCACGATACGCGGGCTCATTATCTGATCTTGGAGGTTGACGATGATGGGATTGCCGAATTAGACTATCGGCACGTACCTTATGATCGTGAATCAGAGTATGAGTTGGCTGTTGAATCAGATATTCCTTACCTGGAACTTTATAAGCGGACGCTTGAAACTGGCCGAGTCAATACGCATGATCAAGAGCTGCTTGATCAGATCAATCGCAAATGGGACTATCTGGCTGAGTACCAGGCTTATGCCAAACGAGTTAAGAAGCGTTCCTGACATATTGACCAACTAATGGTCGCTTTTTTGCCAGATTCCCATTTAATCTGATTTAATTACAAAAAGTAAGGCAAAAAATTTGCATTCAAAAACGCAAATTGGCATAATAACCAACGAATGACTATGCAAATGTAAAAATCTTATTTTTAATCAAAATCTACATTAAATATGGAGGGTAGAAAATGGCAAAAAAGTCTAAGATTGCCAAGCTCAAGCATCAAGAAGCGCTGGTCGAAAAGTACGCGGCCAAGCGTGCCGAACTGAAAGCCACCGGTGACTATATTGGTCTGTCCAAGCTGCCGCGCAATTCGGCACCGGTGCGCCTGCATCACCGTGACCGCTTGGATGGCCGTCCGCATGCTTATATGCGTAAATTCGGCTTGTCACGGCTGAACTTCCGTGAGTTGGCACACAAAGGTCAGCTGCCAGGCGTCAAAAAAGCCAGCTGGTAGCTAAAAAGGTCCATGGTCTGAAATCGTCAGCCATGAACCTTTTTATTTTTGCAAACATGCTGTTATCAGCCGGTTCGCGTTATACTAAGTCTAAACAATCTTTTAAGAAGTGAAGTGAAGCTATGCTGAACAGATTAGTGGAATGGACGGTGCGTTTCAATCAGCGTTCGTTTATCAAAATTACCCGGCAGACATTGATGCTGCTGTTTCCAATCGCCTATGTCGGGACCTTGGCAGTGATGCTGAAAAAAGCCTTCTTTGCCACAGATAGTTTTTTCTTTAATGTTGCCGATCTGGGCGACATCATGCCAGACTGGCTTTGGACTGGTATTACGGGGCTCACGGGCGGTCTGGCCAAGATTACGTTTGGGATGTTTGGCGTGATGGCTGCCTATGCTGCGGCCCGCTATACTGCCAAACTTTATCATCAGGATGCACCGATGGCAGGGATGACCGGTTTTGCCACCATGCTTTTGCTGGCCTTTCGCTATACGCGTACAAGCAATCCCAACATGATCTCATTTGACTGGAATCTTTTGAGCGTGCGCAGTGTGTTGTTTGCGCTGATCGTTGGCTATGGTGTTGGGCAGGTCTATCGTTGGCTGGGAAAAGGCGGCGAGCCCAGCGATCAGACGATTGAGACGCTGGAAAAAATGCAGCAGCGTGCTCTGAATGCTATCCGTCCGCTGTTTTTTTCGCTGGCAGTCGGCGCGGCCTTAGGAGCATTGTTCAACTGGCTGACGTTAAGTTCCTGGCTGGATCTTGCCTATACCTGGTTGGAGAACTTTGGCCAGGGTAATCAGTCGCTATGGGTGGCCCTTCCTTTGATTGCCGTTTCGTTATTGATGAGCTGGCTGGGCATTGGCGGACCAACGATCAACACGGTTGCTCAGGGATTGACCGGCGCGGCGGCAGCCAATCTGAACTACGCTTTTCAGCATGGCTCAAGCTGGAACGTGCCATACAAATGCCTAACTTCTACGCTTTACAGCTCATTTGCCAACTTTGGCGGTGATGGAGTCATGCTGGCTTTAGTGATTGCCCTGATCATTGTTGGCCGACAGCCGGAAATTCAGCGGTTGGCACGTTGGAACCTATTGCCGACCCTGTTTAACAGCGGTTATGGCTTGATGACCGGTCTGCCAGTAATCCTAAATCCCGTCTTCTTGCTGCCGTATCTCCTGCTGCCTTTGGCTAATCTTTTGTTGGGCGCTTTGGCAACCTTAATGCATCTGATCCCGGCAACGCCCTATCCACTGCCAATGGGGACTCCTGGGCCACTGGCGGCATTTATCGGTTCCAATGGTGATTGGGAGGCACTGCTGTTTTCATTGGTGCTGCTGATTTTTGATGTCTGGGTATATATCCCATTCGTTCGGTTGGCGCTTGGTGCTGAACTTAAAACACAACAGATCGAGGCGGTGGCATAATGCTGATTATTAATGATAAAGAGCGCCGACGCAGCATGCGCTTATTGATTTTTGTCGTAGTCTTGCTGATTGTCCTGGCGTTTCCGGCCTACTTTTGGATGAAAGACAACAACCATTATCTGGCACAGCGCAGCAAGGCTCAGATGTCGCCGGTCATTATGATTCCAGGCAGTTCGGCAACCAAGAATCGCTTTGATGAAATGGTGACGCTGCTTAATAAAGATACCAGTCACAAGCACAGTCTATTAAAGCTGGAGGTCTACAACAGCGGTAAGATTACATATACTGGCAAGATCAGCAGCGGCGACAACGAACCAATTATTGTCGTGGGTTTTCAAAATAATCATGATGGCTATGACAACATCAAGAAACAGGCCAAAATGTTTGATGAAGCCTTTAACGAGCTGATTGATCAATATAAGTTCAATAATTTTAAAGCATTTGGTCATTCCAACGGTGGCTTGATCTGGACCCTCTGGCTGGAAAAATACTACTCAGATTATTCAGACTATGTAAAGATCAAACGGTTGATGACGGTTGGCTCGCCATTTAATCTTAATGAAAGCTCAACCAGCAATCCGACGCAGATGTACACTTACTTTTTGAAGCATCGTGATCAGCTGCCGTCCAGCCTGGATGTCTATTCAGTTTCTGGTGCCGATACCTATACTGAAGACGGCATCGTTAAATTAGGCAGCGTAAGAGCGGGGCGCTATATCTATCAAAAACAGGTTAAGCACTATACCGAGATGACGGTTACCGGCAGCAAGGCGCAGCACTCGTCACTGCCGCAGAATCGCCAGATCATTAATTTGATTGAGGAATATTTACTGGACAGTGATCAGCCTAATGCCGTCAATAGTAAAAATAAACGGGTAAGTCACAGCTCTTCAGTTTCCAATCCATAAATTATGTTTGCAAAATCTCTCTGCAAAAGGTTATTCTAAATGTGACGTGCAGACTGGATACGCATAGTCTGACACCGAAATAAACAGGGGGATAACAATGAAAAGACAACAGCGTTTTGTCGAGATCATTCTATTATTGTTGCTAGCTTTAGTGGTTTCGTTTTGGGGGTATCGTGGCTATCGATTTATGCAGGCGCATCCGTTGGTCAATCGCGTCTATCGCTATCAAGCATCATCCGCAGCCAAAGCAGAACTGACCAGCACGCCAAATGACTACCAATATGTGGTTTTTGGCGCTGGCAGATATCGGGGAAAATACATCAGGGTTGATAATCAAAAACAGCTGCGCCGAATTTTAAATCATCGGCAAGCCTATCAAGCAGCTTTTGATCAAAATGGAACTTACTATCTGGTTCGTCACCATCAGCTGCAGCTTGATCTGGGGAACGTCCTGGCTGGCGAGAGCTATGTTCAGACAAACAAGCAGGCTTGGGTTGCTCAATCAGATCGGCATGATTTAGGGCCGACAGTAAACGATTCGTTAAAGCTGACCTCAATGCATGCTACTAAACAGGCAGTCAGCTGTCTGCCATAAGTTTGGGTAACACTTACTGTACAAAACTAAATAACTATACTAAGCATCTGAATCTTTCAGGTGCTTTTTTTATTTTTTGTATAATAATTCGCAAATTCATGGCTTATTTGCAGAAATTGAATTGATTAATTTACGTTTCGTACATTAGGTAGGAATACTAAATATTATTTTTTTAACGTTGACTGTTTATATATATTCATTTAAGAGGCTAGATTATTTGCATATATTAAAATGAAATTAAAATCATAAAAGCTGATTTTATTAAAAAGCTTTTCAATTGACAGATGAATTTAGAAGATTTTGAATTCAGTACGCGTTTTTTGATGCAGGGTAAAAAAACACAATATGCCAGTGATGCTTTGGTATACCAAGAAGCCATCGCCAAGGCCGGCCCCTTCATTCGGTACCGATCGCGGGCACGGCGGGTGCAGCGGCTACGGCACCAACCGCACCGACTTACTCTGGCTGCAAGCGGGTAGTGGTTGTCATCGTCGTTCATGTTCATTACTCTGGCTGTTATGGCTATAACTACCGCCAAAGCTGCTCCATGCATTGGCTGCCACGCGTACACCACAACTGGCACTCATTTTATGGATGCTACTGCTAGAAAAAACTCGTCTCAAAGGGCATAATAGCCGCTTGAGGCGAGTTTTTAAATGGTGATGGTTTCAATCAATGAAGGTGAGCTGAACAGATTTAAGCCGATCGCTGCCAATTTGGCTAAAAGATGTTTTTAAATAAAAAGAACACCAGCGGTCCCAATAAGGATGGCAGCATATCCAGCGTTTTGAACTCCTTGATTTTTAACAGCGAGAAGCCAGACGCGGCAATCAGAAAGCCACCAACGATTGATTCCTCAACCACGAAGGCATTGGAAAAGAAACTGGCGGACAGAAACTTGGCGATTAAATAGATGCCGCCAAACCAGACTAAAACGATCGGCGTTTCCAAAAGCATCCCCCAGCCAAAGCCGGCCCCAAAAATAATGCCGCAGACCAGCGTCAGCATGGCGTTGGTATAAAGCATCGTCTGATTGCCATTGGTTGCAGCAACGACTGGTCCTAAGATCCCTAAAGCGCCAATGCAGTCTAAAAAGCTTGCCGTGGCCACGCCTTCGCCAAGCTTAGAGGAAAAACGCGTGCTGAGCCAGTGGTTGGAACGGTCATCCAGTTGCCAATAGGTGCCTAGCGGGATCCCAACTGCCAGGCTGATGATAAAAAGGACCGGGTAGCTGCTTTTAGGCATGTTGCTGATGACCGACTGCAGTCCAACGCCAAGAGCAGCAAAGCCTAATGCTATCCAGAGGGTCTCAATGTATTTTTTCTGTAAGAACTGCTTAAAAAAACAGCCGATTGCAGTACCGACAACTACCGCGCCAACGTTGGCCCAGATTCCGATCATTTAAAAAACCTCGCTTTAAGTTAATCTGCCAGACTGAGCAGCATCAGCCAGACATTTTGAACATACTTAACTATTTTAGCTTATTTAATCGTTATAAAAAAGAAATTACCACAGACTCTGAAACGATCAATTAAAGAGTCAAGAAGTTGAGTACTGATTTAAAAAAAGACTGACATGTGTGCAGGACACCGTCAGTCTTTTATCAAGATGAGATTATTTATTACAGGTTTTCATCTGTGTTAAAATTCAAAGGACAGTAATCAGTCATTTTGGTGATCAATTCGAGACTCAGCTGACGGTAGGCGTTTAAAACGTCGGTTGCGAAGTTTTCTGACTGACGCGTCAAATAGTTGGTCAGTTTGGCGCCGGCCAGACCAGCTGCCTTTTCGTCGGTTGCCTGAATCATGGCAATAGCCTTGGCGTTGCAGTCTTTTTGGACATCGCGAAGCATTGGCAGAAAATCGTGCAGGTGACTGTCGACTAAAACACTGGCATGCTTAAAGATCCAGTATGCCGAGTTGAGCTGAGCCGGCAGCTTGCCTCGCTTGTATGGTGCTGGAGTGTCGTTGATGTTGCTGAAGAATGGAACAAACGTTGATTCATTGGCGACCCCCATGGCAATCCAGTGAATGCTGTTTTTGGAGGCGCGGGACGTCTGCAGAATGTGGGCTTCCTGCGTTTTAGCCAGGCTGATGGGACGGTAGCGGTGCTTTTCTTCATCCGAACCGGTACCAATTGGATCAAACGGCGTCCCTTCATAATGGGAGCCAAGGTAGGCCTGGGCGTCAAAGATTGACAGCTTGCGTTCAGGCTTCATCAAAAACGGCAGGTCGGCAGCTTCCGGCTGTTCGTTTTGCGCAGCTTTGGGACTGAACATTTGATGACCATACCAAACGCGCGGCTCACTATAGACGGCATCTGAACGGTCAGCCGTACCAAAGATCTGGCGGAAGTTAAAGGTACCAGGGTGCGGATTGAGATGGTTCTTTTCGACGAATTCCTGAATTCCAGGATGGTACATGAAGTTGTCTGGATCGTTAAAATCAATCTCCTGGATGGCTAATTGATTGGCAACGACAGCATAGCAGTCATCGGGAATCCGCTGGGCAACCCAGTAGTGACCAGCGCCAGTCTCAAGATACCAGGCCTCGTCATCGTCAGCAAACAAAATGCCATTGGTTTCGCCGGTTCCGTATTTGGCAACCAGCTCGCCAAGTCTTTGCACCCCTTCGCGAGCAGTCTTGACGTATGGCAAAACAACCGTAACCATGGCCTCTTCGTTTAAGCCTTCTTTAACGAGTGGATCATAGCCTAACACCAGATCGTTGGAATAGGCGCTTTCGGTTGCACTCATGGCTACACCGTATTCATTGATGCCGGCTTCTTCAAACAGGCCGTACTTGTCGGTCCATTCTGGCGTTGCCGTATAGCGAGCACTGATCTTAGGCAGCGTCAGCTCAAGTTTGGTATCTTTAGAAACGAATTGAGATGGCATCTCGCCGCGCGCGTGAACAACCAGACGTTTTGGCCAGGCTGCCTTGGCATCTTCATTGCGGCCGATCATGATTGAGCCATCGCGACTGGCCTTTTTACCAATCAGAATGCTGGTACATGCCGATAGTTTTTGTGACATTTTCAGGTCCCCTTATTTGGATTTTGTAACTTTATGTATTTATTTTAACCCAAACAATCAATAAAATTAAACAAAAAGTGGAGGAAATTAAATAATGGAACAGCTTTCAATGTTTATTATTATGTTTTCAGCCCTGCTGATTCCAATATTGATGGCGCGCTTTAAGGTTGCCAGCGTACCTACCGCGGTGGCCGAGATTATCGTGGGCATCATCTTGGGTAAAAGCGGTTTTAATCTGGTCGTGCAAACCCGTGACCTGACTTTTTTATCGAGTCTGGGCGTGATCGTCTTGATGTTTTTGTCAGGGATGGAGATCAACTTCAGCCTGTTCAAAAAGCGGCCTGGGGCACCCAAAGACAAAAAGTCGCCGGTTAATCTGGCGGTTGCCTCATTTGTCGGCATCATGCTGACGGCGTTTATTCTTGGAATGGCATTGAAGGCAACTGGAATGTTCAATGACGTTCTGCTGGCGACGATCATCTTTTCAACGGTGGCGCTTGGCGTAGTGATTGCCACGCTGAAGGAAAAAGAAATCCTCAGCCGGCCGATGGGACAGACGATTCTTTTGACGGCGGTCTTAGGCGAGGTCGTTCCCATGCTTTCACTGACGGTATATGCCTCGATCAACGGTGGCAATGCTGAGCGCTTATGGATGATCGTGCTGCTGTTTTTGGCGGCGATTCTGCTGCTGCATCGTTTCAAGCAGCCGTTTATCTGGTTTAACAAGGTTACCAAAGCAACAACACAACTGGACATTCGGTTGGCTTTCTTTCTGATTTTTACGCTGGTGACGCTGGCGGAGACGGTGGGAGCCGAAAACATCCTGGGTGCCTTTTTGGCCGGGATGGTAATGAAACTGCTTGAGCCCAGTGAGGCTACTCAAGACAAGCTCACCTCAATCGGCTACGGCTTTTTCATCCCGATTTTCTTTTTGATGACCGGTGTCAAGCTGAATCTGCGCACGCTACTGACCAATCCGCATGCCCTGGCGCTGATTCCAGTACTGGTCGTCTGCTTTATTCTGGCAAAGATTACGCCAATGCTGGTCTTTCGGCAGCGCTTCAATGGGCGGAATGCATTTGCTGGCGGGTTCCTGCTGGTTACGACGATCACCTTGGTTCTGCCAACGCTGCAGGTCGCACGCAATCTGCATGCCATTACCGCGACACAGTCAGATGCCTTTGTCTTGGCGGCAGTAATTGTCTGCATTATTGCGCCAATCGTCTTTAATTTGGTCTACCGTCTCGCACCAGAAGACAAGCTCAAACAGCGTGTCGTCTTTTTGGGTACGAACGTCTTCAGTGTTCCCGTCGCTCAGCAGTTGTCGCGTAACTGGTATGAGGTACGAATGGTTACGGACAGTCAGGACAATTATAAAACCTATGACAGTGAAGTTAAAAATCTGACCTATCTGCCGGAACTAAGCGAAGCCGCCTTAGAAAAGGGCAAGTTTTTTGACTGTGACATTATGGCGATTGACTATCTGGATGATGCCAAGAATTTCCGGCTGGCTAAACTTGCCAAAGCGCATCACGTCAACCGCGTAATCGCCGGTCAAAATCAGCGCAATCTGGATGAGGACCAGCGCAACAAGCTGCAAAAGATGGGTGTTGAGATCTTTAATGTCTACAACGTACAAACCAGTGTCTTACGGGCTTTGATTGAATCGCCATCTATTATGACGATGCTTAACAGTACCGAAGCCGGGCTTTATGAAGTCGTAGTCCGCAATCGTCGTTATACAGGTCAGCAATTGCAGGCTCTGCCGTTTATCGATCAGATGACGGTCAGTCGGATTCGCCGCGGGACGCAGTGGCTGATTCCACGGGGGACGACGGTGATCGAACCTGGCGACCACTTGATCTTTACCAGTAAAGCCAGTGATGTTGCCAATATTCGGGCTGAACTGCGCAAACGCAACTAAGCCAAATCAAAAACAGTGCCACGGCAGGCTGATGATTAAGCTTGCAATGGCACTGTTTTTTATATTGCTGAAATCGGCTGGCAACGGGATGCTGGTTTGATTATTTCTGCTCAAATAACAGAGCACAGATAATCATGACGGCAGCCAGCCCCCAGGCAACTGCTTTAAAGATTCGCAGTCCCTTAGGCGTGGTCTTGATTTCTGGATGACGTTTCCAGTATATCGGCATTAAAACGGCCAGCAGCACACAGCCGGTTGCAATTATCCAAAACATATTATTCACCTCACGTATTCATAAAAAACTTTACCATATATTCAGCTGAGATTAACAATCATTAATCATCTTTTGGACAATTCGCGATTGATAAAGCCTCAGCTCAAAAGGTAGCCACCAGTTTATGGGGCAATTAATTGCACTAAACGGTGAAAATCGATAAACTAGGATACGTTTGCAAGATTTCATGCTGTGGGGGAATTTGATGGAAAAAACATATATCGTTGCTGCTCGGCGAACGCCAATCGGCAAATTTGGCAAGTCTTTGGCTGGCGTTTCTGCCGTCGAGCTTGGTGCAACTGCAATTGCCGCCGTCGTCAAAGACAGCGGCGTAACCAAAGAGGCCGTTGATCAGGTTTTAATGGGCAACGTGATTCAAGCCGGTGCTGGCCAGAATCCAGCTCGTCAGGCCGCGATCAAGGCAGGCCTAGACTATGCCACGCCCGCAATTACGATTAATGACGTCTGCGGCTCAGGTCTGTCCAGTGTCAGTCTGGCGGCCGGTCTGATTCAATCAAATCAGGCCCGCATTGTGATTGCTGGTGGGATGGAAAGCATGTCGCGAGCACCGTATATCTTAAATCAGGCTCGTGGCGGCTATCGTTTTGGTGATGGTCAGCTGATTGACGCCTTGCAAAAAGATGCCTTGATTGATGTCGAAAACGGCTATCCAATGGGAATTACCGCGGAAAACGTGGCTGAACTTGATCAAATCAGTCGTCAGGCTCAAGATGAATTTGCCTTGCGCAGTCATCAAAAAGCAGTGGCGGCACAAAAAGATCATGCCTTTGATCGCGAAATCGTCCCAGTCGAGGTTCAGACTCGCAAAGGTACGATGATCGTTAAAGATGATGAGGCACCGCGCGCGGACACCTCAATTGAAGCATTGCAGAAATTAAAGCCGTCTTTTGCCAGTGAGGGAACGGTTACAGCGGGGAATGCCTCGGGACTTAACGATGGGGCGGCGGCCGTGATGCTGGCTTCTGAATCGGCAGTCAAGGAGTATGGGCTGCAGCCGTTGGCAGAGTGGCGGGCGGCAACCCTGGTCGGTATTGATCCGGCATACATGGGATTGGGACCGGCCTATGCAATTGAAAAACTGTTCAACGAGACGGGAATCAGTCGTGAAGATGTTGATCTGTATGAAATCAACGAAGCTTTTGCCTCACAATCAGTTGCCTGTCTGCGCCGACTCAAACTGGACGAACGGCGCGTCAACCCACGTGGCGGTGCATTAGCGCTGGGTCATCCGGTGGGCTGTTCTGGAGCGCGAATCTTAGTGACGCTGATTCATGAAATGCAGGATCTTGATGCCCAGACCGGAATTGCCAGTCTGTGTATTGGTGGCGGCATGGGCGTGGCCTGTTTGGTTGAAAAGGCGTAATAAGATCTTAAAACAGCCGACGCGTTTTTGACGAGTCTGGCTGTTTTTTAGTTGATTATAGCTTGGCGGTCAAACGGGTGTTGACTTAGCAAAATTACGATCAGAAGGAATAATTGGCGTGGATTAGGCATTGGTAAAGGAATGAAAAAATAGTAAAATATTATCTTAGATGCAAAGTTTTGAGAGGATTTTGATTATGAAAAAGTCGCGTTGGATTGATTTTGGCGTTGTCTGTGGTTTGTTTTTTCTGGCTTTCATGTTTGCTGTTTTGCGTCATGATTCCCAGATCAAAACCATGGACCAGGCTGGGTTTGCTTTGACGCTGCCAATTACTGCCGTGAAGACTCGCGCCATGCTTTTTATCACCGCATTAGGATCACCCCAGTTTTTAGGACCGGTAACGCTGGTAATGATGCTGATTTTATGGTGGAAAAAACAGCTTGGCAGCAGCATGTGGTATGGTGCCATGCAGTTTGTGGGATATCTGCTGGTAATTTTCTTTAAGACCAGCGTAATGCGGCCGCGTCCCGCTCATCGATTAGAAAAGATCGGCGGCTACAGCTTTCCCAGCGGCCATACCTTTGCAACCGTAATTTTTGTCCTAACGATTTTGGCTTTGCTTTGGCCGCACCTCAAGTCAAACTGGAGCCGACTGTTTGGCTGCATTCTTGGCGCCTGCTGGATCCTGCTGATCATGTATTCGCGCGTCTATCTGCACGTTCACTATGCCAGTGACGTCTTGGCCGGCTTGCTGCTGGCGCTTTGCTGGTGGCTGGTCGCCAACTCGCAAAAAGAGCGCTTTATGAATTGGCTTACCGAAATTCAAAAATAATTACTGATCACTCTTGTCAAATCTGTAAAAATTCGCTATACTAGTTAGCGTTGACTTATGGAGAGTTGGCAGAGTGGTAATGCACCGGACTCGAAATCCGGCGAACCCGTGTTGAGCGGGCGCGCAGGTTCAAATCCTGTACTCTCCTTTTATATCGCTAAAGAAAGCCCATAACAAGGGCTCTTTATTTTTGCTCGTGCAACAATGGTGCAACAACAACTTTATTTTCGCTATTTTTACCGCTTATTTCATCGAGAACTTGAGCAATTTGGTCATTAGATCTTGCCCGATGTTCGTCAATGAGATAAGCGTATTTTTTTGCCGTAATTGTCATGTTAGAGTGACCTAGTCGCTGGCTAATAGCAAATAGGTCGACACCTCTGTCCAATAGCAGGGCAACGTGAGAGTGGCGCAAACTATGGAAGTGGAAATTATTGCGCTCAATGCCACAACTGGCAAGATGTTTCTTGAGGGTTTTGTTAACTGCCGTTGATCCCGGAATTGTACCAACTTTAGTTTTAAAAATCATGTCTTGATTATTAGCTTTGAGTTCAAGCAGCAAATCAACGAGTCCTTGATTAATCCTAATAGTTCGATTAGACGATTCTGTTTTAGGTGCTTTAATTTCGCCACCGTTTACATAGTCGTAAGATTTATTAATTCGTATGGTTTTAAAATTAACGTTTAAGTCACTCCAATTAAGTGCCATAATCTCGCCTAAACGCATACCGGTTAAAATTGCCGTGATTATCATATAACGGCTAACCATTCTGGGCGTAATACCGTCCTTAAGTGAGTCTACTAATTGTTTGATTTGCTTAACATTTAAATATTTAACCTTGATACCATCGCTAGACCATATCAACTCCACACGTTGGGTAAAGTCTTTGGCAATAACGCCATCAAGAATAGCGTCTTTAACACACGCTCGAATAATCGAATTAGTTTTTTGAACCGTTTCTTTAGCGTGGGTTTTGCCAAATTGATTCATAAAGTCTTGGTATTGTCTGCGGTTAACCGTGCTAATTTTAGCGTGGCCCCAGTAGTCAGAAATTCGTTCTGACGTTTTAAGGTACAAACGAGCTGTAGATTTTGAAATCTTATCTTTTTTAAACGTGTTAAACCATTCCAGAAAGTAAGCCGGCCATTCGGGATTGGAAGTATTAATTTGACCACTAGCTAATAGCTGCTCTTGTTCAATGCCCCATTTTCGTGCGGCTGTTTTAGTCGGGAAACCGCCTTTATTTCGACTTCTCCAATTGCCTTGCGTATCACGCCAAGCAACCCGAACTTGCCACTTTCCGTTACGCTTTGTGATTGAAGCCATGATGATATTTTCCTTTCTTAAACGTACGTTCGATTAATGTGCAAAAATTAAGCTCGGCGCTGTGCCGGGCTGTTTTTTATTTTTAGAAGTTAATGTTCATATCATAAGTATGATATTGGTTATCATCGTCAACATTATCGGTATCGTAGTTTGCATCAAATTTAGCGCGAACGGAATTTACGCCTGAAACTTTCTGAACGGGTATTGATACCCAACCACTCTTCTTGACATGAGATGAAATTGATCCGTCCCAGTTTTCAAGACTATCAGCTTGGTGTTGTTCTCCGTTGCTAAAAGAGTAAGTACCTTGAGTAGGATAAATATTTACATCTTTGCTTCCGGTCTGAATAACATAGTGCAATCTGATAAAGCCACTAATTTTAAATTTGCCATCATTCGCTGAATCATATTTATATTTTTTTGCCAGCTTAACGACTTGAATTTTGTTGACTTTTACATTTACACCAGACCAACTGCTATCAGATGCGTTTGTTTTATAAGTCTTAATTGATTTTGCGTTATAGGTATCGTAATCAAGGGTAAATTTTTTTGCAGATGCAGGCGAGGCTGTAAAAATAAAAATTGAAACAAATGCAAGAATTGGTAGTAGAAACTTACCTATTTTTTTCATAGTTATTCCTCCCAATGGTAGCTTTTAACGTCGATCACGCTTGGACGTAATTCTATAAATAACGTGCATGGTCAGCTGATTTTAAATGCTATAATTAAAGAAACTAATGTTCGAGGTGTAAAAATGGTTAACATTAATATGTCAAATTCACAGTTTAATCTTTTGAAAAAAGTTATTGAAAGATATGAAAGTAATTTGATTGAACATCATAATATCCATAGAGATAGCGAATTTCAGCCCTACTATTATGATTATTTTTTGAATAAAATAATTAATTCTGACGACTTGGTTCAGGAAGTTGTTGATTTGGATGAGATTCTTTCCACCTTAGACTCGGTAAGTATAAAGTAGTATAGATATTTTCAACTCCATGAAGCATTGCTTCAATATCGCTTACTTCAGTAAAACCTGGATTATAATGTGAGATAGAGTTCCTAATTGTAAAAGCAGATCTTATTCTATTGCTTTGCCGCCGATCGATTAGATTAAATCTTTTAAGCGCACCTAAATAATCTAGAAGAGTAGGATCGCTTCCAAGGACTTTGTTGCTCGTTCGTTTATAATTTTCTAGGGCCTTATAAAGTAGCGATTCCATCACCCCGCCAAGCCCTGCAGCGGCAGGATAGTAATATTCCTGCTCAAAAACTGCCATACATTCTTCTAATTCACGTGTAAATTGGGGGTCATCAACAGCATGAACTATTTCCTCTAGTTTGAATTTTTGGGAATGGAGCCCCAATTTATTGAATTTTAAATTGATTGGAGCTATACTGAAATGTTGTTTAGTATGATTAATTTCTTTGCCAAACCATAGGCTAATCCAAATTTCTGTAACCATTGATATTGAAAGGGTAGAAATTGAGTTCTCAATTATATTGTCAGATTTTAATCCCTTAGGCATGTCAGATCTACTTAAAATATAATTTACCTGTTCCTCTTCATGTGAATGTTTAAATTGAGCATTATTTGTCTCCTCAGTTTTATCAATATAGGTGATTTCATTTTTTAACAAATCGTCTTCTTGAGATGCCATCACGAATATTTGATTAAAATCTAAGTTGCCCGACGTCCTAATCAGGTAAATATGCAGGGGTTGCCTAGCCCAAGAGAAATATATTAAATCGTCATCATCTAGATGAGCGCTTGCAACTTCTTTCTGATAATAGCTTTTAGCATTTTCTAGAAATGCATTAAGTTTATTTTCGTCTTCATATCCATATTCCCAATTTAAAATTTCTTGTAGCAAATTATCCATATTCACGCGTCCTTTCTTCGGAGAGGGCTTTTTTTATTTTCAATCAGTTTAGATCGTCGTATGTCATATGGATAATGGCTTGGCTGTTTTGACGAACCGTAATTAGTTGTTGTCGTCAGTTACATCGTAGAGGGATGTTCCATCATAAGACATGTATAAAGCTTTGTCGGTGTTTTCCGGGTTAACAATTGCAATCGGTGTCTTGATATGGCACTTCTCATATACGGTCTCCGATAAGTCGTCAATTGAGGCAGTTAATTCATCCCAGTCTTCTTCTGACTCATCGCCGTTGAGAACGGCAATCATTTCATCTTCAAACCCCTCATCGGTTGGTTTGATGGCGATAACTTTGTTTTCTTTGTCATAGTACACATCTGCAACATCGCCGTAGTTATCTTGCATGATAGCTACAGCCTTTTTGATCCTAGAACGCTTTGATGCCTGAACGACCATTACATCATTGTTGTTCGTATTGGCAATAACGGTAGTGGTAGCACAAGATACTCCCATAAGGCCTAGGGCTAAAACGATTTTGAAACCTTTATTCATAAATATCTCCTCCAAAACAATAACCAGCTTTTAATGACATCAGTATTTGGTCAATAGTCAGTGATTAATTCTTACCTGGGTTCAATTTTTGATATTGCCAAAATTTGAATAGTTTTCGCGGATTAAATTTCGAACAGTATAGTCAAGAGATTGGCTGAGATTGTGGCGCTCCAAAAAATCGATTGAGTTAAGCTCGCTAGGGTCACAACTATTGATATAGTCACCAACCACTTTGCCGAGCATGTATTCATTGGCATCCTTTTCCATGACTATTCTTGACCGCCAATCCTGGTATGATTGGCAACCGTCGTTTTTGATATGTCCAATCTCGTGCAAGACTACTTGGTTTTCCATTTCGTCAGACATCCCACTATGCATGATGATAACCATGCCTTTTGGCGTATTAAAAAGTCGTGCGGTAAATTCTACTTCATTCGTGTATTCCACTTTGATGTTATATCGATTAAGTAGCCTTTTGATTGATAGATCCATGCCTATCACCGCCATTCAACTTAGTTAAAATACCCGCGTAGGATTTTTTTGACGACTTCTCTATCATGGTCTGAAATTGGTTTGCCATCAAAACTGCGTGATTCATCGATAGCTTTATCTAAGTCGGTTTCCTGTTCTATATGTTTCCTATCCGGTGTGCTCCTGCCTAATAAGTAGTCCGTTGAGACATCGAAAATTGATGCGATTTTATCAAGTTCTTCGCTAGAAACCTTTCGGGTACTTTTTTCGATTTTATTCATTGATGATTTGTCGATGCCAAGACGTTTGGCCAGTTCTGATTGACTCATGTTAACCTTTTCTCGCAGGTCGACTATTCTGGCAGCTAATTGTGTTTGCATTTTAACGCCTCCTTATTACCGCCATTGTGTGCGGTTTCTATTACAATTCCTATTTTAGCAATGTTTCTAAAAAAGATACATATTTTTGAGAAAAAAGAAACTTTAGTGTTGACGTTTCTAAAATCGAAACGTATAATAAAAATCGTGGTTGAGATAATCGCAACCGAAAGGAAGTGAAATGTTGACCTACTCGATTAACATCAAACTAATCAAGCAGAAACGCCTGGAACATAAATATACACTTCAAGAAATGTCTGAAGCACTAGGGCTAGCCAATCGGTCTCTCTATTTGAAAAGAGAGAATGGCTACCAAAAATTCAAAGCAAACGAATTACCGCTGCTTAGCAAAAAATTAGGCATTCCTTTGAATGATTTTTTTATTCCAAACGTTGAGAAAAACTCAAAAGGAGAAAAATAAATGGATAATTTCGATACTGACAAAATCATCAAATACGCTGGCGAATCCAAGCAACAAGTAATTGATAGTCGGGATGTTGCCAAGATGATTGGCAAAAGCCATGCGCATCTAATGCGTGATATCCACGACTATATCAACGTTTTGGAGCCCAATCCAAAATTGGATTCGGCTCAATTCTTCATCGAATCAAGCTATATTGATCCAAATAATCAAGAGCGTCCCTGCTATCTGCTAACGAAAAAAGGCTGCGAATTTGTGGCTAATAAGCTGACGGGTCGTAAAGGGACAATCTTCACCGCAACGTACGTATCACTGTTCAACGAATATGAAGCTGAACATAACAGTAAGACAGTCGCAATTGACAGTAGCCTGGAGCACGAAAAGCTCGCGTACAAGCGAGAATGGCTAATTGAAATGCGCAAGCAGAACGTCAACAAGGCACACGAGCTGCGCAATCAAGACGTCAAGCTGTATCTGGAACTTGGCAAAGTTGCTGACGATTACCAGCGACCACATATGGCAGTTGACTTCCGCAACGAAGCCATTCGTGCCATGCAAGCATTGCCAGTTGGTGCACGCCGCGAATACTCGGCTACTGAGATTGGCAACATCATTGGCGTGTCACCGATTGCGATTGGGAAGTGGGCTAACAAGCTAGGCGTCAAGCGTGATGCCGATATGAGCTACCGCGATCACGATGGAGCTTGGCGATACTTTCCTGAAGCGCTGAAAGTATTCCAGGACAACGCGCTGGAGATTCAAGACGACGATCTGGGGCTGTAGAAGGAGGTGAGATGAATGGACTTAGACCGATATCAAGTTAGTAGGCGAGGGGCCAGTTTTTTCTTCGATAAAGAGTCGCTTCCTATTGCCAAAGAATTACTAAAAGTTATTGAAGAACATACCTTGACATATGAACAAGCAAAAGGAGCACTTGATCTAACAGATCAAATACTCCTGAACAAGCTACTGAACAAAACTAAAATGCATCGTCCGACTAATGAAACGGCTGAATGATCTTGATTAGTAACGAAAGGTTTAGTTATGAATAGAAAAATATTTATTCAAATCCTAAAAACAATTTTATTTAGCGTTATCGGTGGGGCTCTTGGAAGCTTAATAACTTTCTATTTCATGAGCAGATAAGTTATTAGAGCACCGACTATGGCACTAGCAATGCTGACTAGCAATGGAAATGCGAAGTTGTTCTTAAATTCGGTTCGTTTGTTTTCTATATATAACGAAAGTTCTTTTTGGCCTTTAGCTGATAGCGAGAGATCAACCACTTCCAGTTCACCATTAACTACGCCCATATTGCTATTAAAGAAATTGTTGCTGTATAAATCTTGAAAAATTTTATTTTCGCTATTGTACATTTCTCGAGCAGCAGCCTTGCCGTCTTGTTGAACTAATCTTAAGCACGCTGCTTGTTCTTTTGAGAGAGACAAATTAATCACCTCCTTTCGCTAGGAGCTGATTCAAGTATAAATCGAAAAGAGGAGAGACATAGCAAAGGAGGTACGATGATGGATTTAGAACTATTTAATGCTGTTCGCAGCTATCTTTTGAAGAAATTAAAAAAGAGCCAGCTAACGCCAGAAGAGTTAGCACAGCTCCTAAAAGAATTGCGAAAGCTTAATTAAAAGCCTTCATCAAAAACAATAGATTCAATTTCTTCAGCACGGATGATGACAGTTTCTGGCATCCCGATGAATTTAACTTCGGAAACAACATTATTCAACGAGAAAGATGAAAAGTTATCATCTAAAGTTTGCTGGCCATCCTCAACGACAGAAAAATATTGAATCTTTTTCAAATCTTCAACAGTTAAAGGGTTACGACGACCTTTTTGAAAAATTTGAACTTCCATAATGTTCACCTCCTTTCGTTAGGAGATGAATCAATTGTAGCAGAAAGGAGATGTAGGAATGAGCCCGTATCGGTATCAGCTGAACAAAGCAGAGTTCATGTCTGAATGGCATGACAGCAATGGTCAGCCAATGTCTGAGTCAACGTATCAGCGAAGGCGGCGGGAAGCCACTGACTATCCAGACGGATGGCGTGTTTTCCTGCCAGATGGTCGCGTTGATATTCAAGAGTATCAACGTTTTATGACCTGGTTGGCAAAGAAGAAGCACGATAAGAAGCAAGACCCTCGCTTAGTCGCATATCAAAAGTATTAGGAGGAACAGCATGGACTTATTTGGACCAATTTTTGGGATCCTGCTGGTAGCTTTGCTGCTAGTGGACCACAGCATCTTAGCTAATCGTATCAATCGCGTAGAAAAGGAGTTGAAGCGCTATGAGCAACGTTACCCGGATTAACTGGTTTGTACTTGTCTACCTGACCATCTGGTGCTGGGTAGACGGATTCACTACGACCGCCTTTGGATTAACGGTTCTAGTGCTCACTGAAGCACTGTGGAAGCCATTTGTTAACTCTAGTCTGGCCGTTAAACTGTTCGGCACAGAAACGATGGCTATGTTGCAACAAAAAAACGTTACTGGCCGCCACCAGTAACGCCATAAACAAAAAACTTTACAAGGAGATTATAACATATGGCTTTATCACCAAACGAGAAAGCATTGGTAGACGCAGGGCTTAGACATATCGGTAAAGCAATCGAATCGATTGAAGATGCGTTTGCCACCGGCAATAACGGCGTAGGAGACCACGTGGCAGTTGTTGATTTAGATTTAGCAATCAGTCGGGAACGAGCACAGGAGCCACTGATTGATGCACTAAAGACAATCAAGAAACGGGAGGAACAAAACAATGGCTAATCAAATGGCGATCCTGCAGAAGGACATTACAGACACAGTATCGAAAAAAATCGATCAGTTGACGGACGAAGGGCTGGCATTGCCGGCAAACTACAAATGGCAGAACGCTTTAAAATCGGCTTTCTTTACGCTCCAAAACGTCAAAGGACGTGACGGTCGGCCGGCTTTGCAGTGTGTTCCCGCCTCAATCGCTAACTCTTTGCTGGATATGGTCGAGCAAGGGCTTAGCCCGGCTAAGAATCAGTGCTATTTCATCGTCTATGGCAATCAGCTGCAGATGCAACGGTCTTACTTTGGCACTATCACGGCACTTAAACGGCTGAAAGGGGTTAAGGATATTGATGCTCAAGTAGTTCATCAGGGCGACGAGTTCGTGATTGGTGCTGACGAGCTTGGCCGAATCAAGGTCACCAAGTTCGTGCCTAAGTTCGAGAACCTGGACAAGCCGATCAAAGCTGTTTTTGCGTTCATCCAGATGACTGACGGTCGTGTTAACTACACGGTTATGACACAGAAACAGATCCAAGCCAGTTGGTCACAGTCACGTCAGCACAACGTTCAGAATAAGTTCCCTGAGGAGATGGCTAAGCGGACGGTTATCAATCGGGCTGCCAAGATGGTCATCAATACGAGTGACGATAGCGACCTGCTGACCGGCTCAATCAACAGCGTTACGGCAAACGAGTACGAGGACGATTCTGAACGCAAAGACGTAACACCAGAAACACCAAAATCAACCGCAGATAAGCTCGTGGAAGGCTTTAAGCAAGAGCAAGAACAAAACCACGAAGAGGAAAAAGAAACGGCTGAGGAACCCCAAGAACAGCCAGAACAAGAGCAAGAAAAACCGGTAAAAGAGTCAGAACAAGAACCAGCAAAAGAGGAGGCAGAACACGATGACAACCAAGAGGCAGACGGCCAGACCGACATCTTCGACTACATCGATGAAGTTGACGAAAAGTAACTACTACAGTCACGATACGGACTTCCAGTATATGTCTTTTTCGGTGTTTAAAGACTTTGAACAGTGTGAGGCGGCTACCTTAGCCAAGCTGAAAGGTGACTGGGAGCCAACGAGTAATCCGGAACCGTTGCTGGTCGGCAACTATGTCCATTCGTACTTTGAAAGCCCTGAGGCTCATCAAGAGTTTGTTGAGGCTAACAAGAGCGAGATGATCTCAACTCGTGGCAAAACAAAGGGGCAGTTAAAGAGCAGCTACAAGGTTGCCGATGACATGATCAAGGCGCTCAGTGAGGACGACTTTTTCAACTACGTCTATATGCCAGGCGAAAAGGAAGTCATCGTCACCGGCGAACTCTTTGGCCACCAATGGAAGGGCAAAATCGATAGTCTCTGCCTAGATCGTGGCTACTTCTGCGATTTGAAGACGGTTGATGATTTCCACAAGGGGCACTGGAACCCGGAACTGCGTCAAAAGGTCAATTTCGTCGAGGATCGTGGCTACCATATGCAGGCAGCAATCTATCAAGAGCTGATCAGACAGACGTTTGATGTTGATTGCCAGCCGTATATCTTTGGTGTGTCCAAACAGCCAATTCCAGACAAAATCGCGATCAGTTTTGACGGCGATGGGCAGTTTTTAATGCAGTCAGCTCTGGAGAAGATCAAGAATGATCAAGATAGGTTCTGGCAGGTTCTTATGGGAGAGGAAAAGCCAAAGGCATGTGGTAAGTGCGAATACTGTCGGCAGGGCAAACAGCTGGCAGGGTTTACTGAGGTTAGCAACATCGAGATCTCATAGAAAGGGGTGAGATTAATGGACGATGAGAAGCCTTCCTACTACTCCATCATCACGGCTGATGTGCGCTATGATGAACGGCTTAAGCCGAATGAGAAATTGCTATACAGTGAAATAACTGCACTAAGCAACAAATATGGGTACTGCACAGCTACCAACTCGTACTTTTCAAAGCTATATCGTGCTGACAAGTCAACGGTTAGCCGCTGGGTCAGTCACCTAGAAAAGTGTGGCTACGTGCAAGTTGAACAAACCCGCGATGGCAAGCGGATTGTACAACGAAAAATCTACCCCGTTGCAACACCCCTATTGACAAAAAAATCAATACCCTATGCGCAAAAAGATCAATACCCTATTGATAAAAAAGTCAAAGGGAATATTACAAGAGTTAATACTACAAGTATGAATATGAGAGAGAGGATTAAGCAACCTCTCGACACAAACAATGAGCTTTCTCTTTTGTCATGGCCAGACAGCTTGGGTGCCATGACTGACCCGATCAGCAAGCTGCTGCTTGATGCTTTTGATCAAGGGATGAGTGCTGATCTGATACAGAAGGCAATTGACATCACCAAGTACGCAGATCCTGGAACGCCGTACGGATACTTGAAGTCAGTCTTGAGTGATTGGCTGAGTCAAGGTATCTACACGATGCAGGACTGGCAACAGCATCAGCAGAAAAAACAAGCTGCTAAGCATCGGGACATCCCTGACATTCCTATCTACAAGATTTAAAGGAGGTGACAGCTGTGGAATCGCCATATCAATCGCTTGACGACAACTGGCAGTGGTATGAGCAGAACTATATGTTTGAGTTTCGCAATAAGGACCTGCTCGATGGCACAGTTAAACCAGAGGATCAGGAACGCTACGATCTCTTTAAGCAGCAGGTAATCAAATATCGAGGCAGTGACGATATTTTGGAGCATGACAAGCGCACACCACAATGGTACCGAACTGACCGTAAAATCGTTAGGTGGCTAAAAGAAGCCTGGAAGAAGAACAAGGACATTAGATGGGTCAAGGAACATGCAAAAGTCAGTGAATCAACCTATGACAGACATCTGTTTTTAAGTGAGAATGTAAGCGCGCTGCACAACAAGATAAGGGCACGCAATCGCCACAAAAAGACATTCGACAAGAAAGTAACTGTCTGTATTGATATGCAGACATACAAACGATACGAGTTTGATTCACGCACTGACTGCGATCGCTATTTCGGCTGGCCTACCGGGACAGCATCAATGATGGTCGTCACCAAAAAGCATTATCATCATCGCTATTGGATTTTTGATAAGGAAGACGAGGAAAAAGTGCATGGGAAAGTTTAACGGCTTAGGTACTGCAGTAGTTGTCTGCGTGCTGTTTTGGACGTTTGTAATCGTACTGTTGGCACATGTTTTGGGAGGTTAGGTATGAGTAAGAAACTAGCACTGGGAACATTGGTAATCGGATTTAAGTATGCAGCTATCGCATCAATTACGATTGCCATGATTATGACGGTCCACAACACCGCAGTCAGGTTCATCTGCTTCGTGCTAAGCCTGCTTTTCATCTAGGTGGTAAGGCATGGAAGCAAAAGAAAAAAGCCGCACCATGACGGCACGACTCCTTAACGATTCAACATCACCAGTATACCAGAAGGAGTGTGATGCTGTGGTGCAGATGGATCTAGGACTGGGGATCGACTATAACGAGACTGCTAAGAACGCACGAAAGTTTCTATCAAAGGGCATCAATAAATATCTTTACAAGGCGGGGATGCACCGCAACCAGCTAAAGTCGCCAACTCTTAACTTAGCAGGTAGCGGGTCATCTGGTGGCAATCACGCTGAGGATAAGATCATCAACGGCATGGAAGCAACGCGCATGTGTCACTGCATCAAGGATACGCTGGAAAACTGCGAGCCGTTGACGTATCGGATTATTGTAGCGGTTTACATCGAAGACATTAAGGACTGGCAGATGGCGGATAAGCTCTGCTACTCGCCATCGCAGTATCAAAACATCAAGCGAACTGCACTCTGCGAGTTTGCTGAACGATTTGAAGGATTTGAAACCAGATATTCTTTCGACCACAATGATTACATTTATCTCGTTAAAAAAATCGGAGAATGATAAGAGGATTGGTGTAGCGATTACACCATATAATGATATCGTGATAGAAATATCACATGGGTGACTATTTTCTGAACTGGTTTTCTTCGATCACAGCAGGCGCTTCGGCGCTTGGTTATGCATCGACCGGGCAAGGCAGCCGGTATCCTTAAATAAAATCAATGTTCATGATTTACATGAGTACAGTATCTTCTTTCTGATTGGATGAATTGGTTAAGCCTGAATTATCGTTTTAAATGTGGCTGTTAGTGGGTTCGACTCCCACACGATGCTTTCCCGTATCAACGGGAAACCTTAAATTTGTATTTTGGATCCCAAGTATCACTCCATAAATTGGTACCGCAAACGGTTAGCTATTCCACCTAGCTTGGCGGTTCGATTCCGCCATGCGGTATTGTCACCTACACGACACAGCGGGGTGGCTGGAAGGTCCCAGGCGGGCACTGCGTTTCTAACCATCATGTCGCAGAGCAAAAAAGGGTGCGAGTCCCTTACCTATCCATTTCCTGGCTTTAATTTCTATCAACGACAATATACCTGCCAGGACAACGTATCGAGGCTAGTCCTCGACAGCGTGGAAGCATGGCTGAGCGGTTTAAAGCGCCAGTTAATTGGTAAAGTCTTTGAAAGGACTTTCGCAGGTTCGAATCCTGCTGCTTCCGTTGAGAGTAGCGCAATTCACTCTCTTGTCTTTCGATCGATTTAGGCTTTAGATGAAAGGCAGACGGTACGGTCATCCCTATACTTCAGGTGGGGATGCTGCAGTTCGACTCTGCAGGCCATCATTCGTCCGAAATGACGATAAACTACGATCATTTTATTTTTACCTCAGCCTGGTTATTATGACCGGGCTTTTGTATTATATGGATGAGGTGAAATAAAATGGATGTTAATTGGGGGAGCGTTGTATGGGAATCTGCAAAAACTTTTGGTCCTGCTTTTTTGGCGTGGCTTTTAGCTGTTTGGACTGCTAAAAGAAATGCTAGTAAAGATTGGGAAAAAGTATTAAAGCAATTAGAATTAACAAAGCAAAACAATGCAGAGGTTCAAAATCATGCTTATAAATTACAATTTTGTCTGACTGAATTAGAAAAGAAAGATCGTTTGTATGAAGAATTAATTAGCGAGATTAACATAGTGATTCAAAGCACACATAGATTTCGATCACCGCATCTTGACGAACAAAATGTAATGGTTATATCATCTGCCAATATTGCTTTAAATCAGTTACATATTGTGATGTTTAATACTGGATCTTTGTTTTCACTAATTAAAGCTTCAAAAGCTGATTATGGTGAATTTTCTCAATTATTTGAAGAATTAGAAAGACAAGGAGAAAATGTTGAAAGAGTTCTTCATTTTTTAATAACAGGCATACAGCATCAAATCTCGGTAGAAAAATTCGATAAGAACTATGACCCTCAAATTTTGAATTCGTTTAATGAATCGTTAATGAAGATGCAAAGATTTATTATGGATACTATAATGGATCTTTTTAAAGAAATGGATTAATTATAATATGCCTTCGTTAAAACAAATAACAATAGCAGCGATATTAATTTTTACTTTATGTTTTTTGCTCCAATTATTGAATTATATTTGAATTAGTCAGCTTAACGGCTGGCTTTTTATTTTGGCTAAGGAGGTGACTTGATGAGAGTGTACAAAGACTGGGGCGTATGCTCACACGAAGAACATAAGCTACTTGTATTGGCTGATGCAATCTATCGCAATCAACATCCCAATCGAGTTAAAGGCAAACCGTCTGAGTATTCAATCAAGCCACCAACTCTGCACGTTAAAAAGAAACGAGGTGCTGACCATGCCAAGAGTTAGACGCTGCAGACAACCAGGGTGCCATGCGATGTGCCAGCTACCTGACCACTACTGCAAGCAACACTATGAGCATGAGGCTGAGTATCTGGCCAACCGTCAGAAGTGGGCACGATCGCACAAGGCCGAATACCAGCGCAAGTACAACAGTGTCACAAGATATCGTGATGATATTAAGTCAGCGCAGTACCACTTCTACAAATCCAGACAGTGGCAGTCACTACGCAAGCAAGTACTTGAGCGCGATCACTATGTCTGCCAGTACTGTGGCAAGCCGAACTCCAAGACCGTTGACCACATCATACCAATCGAGTTCGACAGCAAGCTACAGGCAGACACTGCCAACCTGGCAACCATCTGTCGAGACTGTCATAGGCTCAAGACAGCTTGGGAGCAACGACACTATGGCACTGGCAAAGACAACCAGTTGATTGCTGGTGCTGAGCCAATCCATGATGTGGACGTTATAGCAAAACTTATGACGCTGTGAGAGCCCCAAAATTGCGTTCTCCAGCGTTTTAAATTTTTTTGATGAATTTATCGAATCGGCTTTTAAAATTTACCCCCGCCCCCCCAATCGCTTGAAAAAAGGAGCGCACACAGTTCAGCCGTCTCTTACAAAAATGCGATTTTTAAAATTTTTACCCCAGGGGGGCTCCGGGACGTTCCGAATCTGCAGAAAGGAGAGCCAAAAATGCCAAAACAGGTGTTTTTTAAGCAAAATCACGGCCATTTGCCACCAAATCCGCCTAACTATTTTGGGCCAATTGCCGCTGCTTGCTGGCGAAAGATAGTGCCCTATCTGGAGAGTACCGAGCGGGTCCAGCGAATCGACGCTGGCATGGTCGAACAGTACTGCACTCAGTACGAAATCTATCGTCAAGCGTATGCTGACGTACAGGAAAACGGCATCCAGACTAAGCTATTTACATCGTTACAGAATGCAGCCGGCGAGATTATCGGCAAGGATTTCACCGGGTATCGAAAGAATCCGGCGGTCGGAATCATGAACGATGCCAACAAGCAGCTTAACTCGATTGGCATTCAGCTCGGCCTGACGCCTAAGGGTAGACAAGATCTTATGCAGATTGCGAGCCAGAAGAAAGAGAAATCGATTAGCGATCAGATGAAAGAAGCGGGGTTGGTATAGTTGAAGATTGATTTGACGCAAACGCATGACGTGCTTGGGGCTTATCACAGCATCAACTTTGATGATATCCGCAAACAGTATCAAGATTCTGGCACACGGTACGCCTTTGACGTTCTCGACGAAAAGATTTTGACTGGTTATCTGATCAAACTAGCTGCATTTCGGCATCTGCGAGATCTACAGCGCATAGGCAATGACGATTTTAAGTATCACTACAGTACTAAGGAATGCCATAAAATCCTCAAATTTGCATCGATTGCTCCTAACGTTGATACCGGTGAGCCAGTACCGTTAATGGATTGGCAGCAGTTTATTTTCTGCATGCTGTTTGGCTGGCGCGATAGTGACAATTTAAAACGGTTTGACCGGTGTGTTTTGTCGGTCGCGCGTGGTCAAGGTAAGACCTATCTCATGGCTATCTATATGTGCTATACGTATCTGATCGAGTCAATGGGGCTATCCAACCAAGACTACCTGGTAACGGCCGAAAATGCCGACCAGACCGGCAAGCTTTTTGGATACATCAGCAGTATGATCCCACGAATCATGGACCAACAGCCTGTTTTTGACAAACTGGCAAAGGAAGTTGAACTGGCCGTACTGCATAACAAGATAACGATGCGCAAAGTCAACAACGTTATCCGGCCAATCACGTTTAATTCCGGGAAGTACGACTCATATCACTTCAAAACGGCGGTGTTTGATGAAATCGGCAATATCCATACCGATGAAGGATCAGCAAAGATCACGTCTGGTCAAGTTAAGGTCCCTAATCACCAGTACATCGAGATTTCAACGGCTTATCCAGACCCGACAGTGCCATATCATGCTGATGAGAAGCTTGCTCAGGCGATCATGGAACAAGACTATAAGCGTGAAGGTGACAACTATTTGGGGTTGATCTGGTGCCAAGATAGTCTTGACGAAACTTTTAAGCCTGAAACATGGTACAAGTCCAATCCGCTGCTTTATCTTGACAGCCAAAAAGACGTACTGATTAAAGGCCTAACCAATAGCCGCAACAACGAGGCAATGGCGGGCCATATCGACCGATTCCAGAACAAAAACCTAAACATGTGGCTCCAAGAGGCCACAAACTCGTTTTTGAAGCTTTCCGATATTGAAAGATCAGTTAAGCCGCATTTTAACTATCGTGGTCAACAGGTCTACATCGGTTTTGACTACTCTATGTTCTCCGATAATACGGCAATCGCCTTTGTCTTCCCGTATACCGATGCTGACGGCAATCAGAAATGGCATATCAAGCAGCATAGCTTTATCCCGTGGCAGAAAGCTGGTTCGATTGAGGCTAAGGAAAAGCAAGACGGGATTGAATATCGAGAACTGGCTAAAAAAGGCTATTGCACGATTACCAGTCATCCCCAAGGCCTGATCAATGACGATCAGGTCTATCAATGGTTGCTTGATTTTGTGGCTGACAATGATCTTAAAGTCCTGTTTTTCGGCTATGACGCGTGGGGAGCAACTAACGCGATCAAACAGATGGAAATCAACACGGAATGGCCGTTGAATCCTATCCGCCAGCGTACTAGTGAGCTGAAAGACCCGACAAAGTTTTTGCAAAAGGGCTTTGTCGAGTCATCAATCACTCGTGACGATGATGAAATCATGGAAAAAGCACTTGTTAATGCCGAAATCATCCAGGATAAAATCGGGATCCAAGTTGATAAAGCCAAGGCAACGTTAAAAATCGACGTTGTGGACGCAATTATCGATGCACTATATCAAGGGATGTATCACTTCGAAGACTTTGGCGTGGCCAATGACAAATCAAAACAAGTCGAACTGATGACCAGTGAACAGGTCAAGGCTTGGTTTGAGAGCGAAGATTCGGGTCTTTTGTGAGGTGTATCATGCAGAAACTTTTAAAGCTCATTTGGACATATATTGACGTAATTTGCTATTTAGCCGCAGTCGGTTTTATCGTCTGGGGCTTTTTTAGACTGAACATAACTGCCGGCATTTTCGCGGTCGGCGTGGCACTGATTATCGTAGGATTGGCTACCGAGATGATGGCAAGCTGAAGGGAGGTGATTGAATGCCGATTTTTAAGCTGAGAAATAAAGCTACCTCTGCTCTATCGATTGCAGATGATCAAAGCATCATCAACTTCCTGAATCCCAACGGCACTAGCGATTATGTGGATGCATCAACTGCTCTGCACAACTCTGACGTCTACTCGCTGATCTTTCAGCTAAGCTCTGACCTGGCAAATGGTCGATTCGTTGCCGAAAAGTCGCGGACGCAAGGGATGCTTGACAATCCTACCGTTACCAGCAACGCTCATGCGTTCTGGCAGTCAATGTTTGCTCAGCTACTGCTTGGCGGTGAGTGTTTTGCCTACCGTTGGCGCAATAACAATGGCATTGATAGTTATTGGGAATATCTAAGACCATCTCAGGTATCACCATATTTGCTGGAAGACGGCTCTGGACTGATCTATACGGTTACGTTTGATGAGCCAAGCGTTGGCGTTGTTGAGGCCATACCACAGTCCGACATGATCCATATTCGGCTTTTGTCCAAAAATGGCGGTAAGACTGGCATCAGTCCACTGTCAGCTCTGGCTAATGAGCTGAGTATCAGCAAGGCAAGTAATCGACTGACTCTCTCGGCACTTGCGCAGTCTATTTCTGCGCCTGGGATTTTAAAGATTCAGAAAGGCGGGTTGCTCAATGCTAAGGAAAAGGCTCAACGCTCACAGAAGTTTATGCAGCAGATGCAGGCGTCGGGGAGTGGGCCGATCGTACTTGACGATTTAGAAGACTACCAGCCTTTAGAAATCCAGGGAAACGTTGCTCAACTGCTGAATCAAGCCAATTGGACTGGCGCGCAGATTGCCAAGGTATACGGTGTATCTGACTCGGTTATCAATGGTCAAGGTGACCAGCAGTCGTCACTGGCTATGATGGGCAACGACTACGCCAAGTCGTTGAGCCGGTTTGCCAAAGCGATTGACAGCGAGCTCAGCAACAAGCTGACTGGCGATGTCAAGCTGGATCTGCGACCGGCCGTTGATCCGTTAGGTGATACGTTTGCCGGCACGATTTCATCGATGGTTAAATCGGGGACTCTGGCAAGCAATCAAGCTGCTTACGTGCTTAAGCAAGCCGGGTATCTGCCTGGCGAGCTTCCTAAAGCAGAAGAGCCAGAGAAGGGAGGTGAGAACGATGACCAAGATTAACATTAAAGGTGATGTTGTCGACAATATGACCGGCAAGTTTTACAGCTGGTTTGATCTGGATTCCGCCTATCCACAGGCGGTTGAACGGACGTTAGCAGATGCCGATGATGATTTGGTGGTGGACATTGCATCACCAGGTGGGGACGTACACGCGGCATCTGAAATCTATACGATGCTGCGCGACTATCCAGGCAAAGTTACGGTTAACGTGCTGGGCCTAGCTGCTAGTGCTGCATCGGTTATCGCAATGGCTGGGGATGAGATCAACATGTCGCCAACCGCACAGATGATGATCCATAAGGCATGGACCGTAACGCAAGGCAACGCCGATGATCTCGACCATGATTCTAAGATGATGGATACCGTTGACCAGACGATTATCAACGCTTACGAAGCCAAAACTGGCTTAAAGCGGGATGAAATCGAAAAACTGATGGCTGATGAAACTTGGATGACGGCTAAAGATGCCGTTGACAAGGGCTTTGCGGACAAAATCATGTTTGCTGACGAAAATCAGCCACAAGTGGTCAATGCTGTCCACAGTATCCCTTCACACGCCGCAATCAACAAATTCATGACGCTTATGGCCAAGGCTGAACAGCCAAAGCCAGAAGAAAAGCCAGCTCCGTCTGTGTATGACGAAAAGCTGGCTATTTTATTAGACAAAAAGGAGGCCCAACATGGGAATCAATGAACTGAACAACGCTTGGATTGAAGCCGGCCAAAAGGTTTCTGATCTGAACGAAAAGCTTAACGTCGCTCTGATGGACGACTCTTTTGATCAAGCAGCTTTCGCTGATTTGAAAGAACAACGCGACCAAGCAAAGCAACGTCGCAATGCTCTGAAAGACCAACTTAACGAGGCGCGTGCCGCAGAAGTAGTTAAGATGCACGATGAAGACAAAAAGCCATTGACTGACAGCGAATTGTCGATGAAAGACAAGTTTGTCAAGGAATTCAAGGATATGGTTACTACGGGTACGTCTGGTACTGGCAACGGTGGTTTGACGATCCCAGATGACATCCGTACGACTATCAATACTCTGGTACGTCAATATGCATCTCTGCAGAACTTGGTTCGTGTGGAATCCGTAACGACCGAATCTGGTTCGCGGGTTTACGAAAAGTTCTCCGACATCCAGCCATTGGCATCACTGGATGATGAAACGGCTGCAATCGGTGACAACGATGATCCAGAACTGACTACGATCAAGTACCTGATCAAGCGTTACGCTGGTATCACTACCGTTACTAACACACTGCTAAAGGACACGGCTGAAAACATCATTGCATGGCTGTCTACTTGGATCGCCCGCAAGGTTGTCGTTACTCGTAACCAAGCTATTCTGGAAGTCATGAATAAGGCATCTAAGAAGCCAACGATTGCTAAGTTTGATGACATCAAGGACCTGGAACTGACTGCGCTCGACCCAGCAATCAACGCTACGTCATCGTTCTTGACCAACCAATCTGGTTTTGCCGTGCTGGCCAAGGTTAAGAACGCAATGGGTAACTACCTGGTACAACGCGACCCAACCAGCCCAGAAATCTATCGGATTGGTGGCAAGCCAGTCACGGTAGTTGCTGACCGTTGGCTTCCAGACGTATCCAGCGCTCATCCACTGTACTACGGTGACTTTAAGCAAGCTATTACGCTGTTCGACCGTGAAAACATGAGCCTGCTGACGACCAACGTTGGTGCTGGTGCCTTTGAACACGATGAAACCAAGATTCGTGTCATTGACCGGTTTGACGTTGAACAAGTCGATGGCGATGCATACGCGGTCGGCTCATTTACGACGGTTGCTGACCAAACGGCTAACTTCCAAGCATCTGCAGGCGCTGGCAAGTAGGCGATTTAAATGGCTGTATCAGTAGACGATGTAAAAAAGGTGCTGTACCTTGACGGCACGGATGATGACGTACTGCTGCAGGCCTACATTGATGCAGCCGAGCAGTACGTTAAAGGCGCAATTGGTGATGGGGATGCATTTTACACGCAAAGCAACGTCTCGCCATTGTTTGATATGGCGGTAAAGTCGCTTGCAGCTACCTACTACCAATACCGCCTCAGCATGTCGGATATCCAGACATACGAGATTGATCTGACCGTCAACAGCATCATTGGTCAGTTGCGTGGACGATACGACGTTTGGGAGGCGAACCAAGATGAAACTACCAATCAGCCGTCTGAACCACATAATTGAGCTAGGAACTGTATCAACCGTGCCCAGCAGAACGTTAGGCGGGTCAAAGCAAAAATTTGTACCAACTCAAACTCTGCACTGCGCAATCTATCAGCGGTCTCAATCACAGCAGTACGCTTTGGTTGGGACGGCATTAGCAGATACAACGGTAGTAGCTGTCCGTTCCCAGTATCGCGTTGACAAACAACTCAAGGTGAGATTTAAGGGTGACAGCACGGTATATGACATTTTGACCATATCCAGGGATGAAAGCCATACGACCACGCGTTATGATCTGCTGACGCTTAAGGACACTAAGAAAGCTGGTGCTACTAATGGATGATCTCGGTAAAATGCTAGAGACGTTTGGCCGAAATGCTGAAAAATTTGCCATCCCCGATCACGCTACGAAGAAAGCCATGACTGCTGCTGGGGCAAAAGTTTTAGCAGACGAGTTACGTAAAGCAACTCCACGCTCGAAAAAGAAAAATCCAAAGTATGGCCACTTGCAAGACAATGTCGGCTTTCAAAACGTTGACATTGACGGCGAAGATGACGGCAATTCCGTTGTTGGGTTTGGTAAAAAAGCCTATATCGCCAGGTTTCTTAATGACGGGACCGTTAAGATGCAGGGCAATCACTTTGCCGATAATGCACGTCGTGATTCGGCCGACAAGGTTTTTGCAGCACAAAAAAAGGTCCTTGACGCAAGGAATGGTGGTGTCAAGTGATGGAATTGCCGGTTTTTCAAGCGTTAGATCTGCTCGATGGCAAATTTAATGACTGGATTGATGAGATCTATACAGATTCGATCCCAGAAGAAGAGTCTGATTATGAAGGCAAGACAATCTGCTTGATAACAGAATGGCTGAACGAGCCTACCTACTATGCCAACCATACTTTCAAGGGATGGACGGTCGGTGTGGAAGTCCAGCTGTTCTACAAGCTCGACAATGATATCAGCGCACTAGATGGCGAACAGGCACTAGCACGGCTGTTTGTTGACAATGGTTGGACTGTCGAACAATCGAAAAATCACATCAAAGACCCCGACACTAAGCAAGTGACGAAGGTCTTTTATTTTGCAAAGAATGAAATTATCAAGGAGGGGAATTAAATGTCCGCAGGTGTTTCCACTTCCGGTATCAATTGGATTGCGTTGGCACTGATTGACGATACTGGAAAAATTATTGCAGACGCTAAAAATGGGCTCTCTGAGTCCGGCGTAGTGTTATTGGACGGTGATGGCGAAGGTGCCACGACTGCCAATATCACTAATATCGAAGAAGCAGGTACGCAACAGTACGCTAACAACAAGGTTAAGCGTACGGCTCATGGTGTGCCAACGCCACAAGTTGCTGTAACGTACCTTGATTTGCCATATGAAATTGGCATGAAGTGCAACGGCTACGAACTGGACGCAACGGCTGGTGCCACTTTAGGTGATAAGCCACACGTAGCAATGCTGATCTGCTCTGACGATTTTAAGGGTAACAAGTACTTTGACGGCTTTGCCAATGGTGAAATGATTATGCCAACTCGTAATCATGGTACCAACAACAAAAACGAAACTGACGCCAATGCTGCATTTACCTACCAAGCTCTGACGCCAATTGACGACACTGTCTTTGTCAACTCTAAGGGTACGCAACAGCCTTACAAGCAGTGGAACAGTGGCGCAACTGGATTCAACGCTGCAGCTATGCTCAAGGAAGTATTTGGTGGCTATGCGGGTGACGACATCACTAAGCATGGCCAAGTTACTAAGCCTGCTTCTGGCAGCGTAGGTTCCTAAAAATTTTAAAGTCGCAAGTCGCCTAGTAAATACACAGTACCAATGGGGCGGCTGATATGAGGTGTCAAAAAATGGAAAAAATCAAAGTAGACGCATCTTTATTCGGCATTAAACAGCCAATTACGATTAAGCCAACCGTTCGGGTGACGTACAAACTTAACCAGTTTATGAAAGAAGCACTAGAGGCATCGTTGGCTACGGCTGAAACGCCCGTTGACGACAATGACGCGCAAGGCAAATTTGTCGAAACCATTGATCAGGAAGCCGAATTTATTGAAGGTGCAATTAAATTTATTGCGCAGTTACTGCATATTGATGAAGACCGCATCTGGGACAATGCCACCGAAGAAGAAATTGGGGCTTATCTTTCCTACCTGCGTAGTCGTACGTCTGGAGTCAGCGAAAAAGAAGCACAAGAGGCGCTTAAAGCTACAGGTGAATCCCCAAAATTGGAAGCGGAGAAATCCGCAAAAGAATCTGGGAACTCAAACAAGAAATAGAAGATATCAATTATCTTAAGCAACAGTTAATGCTTAACAGTGGTGTCTTGCCAGATGATGTGGACAATCAAGATTATTTAGAACTGTTGGAAACTTTGAATGCGCGGTCAAGGGATGATAGGCCAATGAATCCAGAGGACGCGCACGCACAATTATCTAAGATGTTTGGGGGTGGATAGCTTTGAAAGTACAGGATGAAATGTCCACACGGATTTCGGTTGATACGATTTCTGCCGTTGGAAGCATGTCCGCCTTCCGAAATGCGATCACGGCCACGACTAACGCCTGGAAAGCCCAATCAATAGCCTTAAAAAACAGTGGCGATTACACGCAAGCTGCTAAGGTTAAGCTTGATGGTCTCACTCAGGCCATGGAACTTCAGCGCGCAAAAATCGAAGAACTACGCAGTCGGCAATCTGGCCTTGATCAGTCTAACGAGAAACAGGCCAACCAATGGCTGAAACTTGAAAAACAGATCAATCAAGCCAGCCGTCAACTAGCCAGCTACGAAGCTCAGGCTCAGCGTGCTAAAGCTGCTTACGACTATCAAGCGTCTGGTTTGTCAGACCTGCAGTCTAAGTACAAGCTGACACAGTCAGCGGCACAAGCGTACGTTGACCGTATGGCGGCCGAACATCGCGCCGCGTCTGAAACGGTTGCACGCTATCATCAACTGGCTTCTGGCCTGGAAAACTTGCAACAGCAATATAAGATCCAGTCCAGAATGCTTGAGGAAATCAAGAGCCGTTCCGGAGAAACTTCTGACGCTTATCTCAAACAAAAACAGCGGTTAGACGAAACCGCAACGTCAATTGCCAAAACACAAGACGAGCTTAAACAGCTTCGTGTACAGGAAGCATCCCTTGAGCCAACCGGCATTGCTCGCGTTGACAACGCAATCATCAAGATGCGCGACCACACTGAGCAGATTCAGCCAAGATTGGACCGGCTTAAAGGCCAGGCAAACAGTTTCTGGGATTCTGTTAAAAGTGGGGTTATGGCCGCCGGAATTGCTGTCAGCGCTTTTACCGCATATACGGTTGATGGCGCGAAGAAAGCTGAAGACATACAGCATACGTACGTCACCAACACCAACCTGATGACGACTGCTGGCGAAAAGCATAAAGATGTCCAGAAGGCAATCAATCAGATGTATGCCGATGGTTCTAACCTGTCAGTCAAATACGGCGTTTCGCAACAGCAAATTGCCGAAGGTTACCAGACGCTGATCAAGCGTGGGTATGACAGCCAGATGGCTTTAGGCGCCATGCCACAACTTCTTAAAGCGGCTAAGGCTTCCGGGGATGACTTTAACGATGCGATGGAAGTCACGACCTCAACTCTGGAAGCTTTTGGCATGAAGTCCGACAATGCTAACAAGATGATGCAGGCCACGTCTTATACGGCAAACACTCTGGCCAAGGCGGCTGACGTTACGTCTACCGACTTTTCTAAGCTTGGCATTGGTATGCAGTATGCCGGCGGTACGGCAAAAGGTGCTGGTATCTCGATGAGAGATGCTGCATCCGCGCTTGGTGAGTTATCCAACAACGGCTTGGAAGCATCGCAAGCAGGTACCAGTCTGCAACGGATCATTGTGCGTCTGTCCAGTGGCTCGCAAAGCGCAACAAAGGCATTTAAAGCTTATGGATTGTCAATGGATGACTTCAAGACTAAGTCCGGGAAGCTCAAATCGATTCCAGAAATCTTTGACCAGATCAATAAGAAGGTTCCTAAGGCAGACCGGCTGAAAGTCTTTAACCAGGCATTCGGTCAGTCAGCACAGTCAGCTGCGGTTATCTTGTCTAACAACCTCAAGGACCTTGATGAAGTCGAAGGCAAGGTTAAGACGGCTTACAACGAAGACTATGTCGGCAAGCTGGCTATACGCAACATGAAATCCGCTAAGAGTGCTCAGGACCGATTTAAGTACGCATCGCAAGCAATCCAGATTGAGGTTGGGCAGGCACTTCTACCGGCAATCTCTAAAGCATCAGTAGCTTTGGCGGAAGCATTCAGCAAAAAGTCTACTAAAAAGGCATTTGCAGACCTAGCCAAGGACCTTGGCAAGCTCTCAATGGCAGTTGTCAACTTTGCTGTGTATTGCTCAAAACATAAGACGATGGTAGTTGGCTTTGCTAAAGCTGTTGCAGCAGCATTTGTCTTTACCAAAGCAATGTCCGGCCTTGATGCTCTGATTAAAGGGATCGGGCTTTTTGCTCGTGTGCTCAAGGTGGCCACGCTTGGGTTTAACCCTTGGATGATTGCAATCGAAATCGCGCTTGCACTGATCATTAAGTATCACAAGCAAATTGGCAAGTTCGCCAAAGATTTTGGCAAAGCCTTTAAGGACCTTGGCACGCTTATTGTCAAACGAACCAAGGAAAGCAACAAAGAGATTAGCAAATGGTGGAGCTCAACCAAGAAGAGCTTTGCTGATGGTTGGAAAGATCTTAAGAAAAAGACCGGTGATGGAATCGACGACGTAAAACGTGGTTGGGACAAGCTCAGCAGTGAGACTGTACGGTCGGCTCAGCAGATGTTTAATAAGCATAAATCCACATTCCAGGCTGGCTATAAGATCATCGAGGACCGGACTACCACTTGGCATGATCTTGTTTCGGGACGTTGGGATCGCTTAGGCCAAGATACTGAACGTACTGTGCAGGACATGTCAAAGTTCAACCGTAAGATCTTATCCGATATGTACAACAAGCTGAACGATATGACGGGCGGTCGTTTAGGCGACATGCTTAAGACTTGGCAGGACGTTTTCGGCAAGATCCAAGACACGGTTGGCAATGCAGTCGGCAGTGTGCATCGGCATTTTGTTGATCTGGTAAATGGCGTGCTCAAGCCGTTTAAGACCATGATTGACGACGTCACAGGCGGTATCAACTGGGTTCTTGATAAAGTCGGTGGCTCTAAGATCGGCGGAAATTTCAGCATCTCGATGCCAAGCTACGCCAACGGTACCAACGACACTCATCCCGGTGGCTTAGCCAAAGTTAATGACGGCTTAACGGCACACTACCGCGAGATGTTCATGACCAAAGATGGTCAGGTTGGGATGTTTCCGGCTAAACGCAATCTGATTTTGCCGTTGCCAAAGGGTACCAGCGTGCTTGATGGCGAGCGGAGCTATCAGCTTTCCCGTATGTTTGGAATGATTCCACATTACGCAGACGGTGTGGGTAACGCCTTTAGCTCTTTGCTCAGCAAAGTCGGGGATGCAACTGATGATGTTTTAGGCATGGTCGACAAAATCGTGTCAAAACCGGTCGAGTTTATGGAATCCGTATTCCAGAAATTTGTCCACGTCAGCACGCCAGTTAAGTTTGCTGCCGAATTGATCAAGGACGTACCAGTTTATATCGCTAAGCAGATGGGCAACTGGATCAAAAAACAGTTTGAGACGCTTACCAATCCAGGCGGTGCTGGTGTTGAACGTTGGCGCCCTTATATCATCAAAGCATTCAAGGCTTTGGGTGTTGAGGCTACTGCTACGAAGGTTTCCAAGCTGTTAAAACAGATCCAGACCGAATCTGGCGGTAATCCGACCGTACCGCAAAAGGTCTGGGACATTAACATGGCAAACGGCAATCCCGCGCAAGGGTTGCTGCAGTTTATCCCAAGCACTTTTAACCGTTGGGCAATTCCTGGCCACAAGCAAATCCTTAATGGATATGACCAGATCTTAGCCGCTATCAACGCTTTGGAGCATGGTGGCGAAGGTGGTTGGGGCAATGTTGGCCAAGGCCACGGTTGGGCTAATGGCGGCTTGATCTCAAACCACGGCGTTTACGAAATTGCTGAAAAGAACATGCCAGAGTATGTCATTCCAACCGATATCAGCAGACGGTCACGCGCATATCAACTGCTGGGCGAGATTGTTACTCGGTTCCGCAACGATGATCCTACTTTGGGACATAATCTCCAATCTGTCGGCAATTCAGATCGCCAATCAGACGCTCTGAGCCACAAGTTAGACGAGTTACTGTCCAAATTTGATATTTTGTTGCGTCTGAGCGGCGATCAGGTAGACGCTATAAAAGCGCAAGGTAGTCTTGATATGCAACAACTGTACAAAAAAGAAGCAAGAGACGCGCGTATGCGTCAACTAGGTTTTTAGGGAGGTGAGCAGATGTCGGATCCATATATCATGATCAAGGTTGGCGATCAGCAGGAAGTTAATCTCTGCGATCAGATAACCGGACTGCGTTATCTCGGATTGGACGACGCCAGCTCGTCGCCACAATTTACC